>Ga0209515_10005752_pt1 | contig 15902 bp, 19 predicted proteins | sample Subgroupgradi54m_FD_187454 | JGI IMG/M metagenome (GOLD analysis project Ga0209515, IMG submission 187454) | Subsurface groundwater microbial communities from S. Glens Falls, New York, USA - GMW60B uncontaminated upgradient, 5.4 m (SPAdes)... ...
GTGGCGGCGGTCCTGCCGGCTCCGGTAGGCCAAGCAAAAGATACAGCCGCGCCGCTTAGGGACGGTCAGATAGTGGCGCCGCCAAGGAGCCCAGACGCGGTTCATGACGCGCTCGCCTGCTGGGGGTGGTCCTCGACTGGCTCCGCCGGGGCCGCCGGCACGGCCGACACTGTCGCCAGCGCCTGCAGCGCCGTCGGCAACAGGCGCGGCATGCCGTAGAGCTCGAGCAGCTGGTTCAGATCCTCGAGCTCCAACACCCAGAAGCGATGCTCCTGCAGCAGCAGCCGGGCGTTCACCTCGAGTCCTTCGAGCGCGATGACGAGGCGGCGGGTCCAGGGCTTGGCGGCGTGGCGGAGGGCCTGGATGAGCGCCACCGCGTCCCCTTCACGCACCGCTGCCGTGTACGGCACGCACAGCCACCGGGTGTCATCCCGCTGGCCAGAGGGCCGTGGTGCGGCCTCCTCTGGCCGCAGCCGCTGGCCGACCACGGCCCGCGGCGCCCCCGGCACCAGCAGTGTATGGACGTCGAACTTCGGCAGGCGGACGCGGCGGCCGTGCAGCTCGACCAGCTCGTTCTGGAATCGGCGCATCACCTCCGCCACCGTCTCGAGCACCTGCTGCGGGGCGCGGGAGGTCACCTGTGACAACCACGCCCGCACCGACTCGGCGAACACCTGCTCGGCAACGGCCGCCTCCAGATGGACCGGCCCCTGCTGGATCGGGTAGGCGGCCTGCAGCCACAACCGGAGGAGCCGCCGGCTGACGGCGCAGAACACACCGCGCCGCGTCACCAACCCGTGCTCGGCGAGCGTGCGCACCGCGCGGGTCACGTCGGTCACCGTCCGCCCGGTGGCGGCGGCGATGGCGATCATCCGGTGGTGCCCCTGGGCGACCGCCGACAGCACCGGCAGGACGGCGGCGCGGCGCCGGAGCGGCAGGCGCGCGAGCGCCTCCTGGCACTGCCGGGCCAACGCGCCGGTCGGCTGGAAGAGGAGCGCGGTCAGCGCCAGCGGGACGTCATCATCGGTCGCCTGCCCTCTGGCAGGGAGGGCCCGCGCGATCTGCGCGAGCGTGCCGGGGTCTCCCTCGGCGAGATCGGCCAGGGCGATCACCGTCGGCAGTCCAAGGCGGGTCAGCCCGCCCAACTCCGTCAGGAACCGGACGCTGGTGGCCGGATCAAACGGCTCGACCGGGATGATTTCGAAATGCCCGAACAGGACGGCCAGCCGGTCGCGCAGGACCCGGCGGGCCTCCTCCACGGCGGAGCTAGCCAGGACGTACATCGTCTCCTGCTGGACGACGACCTGCCGGCTCAGCGCGGCGTACGACTTGCTCCCGCCCCAAGCCGAGAGACGATGAAATTCATCGAGGAAGATGACGCACAGTCGCCCCGACTCTTTCCGGAGCTGGCCGGGGGCCTCAAACAGCGCGGTAAGCGCCGAGACATGGCCGCGGCGCGCCCGGGCCAGCCCTTGCGCCAAGAGCGCCGTCGTCTTCGGCAAGTACGGCTGGCAGACGCGGGCCAACGCCTCGAACGTCTGCGGGGCGTCCCGCCCGGCGCCCGCCGGCCGCAGGTCGGTCCAGTAGCGGTACAGCAGGGTGGACCCGAACTGCTCGGCGAATTCCGCCAGCGTTGAGCCCTCCCGCAGGTGGAGCGCCACCGGCAGGAGCGGCGGGTGCTGTTTCAGCAGTTCCACGGCCCGCTGGAGGATCGTGCTCTTGCCGATGCCGGGCGGGCCGATCAGCGCGAGGTTCTGTCGGTAGCCGGCCGTCAAGCCGACCGCGCGCCGCAGGAGGCGGTCCAGCAGCTCGGCCCGGCCAAAACAGATCTGATCGCTGTGCACGGGGAGTGGCATTCGCGTCGTGAGATCGCTCGTTATGACAGAAAGTAGGCCGGATTTTCCGGGCGGTGTTTCCGCCGCACCTCGAAATGCAGGAACGGGCCGCTGGCCCGCCCCGTGGAACCCACCAACCCGATCACCTCGCCCTGATGGACCACCTGATTGGCCGCGACCGACACCGAGGCCAAGTGGGTGTACACCGTGGCGAACTCGTCGTTGTGCTCCACGATCACCGTCTTGCCGAACCCGCGGAGATTCTCATCGAGGAAGACCACCCGGCCCGTGCGGGCCGCCCGCACCTGGGTCCCGGCGGGGGCCTGGATATCCATCCCCTTGTTCGGGCCGTGCGGGGTGGCCGCGCCGTAGTAGGCGACCACGCGGCCCCGGACCGGCCAAATGAAATCATCGCTGCCCTCGACCGGGATCCGGGCCACGGGCGGCACCGACATCACGGCGTTCGGCGGCGGGACCTCCACCACCTTGGTCGCGCCGGGCACGAAGATCTGCTGGCCGATCTCGATCCGCCGGGCGTCCGCCAAGTGGTTGACGGCGACCAGCCGCTCCAACTCCACGCCGTAGGCCTTGGCGATCCGCCACACCGTCTGGCCCCGATCCACGCGGTGGTAGACGCCCGGCGTGGACGACGGGACCGCCGCGCTCGAACCGCCGGCCGCCGCCGGGTACGACGCGCACCCGGCGAACAGACACACCATCAACACAAGTGGAGCGGGCGAGCGGAATCGAACCGCCGTATGGAGCTTGGGAAGCTCCCATTCTACCATTGAATTACGCCCGCACATGAACCTGACATCATGACCAGTGGGTAAGGCGGCGGTAGGCCGCCACGCGGCACTCGACGGCGGCTCGCGTGGCCGTCGCCAGGCGCGCGGTGCCGAACGCCTCGATGGTCAGCGTGGCGACCGCTGAGCCGCGGATCATCGCCTGCTTGACGGTGTCCCACGCCAGCCGCCGCTGCCCCGCGAGATAGCCGAGCATGCCGCCGGCGAAGGAGTCCCCCGCCCCTGTCGGGTCATGGACGTCGTCCACGACGAATCCGGGCAGCGTGAAGTAGACGCCGCGCGAGGCCAGGAGCGCGCCGTGCTCCCCTTTCTTGATGACCACCAACGACGGGCCGCAGCGGATGAGCGCTTGGGCGACGCGGCCGAGGTGGCTTTCGCCGGTCAGCTGCCGCGCCTCCGCGTCGTTGAGGAAGACCAGGTCCACGACCTTCAGGACCTTCAAGAGCTGGCGGCGCTTGCCGGCGATCCAAAAGTTCATCGAGTCGCACGCCACCAGCCGCGGCCGGACCAGCTGACGGCGGACCCTCAACTGCAGCTCCGGGTCAATGTTGCCCAGGAACGCATAGGGGGTCTCGGACCAACCGTCCGGCAGCTCGGGGGCGAAATGCTGAAAGACGTTGAGCTGGACCCCCAGCGTCTCGGCGACGTTCAGGTCGTAGTCGTAGCGCCCCTGCCAGCGGAAGGTCCGGCCCGGGGCCTGGACAAACCCGCCCAGGTCAATCCCCTTACGGGCCAGCAGCCGCCGGTGGCGGGCCGGGAAATCACGGCCGACCACGGCGACCAGGCGCGGGGTGGTGTAGACGCTGGCGGCCAGCGACGCGTAGGTCGCCGACCCGCCGAGGGCATTCTCCACGGCCCCCAGCGGCGTCCGGATCGAATCCAGCGCCACGGAGCCGACAATCAGGAGACTCATGACGTCCTTTCAATCAGCTGGTGCTTGAAGGTCTGCGCAGCGCGGCACACATCCCGCGCGCCGGCCACAGCCCGCACGACCGCCACACGGGTGGCTCCGCACGATAATACCAGAGGCAAATTGGCCTGGTCAATGCCGCCAATGGCGACGAACGGGATGGTGATCCGGGCGGCGACCTGCCGGACCAGGTCGGGGCCCACCGCCGGGTAGTCCGGCTTGGTGGGGGTGGCGAACACCGGGCCGACCCCGATGTAATCGGCCCCGGCCTGCTGGGCGGCCAGCGCCTGCTCGAGACTGTGGGTCGAGACGCCGATCAGCCGATCCAGCCCCAGCAACGGCCGCACGACGGCGACCGGGAGGTCGTCCTGGCCGAGGTGAACGCCGTCCGCCTCGGCCGCCAGGGCCAGGTCGGGGTGATCGTTGATGATGAACAGCACGGGCCGCGGGGCGAGGGCGGCCGCCATCCGGCGGGCCACGGCCTCGCGCCGGGGGACCGGCCATGACTTCGCCCGCCACTGGACGATGTCGGCGCCGCCGTCGGCCGCCGCCGTGGCGACAGCCACCGGGTCGCGGTCGCCGCAGATCTCGGCGTCAACGATGACGTACAGGCGCGCGGCGCTGAGCAAAAGCCGTTTCGACGGCATAGAGGCGGAATCGGAGCCGGGCGAAGGCGCGGGCGACGGCCGGCGCGATGAGGCGGCAGCCCTCTTCGAGAACGCGCAGGGCTTCCTTGGCCCGCTGCATGTTGACAATGAACAGCGTCTGGACGGTGCCGCGGCGCTGGGAGGTGAGGTGGCCGGTCCGCCGGCCGACGTCACGGTCGGCGCCGCGCGCCGTCAGCACGGCCCGCCACGACACCGGCAGACGGCGGCCCGCGGCCGTCACCCCGTGCCGCACCCGTTTCAGGCGCACCGTGAGGACCGGGTCGTCATAGCCGAGGCGGACGACGTCTTCACAGACGCGGAGTCCTTCGCGGGCCCGGTTGAGGTTGGCATCCAGGATGCGGAGCAGCTTCCGATCAACCCTGGCAGCCATAACCCTTCAGGATGCGCTGGATCAGTCGGGTCGTGGAGCGGCCCGCCAGGAACGGCACCCGCACCACCCGGCCGCCGGCGCGGCGCACGACGTCGCCGCCGACGATCCGCGCCGCCGCCCAGTCGGCCCCCTTCGCCAGCACGTCGGGCCGGATCGCCCGGATGAGCGCCAGCGGGGTATCCTCGCCGAAGACGACGACGTGGTCCACGGCCCGCAGACCGGCCAGCATGCGGGCGCGATCGCGCGCCGGCATGAGCGGGCGCCCCGGCCCCTTCAGCCGGCGGACGGAGGCGTCGCTGTTCAAGCCCACGACGAGGACGTCGGCCAATCGTTTGATTCGTTCGAGGTATTGGACATGGCCGGCGTGAATGAGGTCGAAGCACCCGTTGGTGAAGGCGATCCGTCGGCCCTGGCGCCGGTGTGCCGCCAGCCGGGCCTGGAGGACGGTTAGCGAGAGCGCGGAGCGCATGCGGCCTCGACGAGCTCGCAGAGCGCGTGGCCCAGCGTGATGTGCGATTCCTGGATGCGCGGGGTGCTGCGGGACGGGACGATGATGGCGTAGTCGGCCGCGTTCGCCGCCTGGCCACCGGTGCCGCCGGTCAGGGCAACGGTAATCAGCCCCAGCCGCTTGGCCTGCTGGAACGCTTTCAGGACGTTCGGCGAGTTGCCGCTCGTCGTGATGCCGACCGCGACGTCGCCGCGGCGGCCGAGCCCGGCGATCTGCCGGGCGAACACGTCGGCGTAGGAGTAATCGTTCGCCACCGCGGTGATGGTCGAGGTGTCGGTGGTCAGGGCCTGGCCGGCCAGCGCACGGCGGTCATAGAGGAAGCGACCGAGCAATTCCCCAGCCAAATGCTGGGCATCGCCGGCCGAGCCGCCGTTGCCGAAGAAGAACACGCGGCCGCCGCGCCGGATCGCGGCGATCATCACCGCGGCCACGCGGGCCGCCTGCGTCACCTGGGGGCCGTCCGCCAGCGCCGCCTTGACGGCGATGCTCTCGCGCAGCACCGCCCGGACGGTGGTTTCGTATTGTTGCGCCTTCATCTTCATGAATTCTCTTTGAGGTTCTTCAAGAAATCGGCCAACGTGCCCAATGCAAGCGGCTTCTCAAAGAAGCCGTCCACGCCGAAGGACGTCGCCTCCGCCCGGTACTGATCCGCATCGTAACCGGTGACCAAGTACACCTTGGTCGCGGGCGACTGCGCCTTGGACACCTTCAGCACATCGAGGCCGCTCAGCCGACTGCCCCTGAGATTGACGTCCAACAGCACCGCCGTGGGATGATGCTGCTGGATCACAGCGACGGCCCCCTCCCCGGTGGCGGTCGCCCACACCTGGAAACCCTGCGCCTCCAAGAAGGGTTGGATGGCCTCCAAGGTCTCTTGCTCGTCATCCACCAGCAGGATGCTGGCCATGGGTGATCCTTTCTTCCAGGTACAGCAACAGGTCGGCGACGGTCTTAAGACTTTCTGTGTCCTCGTCGGGGATCTCCAGGTGGAATGCCTCTTCGACCACGATCAGCAATTCAATGGCTTCCAAGGAGTCAAACCCGAGGTCCTCGGCGAATCGGGCGCTGGGGGCAACACTGACTCCGGGTACCTTGAGCTCTTTGACCAGGATATCATAGACCCTCGGCCAGAGGGTGCTGCGCGGCACCACCTCTGGCCTGTTGGCTTGATGCCACGGCCACCGACGGTGCAGCCGCCGCTTAGCCGCTCTGAGCCGCGTACCCACCGCTTTCCTCCTCATCCTCCTTTAACGCAGGGGGCGTATACACCAGGGGGAGCCGCACCTCGAAACGGGTCCCCTCTCCTGCCGCGACGGTCAAGACGTCGAGCGCTCCGCCGTGGTCGAACGCGATCTGGCGAGCCAGGAAGTAGTGGATGGCCCCGTGCTTGCCCCGCTCCGGAAAGAACGCCCCGCCGCCCATGGCCTCGGGGTGTTGGAGATAGGGCTGCAGTGATTCCCCGGCATCCGTGATCTGCACCGTCAAGTTCTTGCGGTCCGGGCAATGCGCCCGCACCGTGATCGTCCCTCCTTCGGCGGAGGCCTCCAGCGCCCAGCAGGCGTTCGTGACCAGGTGTCGGAAGAGCTCCGGCACGGTAGGCAACCCTTCGATCTTCGGGAGATCATCCGGGCACTCCAGGGCCACGCGGATGTTGTCTCGCTGGGGGAATAACTCGGTGGGAATGGCAAGCAGTGGCTGGAACAGTTGTCGGAACGGCGAGTAGGCCTTGACGGTGGGGGCTTGCATCTGGTCCTGGTACGTTTTGACCTCTTGGGTGACCCGCTTGCCCCGCTCCAGGGCGCGTTGGATCCCCTCCAGCATGGTGCGTACCGTCGCCAGATCCGGGGAGGCCGGGGTGGCATACCACGGCAGGAGCTTGGTGGCAATCACGTTGAGCACATTGCGCATCTCGTGGTTAATGGCGTTGAGCAGTTGGCGGATGCCTTGAAAGGTCTCCGCCGTCAGGGACTTGGCGTAGAAGCGCGCGTGTTGAATCGCAATGGCAGCCTGATCGGCCAGGATTTGGAACACGCTGAGATCCTCGGGCGAATAGCCCTGGCCAGACCGCTTGGGGCCGAGCAACAAGAACCCTAAGAGACGATGCCGGAGGAAGCTCGGGACCACCACCGCCGCCTTCAAGTGACCTAAGCGCGTGATCACCGATTGGAGGTGGGTGGCCTTCTGTTCCTCGACGAGGCGCGTCAGTTCCTCGGTGAGGACCGGCGCGCGGACGGCCCGCAGGTACGAGATCAGCGCATCGTCCGGATCGAACGCCATGATGGGCTGATCCAGCTCCGTGCCGCGACGGACGGTTTGCAGGTGATAGGGGCTGGTCCGGTGTTCCTGGAAGTAGACCGCGACGTGGGTGACCTTGACATGGCGCATGAGGATGCGGGCGATGAGCGCGATCAATCGCTGGGGTGAGAGGATGTTCAGCATCCCGTGGGCGGCTTCCACCAGCAACTCTTGGTACTCCCGCTGCTCGGCCAGCAGGCGGGCTTCCGCTCGGCGGGTCATGGCGCGATAGACAGAGAGCCCCGCTACAGCCACAAGTGCCTCACAAGCCATCGGCACCATCCACCAGCGAGGGCCAAGCCACGATGCCAGCGGAGACTGCATAATATTTGCCAGAATGATCGGGGCTAACAGTAACGGAACGTAGCAGGACACAAAGATAGCCACACGCGCCAGAGCCACGTTGATGTCCAGCAACCGGTATCGCACAATAGCGTAAGTGGTCACCAATACATAGAGGGGAACTGCATACGTCCCAAATGGATTCCAAGGGATGATTTCCACGTCGAAAACGAGGAAGAAATTTGCCGCACCTCCCAAATAGCCAAGGAGCGAAGACCAGCAGAGATACTTCAATTGATTGCGTAGCGCTCCAGAAGCCCTCGCATACGCTCGGAAGAGAGAGGCCAGGCCATACGCAGTGCAGGCAACGAAGAAGGTGGCAGAAAACGGATAGAAAAGGCCCGGCTTAATGAAGTACTTCAAAGAGAATTTCTGAGTAACGCCCGCAATATACAGTGGGGTACTGTTAGCCACAGAAAATAAAAGGCTAAGGGTGTAGCAAGGAACAAGAACTCTGAGCCGCTTTCTCGGTTCAACCCCAAGAAATGAGACAACAAAGTGCACAAAGAAAGTTGGGATGAAAATGACCCCATAGTGGGAGAGATGTGCCCACCAAAGCGAATGCTGCTCGTCCGGAGCGATGCTGTGGAGTGCCTGGCCTACGCTCCATAGCGCAATGCTCCACGAGTAAAGGCCGAAGATTCGATGAGGTAGTTTCTGAGGACCACGAAGGATGACGAAGAGTCCGAGGAGAAAAGTCGTGGAAGAGGTAATTAGGAGAGCAACAAGATACTGGGTAGCCAGGCCCACAGGGTGGCCTAAGCTGCTTTATGGCTTAAATTTCTCATAGCACGCGTCATAAAGCATCTTCATGTACTCTAGGCTCCGCTTTGTGGCCCACTTGACCTTCTGCTGAAGCCCTGGAGAAGGAGCATAAAGCTTAATGACTTCTAGAGCCTCTAAGGGATGTTTGTCATCGTATTTCGCATGTTCCTCCAGCCACCAGTACGTCTCCTTCTCAATCTGAGTCTCCTTGCGTCCTTCATACTTTGGCATCCCCTTGAGCATTTTTTTGCTAATGTCTTGAGCGATGCCTTCGATGGCGTAGTTGGTGGCTGCAACTCCCTCAGGTAGACTTCCTCTGGAGTTGATCATCCACAACCAGTTGCTGAGAGCCTCCACCTCCGGAATCGGGTCTACCTTAAACAGCTCTTCATTTGGAACGCCGAATCCATTGGCTAAATGAACCCAGAGTTCGGCGTGGCGTTTCTCGGCACGCACATTATTGATGAAGAATGCGCGTGAATGAAGATCAGGAGTCCTGGCTAGGTTTATGGCAATCCACTGAGGGAAGGACTCGATAAAGGGATACATCTGAGTTAGCCAGGCCCGAAGCTGCTTAAGTGAAAGTGTCCCCCGTTCTGCTTCTTCCAAGAGAGGACAGGTGAGAATCGCCTGGCGATAAGGGGCGATTTCTGCGTTGAGTTCATTGATCCAGGGCGGATTCGGGGTAAAATGACGGCCCCGCCCTCCTTTAATGCTTCGCATTGTGTGGGCTTCGGGCATCGCAGCTTGAAGGAATCGCTCGGTTTCTTCTTCGCTTTCCTTCTGAAGATGTTTCTCTAGGGAGGCCATAAGCAAAACCTGGTCGCCAGCGCTAACCTTCTCAAACCGAAGGCCGGTAAGGTAATGTGCTTTGTTCTCTCCACCATGATGAACCTCTTTGTGCCAGGCCACGGTTCCTACTGTAGAAATAGACCGACTCGTCTGAGGAAGGCTGAACTTTACATCAATCTCTGCCCCATCTCTAAGTCGCTCTGGCAGAAGAAGGCACAGCCCTCCGGTTCCTATATCTCGACACATTAGTTGGCGTATTTCTGGATTCGGGTGTGGGATCTTGCAGGATACTGGGAGGCACAAATTTGTTCGAAGTAGCTTCCGTCGGTCCATTGGCCTTTCAACCACTCTGGTCCTCCAAATAGCTGAGCTCTCGGGTCTCCTCGACCCTCCGTAATTGTTCGATCTGCTCAACCGGCACAGCGGTTGACTCTAGCAAAAGTATAATAATAAGTCAATCGCTCAACTCGCTGTGTCAAGCCAAAGTAGAAATGTCCGGTTTCTACCAAGATAGCAATGTCCGGTTTTTTCGCCGCCGCCCAAATTGAAAACGGCGCCACGGGTGATCGGCGGCGGGCGTGCGCGCCCCGCCCCGGCGGCCCCGGCGAGCGGGGTGTCTGACCCGGCAGCTCGAGGTCGCGCGTTGCGGGCATGGTTCGCGCGTCCAGCGCGAGAGCAACCGCGATCCTCGGCAGCGAAGATTTACCGCGCTGGGGCAAATCGAGCGGTGCCGGGCGGACACCCCCGAGCCGTGGGGACGCCGGGAAAAGCCTGGGATCTAGCCAAAGAACACCTTCGCCAGCTCGTACATCTCCGGATCCACCGTCTTGAGTTTCCCGGTCGCCTCGGCGATCGGCACCGAGACGATGTGGGTGCCCTGCAGCGAGACCATGTGGCCGAACCGGCCGGCCAGCACCAGCTCCACCGCCTTGACGCCGAACCGCGTCCCGAGGACCCGGTCGAACGCCGTCGGCGACCCGCCGCGCTGGATGTGCCCCAGCACCGTGACGCGCGTCTCGAACCCGGTCTTCGACTCGATGCGCTCCGCCACCCGCTGGGCGATGCCGCCGAGCCGGACGTGGCCGAAGTCGTCGAGCTGGCCCTGCTCCTGCGTGACCGCCTGCCCCTTCTTGAACTCGGCCCCTTCCGCCACCACGACGATCGAGAAGGTCTTGCCGCGCTCGTGGCGCTTGCGGATGGCGGCGACCACCTCCTCCACGTCAATCGGGAACTCCGGCAGGAGGATGACGTCGGCGCCGCCGGCCAGCCCCGCATGGAGGCCGATCCACCCGGCATGCCGGCCCATCACCTCGACCACCATGATGCGGTGATGGCTCTCGGCCGTCGTGTGCAGCCGGTCAATCGCCTCCATCGCGATGTTGACCGCCGTGTCGAACCCGAACGTGACGTCGGTGCCGGACAAGTCGTTATCTATCGTCTTCGGGACGCCGACGATCTTCAACCCCTCGGCCACCAGTTTGGCCGCGACACCAAGGGTGTCTTCCCCACCGATGACAATGATCGCGTCAAGTGTCAGGGACTGGACGTTGGCTTTCAGCGCCGCGAGCTGTTCCGGATTCTTGTAGGGGTTGGTCCGCGAGGTGCCGAGGATGGTCCCGCCGCGGTGGATGATGCCGGAGACGGAGGCCAGGTCGAGCGGGCGCGTGTCGGCTTCGATCAGCCCCTTCCAGCCGTTGGCGATGCCGACCACCTCGAGCCCGGCCGCCGCGGCCCGCCGCACGACGGCGCGGATCACCGGGTTCAACCCCGGGCAGTCGCCGCCGCCGGTCAACACCCCCACCCGCTTGATCGTCATGCTAGTCCTCCCGCACGCCGTAATCGAAGCCCCGGAACGGCCCCGGCGGCGGCTCCCACCCGGCCGGCGTCTCCTCCGACGGCGGCTCCGGCTCCCCCCGCCGTCCGCGCCCCGGCGCCGCCGGCTCCTCGCGCGCGGCGATCTTCGCCACATGGACCTTGACCCACACCGGGTCCTCGATCCCGAGCATCTCCTGCACCCTCGTCTTCACCAAGCTTTGGACCTTCTCCGTCACCTCGGGGATGTGGGCCTCCGACCAGAGCGACACGCGGGCCCTGACCTCAATCCCCTTCTTCGTGGCCAGGACGTCCGCGCGCAGGTCTTTGATCTCCGCGACCGACCGGGCGGCCCGCCGGATGAAGTCCTCGACGGCCCCCAGCGAGATGGTCACCGGCCCGTCGGGGTTCGTGAACGCGATCGTCCGCTGGCGCTGGAACCGCGCCCACGTCAGCTGGAACACCATCACGTTGAAGATGATGATGACGGCGCCGCCCAGCCCGCAGATGACGCGCAACCGCTGGTCGTCGAACACCGTCTGGAAGAAGATGGCGACGGTGTCCACCGGGACCAGGTGCGCGGCGAACGCCGCCAGCCACGCCCCGAGGGCGCTGAAGAGCACCATGTAGGCGATCGTGAGAATGCGCATGAATAACCGCATCGGATCCTCCCGCTACTCGGTCTCGGACACGCCGAGGAGCTGGTTGACGAAATTCGTGGAGTACTTCCCGCTCAGGAAATCGGGATTCCCCATCACGGTCTGGTGGAACGGGATCGTCGTTTTGATCGGCTCGATCGAGAACTCCGCCAGCGCCCGCGCCATGATCGCGATCGCCTCGCGCCGGGTCTTCCCGTGCACGATCAGCTTGGCGATCATCGAGTCGTAGTGCGGCGGCACGCGGTAGCCGGCGTAGACGTGGCTGTCCACCCGGACGTTCGGCCCGCCGGCGGGATGGTAGCGGGTCACCGTGCCCGCGCACGGGACAAAGTTGTTGGCCGGGTCTTCGGCGTTGATGCGGCACTCGATCGCATGGCCGCGGATCTTGATGTCGTCCTGGTTGAGGGTCAGTTTCTCCCCGGCCGCGGCCCGGATCTGCTCCTTGACGATGTCAATCCCCGTCACGTACTCCGTGACCGGGTGCTCCACCTGCAGGCGGGTGTTCATCTCCATGAAGTAGAAGTCGCCGTGCTTGTCCACGAGGAATTCCATCGTCCCCACCGTCGTGTAGCCGGCCAGCTTCGCCCCCCGCACCGCCGCCTGCCCCATTTTCTGCCGAAGCTTGCCGTCCACAACGGGCGAGGGGGCCTCCTCCAGGAGCTTCTGGTGGCGGCGCTGGACCGTGCAGTCGCGCTCCCCCAGGGAGAGGATCTTCCCGTGGCGGTCGGCGAGGATCTGGATCTCGACGTGGCGCGGCTCCTCGACGAATTTCTCGATGTAGACGTCGGCGACGCCGAACGCCGCCTCCGCCTCCGCCTGGCACATCATCAGCGCGCTGACGAGCCGGACGTCGTTGTGCGCCACCCGCATCCCTTTGCCGCCGCCCCCGGCCGCCGCCTTGATGATGACCGGGTATTTCGTCTGCTTGGCGATCTTCAGCGCCTCTTCCTTGCTGGTAATCACCTTCTCCGAGCCGGGGATGAGCGGCAGGCCGGCCTTCTTCATCAGCTCCTTGGCCTGGAGCTTGTTCCCCATCAACCGGATCGCCTCCGGCGACGGCCCGATGAACTCGATCTCGCACGACTCGCAGATCTCGGCGAAGTGGGCGTTCTCCGCGAGGAAGCCGTAGCCGGGGTGGATCGCCTCAACGTCGGTGATCTCCGCGGCGCTGATGATCGCCGGGATGTTCAGGTAGCTCTGCGCGCTCGGCGGCGGGCCGATGCAGACCGCCTCGTCGGCCATCCGCACGTGGAGCGACTCGGCATCGGCCTCCGAGTAGACGGCGACCGTCCGGATGCCCAGCTCCCGGCACGCCCGCATGATGCGGACGGCGACTTCCCCGCGGTTGGCGACGAGGATCTTGGAAAACATACGGGCGGAAACCGCCTAGACCGGCTCGACGAGGAAGAGGGGCTGGCCGAACTCGACCGGCTGGCCGTTCTCGACGAGGACCTGGACGACGCGGCCGCGGACTTCGGCCTTGAGCTCATTCATGAGTTTCATCGCCTCGAGGATGCAGATGACCTGGCCCACCTCGATGACCTGTCCGACCTCGACGAAGGGCGGGACCTCCGGCGCCGGGGCCCGGTAGAAGGTGCCGACCATCGGCGAGGTGATCGGCGTCCCTGTGGGGGGCGGCAGGCCCGCGGGGGCCGGCCCGGCGGGGGCGGCGTGCGCCACCCGCTCGACGACGGTCTCGACGGCGGCGCCGCCTTTCCGCAGGCGGATGCGCAACCCCTCGCGCTCGATCTCGACTTCGGTGAGACCATGGTCCTCCATCAACGCCAACAGCTCTTTCAGCTCTTTGAGATTCACCCTGCCCTCCCGACGTACTCGCCGGTCCGCGTATCCACCTTGATCGTCTCTCCAGGCCCGACGAAGAGCGGGACCTGGACCACGAACCCGGTCTCCATCGTCGCCGGCTTGGTGCCGCCCTTGGAGGTATCCCCCCGAAGCCCCGGGTCTGCCTGCGTCACCTTCAATTCGACCGTCGTCGGCAACTCCAGCCCGACGAGGCGGCCGTTGTGGAAATCCCCTGTGGCCTCGAGGTTCTCGATCAGGTAGTGCACTGCGCTGCCGAGCTCTTCGGCCCGGAACGCGACCTCCTCGTAGGTGGACAAGTCCATGAAGTGGTACGTGTCGCCGCTGCGGTAGCTGTACTGCAGCTTCTTCGGCTCGATGAACGCTTCTTCGAACTTGTCGCCGGCGTCGAACGTCCGGGCGAGGATCGTGCCGAGCCGCACATTCCGGAGCTTCGTCCGAACGAAGGCGCTCCCCTTGCCGGGCTTCACGTGCTGGAACTCGACGATGGTGAACAACTGCCCATCCATGACGAGCGCCACGCCGCTCTTGAATTGATTGGTCGTCAGCATCGGATGACGGGAGCGGTTATTGTATCATGCCCGGCGCCGGCGGAGCGCGCCGACGAGCGCCTGGAGGCCGAGCCGGTAGCTGTCCACGCCGAACCCGCTGACCTGGCCGACCGCCACCGGGGCGATGAGTGACGTCTGGCGGAACGATTCCCGCGCGTAGATGTTGGAGAGGTGGACCTCGACGGCCGGCAGGGCGGCCGCCTCAATGGCATCGCGGATCGCCACCGACGTGTGGGTGTAGGCCGCCGGGTTGATCAGGATCCCGGCGTACCGGGCCGGGGCCTGGCCGATCGCCTCGACGAGGGCCCCCTCGTGGTTGCTCTGGAGGACCGTCAGCGACACCTTGAGTTTCCGCGCCTCGGCCGCGAGCAGCTGGTTGATCTGGCGCAGCGTCGTCCGGCCGTAGACCGCCGGCTGACGGGTGCCCAACAACTGCAGGTTGGGCCCGTGGATGACGAGGATCCTGGTCATCCCGGGGTCACGGCTTCTCGGCTTCCTCGACGAGCATCACGGGGATCCCGTCGCGGACCGGGTACCGCAGGCCGCACGAGGCGCCCGTGCAGACCAGCCGCTCTCCCTCGAGGCGGACCGCCGCCTTGCACGCCGGGCACGCCAGAATGTCCAACAGCTCTTGATCAATCATCCCGTCACCTCCTCACGGACTTCCTCAGGAACCGCGTCCAGACGACTGGCCTTGACCTTCGCTAAGGATCCCTCGATCATGCCCAGGGCCCCCGAGCATTCCGCGTAGGCATTGCCCAGCCGCGTCTCGGCTTCCTTCACCTTATTCTCCAAACTCTTATGGATCACGACGACCTGCGTCTCGATGGCGCTCAAGCAGGCCTCCAGCTGCGCCTCATCCACGGTTCCGGCGTACTTCTGATGCAGGTGGAACAGAGCTAACAACACCGGGATCGTCGTCGAATAGGACATCACCATCACGCGATAGTCTTGCCAAGCCCGCAGGTGGGCACTGCGGAGCACCTGGTAGACCGAGTCAGGCACGGCACAGATCGCAAAGGGAGTTGTCGTGCTCGGATCCAAGTACTTCCCCACCTCGGCCGCCCGCTTGAGCACCCGATCTTCAATTTGCTTGAGCGCCCGGACCTTCTCGCCGTCGTCGCCCGGCCGAGCCATCGCTTCCAGCAATTCCGTCGCTGCAAATTTTGAATCGATGGGAATCACTTGTTTGTTGAATAAGACCAGCCCGAACTCCACATCGTTGCCCCCAACTTGAAAGGGACTGCGGACCCATTCCGAGGGAAACAACCGCAAGGCCTCGCGCAGGATATTCTCTCCTGCCCCACCCGAGTTACGGCCGGCGAGCACACCGCTCACTTTCCGAAGTTCCATCTCGAGGGTTGCCAGCTTGGCGTCAGAAACCTGCCGATCCGACTGGCGCTCGATCTTGAGCCGATGCAGCTCTTCAACCGCCGTTTGCGCGTGACCGAGGGACTGCTGAATCGTCTGCTGGAGCCCGGAGTCTCGTCCGATCTGCGCCTGGAGATTCACAAGCAGTTGTCGCAAATCGTCCAGCCCGGAGATTGGCGACGGCTGGAGCGCTGGCATCGGTCGGAACGTCAGCCACACGACCGCGACAACCAAACCAACCACTGCAATCCCTAGGAGCACAACCACCCAGATCATCGGTGCTTCTCCCCCGGCGGGGGCGGGATGGAGGCCTGCAGTTTCTGCGTGTACCGCATCCGCAGCTCGTACAGCGCGTTGTCGAGGAATTGGGTTTCTTCGGGCGTCAGATTGCCTTGGG
>Ga0209515_10005753_pt1 | contig 15901 bp, 10 predicted proteins | sample Subgroupgradi54m_FD_187454 | JGI IMG/M metagenome (GOLD analysis project Ga0209515, IMG submission 187454) | Subsurface groundwater microbial communities from S. Glens Falls, New York, USA - GMW60B uncontaminated upgradient, 5.4 m (SPAdes)... ...
TCCCCGATTCCCACCGCGCCTACAACCTCCAGGAACGCCTGTCGGATCGCGATCAGAACGCGAACTACGTCCTCAAGCGCCTGGAAGAACGCATCATGGAGGCCGGCGCCAACCTCCCCGAGTCCGGCTGGCCGGTCATCAAGCCTGGTCCAGATCAGGTGAGCGGCTTCAGCCTGGTGATTAACCCGCGCGGCGGAATCCAGACATTCTACAGCGATGTGCCGGTTTCGGCCTACGTGCCCGTCGACGATGAGGCCCTATACCATTCCGCCAGCTCCGTCCTAATCCTCCGTAATGACGCGGCCAAGACGGTGGAGAAGGCCGACATCGATCTCGGATACAATATGCATGGTTTCGTGAACGGATTGAAAAAGGGTTCCGCCGGACAGGACTCGCTCAAGCTTTCCCTCCCCGTCGCCTTCGAATCCGGTGACGCCTTCTACGCCTATACCAAGGAGGACTACGCCGTGGCCGGAACCGATCTCTCCATGGGCGGCATGGTGCTCGCGGAGAACATCGAGGCAGTATCCCTGAGCTTCTATGACTCTACGGGTTCTGAAACATCGGATTGGAACCTGATGCATTCGGCCAAGGTTTCCGTGACCGCCAGGACCCATCTGCCCGATCCCGGCTACCAGGGGGATGGATACCGCCGCGTTACTTTGAACTCCGAAATCCGCATGAGGAACAGGCCCTAAGCATGGAACCGATCCGCCTCCGCCGGAAGGATTCCGGCTTCATCCTGGTCTTCACTATGCTGATGATCCTGGGCATCTCGGCCATCGGCGTCGCTATGATGTTCGACGGAAAGCAGAATAAAATGGCCGCCATCAACTATATGCACAAGGTGCAGTCGTTCTATGCTTCCGACGGCATGATGACCCTGCTAGCTGATGAAGTACTCAACGGCCGGGATACCATCTACACGCGGGCCTCCTCCCGCGGGATCATAACCGGCAAGCTCTACAAGACGAGTGGCAACTACGGGGCTCCGACCCTGAGGCAGAATATCAAGGCCGGCGCCATAGGCACGCCGAAAATCATCAAGGCCTTCTACCTGGGTTCTTTTTTCCACGATGCGGGGTATAACGGCGATATGTCATATCAGGACGACTACGGAATCGAGTGGCAAGGCTACATATACGCTCCCACTACCGGTTCCTATGTCTTCTATGTACGCGGGGACGACGAGACCGAATTCTTCTTGAGCAGTGATGATAGCCCCAAGAACATCGGCCCTAAACCCATCGCGTTCAACTACGCCAACACCCAGGCTGTGTGGCCCACCATCCAGATACAGCCGTCAGGGTCGAAGTTCCAGACCGTTTCCGATCCCGTCTTCCTCAAAGGCGGTAAGCGTTACTATTTCGAATTCTACCACAAGGAGAACGCAGGCAAGGATTTCGGCCAGGTGGGATGGACGGGTCCGGACTGGATTTCGGAGAAGCCCATTCCGGGAAACCGCATGTCCCCGTTCGACTCCAGCTACCAAAACACCAACGAGGACACCACCGTCATCTCCGGTGTATCGGTACGGTACAGCGTGGAGCCCCTGGGTACCGACGTATTCTCCATCTTCACCGAGGGCTTCAAGCCCATGGCCGGGAGCGACACCCTGTTCCGCATTCCATTGAACCAGAAGATTTCCATGAAGGGCGGCATTGCCGCACCCAAAGACACCATGTGGACGAGGGTCATTTATTATGACTATCACAGCAACAAAAGCAATCCGGAATTCGAAAGCCCCCCGTGGGGGTCGGGGGGTGGAAGTCCCCATTTAAAAATGGTCAATACGAATAAGCTGAAATACACCGTTACGGATGCAAGCTATTTCGGCCTTGACAGCATCGGCAAACCCATCGGCACGAAAAATGCGCCGGATGTCTTTTACAGCTGCGGGGTGGATCGCTGGTTCACGCCCTGGTCCGCCCTTGCAGCCGTCAACGCCGTGGTCCCTCGCGACAATCCCGGGGATTCCAGTGATTGCGTAGACATTGGAACAGTCAATGACACCCTTTACAAAAACATTCCCATCTATGATTCACTTCCTTTCATCCATTCCTCCGACATGGGCACGCAGACCTACAGCTTCGCGCGAACGGGCGGCCCTGACGATTCCGGATTCTTCCCCATCGACAACCGGGGCTTCGGCAAAGAAGGCAAAAAGCGGAATTATTCCTTTTGCATGGAAATGCACATGAAATTCGAACTGGTTCCGGGCATGGAGTTCGAATTCAGGGGCGATGACGACGTCTGGCTCTTCATTGACGGAAAGCTGGCGATGGACCTGGGCGGCATGCACGTCGCCTTGTCAAAGACCCTTTACTTCGACGATTTGGGGCTGGCTTATTACCAGACCTATCCCTTCAGCCTTTTCTACTGCGAACGCATGACCACGGACTCGGATATCCGGATCGTCACCAATGTCCCGTTGGGCAAAACCCGCGGCCGCATGTCGAAAAATTGGAAGCGCGATTACGGCACCCTGGATTGATCGACCATTAATCGCGCCGACGACTACGGCGCCCTTGACTTATCAGCCCTATTCCAGATCCGTTTTGACGGAGTAGGGTTTATTTGCGTTTGGGAAATTCCGCCTCTTCTCAAGGCGCGTGGGGCCAAATTGGCCCGCTGATTCCCCTGGACCCTTGCGTCCGGACCCGTCTCTCCGGCTAATATTCAACGGCAGCGATGGGGTTATCGCCCGTGCTACCTCCCGGCATCCAAATGGAAAGCGGGTAGGCGCAGAAGCGGGCGCAGTCCGTTCTAGGTAATGGAGGGGAAATGCGCACAAGCATCACAAACAGCATCAGAACCTGCGCCATCGCAATCACCGCCATAGCGGCCGGCACCGGATCCGCCTGGGGCGCCTTCACCTACCCCGGCTGCGCCGATCTGGTTCCCGCCGATTTCAAGGCCGTGAAGCTGGTGGCCCGAACGGACGGAATCGCCGAGCCCATCAAGATGGCCCTGGACGCCACCACGGCCGGCAACATCGATATCTACTGGGTGGAGCGCCTGGGCGACGTGAAACGCTATTCCACGGGCTCCAAGGCCATCGCCAAGCTCGCCACGCTCAATGCGGACTCGCACTTCGAAAGCGGCCTGACCGGCATCGCCCTCGATCCGGCCTTCAAGACCAACAACTGGATGTATTTCTATTACGCCTTCGGCAACGCCTCGAAATTCAGCTTCCGGGTAGGCCGCTTCACCGTGGACCGCGTCTCCAACACGCTCGACATGGCCAGCGAAAAGGTGGTGCTGGAAATCCCGGCCTCCTTCAGCAAGATGCATACGGGCGGCGCCATGCGCTTCGATGAGGCCGGGGACCTGTGGATCACCACCGGCGAGAACGCCTCCGGGTTGGACGGCCCCGGCAACACCAACGATTTGCGCGGCAAGATCCTGCGCATCCATCCCACCGCCGAGGGCGGCTACACCATTCCCGCCGGCAATCTCTTCGCGCCCGGCACCGCCAAGACCCGCCCGGAAATCTACGTGATGGGTGCGCGCAATCCCTACACGCTCTCCCTGGACCCGGTCCGCAAGGGCATCGCCTGGGGCGACGTAGGTCCCGATCAAGGCAAGGATCAGGAAGAACACGACTTCACCACCGTGCCCGGCAATTTCGGTTGGCCGCTCTTCGCGGGCAACAACGTGGTCGTGGAAGGCAATCCGGATCCCAAGGGGCCCGTGGTCAACAACTCCGGCATCAGCCCGCTGCCCCCTCCCATACCCGCCATCTACTCTTACCACCAGTCGGCTTCGATGACGGGTCCCATCTACTACTATGATCCCGCCATCAAATCCGGGATCAAGCTGCCGCCCCATCTGAACGGCGCCTGGTTCGTCTCGGATTTCTCCGCGAACTGGATCGAGGCCGTGAACCTGGACGCCGCGGGCAAGACCATCACCAAAAAGGAACGCATCTTCACCGACCTGTTCGGCAAGACCATCAAGCTCGCCATCGACATGGTGATCGGCCCAGATGGCGCGTTCTACGTGCTCGGCTACTCCGGCGGCGCCTGGTTCGGCGCGGACGCCGGGACCAGCATCTTCCGCATCGAATACGTGGGCGGTTGCGGGATCGTAGGCATAAAGGATGCGCCCCGGCTTCCGGCTTCCGGCGGAAAAGGCATAGCGGTCCGCGGCCAGTCGGTGTCGATCGAAACCGCCGGCCCCCACGCGATCGAAATCCGCGACCCGGCCGGAAGGATCATCGCCACCCTGCGCGGCGAAGGCCCGGGCATGCATTCCCTTAAGGGCCTCGCCGAGCGAGGCGTGTATTTCTTGACCGTGAAAACCCGCGAAGGCGCATTTCCCAGGACCTTGATCCTGGAATAGCGCTGTACTTGACCGGGCCCGCGGGGCCCTCCGAGGACTGGACTCCCCGGGACGCGTGATTGTATTCTGAGCATTTGGACAACGATTAGGAGAAAGGCATCATGGCAAAGCAATTCATACCGACGGCCCTCATTTCGCTTTTGTGCGGAAGCGCCGCCCTGGCCCAGGAATCCAAGCTGGACGCCTTATCCGGCGACACCTACATCAAGGCGAGCATGGACTTCGGTCATATCGTGCACGGCCTGAACGATGAGACCGGACAGAACTACGACATGCAGGTCCTCCGCCGCTCCAACATCTCCGTCAACCGCCAGCTTAAGCTCAGCGATCATATGGAAATCAAGATGGGCTTCGGCGGCGTGTTCTTCTACGTGCTTCCCGAGCAGGACGGAGCGCCCCATACGCGCCTCCCCAAGTTCGGCGTCGGGCCGGGCGCCGCGGAATTCGCCTACCACTTCGGCACCCCGGAGCATCCCTGGTCCGACCTGCAACTCGGAATTTTCTCCTACAAGTACAACCCGGAAGCCTCCAACCTGGGCGAATACCTGCTCCGCAGCGTACCGTATCCCCAGATCCTGGTGACGGGCGGCTTCGACATGATCGGCAGCGCCAGGTACCAGGTGCAAGGCGCCGGCTACACGCTGAATCTGATGGAAGACAAGTGGAAGACCAGCTTCCTGCTTCCCATGGAAAGCAACTTCGCGCCCATGCACAGCATTTCGCCCACCCTGGTGACGGGCTTCAAAGGCATCCCCGGCCTCGATCTGGGCGCCGGCGTCTGCTTCAACCATCTCATCTCCGCCAAGCCCAGCAAGGAAGCGCCTTCGCCCCATGACGCCACCACCTCGCCGGATTATATGCGCTGGCCCACGTCCTTCATCACGGACCTCCAGACCGTCAAGGTCCCGGTCAACGACCCGACCAAGCCCGCCGGCACCATGCGCGATTCCATCACCAGCATCACCCGCGATACCACCCAGTTCTACACCTTCCAGGGCACCAAGCTCATGGGCCGCGCCACCTTCGATCCCAAACCGCTGTTGGGCCTGGAAGAACACCTGAACGCTCCCGATATGAAGATCTTCGTCGAAGCCGCCGTGCTCGGCCTTAAGGATTACCCCTTCTACTACACCAACGTCAAGGACCGCATTCCGGTCATGTTCGGCATGAACCTGCCTACCTTCAAGCTCCTCGACATCTTGTCGGTGCAGGGCGAATATTTCCATTCCCGTTGGACCAACAACATCGACGCCGTGTTCGAATTCCAGCATCCGGTCCCGTACCACAAGGACTACGATCCCGTCAACGGCCCGGAGAGCACGGCCAGCCAGGCCGAACGCGATTCGTGGCACTGGTCCGTCCTCGCCAAGAAGACCGTCATCAAAGGCGCGAACTTCTACCTGCAGGTGGCCAACGACCATATCCGCACCTTCGATTACAACATCAAGCCCATCAAGATCCCGATCACCAGCCGGCCTTCCGACTGGTATTACATCTTCCGCGTGGAAGTCGGAGTCTAAAAGGGAAGTCGTACACGGAAGGATTCGTTCGGAAAAAACCGGCTCGGGTGGGGCCGGTTTCGTGTCCCTGGGGGGGACCAGGAACATTTCAACATCGGAGCGCATACCATGCGTAACTTCAATTCCCATCCCGCGACCCTGCGCCGCGCCCTGGCCGCAGGGCTACTCACGGTCGTTTTCGCCAAAGCGGACATTCCCGCCGGCTACAAAGGCCATCCTTTTGGAGGCACCCCCTGGCCCATACCCGGTCGCCTCGATTTCGAAAACTACGATCTGGGCGGACTGAACGTGGCCTGGAAGTCCGACGATAAGGCGGGCCAGGGCGTGGCTCCCGGCTCCACCGCGGCCAACCGCGCGGACGACGGCGAGCCCGAACATCCGGCCTTCTGGATCACCAACAATGTTGCAGGCGAGGTCGACAAGCTCCCGGACGGCTCCCTGTATCCGTCCGCGGAGAGCCCCAAGTCCATCTACATCGGCGCGGCCCACGCCACGGACTACGGCAACACGACCGTGAACGTGACCAAGGCCGGAACGTATTATATCAGCGCTCATTTCGCATCCGAGCCGAATCAAATCAAATTCCATATCAGCTTCAACGGAGTGAACAAGACTCCGGGACTGACCCTGCCCGGAACCAGCAGCTATCACGCCTGGAAATTCTTCCGCAACTTCGCCAAGGTGGAACTGACTGAGGGCGTCCAGGTGATGCAATTCATGCTGGACGCGAACCATCTCAATTGGGACTACGTCTCCTTTTCCCTGGACAGCAATGCGGTGGTGGGCTTGGCGAGCGCGCCGGCGGCGGGCTTCAAAGGCAACTACCCATCGGAAGCATGGCTGGAAGCAGCGAGCGGCGGCAACCGCGTGCTCCGGTTCACGATGGCGGTTTCCGGCAAGACCAGCGCCGTGATCCTCGATGCGCGGGGACGGTTGTTGTCGCGGGTGCTGGATCGCAACCTGGCCGCGGGCGAGCATACCCTGGCCGTGCCCGCGCCGGTCTCGTCGCAGGTCCGGTTCCTGAGCCTCACGCGCAACGGGTCGGCCTACGCCATTCCCCTGCCCGTGAACACCGGTTCCGCGGGTCGCTGAAGCAGCCGGGCTTCGGCCCGGCCAACATGGTATCCGGATTTTTTGCGATCGGCATAGGGGCACCGGGTAAATCCCCCGGCGCGCCCCTGCCACACCACCGTACATGCGGGTCCGCATACGGCGGTTCGAAGAGATTAGGCTTACGCCCAAGCGTCCGTTCTCGCTCCCCGCCGTCGGAGTTTCCACACTGCTTGGGGGGTTAGAGCTTCACCCTTTCCCCCTCAAAGCGAGCTCCCTTTCGGGACATCTATGGCCTGACTCCTTCGAGAGTTGCGTTCGGTCACTTCTCCCTCCGTTCGGCCCTTCGTCTTGCGACTAATACGGCCTCTGCTGACTTCTCACTCCACCTATAACGGCGTTACCCTTTCAGGCATAAGGCGAGATCTCCCCGGGTAAGAACGACACCCTTCCGCGCACGACCGCCGGATTTACGCCACCGCCTCTTGACCATGGGAACTTCGCGGAATGTTGCCCGCTCGTCCCAGGCGGCATCGCCTGATATCCGATTTCTGTTCGTCGGCCCGCGCTTTCGTTCCACGCTTCCTTCCCACGGTCGGTCACCCTTCCGCGGTTGCGCTTCCCTTGGCTCACTATGGCCTATTTGCCGAGGGACTTTCACCCTCAAGGTGCCGCCCATGCCGGGCGCACAACATAAAAAGACCCGCCATGAGCGGGCCTTTCGGTTTTGCGCGCTTCTTCTCTCAAAGCGTGCTGGGCTTCAACAGCAGGTGGAGTCCACCGATAACCTCCTCCATTCTTTTTTTCGGCAGTTGGCCTATCCGGTTTCCCAATTCGTCCTTGTTCAGGGTCACCACCTGGGAAATATTGACCACACCGGCCTTGGGAAGATTTCCTTCCCCCTTTTTCAAAAGGACGTTACCAGGAGCCGCGGCGAGTTTGACGTTGGAACTCAAGGCGCAAACCACAACCGTGTTTATTTTGCTTCTGTTGAACGCATCATTCTGAACCACTACGAATGGGCGCCGGAAGCCGGGCTCCGAGCCTCTCGGCTCTCCGAGGTCGACCCAAAAAAGATCCCCTTGGCTGATTACCATTTATCCACGATCTTTCTCATCTTTTTTTTGCCGGCCTTGGTCACGGCTTCGTCATCCGGATGCTTCTGGCCGTAAAACTCATTCAGTTTCTGAATGAGTTCCAGTGTTTCGCTCCGATCGATGAGGTACTCCAGGGCCTGGGCGAATAATTGGCTTCTGGAAACCTGAAGTTGGGTGGACAACTTTTCGGCCTTCCGAAACAGATCTTCGTCGATGGAAATGGCGGTTTTCACGTACGACATGGATGTCCCCTTGTTATACTGATAGTATAACCAATGGACATCGACCCGTCAAGATTCGCGGGCTGCGAAATCCGCGGCTACTTGAACCACCACGTAGCGCTCGGGAGCGGGGCGGTAGGAGATGCCTTCGTAGTGGTAATTCGTTCGGGATTGCGCCCCAGCCTCAACTACGGCTTGCGGATGAATCCGAAGCGCGAGATGATGGTGCGCTCCGTGGGCACCAGGGTGATGGTCTCGCCCTGGCTTCCCTTGATTCCCTTCTGATCCTGGATCTGCAGGAGGCCCTTCATGATATAGGCCCCCGTAGCGATGGCGTTACCGTCGTGGGAGACCGGGAGGAAGGTCAACTGCACCATCACGGAGTCGCCGACCTTTTCCGTCGCGCGCAGCTTCTCGAACGCGTCCGGGTCGACCTCGCCTTCGGCCCGGTTCACGAATTGGCCCAGGTTGTCGTAGAAGATCATGGTGTATTTGAACGGGAACTTGGTCTTCACCTTCCAGGTGGGGCCTACCGTGGAAATCACCGCCGGATCCGTCGTCGGCAGGACGATCCTGATGCCGGGATCGCCGCAGTTCACGCATACCGAGTTGCCGTGGATCACCACGGGGTTCGATATCGGTTGGATGGAAATCTGCAAGGGGCCGTGGGTGATGGGGTCTACCAGGCCCACGTTCAAATCCGCGTTGGCGCGCGGGGGATTACCGGTGACGGGGATGTAGAAATGCATGTTGCTGGTATTGCCCACGGCGTCCTTGACCGGATGGATCAGGGAGATGCGGGTACTGTCGCCGGGCACGGGGTATTTTGAATCCGGGGCGAAAGTGATACGGTACTTCGACGGTGAAATCGCCTCGATGCCGGACACTTTGATGTCCGCGTCGCCCACCACGCCCTGGCCGCGCTTGATCTCCAGGGGGAAGATGCCGGATGCGACGTCCAACGGGACCGGCTCGGAGAAGTCGACCTCGACGTAGGCCGGCGTGCCCGCGACCGCGCTGGGGAAGGATTTCACGGAAATGACCACGGGACCCACGCTGTCGTCCATGGACACGCCCTGGGCCGCGAATTCGGCGTCGACGAGGATTCCGGCCAGCACGTCGGAGGCGAAGCCGGTGCCGGGGGTGAATGGCGCCAGGGTAACCGTCACGCTACGGGTGCGGGGCGTCGATGCCGTGATCGTCTGGATCCTGGTCCGGTCGAAGGGATCCGTGAAGGTCATCTGCTTGGGCGCGACCGTGAAGCCCGCATCAAACAATACCACGGCGGTTTCGATGCGCCCGTCCCCGTCGCGGTCCTGGTAATAGCCTTTGAGCGCCTTGGCCAGGGTCTTGGTGTAGGTCTGCGACATCACGTCGCTGTTGGTGTATCCGGCCGCTTCGGCCATGGCCTTGATGACGGTGGTGGCCGAAACGGTGATGGGACCCGCGTAGACCGGGCTGGTGGCCGTGGGCTCGGTGCCGTCCGTGGTGTAATGGATGACCGCGCCGACCAGGGCGTCGCTCAGGGTGACCTGCAGGCTGCCGGCGAAGGGCTGTCCGGGAGGATTGGCGGTCGGAGTGGGCGCCTTGGGCATGGCGGCGACATGGATCCAGATGGAATCGCGCACGCCCGCGCTCTCCAGCACCAACTTATAGGTACCGGGCACGATCCCGGCGGAGCTCAGGGATACCTGGGGTCCGGAAGGGAGCGCGCCGTTGTTGAAGCTCCAATTGCCCGATGCCGGCGTCTTGATTTGGGAGGTCAGGTTGTTGCAGTCCAGGGTCTGGGTCTGGGTCTCGATTTTGACGGCCTTGAAGATTTTCGCGGGCGCGCCGAGGGCGAGGCCGAGGGTATCCCCGGACTTGATCACGTTCAGGTTTTCATCGGCGATGTGGAGGCCCGGCGCCGGGGGCGGGATGATGTCGATGCTGGTGGTGACCTGCAGATGCGATCCCGAGGTCTGCCGTTCGCAGAAGAAGAGATCGAAATTGTAATAGTTGTCCGGCAGGATCTTGAGCTGGTCCCTTTGCGCGTCCAGGCTCACCTGTCCCGCGCCGTTGTTCTGCAGGCCGCCCAGGTCCAGGGCCATATGGTTGTTGACGAAGACCCAGAGATCGTCGTCGCCCTTGAAGTCGAAGACTTCGCCGCCGCGGTACTTGAAGGTCGCGTGCATCTCCATGCAAAAATGGAAATTGTGGCCTTGGTTGAAGGTTTCACCCTTCCCCTTGCCCGTGATGGGATCCGGGGCCTTGATGAGGTTTCCGGGGGGGAAGGGATTGGGCACGGTGTCGATGGGGAAATAGCTCTCCGCGAAGGCGAGCGGCGTGTGGTACGTGTTCACGGCGTTGGGGACGGCCTCCAGGGGAAGCTCCATGCAATAGCGGCGGTTGACGGTGGGATCGTCGCGGAACCAGGTGTGGATGTCATAGGTCGGGCATGCGCTCGTGGCCGACTTGACCGGCTTGTGGTTGGCGTCGAGGGTTTCCTCCACCATGCCTTTCACGCCGCCGCCATCGACCTTGCAGATCTTCCCCGCGTCCTCGAAATCCGCGTGCGACGCGTTGAAATCGCGGATGGTGACGGGAACGGATTTGGTCTGGGCGTGCGCCATGGGCGCGAACAGCGCTCCTGCGGCGATCAAGGCCAGAATGGGGGTCGCGGACATCATGGCGGTTGCGGATCGACGGGCTTCGGACATGAATTTCTCCTTGACGCAACGTGGCAATCGTAACACGCGTGATACTGACGCGCGCCGAGGGCGTGAACGGCCTGGTGAAATCCCCCCCCTGGGCGGAAGCGTTGCGCCGGACCGGGCTTCTCTCCCCCCGTTCCGCCGCGTGATCGCCGCCGCCTTGGCGACCTCCGCCGGACGCTTTGCGGGCATCCTGTGGGGGTCTTCCGCTAAAATAAGGCTGGAAACGGTTTGGAAACGGATATCCCGGCGCCGGACTGGGGTCGGCTTGCCCCTGACCGCAGAATGGGCAAGACCAACATAAGCGGAAGGTCCGGGATTAGCAGGGAGGTTTGGGATTAGGGGTTCTTGTCGAAGGAAAGCAGGGACGAACCGGGCTTCTGGGACTCGTAGTCCAGGCGCAGCCAGTCTTCACTGCGCGACTGGTGGGCCAGGCGCACCTCGTCGATGCTGCCCTGGAAATATTCGCTGGTCCACTCCGGATCCCACTTGCCCACGCCGCTGTAGCCCAAACGCCACATGCCCGGTTCCGGCAGCGGCCGCACCAGGCCGGTATACCCCGCCACCTTCACGCCGTCCACCATCAGCATGGCGCCGGAGTCCCACAGCGTATAGGAAAGGTGATGCCATTTGCCGTCGTTGTAGGGCGTGGCCGCCGTGAAGGACTGCCAGGATCCGATGATGGTGGGATAGCTGGTGCTGCGCATGGTGAAGCCGGCGTGCAGCAGGCCTTCATCGGTCATCCACACCACGCGGTCGAAATTGAAATTGCCGGTCTTGCTGCCGTAGGTGACGTTCTTCAGGCCGGGCATCACGAAGCCCAGGATCTTGCCGCCCTCCTTGCTCGTGGTGCGGAACCAGAACGAGGCGGTGAATTGCGACGGCCCGGCGTATTCGCGCGAGGCCATCAGATAGGAGTCCTTGCCGTTGAGGGGCACGCCCCCGCCGATGCTGCCGTCCGCGGGGCCGATGGCGGGCATGGAGTCCGGGCTGCCCAGGGCGCCCATCGCCTTGGCGGTATTGCCGGCCGGGCTCGCGTCGGGGAAGGCCAAGGGCGTGCCCGTCGGAGCCGCGTCCAGATGCCAGGCGCCCACGTAGCCGCCGGCGGAGTCGAAGACCGAACCTTTGAATGCGGTGGCGCGGGGATTGCCCCAATACATGCGGATGCGGCGCAGGGAGGAATCGGCAAAGACCGTGTCCAGCTTGACCCAGACGGCGGCGCTGCCTCCGGTGGAATCCCAGGTCTGCACGTGCACGGGAAGGATCCGGCCGTCTTCGCGGGTGAAGCGGATGTCGGCGCCGTCCCCGCGGGCCCGGGAGAAATCGAAGTCCGTGGCCGTGAAGCGGAACAGCAGGGGGATATCGGTCACGCGCTTGGAGAGGAGCCCGTCGACGTTGATGCGCACGCGGGCGGAGTGGGCCCATTCCGTGTAGGGCAGCCAGGTGGTCAGCCCCGGATTGATCACGACGTTCGTGCCAAGTATTCGATCCAGGTTCGGCTTGCCCTTGCGGGCCATCAGCACGGTCTTGAGCTCACAGGCGGGAATGGAATCGATCCGCAGCATGCCGTTGGAATCGGCGGCCCCGACGTTCGCGGCCAGGGGCGTACCCGGAACATACACGTAACCCCCTTCACCGCCTTCGGGGAGGGTGATCACCAGGCGGCCGGGCTTCCGGAGGATGCCGGTGCCGGCGCTCATCTTGCCGGCGCTTTCCACCTGCACGTCCTGGAGCATGAAGCGCAGGCCCTGGACGGGCTGATGGCCCCAGACATTATAGACTCCCTGGGGCGGATGCAGGGTGTAAGCGCCCGCGGTATCCGTAACGGCGGTCAGGGTGGAATCGGGCGACTTTTTGCCTAAGGTGTCCGCCATGGCGTCGTAATCGACGGGATAGAAGGAGACCACGACGCCCGCGACGGGCGCGCCCGAGGCCAATGTCACGCGCCCGGCCACGATGGCGTTCTCGACCTCCGAACCGTTGCCCGCAACCCGCTCGCCGTCCATCCGGCCCAGACAGGCCGTGATCGAAAGCACGGCGGATGCCAAGAAAGCCCGATACCGGAAGCGCGCACCCGCAGTGCGTATCATCACGCGGGCCCCTCTTGCTTTTCCCGTTTGGTCAGGGGAAACATATGCAGGTTCAAATGGTACACCGTATCCGCCTCTTCGTCCGCTTCGGCCAATTTAAGCAGTTCCGAGCGGAAGCGCTTTAGCTTCTGCTTGATTCTGTCGAGGGTTTTCCTGGAAATTCCCAAAGTCAGGCAGGAAAGGTCCCTTTCCTCCTTGGGAACCTCGTCCAGGCACCGGGTAGCCAGCTCAAGCGTCCCCAAATGGAACTTGGTGATGGCCAGGGGAAGGATGGGGGTTCCCGTGGTCAGGGTCTTGTGGGTGGCCTTGTAGCGGCCCGCGGCATCCTTGGCCACCAGCCCCAGGCTTTCCAACAGGGCCACGGACTGCTCCGCCTGCTGGACCGTGATCGCCGGATCCAGCTTTTTCGCCAGCCATTTGAAATCGCCCTTGAACTCATACATGTCCAGCACCGACCGGATGGCGGTATGCCACCACTTGCTGTAATAATCGTACTGCCGGACTTCCAGGCGGTGGGCGTTACCGTCCGAGGCGTATTCGCCGCGCAGGGCCATGAGCTTCTGGAAGTAGAAATCCTTTTCCTTGACCACGTGCGACTGGTTGAACTTGACCAGGTTCTCGAAGTACTCGATCTCCTCGCGCTTGAGCCCCAGTGCCCCGGAGAGCTTGAAAATGCTGGCCTGGGAGAGGTTCTTCTCCCCGTGCATCACGCGGTAGAGGAAGTCCTTGGTCTTGAAGCCCGCCTTGTTGGAAAAGGATCGGAAGGAGAAATGCGGATTGGCCTCCTTGTTTTTCTCGTAATGCTCGGTCAGGTACACCCGATAGTCCAGGTGATCGAAAATCCGTCCAGTCGTCCGGGTGGCCACTGATAATCCCCTGTCGCTTTTCAGGCGCGCTCCGCCCAAATATAATTCGCTGCGGAAGTAACCGCTCGCTAGTGCTCGCTCCCGGCTCACAGCCCCTTGTGGGCTGTTCGCCCCCTGCGACCAATCTACGGCATGGCAACGCCGCAAATGGCTGCGTGGCGCAAGGAAAGGTTGTCTTTAGGACAACGGCGGAACCCATCTTGCACAAAAGCCGGAGGCCTTTTCAGCGCCGTCCCCCTGGGTCGGGAGCGCTTGCCGGTGACTCTTTCCCTATCCTACAATTACCGGTGTTGTTGTCCTCGGGACAACGGATTTTTGGGGAAAAGGCGGTCGGGATCCGGCGGTAACCGGCCTTCCGCTCTACATTAGGGCCTGTAATGGGGGGGTGGTAGATGGTTTCTGGAACTCGCAATGCATCGCGTATTAAATCCACGGCCGTAGGGGTCGGTGCCATGTTGTGGTCGGCCGCGGCGGCATTCGGGGTCATCCCCACCACCGTGCATCCGGCTTACGACATCAAAGAGCTGGGCCTGCCGGACAAGTACCGCACCATGGGCGTCGACTTCCTTTCGGACGGGCGCATGGTCATGGTCACCACCGGCATCATGGGCGGCGGCGAAGTGCCGGCCCCCGATGCCAACTCCTGCGTCTTCATCGTCAGCGGCGTGGTCGGCGGAGGCAACATCCAGGTGACCAAGATCGCCAGCGACTTCCGCCAGCCTTCCGGCGTGAACGTGGTGAACGATAAGATTTACGTGACCGACCGCGACGCCTTCTATTCCATCCCCAGCAACACGGCAACGGCGGATCCCGCCGCCAACCGGACCAAGGTTCTGGCCTGGCCCATGGGCTCCAAATGGCATCAATGGATCTTCACGCCCGTGTACCTGAACGGCAAATTCTACGCGCCCTATTCCGGCAGCATCCGCGTGGGCGGACCCTCGGACGTTCCGGCTTCCAGCGCATGGTCCGGCGCCATCCTGCGCTGGGATCCCAACGGCCTGAACCTGGAAAAGTGGGCCGGGGGATTGCGCTCGCCCAACGGGGCCGGCCTCAACGACGCCGGAGAGATGTTCGTGATGGACAACCAGGGAAGCTGGCTGCCCGGCTGCACCTTCATGCACATCAAGCAGAACCGTTTCTACGGCCATCGCCAGAGCCCGCCCGAGGCGCCCAATTGGGCCGAGAGCCTGCCCTACCAGCCGCCCGCGGTATGGATCCCGTATCCTTCCCTCGTGGCGGGCGCGTCCAACAGCCAGCCCGTCTACGTCGCCAAAGGGCCCTTCGCGGGCCAATGGTTCGGCGGCGACGCCAACGGCCAGGGCCTTTCCCGCTTCGCGCTGGAGAAGGTGAACGGCGATTACCAGGGCGCGATCTTCCGCTTCACCAACGGGACCAGCACGGCCGGCGTCAACCGCATGGCCTGGGGCCCGGACGGCGCCCTGTACATGGGCTCCATGGAACACTTCGGCAATTGGCCCGGCAACGGCCTGATGCCCTTCTACAAAATGACCGCCAAGACCACGGGCTCCGCCACCGGCACCTTCGAGATGCTGGCCATCCACTCCTTCAAGAACGGCTTCGAGATCGAATTCACGGAACCGGTGAACAAGACCGGCCTGGGCCCGACCAACTTCGCCGTCAGCCAATGGCATTACACCCGCGGCGCCGACTACGGCTGCTGCAAGGATGCGACGGAGAACCGCACGGTCTCCTCCGTGGACGTCTCCGATGACGGCAAACGCGTGTTCCTGCAGATCGCCGGACTCAAGGCCATCGACTATGTGGTGTACTTCAAGCTCAACAACGTGAAGCCGGCCGCCGGCGCAAACGCCCTGTGGGACAACGAAACCTGGTACACCCTGAACAACATCTCCGACCGCACCTGGAGCGCCGCCACCACCGGCCTGCCGCAGTTGCAATATGCCAGTGTCGCGCCGGAATCGGTGAAACACTATGAAATTGGCCTGAAATCGCAGTTCTGGGATCGCAAGGTGACATTGAACCTCGCTGCCTTCCG
>Ga0209515_10005754_pt1 | contig 15899 bp, 16 predicted proteins | sample Subgroupgradi54m_FD_187454 | JGI IMG/M metagenome (GOLD analysis project Ga0209515, IMG submission 187454) | Subsurface groundwater microbial communities from S. Glens Falls, New York, USA - GMW60B uncontaminated upgradient, 5.4 m (SPAdes)... ...
CTAATTAAATCTAGAGGCCTTTCGGCATTTATTGTCTGCATCCTAGTTGTTTTACTTTTAGTAATTCCCATGTGGTTCCTTGCACCTGTAGCGATAAAGCATACGTTCGAAATTTACCGAGTTTCCCAACAAATAGACTATCTTTCACCGTTAAAAGAGGCCTTCCCTAAATTATTTATCTCTACTGAAGTTGGCACACAAATCTCAAATAGCGTTAGTTCTCTAGTAACTAGAACAATCAATTCTATTCTTGAAAGTTTGGGGGGTTTATTATTAAATCTTCCAATAATATTGCTACATTTAATGATCGTATTCTTTATATTTTTCTATGCATTGAGAGATCAAGCCCAGTTATTTGATTTCTTAAAAAGCGTTTCCCCATTTCCAAAAGAAACAGAAAAGAAATTTGTCGACTATTCTAAAGGCATTACAAGTTCCGTCATTTACGGCCACGTTGTCATCGGGATACTACAGGGTCTAATAGTTGGCTTAGGATTATTTATCTTCAAGGTTCCAAACTTTTTGTTCTTAACATTAATTGCAGTTATTTTCGCAGTTCTCCCAATAATAGGTACCCCGATTGTGTGGATCCCCGCAGTATTCTATTTATTCTTATCTGGAAATACCGGGGCTGGAATTGGAATGTTGATATTCGGAATAATTTCTTCAAGTATTGATAATTTCTTAAGACCGATCTTTATTGCTAGAAGAACAAATGTTCCTACATCTTTAGTTTTAGTCGGGATGGTGGGAGGTTTCTTAGTTATAGGTGTAATCGGACTGATTATAGGCCCATTGATTTTAGCTTACTTATTAATTGTTTTAGAAATATTCAGAAAAAAAGATTTAAAAAATTCACTTATACAAGTTAAATAATTTTAAAGAGGTATGTTATTAAAAGTCCATCATCTAAATTGGTCAGCAGGCCGCCCCGTTATAATACTAAACAAAAAAACTGCCGACAAGTTAGGAGCAAATGTCAATGAGAGAATATCTTTAAAAAATCACTCTGGGGAATTCTTAGCAACATTAGACACTGCACAGGGATTAGTAAAAGAAGACGAGGTGGCAGTATCTAAAGAAGTTGGACAACTAATGAAAGTTGCAAGAAATGAAAAATTAGAAGTTGGTTTAGCTCCATTATCTAAGAGTTTAGAGTTAATCAAGAAAAAAATGCGGGGCCAGAGTTTAGAAAGAAAAGAAATAAAAACAATTATTCAGGAAATTGTTAATAATTCTCTATCTGAAGCTGATATCTCTCTTTTCGTTTCATCGGTTTATATTAATAATATGTCTCTTGATGAAATAACATATCTTATCGAAGCATTTTTAGAAACAGGATTTAAGTTGAAACTTCCGGGGAAAATTATTGCGGACAAACATTGTATTGGGGGTATTGCTGGAAATAGAACTACCCCCCTAGTTGTTTCAATCTGTTCTGCAGCAGGCTTAATATTTCCCAAAACTTCATCAAGAGCAATAACAAGTGCAGTAGGAACAGCAGATGTTATAGAGGCAATTGCTAGAGTAGATTTTACCGTTGAAGACTTACAAAAGATAATAAAAAAAACTCATGCGTTTATGGTGTGGGGAGGTTCTTTAGATTTAATTCCCGCAGATACTGAGATCTTAAGAGTTGAAAAATCATTAAGACTGGATGTTTCTTCTTTCCTTTTAGCCTCAATATTATCAAAAAAAATTTCTGTGGGAAGCACTCATATTTTAATTGATATTCCTTTTGGAAAATCTGCTAAGGTTAACTTGAATCAAGCTTTAGACTTAAAAAATAAATTTGAGTATTTGGGCAAAAGATTCAAAATAAAAATAAAATGTGTTCTAACAAATGGGAATCAACCAATTGGGAATGGTGTTGGTGCCGTTTTAGAATTAATAGATATTATTAGTATACTCAAAGGAGAAGGTCACTCAAAAGACTTAGAAGAAAAAGCAATTTTTCTTTCTGCGCAACTATTAGAATTAACAGAAAAGGCAAAAAAAGGTCAGGGAGAAAAATTAGCTAGAAGTATTTTATCGTCTGGAAAGGCTTATGAAAAGTTTAAAGAAATTATTCAAGCACAAGGCGGAAAGATTTCTTTTCTTTCACCTGGAAAATTTTCCTATGATGTCCTTGCAAAAAAATCTGGCAAGATTATAGAAATAGATAATAAAAAAATAAATGAATTAGCAAGAGTTGCAGGATGCCCATCTGATAAATCTGCAGGAGTTTATTTGTATCATCACGTCGGTGAAAAAATAAAAAACGGGGAAAAAATATTAACAATTTATTGTGAATCAAAATACAGATTAAAAAAGGCGATTGAATTTTATAAAAACATTCCATCGATAAAAATTAATTAATTATGATAAAATCCAAAAAGCTTATAAACCTCAGTAATTTATATTCTTTATCATTGAGTTAGTCAATAAAAAAGAGGGGGAACATGAAAGAATCAAAAAAATTTACACTATTCTTATCACTATTTGCAATTAGTTTAATGTTTTTATTAAGTTTTGTTGCAGCAGATGTTAATGTTACTTCTCCAGGAAATGGAACAAATTTCAGTGCTTTAGCAAGCAGCGGTTCAGGATTAGTTTTATTTAATGTTACTTTCTTAAATAATACTGACATTCTAGTTAACGGAACAAATCATATTGAATTAAATGCAACATTCTATGGTTTTAATGGGACTGGATATGTAAGGATTGGAAACAGTTCGCAATGTGCACAAGTTACTACAGGAACTGCAGGAATATTTGCTTGTTGGGGGCTTCTTAATATATCTTCCACACAATATACAGTATATAATTTAAGTGCACAATTGTTCAATAAAACATCTGCTGGCGGTGGCGTCGGTTTAAATTCAACAAGAAACGCAACTCAGGTTATATTTGATGGTGCTAATCCCTTAGTATCGCTAGCAAATATAAGCGCCCCACTCTCAATTGGAAGTAATCATTCTGGAAGGACTATTTTAATATTAAATGTCACAGTTCTAGATAATGCCACAACTCTTTTCGGTAGCGGAGGTCCATCTGGTATAAACACAGTATACTTTAATGTTACTAATTCAACAGGTGGTCAAAATGCAACATTTACAGCTACAAACGCAGCAGGAAATCAATGGAATGCAACTCTAAATGCTTCTTTTTTCCCAGATGGAATTTACAACATTACTGTGTGGGCAAACGACTCTGCGGGAAACCTTAACAATTCAGCTGTCGCTTACACAGTAAGATTTGATTCAACACCTCCTGCTGTTCAAGTAGCAAATATTAGTGCTCCACTTTCAATTGGAAGCAATCACTCTGGAATACGTATTTTAATACTAAATGTATCAGTTAGCGATGCAGGAATAGGAATGGGAACAGGAGCAGTCTACTTTAATATAACAAACTCTACAGGTGGTCAAAATGCAACTTTTGTAGCTAATAATGCTGCAGGAAATCAATGGAATGCTACTTTAAACGCTTCCTTTTTCCCTGATGGAATATATAATCTCACAGTATGGGCAAATGATACACAATTAGGTAACATTAATAATTCCGCTGTTGCTTACACAGTAAGATTTGATTCAACACCTCCTTCTGTTCAGTTAGTTAATATCAGTGCTCCACTTTCAATTGGAAGCAATCATTCTGGAATACGTATCTTAGTACTAAACGTGTCAGTTAGCGATGCTACTATGGGTACCAATACAGTATTCTTTAATATAACAAACTCTACAGGTGGACAAAATGCAACAATCACAACTAATAATGCTGCAGGAACTCAATGGAATGCAACTCTAAATGCTTCTTTTTTCCCTGATGGAATATATAATCTCACAGTATGGGCAAATGATTCTGCAAACAACCTTAATAATTCTCCTGTCGCTTACACAGTAAGATTTGATTCAACACCTCCTTCTGTTCAGTTAGTTAATATCAGTGCTCCATTTAATGTTTCAGGATCAAACCATTCTGGAATAACTATCCTAAGATTAAACGTGTCAGTTAGCGACGCAGGAATGGGAACTGGAGCAGTATTCTTTAATATAACAAACTCTACAGGTGGTCAAAATGCAACATATACTGCAACAAATGCTGCAGGAACTCAATGGAATGCCACTCTAAATGCTTCTTTTTTCCCAGATGGAATATATAATATAACTGTATGGGCAAATGATACACAATTAGGTAACATTAACAATTCAGCAGTAGCTCAACAAGTAAGATTTGATTCAACCCCCCCAACAGTAACTCTATCTTGTACTCCTGGAAATGTAGATGAACAAGCAACAGAAACATGCTCATGTTCTGCAACAGATGCTACAACAGCAGTTAACACTTCATATGCAACAAGTGGTTATTCATTCACAGTAAATCCATCTACACAATTAACAGGTTTATTCACTCAAAGTTGTTCGTCTTACGATTTAGCTGGTAATGCTGGAACAGGATCTACAACTTATAGAGTAGTTGGTTTAAGTAGTGGCAAATCATCAGGAGGATCTTCTGGAGGTTCTAGTGGTGGAAGCGGAGGAGTAAGTTTATCTCCATCACCAATAATAAGTGCAGGTCAAACAGTTACTGTAACAGAATCTCAAATTTCTTCAGGGTATAATGCAGAATTCTCACCAAACTCAGCTGTTTCAGTTTCATTTGTAACAACATCCTCATCAAAAGTTGAATCACACACAATCAAAGTAACAGAAATTGAAAAAAACAAAGTAACAGTTGTAATAAGCTCTGATCCAGTTACAGTTACTTTAGCTAGTGGAGAATCTAAAGATGTTGATATTGATAAAGATGGAAAAGCAGATATTAATGTAAAGCTTAACAATGTTTCATATGGAAGAGCAGATTTAACAGTTAAACAATTAAAACCTGCTACACAGCCTGCAACAGGCGGAGCACAAGCTGTCGCTCCTCCAGTAAATAAAAAAGAGCCTGCAACTCCAAAGCCAAAGAGCAATATGCTTTGGTGGATTCTTGGATTAGCATTATTAATAGTTGTAGTAGTTGTTATCTTACTTAAAAATAAGAAAAGAAGATATTAATAAGTCTATAAAGCGTCTGCAGAAGAATTTTTAACATCAAAAATTCTCCATTTTTTATAATAATTTTTGTGGCTTAAAAATCTAAAAAAAGATATAGAGGGATTTTTAAACATATTTTCTTATAACTTTTTATAGGAACTAGCTAGGAGTATTTTATCTTCTGGAAAAGCTTATGAAAAGTTTAAAGAAATTATTCAAGCACAAGGTGGAAAGATTTCTTCCCTTTCACCTGGAAAATATTGTGAATCAAAATACAGATTAAAAAAGGCGATTGAATTTTATAAAAAAGTTCCGCCGATAAAAGTTAATTAGCCTTAGAAATGATAAGTATGACTAAATTGATTATGATAAACTTCCAAAAAGTTTATAAACTCAAAGATTTTATGTTCAATATTATCGAATATTCGATTAAAAAAGCGTGTGATCATGAAAAAATCTAAAAATTTCATCCTATTATCTTTGGTAGTAATTGGTTTTATTTTCCTATTTTCTTTTGTATCAGCATTTAATATTACCTCTCCAAATAATGGAACAAACTGGTCTTCTGCGGGAGGGCAAGTTTTACTTAATTTCACTTTTGCAAATGATAGTAATAATATTCTTATTAACGGTACAGATATACAAGCTGTCAACGTAACATTCTACAATGCTACTAGTACTGGTGTTGGTGCGGCTAGAACAGTTTTAGGAAACAGTTCAAATATAACTTGCGCTAAATGGGCTTCTGCTCAAGTTTTCTCCTGCTGGAATTATTTAACACTTACTGCAGGAAACGATGGAGTATTTAATATTACAGCACAAGTTTTCAATTGGAGCGCAGGTAGATCTGGAACAGCAGGAGCATCTAATACCTCTATAAATGCTTCTCGTGTAAGATTTGATTCTTCAGTGCCAGTTGTACAATTGATTAACATCAGCGGACCATTTAATGTTTCAGCAAGCAATCATTCAGGACGAGTAACACTTTACCTTAATGTCTCTGTTGTTGATAGTGGAACTGGTGAAGCTCCAACAGGAGTAAATCAAGTATTCTTTAACATTACAAATGGCACAAGTGTTCAGAATGCAACATACATAGCAAACCTAGAAGCTGGTATAAACTATGTAACATCTATTAATATAAGCTGGTTCCCAGACGGAGTGTATAATATCACTGTATGGGCAAATGATTCTGCTAACAATATAAACAGTTCAGCACAAGTTGTTAGAGTTAAATTTGATTCAACAGGTCCATCAGTATCTATAAGTTGTACTCCTGCAAATGTAGATGAACAAGCAACAGAAACATGCTCATGTTCTGGTACAGATGCTACAACCGCAATTAATACCTCATATGCAACATCAGGATATGATTTTACAGTAAATCCTTCAACACAATTAACAGGACTTTTCACTAAAAGTTGTTCGTCTTACGATTTAGCTGGTAATTCTGGAACAGGTTCTACAACCTATAGAGTAATTGGATTATCCGGATCTAGTGGATCATCAGGCGGGTCTTCTGGAGGTTCTAGTGGCGGTTCGTCAGCTCCTTCAATAAGTGCTGGTCAAACAACTACTGTAACAGAATCTCAAATTTCTACAGGATACACTGCAAAGTTTTCAACAGATTCAGCTGTTTCAGTTTCATTTGCAACAACATCTTCTTCGACACCAGAAACGCATACAATCAAGGTAACAAAAGTTGAAACAAATAAAGTGACAGTTGTAATAAGTTCAGATCCAGTTACAGTTACTCTAATCAGCGGAGAATCTAAAGATGTTGATATGGATAAAGATGGAAAAGCAGATGTTAATGTAAAACTTAACAGTGTTTCATACGGAAAAGCAGATTTAACAGTCAAACAATTAAAGCCTACTACACAACCTTCAGCAGTGGCACCACAAACTGCTCCTCCTGTAAATGGAACAGCTCCTGCACCTTCCAAGTCAAGTAGTAATATGCTCTGGTGGATTGTTGGAGTATTAGTAGTAATAGTTATAGTAGTTGTTATTCTTAAAAATAAGAAAAGGAAATACTAATTTTATTTTTAGAGATTTCAGAGCAATAGAAGAATTTTTAAACACGTTTTATTATAACTTTCTATGGGAATCCGACAAGGAGATTACATCCAAAATCTTGTAATTTATATGAAAAGAAATCTTGCTAAAGGCTACACTGTAGACTCATTAAGAATAGCGTTAATAAGGCAAGGATACACTAAAACAGAAGTTGATAAGGTAATTGAGGAAACACATCGACAACTCGCTTTAGAAGCCCCTACAATCAAAGAAAAGCCTAGGATAGACTACGAATTATATGATGAGAATGATAATGCAATAAAAGTTACACCTAAAAAATCTTTTTGGAAAAGTTTATTTGGTTAGGTTCTTTCTAGATATTTAATCTTTCCCTAGGGCTTTGAAATGTTCAATAGTATTTTTCCAATGAGGTGCATAAATTCTTTTTACTCTTTCATGTTCAACATGCCCATTTCTATTCCATCTATAATCAAATAATATCACATTAATCCCCCTTTCTACACAAGCCAACGCATTTTCAAGGCTATCTTCTATAATCAACTCTGCATCCTCTTCTAAACAAATATCCTCTTTACTCACTCCATCATAATCTGAATCAAATCTTCCAATACAGAAGATTTTTTTAATTTTAATTTCAAGCTCCCTTCTAAATGTTTCTTCAGTTATCGATTGAGATTGTTTAGATCTATGACTTATCATAATTAAATCATTATTTTTCGCCAAATACTCTAGTCCTTCTTTAGCACCTTCAATTAAAGGCATATTTGCAAAATCCTCATGCTGAATAAATTCACTTACTATCTTGATAGCTCTTTGTTCTCCTTCTTCTGACTTTAAATGCGGGAACCAAGTAGTTTCAAATCTATAAGTCACATAGTCCTCAAAAGTAAAATTGGTGCTATACATCCGATTAAAATATTTATTTATTGTTGGTAAAAAGGGTAATGATATCTCATCAACATCAAGTGCGATAATTTTTCGTTCCATTTTCCCACTAGTTTATAATCTCTTTTAAATCTTACTCAAGAAAACGCCTCCACCAGGAATCGAACCTGGAAGCCCAGAGGGCCCAGTTTACATGTTCTTTTTATTGATTAAATTAATCTCTAAACTCAAGACTGGTGCACTACCATTATGCGATAGAGGCTCTAATAATTTTTTAGATTCTTGTCTATTTAAAGTTATTTGATAGGATATAAATTTCTCTCTTTGAATATAACTTTTTACTTTTTTATCCATATCCCACAATTCTTTAAACAATTGAGTTAAATCCTCTAAAAACAGTTTACTGCCAGAATGAAATATAATTGTTTCATTTTTTCTTATTCCTCCATCAGTTATTAAAACTCCTAAAAGGAAACTTAATTTCTCATCATCTGAACCATTTTTCACAACATCTGGAATTCTTAATTTATCTCTTTTAACACCTATTGGAAAACCAAGCGCAGATATAGTATCAAATACAGGTCTAGAATAACTATTGAAGTCATAGATTCTCTTTCTATTCGGTCTATCACGAGAATAAAAATTGCCCCTTACATTAAATAACTTAAGGAATAAGCCACTAAAAAGCTCCATTATTTTTATATTAGTATTACAAAATCCAGTATAATAATCGTAATAAATCCCACTCTTTCTCCTCTTTACATGAATGGATAAATGTCCGTCCCCGCATAACATCCCCAAAAACAAAGCAAGATCGTTATTCATTTACAAACAACCTACTTTTAATATAAATAATCTTGTCTAATCTATAAAGTTAGAACTAATAAACTGTTCAGATTATAAATGTTAAAATAAAATTTATCCGAACAGTGCACTAAGACCTTCAGCTGCTGCGCTTGCTTCTTGCTTTTTGTCTTCTTTCTTCTCTTCCTTCTTTGCTTCTGTATGTCCTGCTGCAGGTGCTGCTGCCATCAAACTAGCGTTTTCTAGTTCTTTATCAATGTCTACACCTTTCAAACTTGCAACTAAAGTTTTGATTTGTGATTCATCTACTGTAGCGCCAGTTGCAGATATAACTTTTTTCAAGTTATCGTCGTTAATATCTTTCCCGACTTTATGCAAGAGCAAAGCTCCGTATACATATTCCATCTTATTGTATTCCCTCCGATGATTTATTTTCTTCTTTTGAAGAATTTAATAAATTTTCAATAGCTTTTTCTTGTCCTACTGCTTTAGCCAATATAAACTTCAATGTTTCTTTTGTTGGATAAGCAATTGAAACAGCAAAAGCCAAAGCTTTTGAGTATGAATCTCCGAACAATTTTAATGTTCCTTCTTTATCAACTCTAATATTCAAGTAAATTTTATCTTCATCTCTATTATAAGCAGCTAAAGGTTCAAATCCAATTGTCATTGGTTTTATATCTAATTTTTGTAGTACAGATGCAGCTTCAACAGAAACTTTCTCACCTTTCTTCACAATAACTTTCTTTTCTTTTATAGCTATTTTTCCTTGTTCAATTGCAATCTTTATTCCTACAGCGCCCAACTCACTTATAGCAGGTCCGGGAAGTAAATCGGTAACTCCTTCTTCAACTGTAATATCCTCTTCCGCAACTTGACCAGCTTTAGCGGCTGCATGAACTCTATTGTCATTCAGCATTGCAGAAAGCTCAAATGCATCTATATTTGAAAATAAAACCGCAATGTCTTCTCTTACAGACTTTTTAAAATTCTCTAAAGATTCTTTCTTTTCAGAGTCTAGTGCTCTAACAATTGTACTTTTTTTCGGGACAAAAATATCAACATCTCCTCTAAGTTTCTTTCTTATCTCTTGAAATTGCTTTGAAGGCAAGTTTTTTGTCGACGCTATAATCATAGTTTTATTTTTCTTTATCATTGCTCGAAGCGTTTCAACTGCCTTCAGCTTTCTTTCAGGAATTGGTTTCTCTCTCTTAACCTTTTTAATTTTTGTCGCCATTTTATTTATTTTCTATTTTAACAGGTTTAGACATAGTGAGTTTTATTAGAATATTCTTTATATTGTCTTTTTCTCTTGGCAAGGATTTCAAAATTGTGTTATATGCAGCCAATATATTCTCTATAATATCTTTATCATTCATTTTCTCCCTAGCAATTGGTATTTTGATACTTGGTTCTTTTGTTTTAATCTTAACAGCTTTATTGATATTCTCTATCATTTGAGTGATTGCTTTCTCATTAACGTCCATTAAAACTCCTAACTGTGGAGAGGGCATTTTACCAATAGTTCCTAAAACTCTACCAAAGTTTGTAGCAACAGCCGGCATTAGGCTAGCTTGAGCAATAAAGAATTCATATTCCTTAGCAAGTCTTTTAATCTCTCTTTTCTCTGAATATTTTGCAAATTCAGCCTTAGTAATGGTGCTCACAACAGGACTTTTAACTTCAAAGAAAGCACAAACTTTCTTGTCCTTTATTTTATGGGGTAGAATAAGAATCGTACTTACAGAATCTTTCTTAATATTAAACTTCTTTAAATTTACAATTAACTCAATAGTTTGTTCAAATTTTCTAGGTTCAGCTTTTCTGAGCTCAGCCAAAGCATTTTCTATATCTTTATTTTCCATTTTCTAAATACCTTCTACGTTATGGGCAGAATCCATAGAATATATGAGTCTGCTACGTAGTTTATCGGTAAACAGATTAAAAGTAAATGGTTTATAAATTTATTGATTTATTCCCACTCTAGTATTATTTAAGGTTAAATTAACGTCTTCACCACACATGCTAACAAACATATTATTTGCTTCAAAGAATGACTGTAAAATATTTGCATCTATTTCTTTTAATTTTTCAGGAGGATCTAAGTATTGATTTAATAGCGCGCTAGTTAAAAGATTTTGATTTGCCTTCTCCAAAAAGATCCATTGGCCAATATAATCTTCTCCCTTTCCAACTACTGGAATTTCATGTAAAAATAACTCTTTTAAAAGTGCTGGCAACCCAGATTCTAGCCTAGGTATCTCCATAAAACGAATGTCTCCCTCCTCAAAGTCGTAACAACCTAAAACTAGTTTCGATATTCTAGATGGTGAAAGATCATCAATTCTCCCAATAATCTTTCCATCCGAATAGAATACAAATTTTCCCTCTTGTTCTATTTTTTGTCCTTTAACAAAATAGCTCCCTCTAACATCATATACTCCAAATTCTTCAATCATCTTTTTTTTAAATAGTGCCCACTTATAAACTTGGTTATTTCATACAATAATCCTTATAAATCGATTTCATTTCCTTCCAATTATGGAGCTTATAGCATTATTATCTACTGGTCAAGGAACATGGGCACAAGTTGCCGGCCTTGTAAATAGAGGCGAATGGGACAATGTAATAGTAATAGGAAGCGATTTTGCAGAGAAATTTACATCTATCAAAAAATTCATGTTCATTAAAGTAGATTTAGAGAAAAAACTTTTAGAATTGCGCGACGAATTCTCAAAAAAGCTCAAGGGAAAGATAGATGGAACCGAAGTCGCTCTGTCAATAGCGTCTGGAGAAGGAAAAGAGCATATGGCTTTGATTTCAGCATTACTTGGCCTTCCAGTTGGAATAAGATTCACAGCTCTAACAAAAGACGGAATTGTGATGATTTAAAACACAGCTTTATCCTTCTTATCAACTTTATAGACATTTCTCACAGCTTTTCCGTTTCTCATTTGCCAATCAACAATTCTTCCAGTTTCAATCTCAACAGGGTCAGCTCGCCTTAAATTCTTTATCTGCGATCTTGTTAGTAGTGGGATGTGTTTAACCATCGCTAAATACTCTGGAACAAACCAAACATCTTCTTTTGCAGTCATCCAATTAAATTTATCGAATTTACTTAGATTTATCGGATTAGTATAAGATCTCAAAGTCTTTTTACCATTATGCATAAACCATTCATTAAAATAAGACATTACTAGTTCACGCACACTTTTAAAAATAGGATCTCTGTATTTTAAAACCCCATGATTTGTTTTACTGATTGCTCCCCAATATCCATCTTTCTTGAAAACCGTCACAACATGGTCAAAATCTTTTTTATTAGATGTCATATCAACCACTAAAGGTGGAAATCCATTGACTCTTAATGCCGCTGCAGCAAGCATTGCACCTTCCATACAATGAGCATTTCCTTCTTGTAAAACCATTCTAGGAGACTTACAAGTATCTCCTTCAGGCTCAAAATTTGTCTCAATATTATCTAAAAAATCCTGAATTTTCTGAGGAGTTTTCAATGATTTTAAAATATTCATCTCTTTTTTATTGAAGTCAAACATAACAATATAGAAAACAAAACGTTTTATAATACTTTTTGTTCTAAAAAATCCCAAACAAGAAATAAAAAATCTCCAACGACAGCCGAAGAGAATTGTATAAAGTTAAATTAAAAAATAAAAAAATAATAAATTATTGAATATTTAGTTTCTTTTTTTCTTTGCAGCCTTTTTCTTTGCCATTTTATTTACCTCTTTTATTGTTTTATAAAAAATCTTTCCAGATTCTTTAATATATAGTGCGCAAATTTGTTTAAATACTTTTCTATTTCACAATTTTTTTCATAAAAAATAATTTTTTATTAAATATTTTCTAATTTTTCGTCGATGATTTTAATCATCTGAAAAAAGAAATAGCCCAGACAATTAACAACATTAAAAATATTGCCATAATTAAGTATGTTATTGCCTTGTATGTTCTTCTTGCAGCCTTCTCTGAACCAGTAATTTCTAGTATTGTTAGGTAGAAAAATCTTCCCCCGTCGAGAATTCCCAGTGGAAGCATATTAAATAAGGCCACAGCCAAATTCAAAAGTACAATCCACCATATAAAATTGTAAATGAAAACCACTAAATTACTGTTATTCAATGGTTCATAGAAGGTGCTATCATCTTTATAGAAAGTAAATACTGAGATTATTTTGCCCATTCCTCTTTTTGGTTGAGCATAATCATTACTTATTCCTAAAAACGGAAGACTAGAATTCAAAGGATGCTTTGCAAGAACAACATTATATTCATTGATTTTGTCATTATACTTTGTTTTTATGTCAACTCTATCTCCGGGCGAGTGTTTGCTTAATTGAGTCAAAAGATCTTGATAGTTATGTACTTTTTCTCCATTAAATTCAATAATTGCAGCCTTCTCCCATGCTTTTACATCTGGGAAACCAGCCTTTAACGCGGGGGCGTCATACAATACCGTAATCCCTCCTGAATAATTGTAAGCCATATTTAAATTATTAATCGGCGCGTAAAAAGATCTATTTTGTATGCTAATTTTAGTTAGGTTATAATTTCCAACACTCTGGTCATGAATATTCTTTTCTTTAATCAAAGTCATAATCTGTTGATTACTCATATTCATTACACTATAGTTCTCAATGCTCTGGATAGACATGGCATTTACCGTAGCTGTCGGGTATCCATTAAAAATAGCCCCAGAAGGAACAAAGAAACATACAAACACAAGTATTAACAATAAATAGAAAAATATCATAACTAATGTATTAGCCAAAACGCCTGCAGCAAGAATAGCTTTTTGATTAAAACTTTTAGTTTTAGTCATATCTTTTTCATCTTGTTCCACAAAAGCACCCAAAATTGGGCCAAGGAAAGCAAATCCTGTTGATTTTATTTTAACCTTGTAAAATCTTGCAAAGATCCCATGCGAAAATTCATGGACTACTGCAACAATTGCTATAGCAACTATAAAATATGTGAAATAAAGTTCAGGGAAAAAACTACTCAAACCAAATACCTTCGGGAAATAAGGGAAAATAGGGAATATAGGTGGAGCCTTTATAACTTTAACAATCTGCGGGAATTTTATGTAATAATATAAAGTCTGAAAAATTAAAAATGAACCAGCAATCATCAAAAAATATCCCAAAGTAACTGAAACATAACTAAAAAATTTCAATGTTTTCTTGTATTTTTTCCCAATTCTATTAATTATTTTCAAACCTAAACTTGTTCTATAAATGTAAAGCCAGCCATCTCTATCAAGCTTTTTCCTTCTTTTATATAAAAAAAGTGTAACAAATATTACAAAAATTGCTAGTAAAAAGAAATCATAGAACATGAAACTTTTAAACCATACCATATTATTTCTTCTTTATCGTCCTAAACGCCCTCTTTCGACATTTTCTGCACTTTACTTTTCCTTCTATAATCTTTCTAGGGTCACTTCTTATTTTTGCGCCACAGTTCTTACAAATGAAAACATTCTGAAATAATCTTTTTTGTGCTTCAGGTATTTTTGCCATTATATTTTCCTTATTTTAATTTTGGGAACCTTTTTCAAAGGTTCATTAATTCTTCCTTTTAATTATTTTATCTCCCTCTACTATCCAATACTCAACATTATCTCCTTCTTTAATTATTGCTCTAATCTCATCATCCACATCTATTTCAAAAGTCTCAAAACTTTCTATATCCATAACACTTGCTCTTTCACCAATGGATAATATTTGAGCTTTTCTTTTCTCAACAAAGGGCACTTCTATTTTATCATGTCCAGGTGTAACAAAAATCTTTTTTTGTCCGTTAATTATCCCAACAGCTTCAACTCTTACCTTAGAAGAACCGTGTTTTCCAGTCTTACTTGTATCAATTCCTTTTACAACACAGGCTAAACCTTCGTATAAAATATAAGAACCGATCTTAATATCTGTTGCATTTATTGTCTTAATAGGCATAATTCATGGAGAAGAAATACATTTATAAACATTTCTTTGTGTTTTTCCATATGGCTGTTAAGAAAAAAGATTTTGTTGAAATATCTTTCACTGGTAAGACTAAGGATGGAGAAATCTTCGATTCTAACATCAAAGAAGATCTGAAACAATCGGGATTAGAAATAGAAGCAAAACCATTAATTATTGCTTTAGGTGAAAGAATGTTTCTAGAGTCAGTAGATGATTTCCTTATTGGAAAAGAAATAGGTCAGCAATATGAAATAACTCTATTGCCAGAAAAAGCCTTTGGCTTAAGAGATTCTAAACTTATAAAAATGGTTCCAACAAGATCGTTTTTAGATCAAAATTTAAACCCAAGGCAAGGCATGATGCTGAATATTGACGGTTCAATAGCTAAAGTTATTTCAGTTTCTTCAGGTCGAACTCTTGTAGATTTTAACAATCCCTTAGCTGGAAAAACTATAGAATATAAAATAAAGATTGTAAGATACATAGGAAGTATAGAAGAAAAAGCAAAAGCACTAATTCAGTTCTTTTCACGCCAAGATTTTCCATTTACAATAGATGAAACACAAAAAGCTCTTACAATAACACTTCCAGAAGGTTTTGATAAATTCTTTGAACTATTCAAAGATAAATTCAAAGATCTTGTAGGTCTTGATTTAAAATTCAATATAGATAAAAATGCTAAAATAGGGCACGTTCATGAAGATGGTGATCACGAACACTTGCATCACGACCATGGAAATCATAAACACTCCCATTAAAGATTTAATAGAAATTGTCCCTAAGGTTTTCAATGATGACCGAGGTTATTTCTTAGAAGATTTTCATGAACAAAAATTCTTACAATTAGGTCTTCCCATCCATGTTAGCCAAAGCAATAGATCTTTTTCTATCAAGGGAGCATTACGGGGGTTGCACTTCCAAAGAAGCCCACACGAACAAGGTAAATTGGTAAGCGTAGTCTCTGGCGCAATTTTAGATGTTGCCGTGGACCTGAGAAAATCATCAGAAACTTTAGGAGAGTGGTATTCTACTATCTTATCTGGAGAAAATAACAAAATGCTATACATTCCCCCAGGTTTTGCTCATGGTTTTTTAGCAATAGAACCATCTTACCTAAGCTATAAATGCACCTCTTTATATGACCCACATTCAGAAGGAGGGATAAT
>Ga0209515_10005755_pt1 | contig 15899 bp, 12 predicted proteins | sample Subgroupgradi54m_FD_187454 | JGI IMG/M metagenome (GOLD analysis project Ga0209515, IMG submission 187454) | Subsurface groundwater microbial communities from S. Glens Falls, New York, USA - GMW60B uncontaminated upgradient, 5.4 m (SPAdes)... ...
TAGCCGGCGCTGGTCTTCACCAGCAGCGAGGCGATGGCGCCGTCCGGACCGATCACCATTCGCACCTCGGAGGTGCCCACCCAGTTGTTGTCCTGCGCGACGCGCGGATATCTCTTGTAGCGCCTGGCGAGATCCATGATCTCCAGGCGGTACTGCGCCAGCGTAGCGGCCTCCTGCGCGGTCGACGTCGGCGCGGCAGATGGCGGCGAGGTCTTCGCGATGGATGCGGCGGGCGGCAGCGCTGCAGGGACTGCGGGGACCGCCGGCGCGGACGCGAGCGAGGCCGCGCTGGTCGGACTGCTCCTCCACGCCACCGCGCTGGCGGCGTGCGGACGCACCGACGAGGCCGAGGCGCGCTTCGACGATGCGCTCGCCCGTGCGCGCGCGCGCGGCGATCGCCTGCACGAGTCGGTGGCGCACGCCAACCGCATGTTCCTGTGGTCGGCGCGCCGGCAGCCGGATCGCGCCAAGGACGATCTGCGCGCCGCCATGCAGCTGGCGCGCGAGGTCGGGCATCCGCTGCCCGAGCGCGTGGCCACCTTCAACCTGGCCGAGATCCTCTACTGGGAGGGCGAGGAGCGCGAGGCGCTCGCGCTGGTGCGGCGCGCGCGTCGCCTGGCCGAGCGCTTCCTCGACGAGCCGGCGCCCGACGAGCTGCTGCTCGAGGCGCGCCTGCAGCTGGCGCGCGGCGCGCTCGCCGAGGCCGCGGTCTGCTGGCGGCAGGCGCGCGCCGCGCGCACGCTGGCCACGCCCTCTGCCGACCTGCTGTCGCACCTGGTGGCACGCGTGCTCGCCGATGCCGGCGCCAGCGTCGGCGACGAGACGTCGTGGGACGACCTGCTCGCCGCCGCGCAGCGCGTGCTGCCCGGAGATGAGCTGCTCGAGCACATCTACTGGCGCGCTCGCAGCGCGCTCGGACGCGGCGCGCGGGCCGAGGCCGAGGCCACGCTCGCGGGCGCCGCCGCGCGCCTCGCCGACTGGCCGGTGTGGCGTCATCGCTTCGAGGAGCTCGCGCGCGCCGCGCCTGGCCCATGACTGGGGCCGCGTGACCCGATCTGCGACCTGACCGCGCAGCGCCAGTGCATCAGGTGGGCGAGCGGGGCGGCACCAGCCCAGGCGCGGCGCGGACTTACGCCTCCACGTGCTGCGCGTGGGGCCTCGACGCCCTGGCACAAGCCGTGCAACATGGAGCGCCATGCTGACCAGGCGACTCGCCGTGCTGCTGCTCGTCGGTCTGGTCGATTGCGCCGAGGGGGCTGCCGAGCACGGCAGCGTGTCGGAGAACGGCCTGTCGCTGAACAAGCTGTCCTTGAACAAGCTGTCCTTGAACAAGCTGTCGCTGAACAAGCTGTCGCTCGACGGCCTCGACTCGGACGGCCTGGCCGGTCTGGCCGCCAGCGCCGACGGTCGCGAGGTGCTCACCTACGTGGCGCGCTGCGCGCTGCGCGAAGGCGACCAGCTCAGCGCCCGCGTCGACGGCGTCGAGATGCACTTTCCCGGCCTGCTCGGCCTCGCGCCCGAGTGGAGCGAGCGTGCCTGCGACCTCACCTGCCAGCGCTGGGTCTCCGCCTGTCTCATCGCGCACGGCAACGGCCTGGGCGTCAGCGTGCCCATCTCGCTGCGCGGTCCGCACCCGGCGCTGCTCGCCACCGACGACGAGCAGCGCGCGTACCCGGTGCAGGAAGGTGCCTTCTACGGCAACGTCTTCACGCCCACTCCGGGCGGCAGCCACACCATGGACGTGTGCCGCGGCACCGGCCTGGGGCAGATCCTCGCGAACCCTGCTTCCGACCTGCGTAAGCGCCTGTGCGGCATCCTCAACGACTGCCCGGTCGACGACGCCGGCTCGTGCGGGAAGCTCGGCGACGCCCAGCCGCAGTGCGAGCAGACGCTCACCGACGGCACCTACCGTTCCTGCTGGATCGCCGAGTCGAAGACGCTGCTGCCGGTGGGAGCCGAGCCGACCGTGGGCGAGGTCACGCTCGACGACGTGCGCTACGACGAGGTCATCACCGTCTACCTGAGGAAGTGAGCGTGGCCGGCGAGGACAGCCGGCGCACCTTCGTCGAGCACCGCGGTGCGCGCGTGCGCCCGAGCGGGCCGGTCGCCGACCTCGCGCCCGGCACGCGTGTCGACGAGTATGTGGTCGAGGCGGTGCTGGGCACGGGCGGCTTCGGCGCGGTCTACCGCGGCCGCGACGCCGACGGGCGGGCGGTGGCGATCAAGGTGATGCACGCCGCGCACGCGCTCCTGCCTGGCGCGGTCGAGCGTTTCCAGCGCGAGGTCGTCGCGGTGCGCGCGGTGCGCCACGCCAATCTGGTCTCCATCCACGGCGTGGGGCGCCTGCCCGACCGGCGGCCCTACCTGGTCATGGAGCTGCTCGAGGGCACCGATCTCGACCAGATACTGCGCCGCGGGCGCCTGCCGCTCGAGCAGGTGCTGGCCATCCTCGAGCCGCTCTGCGAGGCGCTCGCCGCCGCGCACGCGCAGGGCATCGTGCACCGCGACGTCAAGGCCTCCAACGTGTTCATCGTCGACGACGAGCGGCGCGTGGTGCTGCTCGACTTCGGCGTGGCCAAGATGCTCGACGAGCCGGGCGAGGCGCTGACGCGTCCCGGCCAGCTGCTGGGCACGCCGCTGTGCATGGCGCCCGAGCAGATCGCCGGCGGCAGCGTCGACGCGCGCACCGACGTCTACGGGCTGGGCGTCTTGCTGCACGTGATGCTGACCGGGCGGCCGCCCTTCGACGCCGAGACGCCCACCCAGGTGCTCTTCCTGCAGCGCTGCGCCATGCCTCCGCGCCCGTCGGAGCATGCGCCCGTGCCCGCTGCGGTCGACCGCCTGGTCGCCGCGGCGCTGGCGCTCGATCCGTCGCGTCGTCCCGCCGGGGCGCGCGAGCTCGCCGCCGAGCTGCGTCGCGCGCTCGCGCCGGTCGCGCCCGTGCACCGGGTGGCGCGCGCGCTCGTGGTCCACGTCGAGGCGCGCGTGGCCGGCGCCGCCGACGCCGACGATCGCCTCGACGATCGCCTCATCGATGACGTCGACGCCGTGCTGGCGCGCAGCGGCGCGTGCCTGAGCGAGCGCGGCTTCCGCATCGCGCTCGAGACCGCCGACGCCGTGTTGCTCGCGCGCGTGCTCACCGAGGGTGAGGACGAGGCGGCGGCGCGCGTCGCGGCGCAGGCTGCGCTGCGTGCGCTCGAGGCCGAGCTGGCCGCACGCGCGCATGCCTGCGCCGAGGTCGCGGTCGTGCTCGAGCTCGACCTCGGCGACGTCGAGCTCGACGACGACGGGCAGGTCCAGGGCGGCGCCCTGCTCGATCTCGCCCGCTGGACGCCCGCGACCCGCTGAAGCGCGCCGGCTGCTGTCGCCGGTCGCACGCAGCGCGCTCGCGTCGCAGACCGCGCGCGCAGGTAATCGCGCGCTTGCGCGTGGCACGCGCGCTGCAATTCATCGCGGCAGGAGAGACACGACATGCCCACTGACCGCCGCGCCTCGCTCGCCGTACTCGCCCTGCTCGCGCTCGCCCCGATGGCAGGCTGCTCGAGCTCGCCGCAGGCGGGTAGCGACGCTGGCGCCGCGGCCGCCGACGCGGCAACGCCGCACCCGACCATCGACGGTGGCCCGCAGTTCAGCCCCGACGCGAGCAGCGACGCCGCCGTGCCGCTCACCATCGCGCAGTTCTACACCGGCGCCGGGACCAGCCTCTGCCACCGGTTCTTCGCCTGCTGCACCGCCGCCGAGGTCACGGCCGCCTTCCCCTCCGCCGATCCGCCGGTCACCGACGCGGCCAGCTGCGAGGCCTTCGTGGGCATGCTGGCCGGCTTCCAGGCCAGCTCGATGGACAGCGCGGTCGCCGCGGGCCAGATGACCTGGGATCCTGTAGCCGCGAGCGCCTGCCTGGCCGACATCGGCGGCGCGAGCTGCCCGGCGTTCGCGCGCGTCGCGAGCGCGACCGAGATCTTCGCCCTCAGCCTGTGCGCCGCGCACCGGCCGCTCGCGGGCACCGTCGCCGACGGCGCGCCCTGCACCGACTTCCTCAGCACCGGCGGGGCCAGCTGCAAGAGCGGCTACTGCGAGCAGTCGGGCAGCGACGATCAGCCGGTCTACACGTGCAAGCCGATGCCCGCGCTCGGCCAGGCCTGCCCCGGCTACGTCTGCGCCGCGGGCGCCTTCTGCGACGGCGGCACCTGCCGCGCCCCACGCTCCGACGGCCAGGGCTGCGACGCGCCCGAGCAGTGCGCCAGCCATGGCTGCGTCGCGGGCATCTGCGCAGCACCCAACACGTGCGACGGCCTGTAGGCGTCACACGCGCGAAGTTCGACGGCTTTGTTGCTTCCCATCGCCGGGATCAACCGTACGCCGACAGGAGTCCGCAATATGTCGTATTCGTTCCGCTCGTTCCGCTCGTTCCCTTCGTTCTTCATGCTCGCGCTGCTGGTCAGCGGCTGCTCCATGGATCCTGGCGCCCTGGACCAGGGCGCCCACGCCCAGTCCGGAAACCTCGACAACGTGCCCGACGACGAAGACCTGCAGTTCGTCAAGCAGCATGGCTTCGGTGGCTTCACCCTGGTCAACGATTGCGTCTCGGTCGGCGACGACGGCTCGGTGGTGCAAGGCGACCCACTGCCCGTCGGAGGCGGACGCCATCTCGAATGCACGACCGCGCAGGGGGTCACCCGCACCACCGCCGGCGCGGCGACGACCAACAACGAGCCCTGGTGCGTGCTCGGCCAGCTCTCGTCGCACAAGCTGGAAGGCGACTCCCGGCTGTCCATCAAGGTGACCAATGCCTCGGAGAACGGTCCCTGGTCGCTGGTGGCCACGGCGGCCGAGCCGATCGAGATCCACAGCGTCAGCTTCATGGGCGCGTTCACCTGGCCGCTGAGCGTGAACGCCAGCTACGACACCGTCGACATGCAGCCCATGGTCGAAGGCAAGAACTGCGACCAGCTTTTCGGGCTCTGACCGTGACCGGACGACCCCCTCCTCGCCGTGGCGCGTCACAATCCACCTCATGCCACTGGCTGCATAAGATATAACTGGCCGAGATGGCCTGGTTGGTAGCTCTGGATCCGCTCATGCAAGGGCGTCGCTTCACCCTGGACGCGCCCGTGCTCATCGGACGCGGGCCCATCAACCACATCGTCATCGACGACCCGCGCATCTCGCGCCAGCACGCCAAGGTCACGCCCGAAGAGGCCGGCCACGTCATCTACGACCTCAACTCGGCCAATGGCACGTTCGTCAACTCCATGGCCATCAAGCGGCACAAGCTGCAGCCGCGCGACGTCGTGCACGTGGGCCCGTTCCGCTTCAGCTTCGAGGAGTCCATCTCGGGCGTGGTCTCGGTGCCCGACCCGCCCGGTTTCCAGGGCCGGGGCGAGATGCGCACCGTGCATGGCATGGACGCACCCACCCGCATCGTCGACTCGATGGACGCCATCTCCATGGCGGCGCCGGGCGCGATCACGCGCCTGTCCGAGCTCGAGGACGCCGACCGCAAGCTGCGTACCCTGCTCGCCTTCATGCAGGCGGTCTCGGCCACGCTCGAGGGCGGGGCGCTGGTCGAGCTCATCGTCACCAACCTGTTCGAGGTCTTCGCCAAGGCCGACGTGATCGCGCTCTACCTGCGCGACGACCCGGGCGGGCCGCTCACGCCGCGCGTGTGCCTGCGCCGCGACCGCGTCACCGCGCCGGTCACGCCGCTCTCGGTGCAGGTGGTGGCCGAGGTGGTGCAGAAGGGGCGTGCCATCCTGTCGACGCCCATCGTGCCGGCCGCGCCCTCGCGCAAGCAGCCCGCCGGCCTGACCATGCACGCGCCCATGATCAACCGCGGCGCGGTGGAAGGCGTCCTGGAAGTGAACGGGCAGCTGGGCGCGGGTCCGGCCTTCGTGCAGCGCGACCTCGACATGCTGGCCGGCCTGGCCGCGATGGCGGCGATGAGCCTGCACAACGCACGCATCCACATCGAGTCGTTGAAGCAGCAGCGCGTGCAGCAGGATTTGCTGCTCGCGCGCGAGATCCAGCAGAGCTTCCTGCCGCAGCAGATCCCGGTCGCGCCGCACACCGAGATCGCGACCGAGTATCGGCCCGCGTTCACCGTCGGTGGCGACTTCTACGACCTGTTCTACCTGAACGAGCGCCAGCTGTGCTTCTTCATCGGCGACGTGGCCGGCAAGGGTGTGTCGGCGGCGCTGCTCATGGCGCGCCTGTCGTCGGACCTGCGCCTGGCCGCGCTGGCCGAGCAGCAGCCGGCGCGTGCGCTCGAGGTGGTCAACCGCAGCATGCTCGAGCGCGGCCAGCACGACATCTTCACCACCGCGGTGTGCATGACCCTCGACGTCGAGACCGGCACGGTGCTGCTGTCCAACGCCGGCCACGTGCCGCCGCTCCTGCGCCGCGGCGGCGACGGCATCGTCGAGCCCATCCTGGGCGGCTCGGGCACCGCGCTCGGCTTCTTCGAGGGCGAGGAGTTCCCGCAGGCGCGCTTCGACCTCGAGCCGGGCGACGCGCTGCTCCTGTGCACCGACGGTGTGCTCGAGGCCGCCAACCCGCACGGCGAGGCCTTCGGCCTGGAGCGCCTTCAGGTCAGCATGCAGGGCGGCGCGCTGTCGGCGGCCGAGCTGGCGCAGCGCGTGCTGATGGACCTGTCGCTGCACGTGCGCGAGGCGCCGCAGTACGACGACATCACCTTGATGGTGCTGGGCCGGGTGTAGCGGTCACGCGGGCGAGGAAGCGGCTCACGCCCACGACCACGCTCTCGGGGATGCCGTGGCCACCGTCGAACTCGAACCAGTCGACCTGCGCGCCGGCCGCGCGCCAGGCGTCGCGCAGAAGCACGGCGTGCGCGAAGGGCAGGAGCGGGTCGTCGTGGCCGTGGCTCATGAGCACGGGCAGCGACGCGTGCCGGGGCATGAGCGCGGTCCACTCGGCGGGCGTGAGGAACGTCCCCGACATGAGCACGAGGCCGGCGAGCGTGCCGGGCGGCGAGCGCAGCGCCACGTCGCAGGAGAGCATCGCGCCCTGCGAGAAGCCGCCCAGCACCAGCGGCGCCGCGCCCAGCTCCTTCTTCAGGTCGGCCAGCAGCTCGACCACGTGCGCGCGCGCCTCGATCAGGCCTTCGGGCGCCTGCTCGGACAGCTGGCGCGGCCGGCCCGCGGCCTGCTCGCGCTGCAGCCGCTCCATGTCGATCATCCACCAGGCGCGGCCCCAGCCGAGATCGATGGGCGCGGCGGGGAAGACGTAGCGCACCTCGCGCGGCGTGCGGAACGCGGGCGCGAGCGAGACCAGGTCGTCGCCGGGCGCGCCGAAGCCGTGCAGCAGCACCACGACGGGCCCGTCGCCTCCGCCCTGGCGGTCGCTGCCACCGGTGACGATGCAATCGAGCCCGCCCCAGGTCACTTCGCGCATGCGCGCGAGCCTACCCGATGCGCCTGGTCCTGCGTCGGCGTTTGCGTCAGGCACCGCATCACGCCGACGCCGACGCCGACGCAAACGCCGACGGGTCAGAACAGGCCGACGATGCCGACGCCGGTGCTGCGCCCGCTCACGATGGGCGCGAGCTGCCAGTGCAGGGCGGCCTGCGCGGCACCCTCGAAGCGGACGTCGGGCGCCATGTCGCGGGTGAAGAAGGTGCCCAGGGCGAAGCCGCCCCACATGCCGGTCAGCACCGACGCGGCGGCGAGGCGGCCCTCGTTGTCGGAGTTGGCCCCGTCGCCGCCCAGCACGATGGCGGCGAAGGTGAAGCCGCCCAGCGCGCCCAGGAACTCCGACAGGCCCACCAGCGACGTGCGCGAGGTCGACCAGTTGATCTGCGGCGACAGGAGCGCGCCCGCGCCGATGCCGATGTCGAGGCCGCCCGCGAGCAGCGCCGCCACCGTCTCACCGTCGAGCCCGCTGGGCTGGATGATGGCGAGCATGAGGCCGGTGGTGGCCACGCCGTTGATGCCGAGAGTGCCCGACAGACGCACCTGGCCGCGCGTGGGCTCGATCTGGTGGCCGACGTAGGCGCCGGCCACGCCGCCGACCGCCATGGTGACAAGGCCGAAGGTGGTGTAGTTCTCGTTGACGTCGCCGTCGGCGCTGCTGGAGGACCCGGCCTTGATGCCCAGCACCGGCGCGAGCAGGAGCCCGTTGGCCAGACCGGACCACAGGCCCAGCGTGTACGCCTCCGCCATGCTGCCGGGGATGCGCTTGCCGCTGGTGAGCAGCAGGCTGCCGGCGAAGCCGGCCGCGGTCACGCCGGTGACCATGAGCGCCTGGGCGCGGAAGTCGGTGACGTCGAAGATGTCGGTCAGGAAGAAGCCCGAGTAGAAGGTCGCCAGCGTGGTCGAGACCACGAACTCGATGCGTCCGTCGTCGAAGTGCACGGCCGTGGTGCCCGCACTCGTGCCGCCATGGGCCTCGGCCATGCGCCGGGCCAGACGCGCCAGCTCGCGCGACGAGGCATACAGCTCGGCGTGCGTGGTGCGCGTGCCGATCGACTCGAACAGCGTCGCGGCCTCGGCGTACTTGCCCGCGACCATGAGCTCGAACGCGCGCTCGTAGTCGGCGGCGACGTCAGGCGGGTCGGGCGGCTGCGGCGCGACCATGCCGCCCGCGCCATCCGGCGGAGGCTGCGGCTGCGGCTCCTGCGCGAACGCCGCGTTGGCGCCCCCGAGCAGCAGGCACACCATGGCCAGGATGCATGTCCCCCGCCGACACACGTGCATGGCTCACGGTAACACGGCAGAGAAGAGGGCAGAGCTCAGTCGCGCGGCTTGGCCCACGCTCCGCCTTCGCCGCGGAACCTCCGCATCCACCCCGCAGCCTCGTCATGGTGCGTGGCGCTGTCGGGCGCGAGCGCGGCGTACTTCTCGACGATACCCACGGCCGCGTCGTTCGCGCCCGCCTCGGCGCGTGCACTGGCCCAGCGCACCAGCGCCGAGAACAGCGTGTCGTCGACGACGCTGTCGTCGAGCACCAGGGCCTTCTTGTCGAGCTCGACCGCGCGCTCGATCTCGGCCACCGCGTCCTCGTGGCGCCCGAGCGACAGCAGGATCTGCGCCCGGTCCAGGATCGGCTCGGGATCCGCAGGATCCGCGGCCGCCGCCTTGTCGGCCTCGGCCATGGCCTCGTCGTGGCGCCCGCGCGACAGGTGCTCGAGCGCGAACGACTGCCCGTAGGCGCCGGCGCGGGTCATCGTGCACCTCCGAATGCCTGCAGGACCTCGGCGTGCACACGTCCGTTGCTGACCACGGCGCTGCCGCTGGCGATCGACGCGCGGCCCGCGAGATCGGTGAACGTGCCGCCCGCCTCCTCGATCAGCACCTGGAAGGGCGCCACGTCCCAGATCTGCACGCCGGCCTCCATCCATGCCTCGGCGCGCCCGGACAGCACGTAGGCGCCTCCGCCCAGGTCGCCCGGGCAGCGCGTCGACGCCGCCTCGCGCATCAGCTTCAACGTTCCGTCCACCAGCGCCGGCGACGCGAACGCCTTGGGCTCGCCGATGCACACCGTCGCCTCCGCCACCCTGGCCACGCTGCTCACCGTCAGGCGCTTGCCGTCCTGGTACGCGCCCAGGCCGCGCCCGCCCCAGTAGCTCTCGCCCAGCACGGGCAGGGCGAACGCGCCCACGACCACGCGGCCGCCGTGCTCGAGCGCGCACAGCGGGCCCCAGAATGGCCCGCCGCGCGTGTAACCGCGCGTGCCGTCGATGGGATCGATGATCCAGCGCCACGCGTTGTCGCCCGCGTGCTGCCCGGTCTCCTCGCCCAGCACGGCGTGCTCGGGGAACGCGGCGCGGATGGTCGCGAGCATGGCCGCCTCGGCTTCTCGATCGGCGATGGTCACCGGCGACGCGTCGGGTTTCTTCTCGACCAGGATGCCGCCGCGAAAATGCCGCAAGGCCGCGTCAGCAGCCGCCTTCACGGCCCGTCGGGCGACATCGACGGCCTGCTCGATCACTTTCGCGTCGGTGGATTCCACGGTGGGGGATCATGCTACAAAGCGCCCCGATGCGTCACTCGAGGATCGCGCTTTCAGCGGTGTCACTTTCGTTCCTCTTCTTCAGCGCCTGCGGCGGCGACGACGGCCGGGCCGGGCCGCCCACGCTGCCCGCGGCCAACGATCCCGCCTTCGCCATCCTGGCCGCGCCCGCGTACATCCTGGCCGGCGACGCGCTCACCCCGGACAGCCCGTCGTTCGTGGTCACGGTGAAGCCGCCCGCGGGCGTGGGCGCCATCGAGGCCTGGGTCGACGGCCAGGGTCCGACGCTGCTGCACAAGGACGGCGACGCGTTCACCGGCAGCTACGACGCCGCCGCGCAGCTGGCGCAGGGCGCGCACACGCTGCTGCTGGCCGAGCCGAGCCAGGCCGCGGCCTTCGCGCGCGTCGATTTCGTCAAGGGTCACGCCCTGTACGTGGTCGTGTCCACCGACTGGGACAACGCCTACAACACGGTCAAGCAGACCGACCTGCAGAACGCGCTGCACAACAACCACACGCACCTGAAGCTCACCCACCTGGTCGGTCCCTACACCTTCACCGATCCCACCCTCACCGAGGAGCAGCGGGTCGAGATGGTCAACTGGGTGAAGCACCAGCGCGACACGTTCGGCGACGAGATCGGCACCCACATCCACCCGTATTGCAACTTCGTCACCAGCGTCGGGCTCACCTGCCAGACCGCGCCCTCGTTCCGCCAGGCCGCCGATCCCACCGGTTACACCGTGCGCCTGGGCGCCTACACCTACGACCAGTGGATGACGATGTTCGCGCGCGTCGACGAGCTGTGGGCCGCCCACGGCATGGGCAAGCCGACCGCCTTCCGCGCCGGCGGCTGGACGCTCGAGATCCCGGTGCTGCGCGCGCTCGCCGACTCGGGCTACGTGGCCGATTCGAGCGCGGTCAACTGGGCGCGCATGGAGGAGTGGAAGGGCGTCACCCTGAACGGCCAGACCGTGCCGGCGTCGCTCTACGAGTGGAACATGGCGCAGTGGGCGCCCATCACCAGCACCACGCAAGCCTACTACGCCACTGAGGATTCCATCCTGCCCGGGGGCTCCGGCACGCCCATTCCGGTGCTCGAGGTGACCGACAACGGCATCCTGGCCGACTACGTGCTCTCGACCGAGATGATCGACATCTTCAAGCAGAACTGGGACGGCGGGCCGCTCGCCGCGCCCATCGAGCTGTCCATCGGCTACCACCCGCCCAGCATCGACGTCACCGACGCGGGCGAGCTGTTCTTCGACCGCCTGGATCGCGCGCTTGCCCACATCGACGGATTCCTAGCCACAGATGCGCGCGGCCCGGTCGTCTACATCACGATGTCGCAGGCGGCCAAGGTCTGGCCCGCGCCGTAGCTATGCGATGGCTCTGCCTGCCCGCCTCGGTGTAAACTTGAGGTTGGCCCAGTGTCGTCCCTTCCTGACGGTCCTCACTCCGCGCGCTTCGAGCTGATCTCCCGGCTGGGTGAAGGCTCCATGGGCGTGGTGTTCGAGGCGCTCGATCGCGAGCGCCAGATGCGCGTCGCGCTCAAGACGCTGCGCTTCCAGGACGGCGAGATGCTGGCCCGCTTCAAGCGCGAGTTCCGCGCGCTGCAGGACCTGCACCATCCCAACCTGGTCAGCCTGGGCGAGCTGATCGAGGAAGGCGGCCACTGGTTCTACACCATGGAGCTGGTCGAGGGCGTGCACTTCCTCGAGTGGGTGCGCGACGGTGGCAAGCTCGACGACAAGCGGCTGCGCGCGGCCCTGCCGCAGCTGGCCGCGGGCCTCGACGCCCTGCACAGCGCGGGCAAGGTCCACCGCGACGTCAAGCCGTCCAACATCGTGGTCACCCGCGATGGCCGGGTGGTGCTGCTCGACTTCGGCCTCGTGGTCGAGACCGGGCGCAACATGTCGATCACCCGCTCGATCGTGGGCACGGCCGCGTACATGGCGCCCGAGCAGGCCACCTCGCAGCCGGTGGGCCCGCCCGCCGACTGGTACTCCCTGGGCAGCATGCTGTACGAGGCGCTGACCGGACGCGTGCCCTACGAGGGCATGCCGCTCGAGGTGCTGGCACGCAAGCAGAGCGAGATGCCGGCGGCGCCGCGCGAGCTCGCGCCCGAGGCGCCCCAGGATCTGTCGCAGCTGTGCATGGAGATGCTGGCGCGCGAGCCGGGGCTGCGTCCGCTCGCCGACGACGTGCTCGGCCGCCTGGGCGCGGTGCAGCCCAAGCGCAGCTCGCCGGTGGCCGCGTTCGGCACCCAGGCGCCCATCTTCGTGGGTCGGCGCAAGGAGCTGGCGCTCCTGCGCGAGGCCCGCTCGGCCGCGCGCGACGGCCATCCGGTCACCGTGCTGACCGTCGGCGAGTCGGGTGTGGGCAAGAGCGTGCTGGTGCGTTACTTCGCCGAGCAGCTGATGCTCGAGGAGCCCGACACCGTCCTGCTCGACGCGCGCTGCTTCGAGCGCGAGACCGTGCACTACAAGGCCGCCGACGGCATCATCGACGCCATCGCGCGCTTCATGTCGACGCTGCCGCAGCGCGAGGCCGCCGCCATCTTGCCGCTCAAGATCGGCCTTCTGACCCAGGTGTTCCCGGCCCTCTTGCGCGTCGAGGCGGTGGCGCGCGCGCCGCTCATGCACCAGTACGTCAAGGATCCGCTCGAGCTGCGCGCGCGCGTGTTCTCCGCCTTCCGCGACCTGCTCGCGCGCCTGTGCGAGCGCCGCCCGGTGGTCGTGCTGGTCGACGATCTGCAGTGGGCCGACGCCGACAGCCTGGCGCTCCTGGGCGCGCTCCTGCGTCCGCCCGGCGCGCCTGGCCTGCTGGTGCTGGCCACGGCGCGGCGCGTGCCCCCGGGCATGGCGGCGATCGAGGGCGACGTGCGCGAGTTGCCCCTCGACGTGCTGCCCCAGGACCAGGCCATCGACCTGGCCACCGCGCTCATCAAGCGTTCGGGCGCGACCCGGCCCGCCGACCCGGCCGCCATCGCGCGCGAGGCCGGCGGCCATGCCCTGCTCATCGACGAGCTGGTCAGGCACGTGGCCGCGCGCGGCACGCCCCAGCACGGCGGCGCGCAGCGCCTCGAGGACGCGCTGTGGGCGCGCATTCGCGAGCTGCCCGACCACGAGCGCCGCCTGCTCGAGACCGTGGCCATCGCGGGCGCGCCGCTCATGCAGCAGACCGCCGCGGTGGCCGCAGCGCTGGCGCCCGACGAGGTCGCGCGCGCGGTCAACTCGCTGCGCTTCGCCAACCTGCTGCGCACCTCGGGCGCGCGCGCCCACGACGCCATCGAGCCATTCCACGGGCGCATCCGCGACACCCTGCTCGGCTACCTGGGTGCGCAGGAGCGCAAGGAACGCCACCGCCGCCTGGCCATCGCCTTCGAGGCCACCGACCGCGAGGACGACGAGTCGCTGGCGGTGCACTGGGCGGGCGCCGACGAGCCGCAGCGCGCCGCCGCGCACGCCGAGCGCGCCGCCGAGCGCGCCGTGGCCGCGCTCGCCTTCGACCGCGCCGCGCGTCTGTATCGCCTGGCCATCGAGCTGGGCGGCGCCGAGGATCATGCGCGTGCGGGCGAGCTCGAGCTCAAGCTGGGCGACGCCCTGGCCAACGCCGGCCTGGGCTCGGAGGCCTCGGCCGCCTTCATGACCGCGGCCAGCTACGCCAGGCCGAGCGACGCGATGATCATCCGTCGCCGCGCCGCCGACCAGCTGCTGCGCTCGGGTCACATCGACGAGGGCGTCGCCATCATGCGCGGCGTCCTGGCCGAGCACGGCTGGTCGTTCGCGCCCACGCCGCGGCGTGCGCTGTTCGCGCTGCTGGCCCGGCGCGCACAGCTGCGCCTGCGCGGCCACGGCTTCAAGGAGCTCGACGAGAGTCGCCTGGCCGCGTCGCAGCTGGCGCGCATCGATGCCTGCTGGTCGATCGCGCAGGGTCTGGGCGTGGTCGACTTCATCCGCGCCGCCGACTACCAGTCGCGCCACCTGCTGCTGGCGCTGCAGGCGGGCGAGCCCTACCGCCTGGCGCGCGCCTTCGCCATGGAGGCGGGCCACTCGGCCACCTCGGGCGGCAAGGCGCGCGCGCGCACGCAGAAGCTGTGCGCGACCACCGAGACGCTGGCCGAGCGCTCGGGCCATCCCCACGCGCTCGGCATGGTGCCGCTCATGCACGGCATGGTCGCCTTCCTCGAGGGCCGCTGGCGCGAGGCCTGGCGCCACTGCGATCGCGCCGAGGTGGTGCTGCGCGAGCGCTGCGTCGACGTGGGCTGGGAGCTGTCCAACTCGCGCATGTTCGCCTTCTGGTCGCTGGTGCAGATGGGCGACCTGGTCGAGGCCGGGCGCCGGCAGAAGCTCTACCTGCGCGAGGCGCTCGAGCGCGGCGATCGTCTGTCGGAGGTCAACGTCACCGTGGGCATGGGCACCACGATGTGGCTGGCGCGCGACGATGTGGCGGGCGCCCGGCGCATGTCGGGCGAGGCCATGAGCCGCTGGTCGCACGCCGGCTTCCAGGTGCAGCACTGCTTCGACAACTACGCCGCGTCGCAGGCCGACCTCTACTCGGACGACGCGGCCAGCGCCTACCGGCGCCTGATCACCGCCTGGCCGCTGCTCGAGGAGTCGATGCTGCTGCGCGTGCAGCTGATCCGCGTGTTCATGCTGCAGGCGCGCGCCAACGCGGCCGTGGCCCTGGCGGCCACGCGCGCGCCCGGCGCCGATAACAAGCGCTACCTGGCCCTGGCCACGCGCGACATGCGCGCCCTGGCCAGGGAAGGCATGGACTGGGCCTCGGCGCTGGCGCGCAGCACCGAGGCCTGCATTCTCGCCACCAGCGGACAGATGCGCGAGGCCATGAGCCTCATGACCACGGCCATCGCCGACTTCGAGAAGGTCGAGATGCGCCTCAACGCCGCGGCGGCGCGGCGTCGGCTGGGCGAGTGGCGCGGCGGCGCCGAGGGCGCGGCCCTGATGGTCGACGCCGACGAGTACATGCGCGGGCAGGGCGTGCGCAAGCCCGACCGCATGGCCTGGGCCATGTGTCCGGGCGGCGTGCACGACCCGTGGAAGGACACGGCGAGCGTGTCTGGAATAACACGTCGCAACAGCGCCGTGACGTAAGTACGCGAAGCTGCTCGGGTTTCATCGTCGACCCGGGCCGGTACGGGAGTCGCAACGTACCCGGGCATGAGCCTTCGTGGTCGTTACCTCGTCACCTTCCTGTTCACCTTGTCGCTGGTCGCGGCGGCGCTCGTGGCCGCGGGCCGCGCGGCCGGCGCGGCGGAAGTCGGTGTCGACCGGCGCGATCCGGCGCGCTTCGCCCGGGACATCGTGGCGCTGCGCCAGGCCGGCTGGACGCTGGCCGAGCTCGACATCCACTACGAGCAGGAGATCTGGTCGCAGCCGATCCTGCGCGTGACCCTGGTCGACCAGCAGCGCGCGCACGCGCTGCGCTTCGACGATGCATTCGTCGACGATGGCGAGCGGCAGGTGAGCTACACCCGCAGCAGCGTGCCAGTGCCGGCGGAGCTGCGCGTCTACGCCGACGAGGAGGCGCTCTTCGACACGCTCGCGCAGGGCGGCGTGGTCGAGAAGATGTACGAGCAGTGCGGCGTGTACACGCTCGTGCTCGCCGGCGCCGAGCTCGAGATCGACGAGCACAACTGGTACGTGGTGAAGAAGTCGGTGCAGGGCGCGAGCGCGGGCGTGGCGCTCGCCGACGAGCTGCGCACGCGCCTGCGCGGCGGCGCCCACCTGGCCGATGTGAGCGAGAGCCAGGCGGGCGTGTCCTTCCAGCTGGTCGCCCAGAGCGGGCTGCCCCAGATCATCGACGCGCGCCTCGACGACGCCGGCCGCGTGGTCGCCCTGGAGGTGCGCGAGTCACCCGCGGCGTGGAGCTCGGGCAAGCTGGCCAGCGAGCCCAAGCTCCTGCGCGCC
>Ga0209515_10005758_pt1 | contig 15891 bp, 16 predicted proteins | sample Subgroupgradi54m_FD_187454 | JGI IMG/M metagenome (GOLD analysis project Ga0209515, IMG submission 187454) | Subsurface groundwater microbial communities from S. Glens Falls, New York, USA - GMW60B uncontaminated upgradient, 5.4 m (SPAdes)... ...
CAAACATCGTCGAACCCGTCTCGGCGGCTCGAAGCAAAGCAGTTTGCTTCTCGCTACGCCTTGACCCCGTTCTCGCGATGTCGAGAGTGAAGCAGTTCACTCTCTCGTCGCAAGAACCCCTCCGTCTGCGTGAGCGTGTGCCCTCCGGTCTCTCATGGTAGACGCGTCACCCCTCGCTCACAATCACTGTGTTAAGTGTCAAGTGTCAGATGTCAGGTGTCAGATGTCAGATGTTCTTTCAGTCTCTCGTGAAGGTTCGCTCACTGGTGCGCCCTCGGTTTCTGTAATGAAGGCTCGGGGTCCTGCCGCTGCGGATTCGCACAAAATATTTTGTTTAAGTAATACGACAAAAATTTTGCACGAACCCTCCGCGTCACCCCTCGCCATCCTTTCTTTAGAGTAACGGGCGCACAAGCTCACTCATGGGTTCTCTTAAGGAATGCGACCGATGAGTGAAACCAATCGGTCGCGATGTTTATCCCATCCGCTCATACTACTGGGTCAAGTGTCAGATGTCAGGTGTCAGATGTTCTTTCAGTCTCTCGTGAAAGTTCGCTCACAGGACTCTCTAAAGGAATGCGACTAGGAGGTCACTCCTCGGGTGCCTTGCATCTCGAGGTGTGACCTCAATTTGGTGGTTTTGTAAGAAACAAACAGGTCGCGTTCTTTTAAGGTTTTTCACGCCCCGAGGTCTGACCTCCGGAGGTCAGACCTCGCCCCGCGCAATTTTTTTTGCAAGTCACGCAAATGACGAATGTCACGGAGTGCGACGGAGGCGAGATGTACCGTACTGCTACGGCGCACGTCGCGCGCTTCGACCCATGCGACGGGAATAGCGGTGAGTTTTAATCCGTGCGCGTGGGCACGTAACACAATTTCGCGATCAAACGCAAAGTGTGTGTCAGTAATTTCGGGAACCACGCTCTGCATCACGTTTTCTGAAATCGCTTTGAACCCACATGCAACGTCATCCGAAAATCCGGTAAAAAATTTGACAGCGGAGCGATAACCGAAAGAAACGATATGCCGTTGCCATGAGCGGCTCACGTGCGCGTCGGGCGCAATGCGTGATCCGTACGCCACATCCGCACCATCTTCAATCGCTGACACGAGATGCGGAAGCGCAAACAAATCGGTGGACAAATCAATATCCATGAAACAGGAAATGCGCGCCGGAAATAATTCCCACGCTTTGCGAATAGCGCCGCCCTTCCCGGGTTCGGGTAAATGGATACTATGAACCGACGGAATCTCTGTCGCAAGACGTGTCGCAATGTCGGGTGTTCTGTCGCGTGAATCGTTGTCAGCAATAACAATGTGCACGATGCGATCGGGCCAAAAGTTTTGGCACGCATGAAAAATCGCGCGCACATTTTTTTCGAGCACCAACTCTTCATTCCATACGGGTAGCGCAATCGTTAAAAACTCACTTGATGGCATATAGGGCTACCTTACCAGATCGAAAAACGGGCGCAAGGTATGGCTTGGCATCAGGGTCATATTCACCATACACTTTTTCGAGTGGCGAATACAAAAGGTGGGTGAGCCCCGTGCGTTTCAGCCACGCCTGTTTTTCTCCATCATGGTCATTTGTTTTAAAAAAAGCGCGTGCTGCATCTCCTTTTATGGTCGGATCCAATGTCTCCGCCCAATGTCCGGCGTATGAAATTTGTCCGGTTTCACCCGGAATAAGTTGATTGTTCAAGATGCCGGAAAGAACCCGCATACTTCCGACAGGTTCTTTCGCCATCGCCGAAAAAACACGCGCGCGGTCAGGATCAATGTAGATGAGCGGATAGGCATCAGGATACTCAAAATCGGCGTGATCGGGTTTCGTAAAAAAACGATACATCGTAACCGTTCTGCTTGCGGGTGTTGCCAAAAAAATAAAAGAAAAAATAAATGCAATAATGAGAGGGTATTTTTTCCAAAAATGTGAGGCTTGTATTCGCCCGCGCGTGGTGATTGCGTGCACGATCAAAAAAACAAATGGAATGACAAGGCCTTCAACGAATCGGTGTGAAAAAGAAATGGGTAAAAAAAGTGCGGCGAAACTTACAATCGCCCAGATCGCCATGAATCGAAGAATCGGAGTGTGGCGGCGTAAACGCGCCACGAGTGCAATCGCCACGCCAAGTCCAAGAAGTAACCCACCATAACTTATAATGACCATGGAAAATGACGGGGTGGGAGTGACATTTTGCAAATTGCGCGCCATGGTTATGGGGTCGGTGAGCATGAGCCACGCGTGATAAAAAATCGAAGGAGCCGAAAGTACACCGACAGCGATGACGTGAAGCAATCCGCGACGCGTGGTAAGTTCGTGACAAACAATTTGACAGAGAACGAAAACGATCGTGATAAACGCAACCGGTATCGCATAATAAGGATGAAAATTGAAAAAGAAAAGTCCCAAAACACCGGCCGCACACGAGTATCGTAACCGATTAGAGCTCACGCCGCGAAAAATAAGCCACAGGGTGCCAAGGAGGGCGATGAGTGACGCGACAAAGTGTGGCGAGTGGATGAAGGCAAGATAGGGAGAAAATTCACCAGCCACCAAATCCAGAGGAAATTCGGCAGAAGTGATCGCTTGATCGAAATGCGTCCGTACGATCGTGCTCGCAACATAGGCGCCAAAGCCACCAGCAAAGACGGCCCACACCGTTGCCGTCATGCGTACGCGCGGCGATGCAAAAAGTGCGCACGCAAAAAGATAGATGCACCACACCGCAATCGGAATAAGCGCGATGCGCACCATCTGTGAAATGATCGCTGGCGAAGCGCCAAACGCGTGTGCCAACCACCCAACCAAAAGCCAAAAAACATTGAGAACACCGACGCGCTGTACTTCAGTCGTATACAAATCACGAAACGACCACGCTCCCGCCATTGCCTGACGAATATACGAATAATACACATGCGTATCATTCTTATGGAGCGGCGAAATCCAGGTAAACATAAAACCCGCAGGTCGCATGAAATAACCAAAAAGATACGGCCCGGTGGTGTAGAGAATTAAGAAAAAAGAAAATGCGGCAAGAAACCATTTTTCATGACGAGACATAATGACCTGATGGGAACCGAACAGCGAACCTTCCCGAACCTTGCGAACAACGAACGGTCAGTTATTTACGGAGGCTCGGCCTCCGGTAGTTATCAACCGGAGGTTGAGCCTCCGTATATACCGACGACGAACGTTCGCTGTTCGTTAGGTTCGTTCAGGTTCGCTGTTCGGTTCCCATTTTGTTAATTGGTAATCTCAAAAAGCGCTACGGTTTTGTCGCGATACACTTCACGCGCTCGATGCGAAAGTGACACTTGGTGTTCAAACAATTCAAATCGTGGCGGTAACGTGATCGCAATGTAGCGCGCATTGAATTTTTTTTGGAGCGGCTCTATCACATCACCGGCATACTCGCCACGGATAAGCGTACTCCATAATTTATAGCGCTCGGGGTCATTGCGATAGAGAAACGTCGGATCAAGGCCGATGATATAACGCTGGTTCGACGCTTGATACATCAAAAAAGGAAAGTTGTCCCATTCGGTGTTAAAAACGATTGAGCCAACGGGCGCGTGGTCCGTGAGCCATCTACCCATGCCCGCCATCTGATCGGGTGGATATCCGGCTTGCATTGCCCCACGATGTGCACTCAATCCATTCACGGTTATCATGCCGATTTTAATCGCCATTACCGCGAGCGGAAGCGCCAAAAAATACACAAGGGGTATTTTTTTTATTCGAATACTTTTTTGTATCACGATGCGGACATACCGAGGGAGCTTCATGAGCGTCGGCCACGTGAGCGTGGCAAGCGATGAAACCGCGAGAATAAAAAGAGGGGCAAAATAATCAAGATGACGGCGCGCTTTCATGGTCATCGCGGCAATCACGGTCGCGAGCGCAATGTATTTGATACTCGATTGCACGGCGGGGCGATCGAGTGGCTCGTTACCGCGCGAAACGGCGCGCGCGTGGAGCACGAATGCAACGATCACGATAACTCCGATTAAAAAAAGCGGGGCGTGCGGTGTTAAAAAATCACCACTCCCTGGCGGATACCACTCTTCACCCACCGAAATCACGGTGCCAAAATTGACCACCGCGATTTCAATGATTTGATGGAGATAAAAAGAAATATTTTTGGGGAAGTAAGGATTGATTACAAGGCCGAGGAAAGATCCGATAATGCTTGCAAGAAACGGTGTAAGAGCGTTGCAAAGCTCCATTATCCTTGAGTGAAGCGAAAGACCTTGCGCGAATGCGCCCGGGCTTGCATGCGCGAGAGATTCTTCACTGCGTTCAGAATGACCGGATAAAAAATCAGCGGCGCACCACACGAGCACGAGTGCGGGTAGAAGCGGCCATGAGCCATGCGCCCATACAAAGAAAAAAGAAAGTATCACAAGCGCGATCGGCTTTTTTTTAATAAGACAGATCACGCCGAGCAAAATAAAAACGAGCGAAAGCGACGGGGCTTTGGCAAGATGCATGCGAAACTCAAAGGCGCTCGCGGTAAAAAGCAGAAGTGTCCATGCGAGAGGTACGCGAACGCGTGCGGTGCGGAGAGTTGTATAAAAAATAGTGTGAGCGAGCGCCGCAAAAATAATCGTTGCAAGTTGCATGCCGACAAACGGACCGAGAATAAAAAGGATCGGCGCAATGAGCGCGTGATACAAAAAATGATGGTCCGCGTAGGCGTGTGCGAGTGAGGTAAACGGAAGCCACGTGAATGCGCGCACGAGGTGAGGCATCTGCTCGGCAAGATAAATGTGATAAAAAGTGTCAGGGTCCGGAAACGTGAGCGTGGGCCAAAACCAACGCGAAAAAAGAAGTGAAATCGAAAAAACGAGAAGCGCGCCTGCCCACGGGTGCCGAGCGAAAAAAGATTTAAGATTAAAGATTAAAGATTTAAGATCGAACATTGGAAATAAATGTCACCTTCCTCTCCCTCGCATGGGAGAGGATATAAAACTTAGGTGAGGGTGCCGGTCACCCTCACCCTAACCCTCTCCCCTCGAGGGAGAGGGGAATCGTTTGATTCTTCACAGTGCTTCCGAATGATAAACATATTGATCAAAGTGTAGCACGTCCACGAGTAACAAAAAAGGGCTTGGCACCAAGCATGAACGTGCCAAACCCCTCCCTCTTCGCTATGGCTTCGAGGGACAAGTCACTAGAGCAGACCTCCGAGGTCGAATTCGGGATCTGCCAACTGTTCGGCAAACCCACGAACATCAACTTTCTTTTTGATAAGCGCCGTGATTGGTGTGCGCGCGCGATTCATGTTGATAAGCGTCGCGCCAACCACACGAGCTCCACGCACAAAAATCTGACCCGCGGCACGATGCGTGGCGTCGTACCGTTGTATCACTTGGGTTTCGGGCTCTCGACTCACATCGCCCACAAACGTAACCGATACGCCAAAGGGTGATGTTGAGTAGGAACTGACGAGCTCGAACGGCGTGCGGTCCCCCGTCATATTTTTACCCGCCGTGATCCCGTGTTGCACCGCATTCATCCAATTTCCTAGCATACGATGACGTCCGACGGTGAGATCAAAGAACTCAGCAACGTCACCAGCGGTGTATACGTCAGGAGCGCTTGTCTCAAGATATTCGTTGGCAAGAATACCATTTGCGACCTCAATCCCCGCATCCTCGACCGCTTCGAGATTTTGCGTGAGCCCAACCCCAATACCCAGTGTGCGTGTCTTGATTTTGCGGCCACCGATATCCACAGCCTCAAGATGTGCACCGCCTTCTACTTTTACATAGCTGATTGCCGTATGCAAGTGGATATCTCGCTCGGCAAATAATTGTACGAGTACCGCCTCCGAGGCTTCATCAAGAACCGTGCTCCAATAGTGATGTCCGCGAATGAGCAGGTGCGTCTCAAGTCCACGTTCATGAAAAATCGGCGCAAACTCAAGACCGATAAATCCGCCGCCAAAAACAACGCCAGTTTTCGGTGCGGCTTTATCCGCATCAATTTGTGCCAGTATCGCGAGAATGGCATCCGCATCATCAATGGTGCGAAAATACGTGATACCGCGCAGATCAGGTAGCTCGAGTCGCCGCACACGTCCACCCGTTGCAATCAAAAGTTTCCGATACTGATATTCAGTGCCATCATCAAGCGTAACAGTGTGCGCGACACGGTTCATCTGCCGCATCATTCTAGTGTTTTGCAAAACAATAGAATGATTTTGGTACCACTCGAGCGGTTTTAGAAAAACAAATTCGCGTTTGATCTTGCCACGAATGTAGTGCGGCAAAAGCACGCGCGAATAAAGATGGTGCGGTTCTTCGGAAACAATAACGATGGAGCCATTCGGATCCAACTTGCGAATCGTTTCAGCGGCCGTGGTTCCCGCAATACCGCCGCCAATGATAAGATAGTCAACGTTGGTCATAAAAACATGAGACTGTATAAAAATGCGATCTGCTCGGTGATCCATTTCCGTTCCTCGCTTCAGCGTACACTCGGGTACGCTTCACTCGGTACTCATTCCACACCTTCGCACCTCATCATTTTTCTACAGTCTCAAAATAGCCCGTAGCTCAAGTCTTGAGGCTTTCGGGTGAGTAGGTAGTAGTTAGAATGTAGAATGTAGTTGGACGAATCAGTTCGATTTACCCTACCTACTACCTACTACATTCTACCTACTCACTCAATAGAACCTAAAGGTTTGAGCTACACCAAACAAGCTTACGCCGATAGGGCACACTTGACAAGCGCGCAATTTCGTGATACGGTTCACTCGGTTATCTGAAGGAGAAAAAATGCCTGAACCAAAAAAAATACGCCGCGAGGCAGATCCCGCACTGCGCAAAACCGCGGTGGCACACATGGAAGAAGTAAAAAGCGAACACGCACGCCGCGTTTTCACCGGCTACGAGGACATCATAAAAAGATTTGGCGCAGACAGCGACGCCGAAAGACTGTATCGTTTCGCGCGCCCCGTGCAAACCGCCATCGCACGCGAACCAAAACTTCACACGGCTATGAATCAACTCCGAAGGGCGTACCAGTATATATAGCCCACCATAAATATCGGTCCCCGCGGGCCGTCTTTTTTTGTTCCACCGAATTAGATGTGCAGGAATTTCCGAATTATACCGAATACCCAGTCGTACAAATGTGTTCATCGTACCATAGGCTAATTCGCACGAATTAGGCGAAGGTTAAAAAAATAAAAAATGCGACACATGTCGCTCACTTAAATCTTTAATCTTAAATCTTAAATCCCTTATCTACCCAGCAGGATACAGTTGATTCCCTTCTTCATCGTAAATAAAAATCGCGCGGGTGGGGCAGGATTCGGCGCCGAGCATAATACCTTCATAGTCGGCATCGGACACCTCGAGCTCGCGCGTGTACGATGGCTCGGCGGCCGGATTTTGCGGATCCATCACGATCGCTTTGTTGACATCGTTTAATTGATAGTATTCGGGCTTGATTGTCACGCATGACGCGGCGCCAATACAAAGCTCGGGATCAATCACGATTTTTATTTTTTTCATAAAAAATTTCTACCAATTTAACAAGGGGGCGCTTTCTATACGATACATCTCCTCAACCACTCAAGTCTCTTCCTCTGTCCCACTCGCGAGCACCCTGCCTCGCGGGAACCCTCCCTGGGTTTTCCGGTCGCTTGAAAAAAGTGCGCGACATCGGAAAACCCCTGCTTGTGCCTTCGGGAATGAAGCAGTTCATTCCCTCACGCACAAGCACCCAACTCTGCTGTAATATACCATCATACGACGAAAAAGTCGAGTGCGTGGCTTCTTCAAGAGATACACGCTTCTCCAAACCGCAACTCTCTGCTACTATGGAAGCCATGACAACACCCGTACAACCCTCTCTCAAAAAACTATCCGCAATGGTGCGGGGGACGGCGATTCGTCAACTCGCACGCGCGCTTCGGCTTTCCTTTCCTCACGCCGAGGTTTTTTTAGTGGGCGGCTATGTGCGTGATCTTATCCTCGGCCGCGACACGAATGATATTGATCTTGTGGTGCGCAATGTACCGAGCGCAAAACTTGAAGTATTTTTGCGCGGCGTCGGTAAAGTGAATCTCGTGGGCAAACGATTCGGCGTGTACAAATTTATTCCGAAAAATAAACAAGTTCATACGATTGACATCGCGCTTCCGCGCACCGAACACGCGTTTGGCACGGGCGGCTACCGCGATGTGACCGTGCGCTTCAATGAAAAATTACCGATTGAAGACGACCTCGGCCGTCGCGATTTTACGATTAACGCCATGGCGTGGGATATTCTGAATGAAAAACTTATTGATCCATACGGCGGTCTTGCCGATATGCGCGCCAAAAAAATTCGCGCGGTCGGGAAACCGGAAATCCGTTTTCGTGAAGATTACTCACGCGTCCTGCGCGCACTCCGTTTTTCCTGCCAGCTCGGTTTTGTCATTGAACCAAAAACAAAAAAAGCGCTCACGGGACTCATGACGCATCTGAATGATAAACGGGCCGGCGAGTTTGTGGTGGCGCGCGAAGTGATCGCCAAAGAATTTTTGAAAAGTTTTATGGCGACACCGGCGGACGCACTCGAACTCTATGACAGCGTAGGCGCCATAAAAGTTCTCGCGCCGGAATTGCTTGCCATGAAAAAATGTCCGCAACCAAAACCGTATCACCACGAAGGCGACGTGTGGAATCATACCGCGCTCGCTCTGCGCGTACTCACGTCAAAATCATACGCGCGCGAATTTGACACTCCCCCTTCCGCAGAAATAATCATGGCTGTTCTTTTCCATGACATTGGAAAACCAAAAACCATCACCCTGCCAAAATGGCGCGGCGACCGCATCCGTTTCAATGAACATGATGCCGTTGGTGGTGAAATGACTCATGTGATTGCTGAACGATTGCGCCTTTCAAGTTACAAAGACGCGCCCGCAATAGATGTTGATGCCGATCGGCTGGCGTGGCTCATTCGCTATCATCTTTTGCTTGTAAACGGCGACCCACGCACCATGCGCGCTACCACCATTGAAAAATACTATTTGCGCGACGCGCGTCTCGGACAAGAATTGTTGGCACTTAATTTTGCTGATGGTTCAGCATCACACGATGCGCACGGGAGGCCTTCAATCACCGAATACCGCGCCCTGCGCGAACGTATCCGCAAACTCATCGGCACCAAAAAACCGACTCTTCCGTCCCCACTTCTCGACGGCAATGACATCATGAAACTAAAAAAACTAAAACCCGGCCCCGAAATCGGAAAAATTATCACCACCCTCCGCGAAGCCCAACTCACCGGAAAAGTAAAAACAAAAAAAGAGGCATTGTCTTTTGTGAAAACCACAGGTATACTACCAACATGAAATCTTCTTCCCTCAAAATAATCGCCGAAACACCGGACTATCTCGTCATTGAAAAGCCGACTGGGCTTTTGGTGCACCCGACCGTGCATCATGAGGGGCCGACGCTTGTTGATGAGCTCGTGCGACTTTATCCAAAAATAAAAAAAGTGGGTGATGATCCGACGCGGCCAGGCATCGTGCATCGGCTTGATCGTGAGGTGTCGGGGCTCATGGTGGTCGCGAAAACGCAACCGATGTTTGAGTATTTGAAAGAACAATTCGCGGGACGCACAATTCACAAAGAGTATCTCGCGCTCGTGCATGGAAAATTATCAAAAGATGAAGGTGAAATTGATTTTGTGATTGCGCGTTCGCGTCATGGTGGCCGTATGGCGGCACGCCCGTCTTCGCAAGAAGGTCGCACGGCGAAAACAATGTATGATGTGGTCGAGCGTTTTCCGAACGCCACGCTCGTACGGGTGATGCCCGAAACCGGCCGCACGCACCAAATCCGCGCGCACTTCCACGCCCTCGGCCACCCACTCGTCGGCGACCGTCTCTATCGCACGAAAAAACAACGCCGCAAAGAATTGTTAAAAAGCAAAGGCGAAGACGTTCAAACTCTCGGCAAATTCACGATCCCCCGTCTCATGTTGCACGCGACAAAATTATCATTCCCTGATCTCGAAGAAAAAATCCAAACTTTCGAATCCACACCCCCATCGGAATTTTCAAACTTCATTAAAACCCTCAAACACACGTAACCAAAAACCATTCTCGTGTTCTCAAGAACACTAGAATGGTCGTTTCGAAATAAAAAAAGTCCCGTGATGTGGGACGAAGCGATCTTATTCACCAAAAAGCGGCGCTGCCAAAATGCGGGTGAACTCATCATGCACGAGCCGTACATCAACCCGCACGAATTCGCGACGATCAGTGCTACCATAGAGACCGAGCACATACGTCCCACCGAACTGCCGATGCGGGTTAGTCCACGTCTGAAAAAGCGCCACGATTGGTCCCCACTCCTCCTCATCAGGAAAATCTCTGCCAAACGCAACAAGTTCTCGCGCCGTTGCCGGACGCAATCCGCCCGTCACAAGCTCGGTGACCGCTTCATTTCTCGCAATCGGTCGACCAAACTCAACGAGTGTGAGGTTCACCACGCGCGATCGCTCGAATGAAAGAAGAGGAAAATCGGTGTTGGTTGGCCGGCGCTCGGGAAGGTACGGATACCAGTAAAAACCACTTGCCTCTATCGCTTCTTCAAGATCTGGATGAACATTGACGACATAATTTAGACTTCTCCAAAACGGTACATTTCTTTTTTCGGTATCAGTCATGGCATTTCCTTTCAAAAAGGGTACCTGTAAGTTTATCACAAAAACAATTTTTTGTCAAGATTCCTATGATCATCACGATCTCCGGGATGCCCGGGTCGGGAAAAACTACTGTTGGAAAATTGCTCGCCGAAAAGCTGGGGTATTCATTTTATTCAATGGGCGACCTCAAGGGTTCGATGGCGATGAACCGCGGCATCACGATTTATGAACTTGAAGAAGCGGCAAAAACTGATCCTACGATTGACCGCGGTGTTGATGAACTGCAACGCGAAATCGGCCGAAAAGAAGATAACGTGATTATGGAGAGTTGGATGGGATTTCACTTCATCCCCCACTCGTTCAAAGTTTTTCTGACCGTTGACACAGCTATCGCCGGCGAGCGCATATGGAAAAATCCACGCCCCGACGAGCCACCGATGAAATCCGCCGACGAGGCGCGCCGCATGCTCGAATATCGTTTCAAAACCTTTGAAGAACGCATGAAAAAATACTACAACATAAACCGCACCGATCTTTCGCAGTTTGATTTAGTGCTCGACTCAACCAACCTCACCCCCGAAGAGACCACAGAAAAAATCCTCACCTCACTCCCAAAAAATAAGTAAAAAAATGCCCTACAAAAAGTAGAGCATTTTTGTTTTGCAGCTTTTCTACTTTTCTTTCAATAAGTTGATAATGAGTTTAATCATGGTTTCCTTTTGATTAGGCTTACTCTCGGCCACAAGAAGCGCGAGCACGACGAGAGCGTTGTCATTTATCTTGCGTTCCCCTTTTTTCGTAAAGAGGTGATGGTTGCGTGCAAGAAAAATAATGAAAAGCAATGAACCAATGCGTTTGTTGCCGTCACCAAACGGATGATCTTTGATTATGAAATACAAAAGGTGTGCTGATTTTTCTTCAACACTGGGATACACGGCGTGGCCGCCGAACGATTGATTCACGTTGCCGATGATGCCCTCGACATAATCCCGCTCCACACCAAACAAATCCCCGGCCTCTTTTTTAGCCATGAGATCTTTTTTCAATTCATCAATCGCCGCGCGTGCATCGGCATACGTAATGGTGTAAACGGTTTTCTTTCGTACGCCTTCGATCTCAAGTTTTTCTTCATCATATTTTTGTAAAAGAAGCCACGTGTGCGCATAATCGGTAATGACCCGAAGAAGACCGCGCGCTTCATCGCTCGTAAGTTCTTTTTGTGCAATCGTATCCCGCACCAAAGCAAGCGCTTTTTCAAAATCCTGCAAACCGGTTTCTTGCAAGCGTTTTTGGTTAATGGTGAATCCGTGAACAATGTGATCCCGTAAAACACGCGTTGCCCATATGCGGAATTGTGTTGCTCTTTGCGAATTGACCCGATAACCGACAGAAATAACCGCATCAAGGTTATAGAATTGTATTTTATAGATTTTTCCGTCCGTGGCAGTATGTTCCAAAATGGAACATACTGTATTTTCGCTCAACTCACCACTGCTAAATACATTTTTCAAGTGCTTGGTGATGGCAGGTCTTTGAGTACCAAAAAGCTCGGCCATCTGCGCTTGAGTAAGCCAGACGGTTTCGTTCAAAAGCCGCACCTCAATTGCGGCTTTTTTATTTTTGTAAATAATGATTTCTCCTTTTTTCGGTTCGTTCATACTTTACTCCATGATACCATATTTGAAAGATAAAATAAAAAAAGAGAATGGGAATATCAATGGAAGTTTTCCAAAGAACCTTTCCCCCGATTCGCGCGAATTGGTCCATGGGGTCAGAGTATTTTTTATTTCTCAGTGGAGTCGCGTGGAGGAAAGAGACAGTCTCTATAAGCGTTGCACGGCGTGCAGGGTTATTTGGCGGGTGCGGTCTGATATGTCTGCGGCTTGATGAACTAACAGAGAAAGTAACGGATCGTCTTTTATTGGTGCGCCGCGGCGTATATGAAACAAACAACCGACGGCTACTAAACGCATCCATGGATTTCCCTCACCAAACTCCGGCAGAGAACTGCGCGCCTTAAGGCGATCTTCTTCATATTCATCGCGGCGCAATTCTATGAGCTTACGCCACGTGTGCACATGATCTTCCGAAACTCCCATCTCTCCAAGCGTTTTCAAAAATTGTTCGATCATGGCAGTACCTATGGAGCCAAGAAATTCTTGGACTCCTTTGGTGGTGAGCTTCCGTAATGTATCGGTCATCAACAACATGAGCACGAGATTTGATGCGACCAGTTCATTAAACATCCGATCTTGTTCAACCATTTCGATGTGAGTGAAGTTTACGTGCGCACGAAACGCAGGATCATGAAACGCCCGAAACCCACGCTTCATCGCATAGGACACCATCTCATCGGCAACCTGCATAGAATCCGGCGGCCCAAAAATCAAACGAAGAACTTTTCGCCAAAAAAATTGAAACGACATAAAAAAAGTAAAACAACCGTGCTCTAATTCGCGCGAATAGGCGAATAGTTTAGTGGCGCGGAGAGAGGCGCAAAAGGATCGAACGGGTTAGGAATCCGACCCGCGTAGAAGCGGATGTGTCACACCGCTGAATTGATAAGCCTGCCGGATAGAGAGTATTTATTTTAAAAAACAAACGACTTTTATTTGGTAAAATAAGGATTATCAAACAGTAAAAAATCTCTCATCCTGACTCTCTATAAAATCCTTGAGTATTCCGGGTAATTTTGTTTGACCAAATTTTTCCAACTTGCCGTCTCATTGCCACCACCCAAATCATTTTTATGATACACAACTAAAACATTAACAACACACGTATTTTTATGGACAGCAACAATGCACCGATTGCCCGATGCGTGTCTAGACTCCTGTGTTCCATGAACACGAAACTCGGTCTTACAAATTTTTATCCCACCTTGATCAGTAATAGTTTCTGCCACTTTAGTTACTCCGAGAAGTGTATCAATGCGCTTAAACTCCTCCTCTATGGCACGCCATGTTATGTCCCAAGCCCCTTTATATTTTTTCCTGAAATTTGAGATAAAGTGTCGCTCGGCATATTTTTCAACAATGATCGCATAGCTAGTAGACATAGTCCGGATCTTGCTGAATGATCAATTCGTATGGGATTACTTCATCGGGATCACAAATTTTGTAGGGGAGTTGTTGGTGGGTAAAATCAACAATCTCGCGCGTATTTTTATTTTTCCATTTGGCACTAATTTCTTTTATCAATTTTATTTCTTTGTCATCAAGTAAATCAAGTTTTTTATTTTGAGAGGAACCGGAAAGACTCACAAGAAAAGCGTCGCCCTTGTGACCAATCGCAATTTTACCTTCTTCCTCAAGTTCGGTGAGTGCACGAAAATAAGGATCAGGAACCGGCCCATAAGCACGACGTACATACTGCATTCCACTCATACTTTTCAAATTTTGGTAATACCATGCAAAATCAGCAAGATACAACAGCTTTGCCAGCTTGGTTTTGGGCACTTTCCCATCAGTGGATCCCATGGATTTGAGATACGCAACGATCATCTGCTTATACTTTTCATACTCGGGTAATAGAGCATGAGCAAATTCTTCGATGGAAATACCGAACAAATCCTTTAACTTTTCCGCTTCTTCCAAAGTTATGTCACGACTTCCTTGTTCAATACTACTATATGAAGGTCGTGAAAGATTGAGTTTCCCTGCCATAAAAGACTGGGAAAAACCCTTCTGCAACCTCAACGTCTTAATGAATTGTGCATACTTATTGCTCATATATATCCAGTATACAAATGATATGTAAAGAAGTCAAGCATACGCTGTTGATAATTTTGACACTCTAAAAAACGAGTAAAAAAATGCCTGCGGGGAAGTTGTGAGCTTCCGCGCAGGCGAAGGTGCAGTTGTCGAGCGGATCCGTTGGGCTACGGCCTATAGCGACCGCCAGTGTTGGTAGGGCCACCACCATTGCCACCTCCCCATACGATCATCTCGGATGCAGTCCAAACGGCCGTGTGTCTTCCGACTAAAGGCGATCCTTCAGAGGGGACGGGTATCCAACTATCGGTTGTAGGGTTATACCTGCCGCCACCCCCCCGACCCCATACGATCATTTCACTTCCAGTCCAAATACTTGTATGTCCAGCCGATTGTCCAGAAGGAGCAGTGTCTACATTCGTGGGTAGCCATGTGTCAGTAGTCGGATTGTATCGAGTACCGGTGTTGACGGGCGGATTTTCGACACTACATCCACTCTCACACCCTCCCCAGACAATCATCTCGTTCCCTGTCCATGTTGCGGTATACCACTGGCGCACATTTGGCGCATCCGTCGTTGAGATTGCAACCCAACTGTTTGTGATTGGATTATACCGTCCTCCAGTGTTCACCCGAACACCCTGTCCGGTGATATCGGAGTACCCTCCCCATACAAGCATCTCCGACCCTGTCCAGACGGCATTCACAGCACTGTCCTCAACCCTTCCTTCAGAAGCACCAGCGGCTTCAAACAGTATCCATGTGTCCGCAACCGGATTGTAGCGACCTCCACCAGAAAAAAGTTCGTATGAAGTCGTTGCCGGATGGTACTCGTACCCTCCCCACACGATCATCTCGGAACCCGTCCAGACTGCGGTGTGCGCTTGGCGAGAGGCAGGAGCATTTTCCGTTGATGTAGTCGTCCATGTGTCAGTTGCAGGATTGTATCGCGCGCCAGTATTGGTGCCGATGCAGACAGGACCCCTACAATCAGTACCGCCCCATACGATCATCTCGGTCCCGGTCCAAACGACGCTGTACTCGTGCCCGTAGTTTCCAACAAGAGTGACATCCGTGGATGTTGGTCTCCATGTATCGGATTCTGGATTATAGAGTCCACCAGTACTAGGAAATCCCCAAGTTTCAGGAGAGCCGTCATAGCCGCCCCAGACGATCATCTCCGACCCGGTCCAGAAAGCAACATGATCGGTTCGTGCAGATGGGGCACCAACGACACTCGTGAGGATCCACGGTACGAGGCAGCATGTGTCACCGCAAATCTCATATCCAGTACCACAGGTGAACCCACATGTAGCGCTCGCGCAAGTCGCCGTTCCGTGTTCGGGTGCAGTGCACGGAATGTCGGTGAAGGAATACTCACAGCCATCAACTCCGCGACAGGTTCCTTCGTAGCTCCGGACATTCATGTCCACGCACGCCGGATCAGGCGGAATGCAAAGATCGCCGTCGTCGGTTTCGCCGTTGCAGTTATTGTCAAGTCCGTCGCAAACTTCGAGA
>Ga0209515_10005759_pt1 | contig 15889 bp, 17 predicted proteins | sample Subgroupgradi54m_FD_187454 | JGI IMG/M metagenome (GOLD analysis project Ga0209515, IMG submission 187454) | Subsurface groundwater microbial communities from S. Glens Falls, New York, USA - GMW60B uncontaminated upgradient, 5.4 m (SPAdes)... ...
GGACGGAGGCAGGTCTGAACACACCAGAATGGCCGCCTCCGCGGCCAGGACTCGAACCTGGAACCATCTCCTTACACATGATCCATAACTTTCGTAATGGGGTGGACTATATCTTCGCCATTGGTTTTACAATGCTCACCATTAGGCGTTTCGGTATCTAGTCTCTACGGTGCCCCCGCCGAGGCGGGGTTCCCTCGGTATTACCCATCCGCTAGTTGACAGATTAGGGCTTCACCGATATCCCGAAATGTTCATTCCTAACTTTCGTTAGGAAGCTGCGTAATGCCCGCCTCAAGCTCACGATGACAGTTAGCACAGACGAGGATGCATTTATCAAGTTCTGTTTTTACCTTTTCCCAAGATCGCGTGTAACCCTTATCTCCGATTCCAAATATTTTAGTACTCGGATCCTTGTGATGCAGGTCCAGCGCACCTTGGTATTTCGTATATCCACAGATTTGGCATTTGCCGCCTTTGTATTGGATAGACAGTTCTTTTATTTTGCGTCGTCGCTTGGCTACCGCCTTTATGAGCTCTTCTCGGCGATCGGCATAGGTTCTTTTGTCTTTCATTGGATTTATTGTGCCAATTACCAGACAAAGTGTCCACAGGGAGCCGCTCTACCATTGAGCTACCGCGGAATATAAATTGTGTAATTTCTATTCCGAGTAGTATGGTAGAGCGGAGGTCTTGAAACAAGGCGAGACGCTCTTCCGGGGAAATATACTCGTTGCTGTCCCCGCCAAAGCGGGGCCGAATGAGTGCGCTTTAATAAAACGCTATATTTTCTGCCAAAGTGCCACTGGCACTTTGGCCCATTTCCTACCGCGGAATGACAAATTAACTCTCGAAGTATACCCCAAAGTTTGCAATATTTCAACCCAAATGTCAGTTTTTATGCATGAAGAAAAGATGAATCTCGTCTTGTTTTTATTCACTCAATACACATTACTGCGTGAGAACCTTGCCTAAATAATGCTAATTTTAGCTTGTTTTGAACGGGCTATATTAGTAAAACACACATGGCAAACAAATGCCCACAGTGCGGTTTCGACGCGAAGGATCAGAACGAGTTAAGGGAGCATATGAAGACCCACAAGGGTGCCGGAGCCAACGAGGAAATGTAGTATAAAAACCCCGACATTGTGTCGGGGTTTTTATACTACTTAATTTTATCAAACTTTAAAAAATGAAGTAAAAGTCCGAATAACGAATTAATGTTTTTAAGATTATAATTCAGATTAGAATTTTGGCTTAAAGGGGAGCTTGCGGGTTGTTGTTTTGCTACTACAAAATTTATGGCATTAGTGTTGCAAACAAATTCACCCTTTTTATTTCTAAGTTGGGCCCAGCGTTCGTAGACCCTTTCGGAAGTAGAAGTGAACGTTTCCGGGAATTGAATATTGGTTGAATAGCCTGTCGGCAAACCGGCAAGGTCAAGTCGGCTGTTTGTTGTTTCGTACCAGAATGTTTTATATCCGATCGGCCGGCTTAAGATTGTCCAGGTCACTTTATCTGTTGGCCAGACATCAGGGTGCGGCCGTTCTTGAACTAAAAAGCAGGTCACGAGATAGCTGGGATCTTTGGGTTTTGGCAAGATGGTATAGAACACATGATTGCTTTCTTGGTTGTTGATATTCACCCAAATTTCCCAATCGCCTAGATCTGTTAACGGTAAAATTTGTTGTGTTGACTGCCACTCTCCGGTATCACGATTGGTATAAGATGAAACAAAACTGCATACAGTATTTTGCTGGTGCAGTTTGCACAGCTGTACAGGCACACCGTAGTTTTTGCTTTTTACCTCAAATCTAACATAATCTTCGGTATAAACTTGAAGCGCCCTGCTACTATTGGTTATGTTTTTAAAAAAAAGTCTTGGCGGCCCAATCGTCTGGCCGTTGATCGTGAGAATCGTTTTTCCTATTAGATCGCCGTTGCCGTTGTCGGGAATCGGTTTACTGATCGTAATATCGTAATTGCCTTCATCGTAGTTGCAGACAGATGGGAACGGTTGTATCGGCAGGGTGTATGATTTGCTGATGATCAAAATCCCGTTCTTTACTATGCTAAGCCACACGTTGCCTGAATAATTCGGCACGCTGATGGCATAAGAATTACCGCAAGAGATGCTGTTGGTCGGGCTGTTGTTTGATAAAATTAAAATCCCTGCGGCTTTAGAGACAAAAGGACAAGTTAAAAAACATAAGCTTATAAGAACAATATCAACAGATCGCATTCTCATAATGGTTATTATACCATAAAATGTAAGTGATGGGCTTCGCAATAATTATAGGAATGATCGGAGCGGAGATTATTTATGGTCTTATAATATCCGGACCGGTTTTGATTTCCAAAGACGCTTTACCGAAAAGAAAGGCGTCTTTTTATGCCGCTCTTCTTGCGGACAATGTGGGACCGTTAGCAGAAGATGCCGCTCCGGCGCCAGCAGAAGCTGCTCCGGCGGCAGAAGAAGCTCCTGCAGAGGCGGCCCCTGCTGAACAAGCTCCTGCTGAAGAAGCCGCCCCCGAAACAGCTCCTGCGGAGGAGGCGGCTCCTGAAACAGCTCCCATGGAGGAGGCCGCTCCCGAACAGGTCCCCCTTGAACAAGCACCAGAGCAGGCGCCTGAACAAGTTCCAGAACAGGCTCCGGAACAAGCGCCAGAACAAAGTGGCGAACAACCTTCAGGCGAACAGATTCCAGCAGGTGGAAACGAAGAAAATCAAGTTGAGACCCCGATCATCGAGGGCGAAACAGCTAATCCGGTGCCGGAATTAAGCATCGAAGAACAGGTATCTGTGGGTGAATCAGAATCAATAACCAATGTTGATAATATTGATCCAGGCATCGTTGACGCTATTTCAGCCGAGAATGCTTTAATAGATCAAGCCGCTACGCCAGAAGAAAAAGTTGCAATAATAGTTGATCAGGGCGAACAAAAAGTTGGTGAGGTAGGGGACTTAACAGCAAACGATGATTTTAGTTCGGCTACTTTGGTCATCAATAGATTAGCGGACCAAATTGATGAGGCCTTAGGCCAGATCGGTTCATTACCGCCAGAAGAAAGCGCGGTTTTAAAGCAAAATTTAGCAACTTTTGCCGATAAAGCCGAAACAGTTTTGCGGACGGAACAACTTGTAGTGCCTGAAAAACTTGAGCAAGATTTTGAAATTGCACGAGCTCAATTATTTAATGTGCAAGAAAGCAGATGATAAAAAAACTCATCTTTATTGTCCTATTGATAGTTGCTGTGGTTTTGATGTTTGAAAATGTCGTTTTGACGTTTAATAAAAGTCATGATGACAAACCGATTACCGGTCTCCAGCTTTATGGACGGAACATCGACTTAATGGACAAAAAAACCCTCTCCGATTTTATTGACCAGTTTTTTAAGAATAATAAACAGAGCCTGAAATTTAAATTTAAAGATCAAACTTTTGAACTCACAAAATCTGATATTGGCGCCGGTTATGACCCATCTATGGCGGCGGATGCACTATTGAGCGTTGGTCGCCAGGGGACGTTTTGGCAGAAACTGGAAGTTCAAAATTTAGCCGTCTTTGGCCTCTACGATAAAAAGATTAGAGCTGTTTCTTCCAAAAATCTGCTTACTTCTAAAATGAAAGAGATCGGCGCACAGGTTTATCAGGAGCCGATACCGCCCCAGCCCGATTTTAAAAATGATATCAATCGAACAATTTCGGCCAAAGCCGGGTTGAGGATAGATAGCAACAAGCTCGCACTATCGATAGCTGATCATATTTTATATCCGCCGGCCGGGCCTTTGCCGGTACCGACCGAACCAGTGTTTGCTAATTTCAATGAAGCCGACCTTATTCCGCTTCGCAAAGAAGCAATGGGCCTGGTCGGAGACGCAATACAGATCAAAAGCGCTGGCCAGATCTTTACCCTGACCCCAAAGGACATGTTGTCGCTTTTAAGAGTAGAGTCGCGACTTGACCCCAAAGACCCACACAAAATTAAATTAGTTTTGCGCCTTGATGATGCTGGCCTTAACCGCAAAATCGACGATTTTGCCAAAAAAGTAGAAGAAATAACTAATGCTGAATACAATGATCACGATACTCGCGTTGCAATTTATTCACAGTTTTATTCCGGAACCCGCAGGTTAATTGAAATTCCGACGGGAAATAATCCATTTGTTGGCCCAGTCAAAAAATCTGGGGTTGACCCACGCTTAGCCTCTTTGCTTGCGGCAGCGCTACCGGTTGCAGGCACTGGCGCCGATAAGTTTGTGTATTTGACATTTGATGATGGACCAAACGATATCTACCATCCGATGATCCTTGATATTTTGAAAAAGTATAATGTTAAAGCCACCTTTTTCATGGTCGGACAAAATAGTAAAAAGTATGAGGATATTACCAAAAGAACTATTGCTGAAGGCCATGCTATTGGAGACCACTCTTTGACCCATGCCTTTTTGCCAAAACTATCGACAGAGGCCATCTTTAAAGAGATCAAGGAAACTAAAAGTATTTTGACGCTTATTAACAACAGCGATGTCTACTTGTTCCGTCCTCCATACGGCGGTATAAACAAAGAAGTCAGCGCTGATGTTGCAAACCTGCATCTAAGAATGTATCTTTGGGATGTTGACCCTCGCGACTGGTCGGAGCCGTCTGTCGATGAGCTGATAAACAGGGTTTTATCGCACGCTCATAATGGTTCGGACATCTTAATGCATTCTAACCATCTAGTGACCGTCAAAGCCCTACCCAAAATCATTGAAGGTCTTCAGTCCCAAGGCTATAGTTTTAAAATATTGAAATAGGTATATAAGGTTCAGTGGTATTTGGTTGTGGATAACAAACTTTACGCATTAAACCTAGAGTAATATAATTAACTTAAATAAACTAATAAATCTATGAAAAAATTACAAGTTGGGTTCGCGGTTTTGTTGGTGGCGGTGGCGGTAGGATTAGTAAGTGTGGCAGACGCAAAGACCTCTGCTCCCAGATCCATGCCGGCAAAAGTTAACAAAGTTAACGTTGTTAAGCCCCAAATGCCAAAACCACAGGCAACAATGCCAAAAGCAAAAGTATCAGCACCAAAAACCGTAAAACCAGTTGCTCCCAAGAAAACCTCTCGCTAATATCTGATTGTTAGTTGTCAGAACCCAATCAAAAAACCAGAACTATCTGGTTTTTTGATTTGAAACTTGATGGACATCATTACATTTTTTAGTTAAAATAATTTTGTGAAATAATTATGCTACAAATACTTTTCGCCATATTAGCCGGGATTCTGACAATTGCTGCTCCATGTATTTTGCCGATACTGCCAATTCTTCTTGGCTCATCTATTGGTCAGACCAGTAAAACCAGGCCCCTGTTTATTGTTGCTGGATTTGTCATTGTTTTTTCTGTTGTGGCAATCCTCTTGTCGGTTTTGACCAGGAGCTTGGGATTGAGCTCGAATCTCGTAAGAACTACCGGGGTTTTTATTTTGGCAATCTTTGGTTTGCTGATGCTTTGGCCAACTCCGTTTGAGCTTTTAATGCTGCGCTTTAATAATATCTTTGCCAAAGCCGGAACTCTCGGTGACCCGACTAGGAGAGGGAACTGGAGCGGATTTATTCTGGGTATGACTTTGGGAATTGTTTGGGCTCCATGTGCGGGTCCGGTTTTGGCCTCAATACTGACACTTGTAGCTCTGCAGAAGGAGTTGTCCGTGGCGGGGATCCTGCTTTTTGCCTATGCTGTTGGCGCCGGTGTGCCTATGCTGTTGATTGCCTATGGCGGTCAGTATTTGAGCACCAGGATCACCGCAGTTGCCAAATATTCCAGACTACTCCAGCAAATTTTTGGAATAATAATTATCTTGCTTTCTGTTGCCATTTATTTTAATTATGATACAAAGCTGTATTCTTTATTCTTAAATTATTGTCCTAGTTCAAATCCAAAGTTCTAAAAATGAAAATACTATTGCTGATCATAATTGCGGCAGTTGTTGTCTGGGCGGGGTTTTATATTGACGAGCGAATGAAGCATGCGGATACTTCTCTGAATACTGACACAGGCCAGCCCGAAACCAGCCCAATAAGCGTAAAGGTTGACTTTAAAAATTACGGCAAAGCTCCGGATTTTGCCGGTATCAGCAAATGGCTGAACAGTGAACCCTTAACTATCAAGGGCTTGCGCGGGAAAATTGTTCTCGTCGACTTCTGGACATACTCCTGTATCAACTGCATCCGCACTCTGCCTTATGTGACCAAGTGGTATGACACATATAAAGACAAGGGTTTGGTTGTAGTGGGAGTTCACACTCCGGAATTTGATTTTGAAAAAGATGTTTCCAACGTCCAAGATGCTATTAAGCGTTTTGGCATTCATTATCCCGTTGCCCAAGATAACAACTATGAAACCTGGAGATCATACAATAATCAATACTGGCCCGCAGAATATCTAATCGATAAGAATGGAGACATCATCCACGTTCATTTTGGGGAAGGAGAATACGATGTCACAGAAAATGCTATCCGCTCTTTGCTTGGGATTGACGCGACACAAAATAATTCTTCGAAAGAAAGCTTGGGTGAAGTTGCCTCTCCTGAAATGTATTTTGGCACTAATCGTCTGCAAAACTTAACACCCGAACAAATAGCGTCTTTGTCGCCAAAAACATATTCACTGCCCAAAGAGATTTCATTAAATAAATTTGCCCTGGAAGGAAATTGGCAATTTAGTCGAGAGAGTATTAAATTAGTTATCGGTCAAGGGAAAATATGGCTTAAGTTTCATGCTGGTAAAATACATCTTGTAGCTTCAAGCCAAAACCCCGCCAAATTAGCAATTAAGGTTGATGGTAAAAGCCAGCCTTCTATCACAGTAAAAGATTCAGAGTTATATACCCTGTTTGACTCAAATGACTACGCTGATCATTTGGTCGAAATTATTATAAACCAACCTGGTTTTGAGGCATTCACGTTTACGTTTGGATAGGGAATGACATCAAACCCGGTTTTTGGTTGGCGATTTTATTTTACTTCAAGCTAAAGAGACTCTCGAAAAACCTTAGTATAGAAGAGACCAAAGAAGAATGAGACGGCATTACGCAAGTGGTGCCATTCCAGGTACCGCCGTATTTTGAACAGGACGTTGCCGGATTGTCTGGGCTGGAAGGCGCAGAGGTGTTAGATGGATAAGGCGAATTTGATGGTGATGAGGAAGGAGCTACGGTTTGATTTGGCATTGACGAAGGCATTAAGCAGATGGTGCCATTCCAAGTTCCGCTATGAGCGACGCAGTTGTCTGATGGGGTGCCGCAAGATTGACGGGCGGTATCATAATATTGACCTGACGGACATGGTGACATGCTGGCTGTCGAATTGCTCGGAGACGGAGTGGCAGTTTGATTGGGAGTTTGAGAGGGCACTACGCAGGTGGTGGTACCGTTATATGTATAACAGGTAGGTGTAGGGTTGTTTGTGTTGGAAGGAGTGGGTGAGTTGGGTGAATAATAAGGTGAATTTGATGGTGAGGGCGAAGTCAAAGGGGAAGGGCTATAAAAAGTGCTTGGTTGGGGAGAAGAGGCCGGAGAAGGGGAAGCTGAAGCTGAAGGCATCACGGATGGCGACGCAGAGGGTGTCCCTGGAGCTGGTGGAATTCCGGTTGACTGCTCTTGATTGCTTTGGCTTGGGGTGGGCTGGACATCGGGCGAGGTATCACCTGATTGGTCTTTACCCTGGGTTTGAGAGTCGGAATTTGATGTATCTTCGGTGGGCTGTGGCTGCTCTACTTGGTTTTGAAATTCTTGCTTGCGTTGCTGTACTTCTTGTTGGTTAAAGACGCCTGTTTTTTGTCCGAAACTTAGACATTCTTCGACATGAGTCGCTTCTGAACAATATGTCTGACATTGTTCTTCGGTTGTACATCCGCCGGGTCCGCCAAATGTTTTGAGGCCTCTTTGTAATTTTTGAGAGTTTCGAATATTGTCTGCTTCGGTTGGAGATATGAAATGATTATCAAGGGCAAATTTTAAACATTCTTCCTGATGATTTACTGTGCTGCAATAAATCTGACACGACTGGCCAATACATCCGCCCGGACCATACCGGTTTATTAATTGCTCTGCTTTTTGGATCTCTTGATCCGACATTAATCCATGTTTTTTAGCGAAATCAAGACAAGCGACGCCATGTTGTGATTGGGAGCAAAATGTGGCACATTCATCAACTGTCGTACATCCGCCGGGTCCGTTTTCTTGGGTAAGCACCCCTTCTATTTTTTGTTTATAACTATCATTTTTTTGGCCGGTCTCTGGCAGTGTTTGGTCTGATGGCGTGTTGTCTTGAGTATCTGTTGGGTTTTGCAAGTTTTGATCGGGGTTCTGGTCTTGATTTTGATTTTCCTGGTCGGATGGTGCGGGTGTTTCTGTCGTTAAGGAATCATTTTTTTTCGAGACCGAAGTTGTTTCCGGAACGACCGCAACTGACGCCTCTGGTTCTGGTGTATTTGATTCATTTGAAACTGCTTGATCGGTATTTTCGGTTGGCGAGGCCTCTACTTGGCTAGTATCCTGGGCTTGTGGAGCACTTGGCCCGCTTAGCTTTGGTATGTTTGTTATAAATCCTTTATCTTTTGCCCAACGTAGGCACTGGCTCTGATTTTCTGGGAGTGCACACTGATTTGCGCAGTCGTGTTGGTCAGTGCATCCAGAGACAGGAACATCGCCGGTGACTACTGACTGAATGAACTTAAGCGCTTTTTGGGCATCTGCCTTTTTGATGAGGCCCTTTTTTTCGGCAAAGCTGAAACAGGCGTTGGAGTTTTTAAAATCATCACAAAATACGCGGCAAGCGTCTAAAGAAGCGCATCCCTGCAATTCTTGAATTGGGAATGTAATGTTAGACAGGGTTGTTTGTGCATGAGCGTTCCCAATTCCTAAAATCAAACACATACACACTAAACCTAATATCTTGATTTGGATATTCCACATATTATCGAAATGGGTTGACCTTTATATCAGAAAGAGGGTTTGTTTTGGCTTGGCTGAAAGGATTAGCAGAGTTGATAGCTTTTTGAGTATTGGTTTGGGCATCCTTGTAACCTTTCTTATACCCAACAAAATAACCAACACTTACGATTATGCCAACAAACACCACGATGCGAATTAAGCGTTTATTTTCCATGTTTTTACCTGATTCTGCGGAGTGGGATTACTATATGTAAATAAACCCATTCCGCAGATCGGAATTTTTACTGCTGTCCAAGTTATTTCTTTTTACCTGCTGCTGGTTTGCCCGGTCTCCTTATTGCTTTGACTGCTGGTTTGGGGGCCACGTATTTTACTGCTTTTTTTGCCATTAGAAACACCTCCTTTCAAAATTATTTATAATTATTTTTCATGTCCTGATAAGTCAGTTGGCCGACCTCTTTAAACATATTATCTATTATATCTTGGTTTTCGCCAATGGAGAACATGCACAGAAGGTATGGATGCTTTGGGAAGTATACAATTCCACAATCATGGATTTCGACTAATTCCTTACCCTTTTCCACAAAGGTTCGAGTTCTGTACTTATGTGCAACGACGATGTCTTTCTCTAAGCCAGTATCTATGCCTAGGCCTGGAGTTGTTTCGGATAATAATTCCAGGGCTTTCTCTGAATTTTCTCTATTTAAATAAGTTGCGTTGTAAAGAAACCTAATAATTAGGGAGTAATCCTTAAGGGAAATATAGTCGCTATTTTCTTTGGTCTCGATAAACTCAATGCCGAGGTCGCTATATATCTCGTCTAAAGAGTTCTGGTCAATGTTATCAAAAAGCAGGTTGGCCGCATCGCTATCGTCATCTATGATCATTGTCCTGACAAGGTCTTCTATCGTAGTGGGGGTGCCATTAAACATTAATGTCTTTTTTAATAAAGAAGAGTCTGATTCAGATTGTTTAAAATAAGCCATCATAATTGGTATTTTTAAAAGATTTCCAGGCGAGAAGTTGAGTCTTTCGTTGATACCTACCCACCGGCCCGGCTCTATATCCCTATAGTATACGGCTGCTTCTTTAATATTGTTTTTTGATTTCTCCTGGTCAATTAAGGACGAGATCTTATTTCTTAGAGAAAGCGCTTCTAAAAACTCCTTTTTTTCAAAAACATCGACGGCGAGAAGAGGGTTGATAAATTTATAATTAGATTTGGCAGGGTGGATCTTTTTGATATCTAAAACAGACCCGCCGTTAAAAAGCCAAATAAAAAAGCCCAGGATTCCCATAAAAGAACCGGCGAGAAAAAAAATTCCGACAACAAACCACCTTGGTTCAAAATCGAGCCTTCTAATCATTGATTTAAGTATATCACAAAAACACACCGCCGGAACATAAAAGTTGACAATTCAGAACTCATCTAAGAATTCAAGATCAGATTAGACAGACCAATTTCCTCTCGAAGAATACTGCTAGTGCCGCTTCTAATTATCTCGCCCTCATTGACAAGCACGACATGGTCCGCTTGTTTTATTATTTCTAATAGATTGGAAATAATAATTAGCGTCTTATTCTTCCCGAATTCCTTAATGTTGCTCATTACTTGGCCCCGAGTTTTTATGTCCAAAGATGACAAGGGTTCGTCGAAAACCATGATTTGAGCTTCCGACTTTAGGAATGCCCTGGCCAGCATCAACCTCTGTCTTTGTCCGCCAGAGAGATTGCTTCCTGCTTCTCCGACCCCAAAATCATATCCGCCAGGAAGGTCTTTGATAAATTTTTCGGCATCGGCAAGATGAGCGGCTTTTTTAATATCATCAAGGGGGGCATCGGGTCTGCCGAAAGCAATATTGTTTTTAATTGTATCGTTAAAAAGGACGATCTCCTGGGGGACATAGGAAATGGTCTCGCGGAGGCTTTTTATGGAGTATTTTTTTATGTCTGTTTCTCCGATCATTATCTTGCCCTCATCCGGGTTCATAAATTTTAAAATTAACGACGCGATAGTTGTTTTTCCACTGCCGCTTACTCCGACAATGGCAGTGGTTTTTCCGGCCGGGATCTTGAAAGAAGCATTTTTGAGGATCGGACCACCCCCGTTTCCATAAAGGCTGACTTTTTCAAAATCAATACTTGTATTATCAATTTTCTTTATTTCGCCGGTGTCGTGAATACGAAATTTGGGTGTAAAAAACTCGATCATGCGTGAAACTCTTATATAATCTTCTTTTAGAGTGGTAGCTGCCGATAAAAGCGATAGTAGCGGGTTGGTTAAATTATCCAAATAGAAGATAAAGACAATAAGCAGACCAGTGCTTAATTCACCCACTATGACCGATCTGATGCCATAGGCAATTATGACCGAGTAGCCCATGGCAATAACCAGGCCGATCATTAAATTAAGAAGGAGACCGAATCCATAAACATTTATTTCGTTATCCAAGGAGACCTCTTCTTTCTGCTCAAAAATCTTTGACTCTTTTTTCTCCTGGTTAAATGCCTGGATTATTTTTAATTGGCCCAGAACTTCTTCGATAAATGAAAAAAGTGTACTATTAGAGCGCTCGGATTTGTTGGCGACACTGTCTATCTTTGTGTTGAAGATGCGCAGGCCGATAGCCAATATGGGAAGCATGGCTAGAGCAATTAAGGCCAGCTTAGCACTGATAAAGAACATGATCGCAATTGTTAAAACAAGGTAAAAGAAATTAGTAACTAAAGGGAGGATCCCTGCTTCAAACATATTGCCAAGGGCAGAAACATCGTAGCTTAAACGGTAAATGTAATCTCCGATCTGCTTGTTCTGGTAGTGGCCAACGGCTAAACCCTCTAAGTTATCAAAAGCTTTTTGAGCAAAGGATCTAACCAGTTCCTTAGAAACCTTTTTGATACCTACCCCGGCAAAGTAGTCGCTAAGACTGCTTAATATACTGCTGGCCGCGTAAACAAGAACTATAAAAAACCCCAACACTTCCTGTGAGGTAAGAAAAGAGAGCAACCTGCCCAATAGGGAGTTGGGGTTTAACGGCTCATTTCCCAGAACATTATCAATAAGGATCTTGAATGGCAGTGGTGTTAAGGCCTCAAATCCAACTCCGAGAAACACCAGCAAAATTACAAAAACCAGCCGGCCTATATTGGGCTTTATCTCTTGGAGTATAATTTTATTGATGATTTTCATCCCTCCAAGCTAATTATACACCGGTTCTGTTTTAACAGTAATCCCGCCATGGCGGGATTACTGTTAAAAGTTTATTTCTTTTTGCCTGGTCGGCGCACTGCCCTTGCGCGCGGTGCCGCTTTAGCTCTTTTAGCGCTTGATTTTTTCATTGCCATAAACGTACACCTCCTTCCAGAAAATGTTTTATTTTTATCATTTTGTTAAGTTAAGTATAACATTAAACGAAGATTGCGGCTGGAGTTTATCAACAGAACTCATTAGAAGCAGGCGCTGCTGATGCTGCTTTTTTGTAAAACAACCCAGTCAATATTGAGCTGAGAAATGGTAGTGCAGTCTACTGCTCGTCCGGTCTGCTCTACAATGCTTCCCACTTGAAAGATGGCCCAACCCTTCTTGGTGTAGCTGTTTAATTTACACTCATCCACGTTTTCCAAGAGCTTATACTGCTTAAGGTCGCAGGTAGGAGAAGAGATTGATGTATCGTCAGGAGGAGTTGATGCGAGAGGCGGCACGATTGATGCGCTTAAATCTTGAGATTGAAGAATTTGGTAATCTGTAATGACGAACCCTCCTATTAAGATAACAATTAAAATAAGAGCATGGGTATCAATCTTAGTCATGGTATAAGTATAGCACGACCGTTTCAAACAGTTGTGGACAACATTAGAACTTTTTGATGCGATAATATAAAAAACGAATGATAATTCTCATTTGCCCATGGTCAAACGGATCTTAATTATTGTGACAGTATTTATTCTGACAGCTGGGTCTTTGTTTATAATAAATTTATATAGAGTGGGCAGCAAACCAGACAATAGCCCGCTTCAAACAAAAATTCCTGATTCAGTGGGCAGTATATCAACACCCGCCGCCTCTCTTGTTGGAAAGATCACTCGTCATGCCAACAATTTTATTAACAAGAACGTCAAAGTAAGGGGGTATCTTATTAAAAAAGAGATCGGCTATATTATTATTTCCGATGAGGCCAGTGGAGCAATATCAATGTATGATCTGCCAGTGATCGGCCCGGGCATAGATGCCGTAAAGCCGAATAAAAAGTATGTTTTTCAGGGTATGTTTCTGGGTCAGGGCCGGGTTTTTAGCAATAATAGCCCGGATCATTTAGAGTTGTCGCAACCACCCGAGTTAGCATCTCCCTAAAGGCGGTCTAATTTATAACCAGAATCTTTAAGTTTGGGTACGAGCAGTTTGAGTGCGGCAAGCGTCCCTGGGGTCTTAACTGTGCCCAAATGAAAGATAATCACATTGCCGTGATTAAGATTGTCCATAATATTACGCACTATTGCTTTGGGGTCTCGAAGGTAAGCATCGCCGGAGCCGATCTGTCCGTGAACAAGCGATAATCCTTCGGCTCCGACCAGATCATCATCGTGGGTATTGTGGCAAAGGCCAGGATAGCGAAAATATGTTGGTGGGCGGCCAGTCAATGATTTAATGATATTTTGCGTGCGCTTGATTTCAAGGCGCTTGGCATTGTCGGAACTGACAACCGGCAAGTTAAAACAGTTTGGCTCGAAAGATCTATGGTCATAGGTGTGATTCTGGATAGAAAAATTCGGATTGGAAGCGAGGGATCGCACTAAGTCAGGATACATATCCGCAAACATGCCGGTCACAAAAAATGTGGCGGGAATGGAATTTTTCACCAGATAATCCATCAATTCCTGATCATACCACTGTTTCACGATGCCCATCTCTTGTTCCCAGAGCATCCTATGCGTCATGTCCGCGTCAAAGGTTAGAAAAATAACCCTTGATGGATTTTTAGACAAAAAACCCGCGAAAATATAATTCACCAAAAAAATGGCGCCAAGAGCTAATGCAAGTGTTGGCAATAATGTGAAATTGAGTTTCCGCATATCTTTGCTTTATTTTATCATAAACCAGGTTTGCTTGATAAATAAATTAATTTAAGCTAAACTGGATTTATGGAAGAAAATTTTGATAAAACAAAACTTATTTTACCAGGGGCTATACTAATATCAGCTATTTTGGTAAGCGGTTCGGTTCTTTTTTATGGCATGAGTTTACGGCTGGGCGCAAATGTTAAACAAGCTGGGGGAGTTCCGGCTAAGGTTGCCGTGTCTGTGGGTAACGGTCCTATTCTTGGTTCGGATAAAGCCAAGGTAACAATAGTCGAATTCAGTGATTTTCAGTGTCCATTTTGCCGGGCTTTTTGGAGCGACACTCTTGGCTCATTAAAAAAAGAATATATAGATACTGGAAAAGTGAGGATTGTTTATCGAAATTTTCCTTTGCAATTCCATCCAATGTCTCATCCTTCAGCCGAAGCTGGTGGTTGCGCCAAAGACCAGGGAAAGTTCTGGGAAATGCATGATAAAATATTCTCCGAACAAACAAAGCAGGGCTCGGGAACTATTCAATATTCTGTAAACGATTTGAAGAAGTGGGCTTCACAAATAGGGCTGGACGCAAACGCTTTCAATCAATGCCTTGATTCCGGAAAATATAAAGCAGAAGTTGATAAGGACCTTGCCGACGGCAATACTTATGGAGTTTCCGGAACGCCAACTTTTTACGTAAACGGCAAAGTTTTGGTCGGTGCTCAGCCAATTGGGGCCTTCAGAGCAGCAATTGACGCTGAACTTAAATAAAAAATGAATAAATTGATGTTGGTTATAGTGGTTTTAGTGCTGGTGGTTGCCGGCTGGTTAATGTTAAAGGGAAGCGGTAATGTGGCCCTAAACAGTCCTTTGCCAACTCCAACACCCTCACCTTCCGGACACGTCATCACGGTCACTTATACCGATTCCGGTTATAGTCCGAATACAGTAACTGTGGGGAAAGGCGATATGGTTGTCTGGCAGAATAAAAGCTCTTCGCCGATGTGGACAGCTTCGGCAGTTCATCCGACTCATACTGTTTATCCTGGGACGAGCATAGCTAATTGCGGTAATGTTTCTAACCAGTTCGATGCCTGCGCTGGCGTACCACCCGGCCAGTCCTGGTCATTCATATTCAATTATGCCGGAAATTGGAATTATCATGATCATCTGAACTCGGCTCATACTGGAACTGTGATTGTAAAATAGCCACCGCCAACGGCTTATTGACAATTATTTTGTAGGTGGTATGGTTTTGGTAGATCAGTCAGAGTTTTCTCGCAGGATAAAGTGTTGGTTGCCACTGGTCAGTTTTTTGACATTTACGAAACTTGTCTGCCAAAACACAAAGGGTTAGTAGACCTTTTGGTAGTGCTGGACTCTCTTTTGGACTTTGAACTCTATGACAAGAAAGTATATATTTTCACAAGACCAGAAACCAGGGGTCGCTCGGATGAGGCCGATGCATTTCGCGCCATGGATAACGTCAGAGAGATCATTGCGGGATTTGGTCTAAAATTTGATCTGCTTTATCGCAAAAACCGCATCATTGACGGGGTCAGGATCCGGCTTTAATTTGCATTATCACAGCTCTTTGAGCTGTTTTTTAGTGAACAAATTTGTTTCACTGCAATTTCATTGCCATTGATTATGTTAGCTTTCAGAATGGGTATTATACTTCGACTCATCGTAAACGCCATAGTAATACTGATCTTATCAGTTATTATGCCAGGGGTGAGCATATCTGGTTTTGGCACCGCACTGATCGTAGCTATAGTTTTAGGGCTTATAAATTCTTTTTTAAAGCCGGTACTGATATTGCTGACGTTGTCTATAAATATTCTGACACTCGGACTTTTTACATTGGTGATCAATGCTCTTTTGATACTTCTT
>Ga0209515_10005761_pt1 | contig 15882 bp, 12 predicted proteins | sample Subgroupgradi54m_FD_187454 | JGI IMG/M metagenome (GOLD analysis project Ga0209515, IMG submission 187454) | Subsurface groundwater microbial communities from S. Glens Falls, New York, USA - GMW60B uncontaminated upgradient, 5.4 m (SPAdes)... ...
CGGCCCGGCGGCCAAAGTCTTCCTGTCTGAATACGACATAAAAAAGAGGTTGACGCCGGGCGGCCTGCACCTTACAATTCCCGGGAACGCGATCCTCAGCCCGTTGGTCACGGATTGGCTGACACTAAGAGGAATAGAAATCATAAGAGAGCTCAACTAATATGGCGATCGACATTAAGAACCTGCTGACCTTGATGGTCCAAAAGGACATCTCGGACATCCACTTCAAGGCGGACTCCGTGCCCGCGCTGCGCGTGCGCGGGGCGATGATCCTCGCCTCCAATCTGCAGAAGCTGTCCGCCGACGACATCAAGACCGTCGCCTACCAGCTCATGAACAAGGAGCAGGCGGCGGAATTCGAGAAGACGATGGAACTCGACCTCGCCTACAGTCTCGACGGCCTGGCGCGCTTCCGCGTCAACGTTTACCGGCAGAAGGGCACGCTCGGACTGACTTTGCGCGTCGTGCCGATGAAGCTGCGCACCTTCGAGGAGTTGAACCTGCCCGTCGCGGCGATGACCAAGCTCGGCGGCGAGAGCCGCGGCCTGATCCTCTTCACCGGGATCACCGGCGCGGGGAAAACCACGACGCTGAACAGTTTTCTTCACTACATCAACAACACCCAGCAGTACCGCATCATCACGATCGAGGATCCCATCGAGTTCTATCACACGGACGCGAAATCCACGATCGTTCAGCGCGAGGTCGGCCTCGACACGAAGTCCTTCGGCTCCGCGCTCAAGCACATTCTCCGGCAGGACCCCGACGTCGTCGTCATCGGCGAGATGCGGGATTTGGAGACCATGCAGGCCGCGATCGCCGCGGCCGAGACCGGGCACCTCGTCTTGTCGACCGTGCACACGCTCGACGCGGCGCAGACCGTGGATCGCATCGTGGACGCGCATCCCGCGCACCAGCACTCCCAGGTCCGCCAACAGCTGGCGAACTGCCTCAAGGGCGTCGTCGGCCAGCGCCTGGTGCTGTCGAAGGACGGCAAGAGCCGCTTTCCCGCGACCGAGATCATGATCGGCAACAGCCTGGTGCGCCGGCACCTGCTCGAGGGCAAGACCGCCGAGATCCGCAAGGTGCTCGAGGGCGGCGAATATTACGGCATGCACACCTTCGATCAGGACCTTCTGCGCCTGTTCGCCGAGGGAAAGATCGACGACAAGGCGGTGCTGGAAGAGGCCACCAATTCCGAGGATGTGGCCCTGCGCCTGAAGGGCCTTTCGGTCGGCGGCGCCTGAGATGCCGGACGAGCCGAAGAAGGATCGTCCCGAGGAGATCGAGTCCATTCTCTCGGACTTGGACGCTATCCTCACGGACATGGGGGGGGGCGCGCCGGCTGCGCCCAAGCCTGAGGCGCCTGCGAAGGCGCCTGTGAAGATCGAGATTTCAGCTCCTCAGCCCGAATCCGTTAAGGCCGAGGCGTCCAAACCGGTCGAGCCACCGTCCCCCCCGGCGCCTCCGCCTCCTCCGGCGCCCAGCGAGCCTGCGAGGTCGAGCCAAATCGAGCTGAGCCCACGCGAGGGAATGATTAAGCCGCCGGAGAAGAAACCGGAGCCGCCCGTGCCCGCGCCTCGGCCCGCGCCCGCAGCCGCGCCCGCTCCGGCGTCCGCCGCGGTCGGTGAGCTTCCCGCGGACACGCCCAAGGAGCAGATCCGCCGCGTCGCCTATGTCTACACGGCCCCATGCTCCGAGACCAAGAAGTCCTTTGCCGCATTCTTGAGCCAGGCCGCGCGAACGATTTCGAAGAAGCCGCTGTATCTGCGCGAGGTGCTGGCGCAGGAGGTCGGCGCCGCGAGCGATGCGAACGCGGTCATGCAGAAAGCGCTGCAAGTGAAGGCGTGCGCCGTTCTAGCCGTCGTCGAAGGCTGGTCATCGGCGAAGGTGGACGAGATGTCCGAGGCGTGCTCGCGCTCGAATTTATTGTTCCGGTCGGTGGCGCCCGGGGACGTGCAGAAGAAATCCACCGCCGTGGACATCATCGTGTACATGATGCTGCTTCCGGGTGAAGGCTGATGGAGCGCTGGGAGATACGGCCGGCGCCGAACGCCGATGACCCGCAGCGCCATCTGCTCCTGCTGCAAGGAGGCGCTACGGATGTCGCCTCGGTGCTTAAAAAATTCGGGGCGTTGTGCGGCCGCCCCATATCGCTTGACGGCGAGGATTTCAATCTCAGCTTCGTGCTGCACAAGGTGACGCCGAAGGTTCGCGAGAAACTTGATAAGTGGCTCGGGAAAATGTCTCCGAAGCCCGTGGTGCCGGCAACACCGCCGCCGGCCCCGGCCCCGGCCCCTGCCCCTGCCCCTGCCCCTGCCCCTGCCCCTGCCCCTGCCCCGGCCCCGGCTGCGCAAGCGCTCCCGGGGATTCCGTCGGCGTCGCTGTTGAAGCCTCCGGTCGACATCCTGCCGCCGATTCCGCTGCCCCCGGACGACGGCCCGGCCATCCCTCCGCCGCCCGCGGCGAAAGAACCCTTGATCTCTCTTGGACCCGAGGCCGCGATGACGCCTCCGGCCCCGGTGATCCCGCCTGTGCCGACGCAAGCGCGCATGGCCACGCCGACCGCGGCGCCCGCGGTCGCCGCGGCGCCCGTCGCCGCCCTCTCGGCGGCGCTCACGGACGAACTGCGCGCGGACTGGACATTCGAGACCTTGCTCGTCGGCGCCTACAACCGCTTCGCGCACGCGGCGGCGATGTCCGTGGTGTCCTCGCCCGGCTCCATGTATAACCCGCTTTTTCTGTACGGCGCGCCGGGGACCGGGAAATCGCACTTGCTGTACGCGGTCTCGGGCGCGATGTCCAAGGGCCTGGGCACCGCGTCTTTGCTGGTGACTTCGGGCGCGCGCCTGTCGCGCGCGGTCAGCGCCGCGGCCGCGACCGGAAACATGGCGGTCATCGATAAGAAGGTGGCGGACTCCAAGGCGATTTTCGTCGACGACATTCACCTCCTCGCGGTGACCGAGCAGAATAAGGATTTGCTCGCCAAAATATTCAAGACCTTTTTCGATCGCGGCCAGCAAGTCGTCATCACTTCGATTTACCCGCCCAAGGCGCTCGGCACGCTCGAAGAAGCCCTGAAGTTCACTTTCTCGAAGGGCTGGTCGGTGGATCTGAAGATTCCGAGCCCGAACGTCCAGCGCGACCTCGTCTCCGCCGTGAACGACCGCATCGGCATGCAGCTCAGCAGCGACGAGCTCGGCCAGCTCGCCGAGAAATTGACGATGTGGGGCTACTCGGAGCTGACTTTATGGGCCAACCGTATCAATGTCCTGCGCAAGATGCGCGCGGCCGCCAATCAGCCCGCGCCCTTGATGGACCTGCTCCGGTTGATCTACGAGCCGATCACGATCGGCTCGGAGGCACCGCCCGTGTCTACGGCCGGGGCCGCTTTCACGCAGCCCGCGTCGCCCCCCGGTTCCGCGGCGCTCGCGATCATCGTGCCCAAGGGACAGGAAGGTCTCCTCGCCTACGCCGCCAATATGTTCCATGACGCGGGCGCCAAGAACGGCTTCACCCGCAAGTATAATCATGTTTTAATGGAGTCCTACGACGCGATGCAGCAGGTCGGGGTGCCGTTTCAGATCGCCGACCTGTGCAACCGCGCGGGCGTGACGCGCGCGCTCATCGTCGGTCCGGGGCCGGATTCGCCCCTGGCCTCGCGCGCCGCTGAGTTCGGCCACGCGGTGCGCCGCATACTCGATAGTTCCGGGATAGCGACCGGGTGGATACCGCACGCCCAGCTGCAGCTTCCGGCACACTACGTGAATGCGCACCTCGACTTCGAGAAATGACAGGTGCGGCCGCCGTCGTCGGCGTCCTCTCCTCGATCTGCGCCGCCGCCGCGCTCTGGTGGTGGTTCTCCTTCCGCAAGGTTCTGCCGCTTGAACGCGCGGCGCGCGCCCTGCGCGCGGAGCTCGATGATCTGAAGAAGTTCGCCGGCGAGACGCTCGATCTCGACGCCGCCGTGCGGCGGCCGGGCCACGCTCTTGAGGAAGTCGCCAGCCGCGTGCTCGGCGCCGTGCACCGCCGGCAGCCCGAGCTCAGCTTGGCCGCCTTTTCGCGGCGTCCCGACGGCAGCGCGGCGCTTCTGGCGCACCGCGGCGGGCCGTGGGCGCGCCTGGAGTTGAGCTCTTTCCGTTTCGATCGAGGCCTGCTGTCCCGCGCCTCCGCGTCCGGGCGATCCTCGTGGAACCTGAGCGACGGCGCGCCCGCCGACGATCCGCTCGTGCGCGTGCTCGCGGGGCAGGGCTACAGCGCGGCGACGGCGGGAGGCTGGACCGACGAGCGCGGCGCGGGCGTCGTGCTCGCGGTGCGCTCCGGTCCGAAAGGAGACGACGAAGCCCTGACCATGAGGCTCGAGCTCGCGGCGGCGGCGCTGCGCTCGGCCGCCGCTTTGTCGGCGGACCTGGCCGATCTCTCGACGTCCCGGGAAAAGCTTCAGGGCGGCTTGTCGGCCGCGATGGATGAGCTCACGGCCGCCCAGGACCGGCTCATCAAAAAATCAAAGGAAATCAAGACCTTGCACGACGTGGCCGGCGCCCTGAGCTCGCGCACGGCGCAGGCGCCGTCGACCTTGGCCGCGATCGTCTCGATCATGGCGCGCGCGCTCGAGGCGGACCTGGTCGCGTTCCTGATTCTCGATGAAAGTACGGGGGAACTCGTGACCCAGTCCGGGGCCTTCGGCCTGGAAGGGGAGGAGATGCTGTACCGGCTGTCGCTGAGCGATGAGCGCTCTTCTTCGGTTCGGGTGTTTAAGACGCGCCGGCCGTTCATGACCGGAGATGCCCAGGACGACCCCCAGGTCATCGCCCATTACGCCAAAATGTGGCAAGTACACTCCCTGATGGTCGTGCCCCTCATTTTGGAGGATCGCTGCATCGGCGTCATGCGTGTGGGCAGCAGGCGCAAGAACGCGTTCTCCGACGAGCAGATAGCACTCGTGTCCGTCATCGCGGGCGAGGCGGCGATCATCGTGGAGACCGCCATTTTGAACCGCCGATTGACCAAAACCGCGGAACAATTGGCCACCCTCAATCGTATGAAGGATGAGTTCGTCTCGACCGTCAGCCACGAGTTCAAGACTCCGCTTACCACGATCTCGGGGTTTCTGACCGTGATGCTCGAAGGCGACACGGGACCGCTCAACGCGCAACAAATGAAATTTCTCGCCATCGCGAAGGCCGCGTCGAAAAGGCTGTCGGGGCTCGTCTCCGATCTGCTCGACCTGTCGCGCCTGGAGGGCGGGGCGAAGATGGAGCCGGGCCCCCTGGACCTAGTCCAGCTGGTGCTCGAGTCGGTGGAGAACCATCAGCCCGCCGCCGCCGCGGCCGGCAAGACTTTGTCATCGGAGTCGACGGGGCTTGTTCCCATGGTCTTGGGTGACCAGCGCTGGCTGCACCTGGTGCTCGACAATCTCCTGTCCAACGCCATCAAGTTCACTTTTCCCGGCGGGCGCGTGCGGGTGCGGGTCGCGGACAAGGGAGAATTCGTGATGGTGTCGGTCTCCGATGACGGCATCGGCATTCCTCCAGAAGACCGCGAGAAGGTGTTCGAGCGCTTCTATCGCGCCGGCAACCGCGCGCAGGTCAACGCGCCCGGCACGGGCCTCGGCCTCGCCATCGCGCGCGAGGTCATCGACAAGCACGGCGGAAAGATCTGGCTTGAGTCGGAGCTCGGCAAGGGAACCACCTTCCATTTCGTCGTCCCCGCGGCCGGCCGCGAGAATACTGAGATGAAAAAATGAACCAAAATGTGAACCACAAAGACACAAAGACACAAAGAACGAACGGAACGAATGGTAACGTCGACGTTAACCTTTCTTTCCGTTCTTCGTGTCTTTGTGTCTTGGTGGTTCTGCCGTTTATGTCCGGCTGCGCTTTCGGGCGCTTGCAGCCCGGCCTCACGAAGGAGGGCGCGGCCGTCGCCGTCGCAGCACCCACCGTGGACGAGGCGCGCCGTCTCGCGGTGAGAGACGCGCTCGACCTATTCATCGCTCCCGGTTCGTCGGCGTCGGTGGCCATAGCGGAAACGTTCAGCGGCCGCGCCTCCGAATTCACCGGACGGACGCGCTTCAAGAAGGGTCGGGGCGTCATCGAGCTGCGCTTCGCGAAACTCCTGATCGCGCTCGACAAAGAAGGGCTCCTGCGGCCGGCGGGCTTTACTTCGCGGGAGCCGCGCGTGCTGCTCCTCGTGTCGGAGCCCCAGGGAATTCTCGATCTGGGCGTGGGGCCGGCCGCCGACGCCCTGCGCCGGGGGCTGTACGCCTACGGCATGACGGGCATCGATGGGCGCGACCAGCTGAACAATTTCCTGGCTAAAGGCAAGGATCCGGCCGCGCTCGCTGCGGGCGCGGCGCGCCTGGGCGCCGACTGGATGGTCGTTGCGGCCGCCTCCGCGAGCGCCGAGTTTGATCCTGTTACAGGCACCTGGCGCGGCCGCGCGAGCCTTCTGGCCGACCAGTACGCGGTCGCCGGCGTCGTGCCCCTTGACCAGACCCAATCCGATGCGTCCGTGCTCGATGTTTCGTCCGCCGCGGCCCGCGGCAAGGCTTTGGATCGGGTCGGCGAGGAAACGGCGTCCAAGGTCGCGGCGGCGATCACACGCGCGCGCGGCGGGCGTAGCGAGGGCGCCGTCTTCGCCGTGGGCGGCTATGATCCCCAGCGCCTGAAAGCCCTGCTCGCCGCCCTGCGCGGCGTCGAAGGCGTGGCGGGGGCGTATCTGGGCCTCTGGCGCGGCGATGAGCAGAGCGTCATCCTGCGTGTGTTCATGGCCGGGCTCAAGATCGACGACCTGGCGGCGCGGCTTCTGCGCCGGGACCCCTCGCTGACCTTGCTGTCGGTCGAGACCGAGTCCGGGCGGTTGTCGATTGAATTTCCCGAGAGGGAAAAATGAGTCTCGCGCGCGTGCACGCCATGGGCCTCAAGGGCGTGGAGGGCTACCCCGTGCTCGTCGAGCTCGATCTGGCCAACGGCCTGCCCAATTTCGCGACCGTGGGGCTTCCCGACGACGCCGTGCGCGAGGCGCGCGAGCGCGTCGCCGCGGCCCTGCGCAACTCCGGCTACGCGATGCCCAACCGCCGCGTAACGGTTAATTTGTCGCCCGCGCGTCCGCGCAAGCAGGGCAGCCACTACGAGCTGCCGATCGCGCTGGCTCTGCTGACCGCCTCCGGCCAGATCGCCGCGGGCGACTGGACGAAGCATTGGTGCGTGGTGGGGGAGCTCTCGCTCGACGGACGCGTCTCGCCGGTGCCGGGCGTGCTCGCGATGGCGGCCCGCGCCAAGGCCGAGGGCTTTACCGCGATCATGGTTCCGGAGGCGAATGCCGAGGAGGCGCGCGCGGCCGGCATCGAGGCTTTGCCCGTGGCCGACCTGCGCGAGGCCGCCGAACTCGCCGGCGGCGCGCCGCCCCGCGTTCGTCCGGCGGCCATAGTCAGAGCCGTCGCCGAGACGGCGGCGCCCGATCTGTCCGATGTGCGCGGCCAGTTTGCGGCCAAGCGCGCTCTCGAGCTCGCCGCCGCCGGAGGCCACAATCTTCTGTTCGTGGGCGCGCCCGGCACGGGCAAGTCCATGCTCGCGCGCCGCCTGCCGGGAATACTTCCGCCGCTGACGGAAGACGAGGCCCTCGAGGTCACGCTCGTCCAGTCCGCCTGCGGACGCGTCGTCCCCGGCCTGGTGCGGGAGCGTCCGTTCCGCGCCCCTCATCACGGCTGCTCGGCGGCCGCTTTGATCGGCGGCGGGCCCTCCTCCCGGGCGGGGGAGGCCTGCCTGGCGCACGGCGGCGTGTTGTTCCTCGACGAACTCGCCGAGTTCTCCCGGCCCGCGCTCGAGGCCCTGCGCCAGCCGCTCGAAGACCGCCGCGTCAGCGTGGCGCGCGCGCGGGAGACCGTCGAGTATCCGGCGCGCTTCACGCTCGTGGCGGCGGCCAACCCGTGCCCGTGCGGCTGGCGCGGCCATCCGCGCAAGACCTGCGTGTGCTCTCCGGGCGAGGTCGGACGCTACCTGGCCCGGCTCTCGGGCCCCCTGATCGACCGCATCGACCTGCAGATCGAGACGCCGTCGGTCGCTTTCGGCGACTGGGCGGCCGCAAAATCGACGGGCGAATCTTCCGCGGTCGTGCGTGTCCGTGTGAGCGCCGCGCGCGAGCGGCAGCGGGCGCGGTGGACCGCGTCGAGCGCGCCTCTTAACGCCTTCGTCGCCGCGGCCGCGTTCCGCCGCGACGCCCGCGTGCTTGCGGAGGCGTTCGATGCTCTGGCCGCGGCCGAGCGCAAGACCGCGCTGTCCGCGCGCGCCCTCGACCGCGTTCTGCGCGTGGCCCGCACGATCGCCGATTTAGCCGGACACGACGCAGTGGGGGCCTCCGACGTTCTGGAGGCGGCCTCGCTGCGCGGCCTCGACCGATTGCGGTCGAAACTGGAGGTCGCCGCTTGAAGAAATGGATAGCCGTCGCCGCCGCGCTGTACGGGACGTATTGGTACGCCAGCAACCATTTTAATTTTTCGGACACCTTGGTCTACGCGAGGAAGAACCCTCAGGCGTCCTGGGCTCCGGCCGCGGACTATTATGTCGGCATGGTCTACTATCAACGCGCGGATTACCCGAATGCGCAGATCGCCTTCACCCAGCTTCTCACGGACTACACGACGGGTCCCTACACCGCGAGAGGTCTTCAGCGGCTGACCACGGTCGCTCAGGAAAATAGGGACTACGCCGCCGCACGTCAGTCGCTCGAGCGCTTCATCGAGGAGTTTCCCAACCATCGGGACCGGCAGAACGCCGAGAAGCGCCTGGAGATCATTAAGTTTAAATGAGCGCTGATCCCGCGTTCTCGCGGCTCGTCGTGGAGGCCATGGCCCGGCGCGGTTTGGGGTTAAGAGAATTGTGCCGCCAAGCGAAACTCGACCCGTCATTTTTGTCGAAGGTATTAACCGGCAAGCGCAATCCTCCCGCCGAGGAAGAAGTTCTACGGCGGATGGCGGCGGTGCTGGAGACCGACGCCGTCGAGTTGTTGGTCGCGGCGGGCAGAATCCCGTCGGAGTGGCGACATTTAACCAACAATCCCGATCTCCTGAGACGTGTCGACGCCATGATGCATGCCGGTCTTTCTCGAAAACCCATTGCGTTGCCGTTCTCTTCTTCCAAACCGTTCAACGAGGAATTGCTCTAACCGTGTCCGTCCCCTGGACTCCGCGTCAACATTGGGCCGTTCGCTTGAATGTGGACACGCCTCCGCGCCGCGCCTGGGACATTCTTGAAACGTTGGGCCCGGAAGGTCTCTCCAAATCCGTTGACGCCGACTGGGCCCGCGTCAGCGCGGCGGACCTCGAGGACGTTGCCCGATGGCGTCGCGCCGCCCTGGCCTTCGACGTCGTCGCCGAGGAGCTCCGTGCCGTTTCGTTGGGCGCCCGTCTCATCGTCCGGGGCGATCCGGAATACCCCGACCTCCTCGCCTCGATTCACGATCCTCCGCTCGTTCTCTACGTCTCGGGCTCGTTGACCGGCGGTTCTCCCGTCGCCTTTGTTGGAACCCGGGCGCCGACGCCGTACGGCCGCCGCATGGCCCGGCGTTTGGCGGGAGATGCCTCCCGCCGCGGCCTGACCGTCGTCAGCGGCCTCGCCCGCGGCATAGATGCCGAGTCTCATCTGGCGGCTCTCGACGCGAAGGGCCCGACCTGGGCCGTCCTCGGCACCGGCCTGGGCTGCGTCTACCCCGCCGAGAATTATCAATTAGCCCGGCGCATCGTCGCGGAGGGGGGCGCGTTGATTTCGGAGCGCCCGCTCGAGACCAAGCCCTTCCCCGAATTGTTTCCGCGTCGAAACCGCATCGTGGCCGGCCTGTCCTGGGCCGTGGTCGTGGTGGAGGGCCGCCACAAATCCGGCTCTCTCATCACGGCTCGATTCGCCGCCGAACACGGCCGCGAGGTTTTGGCCGTTCCCGGCCCAGCCGATTCGGTTATGTCTGAGGCCCCCCATCGGCTGATCGCCGATGGGGCTAAAATGGCGGCGGAGGTCAAAGACATCCTGGGGGCACTTCCGGAGGGTCAAATTCTGGAAGCGCGCGGGGGTGTCCTTTCGACGCCGACGCCGGTGACTCCTCCGACGGAAGAAGAGGCCTCAATGATGGCTTTACTGGGTGCTGACGCCCTCTCCTTAGATGAACTGGTCCAGCTATCGGGGCTTGACACCGCGCGCATTTCCTCTATAATGTTCGGGCTAGAACTAAAGGAAAGAGTATTTTCCGTGCCTGGACAACGATATGCCCAAAAAGAAGCTCGTTAAAGCCGCTCCGAAGGTTTCCGCGAAGGGAGTCCGCACGGGCCCCAGCCTCCTGGTCGTCGAGTCTCCGGCCAAGGAAAGAACGATTTCCCGCTTCCTTAAGAACGAATTCGTGGTCAAGTCGTCGTTCGGCCATGTCCGCGACCTGCCCGTGCGCAAGATCGGCGTCGATGTCGAGGACGATTTCGCGCCCCAGTACGTTGTTTTACCGAGAGCCAAGAAGATTTTAGCCGAGTTCAAATCCTTGGTCTCCAAGGCCGCCTTCGTCTATCTCGCGACCGACCATGACCGCGAGGGGGAGTCCATCGCCTGGCATCTCGTCGACATGCTCAAGCTCAAGCCCGACCAGGTCAAGCGCATCACCTTCCACGAGATCACCCCGACCGCCATCAAGGCGGCCATCGCCCAACCGCGCTCCATCGATGAGAACCTCGTGCACGCCCAGCAGGCCCGGCGCGTCATCGACCGGCTCGTGGGCTATAAGCTTTCGCCGCTGCTGTGGGCCAAGATACAAAGCGGCCTGTCCGCCGGCCGAGTGCAGTCCGTGGCCGTGCGCCTGCTCGCCGAGCGCGAGCGCGAGATCGCTGAATTCGCGTCCGAAGGCTACTGGACCTTGACGGCCGCGCTCGAGAAAGACGGCGCGCCGCCCGTGTTCGACGCCAAACTCTCGCTGTGGAAGAAGGACAAGGTCGAGACGACGCGCATTTACGACCTTTTTTCAGAGCAGTACCGCGTCAAGGCGACGACCTTGCGCACCGCCGAGGAAATGGATGTCGTGTCGAAGACCGTCCTGGGCGGACAGTTTCAGGTCGTCAAGGTCGAGAAGAAAGAGGTGCGCCGCCGTCCGCCGCCCCCCTTCTCGACATCGACATTACAGCAGGCCGCCTCTCAGAAGATGGGATTTGCGGCCGAGCGCACGATGCGCATCGCCCAGTCCCTCTACGAAGGCGTGGACCTCGGCGGCAAGGACCCGGCCGGTCTGATCACCTACATGCGCACCGATTCCTTTTCAATCGCGAAAACCGCGGCAGCGGAATGCGCGGCATTTGTGAAAGAAACCTATGGTGCGAACTACGCCCCGCCGGAGCCTCCGACCTACCAGACCAAGTCGCGCGGCGCCCAGGAAGCCCACGAGGCGATCCGGCCCACGAGCGTCCTTCACGTACCCGACGGGGTGCGTAAGTTTCTTAACCCCGACCAGATCAGGCTTTATGAGCTGATTTGGAAGCGGTTCGTCGCGTCCCAGATGATCGAGGCGACGTACGACACCACCTCGGCCGACATCGAAAACGATGAATCGGTGTTCCACTGCACGGGCCGCACGCTCAAGATCGAGGGCTTCCTGCGCGTATACCGCGACGCCCCGAAAGGCGATGAGGAGCCCGACGAAGAGGTCGAGGAGGAGGGCAGCCGCCTGCCGGCGCTCGCCGAAGGCGACACGCTCAAGCTCATCGAGCTGAAGCCCGAGGAACACCGCACGAGCCCGCCTCCCCACTACAACGAGGCGAGCCTGATCCGCGCGATGGAGAAGCACGGCATCGGCCGCCCGTCCACCTACGCGCCCACGATCAAGACGATCGTCGACCGCGGCTACGTGCGCCGGAACATGAAAGACCGCAAGCTCATCCCGACCGAGCTCGGCATCCTCGTGACCGAGAAGCTCAAGGGACACTTTCCCGACGTGGTCAGCCTCACTTATACCGCTAATGTGGAGGCCCAGCTCGACAAGATCGCCGAGGGCGAGCAGAGCTGGACCGACGTGGTCAAGACCTTCTACGCCCCGTTTGCGAAGGCGCTCGACGCGGCCGCGACCGAGATGGAAGCCTCGCGCATCGAGCCCAAGATGTCCGATGAGCTTTGCCCGGTCTGCACGGCGCCCATGCTCATCCGCGAATCTCGCTTCGGCAAGTATCTGTCCTGTTCGACCTTTCCCAAGTGCAAAGGCAAGATCCAGCTGACCCCCGAGGGACAGAAGGTCGTCCTCGAGCTGACCGGCGAGAACTGCGACCTGTGCGGCAAGGCCATGGTCATCCGCACGGGACGAAAAGGCAAGTTCATGGCGTGTTCCGGCTACCCGGACTGTAAGAATACCTTCTCGCTCGACGCCGAGGGCAAGAAGATCGAAGGTACGCGTCCACTGCAGACGACCCGGCCCTGCAACAAGTGCCAAAAGCACATGTGGCTGCGCGTCGGTAAGCGCGGATTCTTCTTGACCTGTCCCGGCTACCCCAAGTGCCGCAACTTGAAGCCCGTGTCCAAGGATGAGGGCGAGAAGCTCCGCGTCGAGGGCGAAGGTCTGCGCGCGGTGCAGATCGCCGCGCGTTTGGCGGCACTTCGTGCTGATATATCCGCCGCTCCGCCGGCGCCGAGCTGACGACCCGGGTCATGGCGACCGAAGCGGCCCAGGGACCGTTGCGCCTCCAGAGGGCGCGCTTTCTCACCCATTTGCGCGCGACGCGCAACTACTCGCCGCACACCTTGCGCGCCTACGGCAAGGACCTCTCACAATTCATTGCCAAATATCCAGGGCTCGAGCCCGGAGGGATCGAACGCGTTCATGTGCGCGCGTTCCTCGCCGATCTCCAGAAGGAAGGTGCGGCAAGAGCGACGGTTCTGCGGCGCATGGCGGCTCTGCGCTCCTTCGTTAAATTCCTGCGCGCCGGCGGCCTTCTGCAAGGCAACCCGGTCTTCGGCGTGCCCCTGCCCAAGCGCGGCCGTCCCCTGCCTAAGTTTCTAACGGAAAACGAGATGGCGGAGCTGATGTCGGTGCCCGCCGGCGCCAACTCGAAGCAGCGCCTGCGTGATATTGCCGTCGTCGAGCTGATATATTCCTCCGGCCTGCGCCGCGCCGAGGTGGTCTCCCTCAACTGCGGCGACATCGACTATATGACCGGGACCGTGAGGGTCTTCGGCAAAGGCTCCAAGGAGCGCGTCGTCCCCGTTGGAAACGGCGCGTTGAAGAGCATGCGGGCCTATCTTCAAGCGCGCAAACGCCTCAACGACGCCGACCCGGTGTTCATCGGCCCGACCGGCAAGCGCCTCTCCGACGGCGGCCTTGTCTTCCTTTTGAGCCGCTGGGTCAAGGCGAGCGCGCTCAAGAAAAAGATCACGCCCCACGTCCTGCGCCACAGCTTCGCCACGCACCTGATGAATCGCGGCTGCGACATCCGCATGGTTCAGGAAATGCTCGGCCACGTCAGCCTACAGACCACCCAGATCTACACTCACGTCTCCCTCGACCGGATGAAGGAAGTCTATAAAGACGCCCACCCGAGAAAATGAGGAACATGGTGTCAGGCCTAACGGTAGTGACAGTATTTCCAACTGGAAGGCGCCTTGGAAATACTGTCACTACCGTTAGGCCTGACACCTTAAACCGATGAAAGACAAGATCGAGCTTCTCATGGAGGAGACCGGTTGCGACCGCGGCGAGGCGGAGCTCGCCCTCGAGATGTGCGGCTACGAGGTCGAGGAGGCCGTCCGCCAGATTCCGCGCCTGCTCAACGACATCTGCGCCGTCAAAGGAAAGTTCGTGCGGCCGGCCGAGAATCAGCACGGGCTTTTTCTCGTCGTCCTGAACCTCAAGAGCCGCAAGGTCCTGCGCGCCCGCGCCGTCATGTCCTACGATCCTGCGGTGTGCGCGGTCGACCTCGATGAGGAGTGGTTCGCATTTGAAAAGCATTTATATGGTTGTCGACTTTGGGATGGGAGCCTGCCGGCCGAGAGCTTGGAGGTCGAACAGCGCCTGGCCGCCCACTTTCGGGCCGTCGAGCCCGTCCTCTTCGACCGCTTGCGCGCCGCGAACTCCGAAGAGGTCGCCGCCGAACTCGCCGCTCCCCTGCGCTCTTACTTGCGAGATCAAAGTTTGAGCCTGCGCGTAAAAAAGGATATCCTCGACCTCGGCCAGTTCCAGTCCCTTAGAAAGGTGCCGGCGCCGGCAGCCAAGCGTGGTAGGCCCGAATTGGGCGCGCCTCCCGAGGAAGATTTGCTCGTCTTGAAGACCACTCTCGAGGAAATATTCGAGGGCGTGCCCGCCGCGGAACTGCGCGCGGGAGACATGGTGTTCGCGCGCATCATAGATGGGCGCGACATCGCGCAATATTTGGCCCGGCTGTTCGGCGGTCTGACGTCATCCGGGCCGGTGCCCATCGAAGCGCCGGTCGAGGCGGTCGAAACGAGCCCGGCGGGAACGCTCGTGCGCGTGCGCTTCGCCGTCGGAGTCGCCGGCGACGCGGTCGTGACCGGCGATAAGTTGTTGAAGGCCGCGCGCGGCGGCGCGCACGGCCGCGTCGACGGTTCGTGGTGGAAACGATTTTTTAAGGGCTAGGTGTCAGGCTTGCCGGATTGCAGTATTTCTCAGGCAACTTCCAGTTGAAATACTGCAATCCGGCAAGCCTGACACCCACAGGAGATTTATATGCCGGCTTTAGTGGTCGTGGGCGCCCAGTGGGGCGACGAAGGGAAGGGGAAGATCGTCCACTTTCTGGGCAAGGACGCGGATTGGGTGGTGCGCTATCAGGGCGGCAACAACGCGGGGCATACGGTGGTGTTCGGCGGGCAGAAGTACGCTTTGCACTTGACGCCTTCGGGCATACTGGCCAAGGGCTGCAAAAGCGTCATCGGCAACGGGGTCGTCATCGATCCCAATGCCTTCGTCAAAGAGGTGAAAATCCTCGAAGGCCGGGGCATCAAGGTTCGCGGCCGGCTGTTCGTCAGTCTCGCCGCCCATGTCATCCTTCCGTACCACATCTACGTCGACACCTTGCGCGAGGAGGGGGGGCGCGGAATCGGCACCACCAAGCGCGGCATCGGGCCCTGTTATGAAGACAAGGTCGCCCGCATCGGCATCCGCGTCGCCGACTACCTTGATCCCGAGGCTTTCCGTAAGTTGGTGCGCCAGAACCTCAAGGTCCGCGCGGTCGAACTGACCCGCGTCAAGCCTCTCAAAGACATCGAAAAAGAGGTGTTCAAGGACTACGACCGCCTGCGCCGTTTCCTGGCCCCGTTCGCGGCCGACTGCTCGAAGCTGCTCGATGACGCGCGTAAGAAGAGAAAACGGCTTCTACTGGAGAGCGCTCAGGGCTCGATGCTCGATCTCGACCATGGGACCTACCCGTTCGTGACCTCCTCCAACCCCGTCGCGGGCGGCGCCTGCGCGGGCGCGGGCATCGGCCCCACGGCGATCACGGCCGTCATGGGGGTCACCAAGGCCTACACGACCCGGGTGGGCCTGGGGCCTTTCCCGACCGAGGTCGAGGGGCATGTCGGCCGCTATATCCGCGAGGTCGGCAAGGAGTACGGGACCACGACCGGCCGCGCCCGACGCATCGGCTGGCTCGACATCCCCCAGCTCAAGGCCGCCATCCGCATGAACGGCATGACCGCGCTGACGATGACCAAGCTCGACACTTTGACGGGCGTGCACCCGATCAAGATATGCGTTGCTTACAAGCTCGGCCGCAAACAGCGGATCGCCGACTTCCCCGTGTCCCGGCGCGAACAGCTCGACGTCGAGCCCGTCTACGAGAGCTTCCCCGGCTTCTCCGGCGACCTGAGCAAGGTGAAGACGTTCGCGGGCCTTCCGCGCGGCGCGCGCGAGTATGTTCTC
>Ga0209515_10005762_pt1 | contig 15882 bp, 14 predicted proteins | sample Subgroupgradi54m_FD_187454 | JGI IMG/M metagenome (GOLD analysis project Ga0209515, IMG submission 187454) | Subsurface groundwater microbial communities from S. Glens Falls, New York, USA - GMW60B uncontaminated upgradient, 5.4 m (SPAdes)... ...
ATGCAGGTTTTGAGTTAAAAGAAAAAGTTAAAGAGTTTCTTAAAAAGATGGGTTATCAAGTAGAAGATTGTGGGGCTTATGAATATGATAAAGATGATGATTATCCTGATTTTATAGCAAAAGCTGCTGAGTTGGTTTCAAAGGATTCTCAAAGTAAAGCAGTTATTTTAGGGGCTTCAGGGCAGGGAGAAGCAATAGTTGCCAATAAATTCCCTAATATTAGAGCAGCTGTTTATTACGGAGGACAAGAGCAAATGCCAGCATTAACACGTCAACATAATAATTCAAATATATTATCATTAGGAGCAAAATTTTTAAGCGTGGAAGATGCTACTGAAGCTGTAAAGCTATTTTTAGATACTCCATTTACAAACGAAGAGCGTCACCAAAGAAGAATTAATAAGATAAGCCGTATAGAAAGTGAGCAATAAATGCAAATAATACCCTCAATATTGGCAACTTCACCAGAGCAATATCAAAAAGATTTCTATAAACTTTCCAAATGCGAGGGTTTAAAAATGGGTTGGGTGCATATTGATTTTGCAGATAATATTTTTGTTCAAAATGAAACTGTAAAAGTTGATACTGTGGAAAAATTTCCTGCTGATTTTAAGAAGGAAGCACATTTGATGGTTTCAGAACCCAAAGCTTGGATAGATGATTTAATAAATGCAGGATTTGAGCGGATAATAGTTCATGTTGAAATAGAAGGAGTTGCCCAAGTTATTAATTATATAAAAAGCAAAGGTATAGAGGCAGGTATAGCCATAAAAAATGAAACAGCAATTGAAAAGCTGGAAGTTTTTAAGAGTAAAATAGATACAGTATTGATTATGTCCATTGTTGCAGGTTTTCAGGGACAGCCATTTATCCCGCAGGTTTTAGAAAAGGTCAGGCAGCTAAAATCTATGGGAGGGTATGCCCGGATTGGGGTAGATGGGGCAGTAAGAGATAAAAATATCAGAGAAATCGCTGATTCAGGAGCAGATTTTGTTATAGTTGGTTCATATCTTTTACAGGGTGATACTGATGAGAATCTGGAAAATCTTTGGGAGGTTATCAATGGCTAAATTTAAAGCAGAAACTATTGATCATGTGGCTATATTCGGTTCTGCTCATGCTGCGGATGATAGTGAGGTGTCAAAAGAGGCATATGAGGTTTGTAAGGCTTTAGCTCAAGCCGGGTATGTGATAGTAAATGGAGGAGGGCCGGGTGTGATGAGGGCTGCAACTATGGGAGCAAAGTTTAGTGGGGGGAAAGTGATAGGGGTTACGTTCCAGGCTGAAAAAATAATGCATTATGAAGGAAGAGATCCTAAAAATTTATTTGATCTTGAGATAAAAACAAAAAATTATGTTGAGAGAACTCTGACTTTGTTGGGAGAAGGACAGGTGTATGTAATTTTTAAAGGTGGAACCGGCACAATCTCTGAATTTGGTATGGCTTGGGGAATTGCCAAGCTTTATTTTGGTCACCATAAACCCTTAATATTGTATGGAAATTTTTGGAAAAAAATTATTAATGCTTTTGAACAGAATATGATACTTACAAAAGAAGAATTAAGGGTTTATAAAATTGTTTCATCCCCCCGGCAAGTGCTGGATGCAATTGTAGAATTTGAGAATGAGCTTGAAAGAGGGGAACATAAGCATTTGAAAACCACCAGAGGAGAGCTTAGTATTTAGTTATGGAAGAAAAGGCTAATCAGATTAGACAAGATATTATTAAAATGCTTCTTGAGGCAGGTTCCGGTCATAGTGCCGGGCCTTTGGGAATGGCGGATATATTTACTGCTTTGTACTTTAACATTTTAAATCATGATCCAAAAAATCCAAACTGGGAAGAACGGGACAGATTAATTTTATCCAACGGTCATATTTGTCCTGTGCGTTATGTGTCCATGGCTCACGCAGGCTATTTCCCAATATCAGAGCTTAAAACTTTAAGAAAATTCGGATCAAGGCTGCAAGGTCACCCGCACAGGACTTCTTTACCGGGGCTTGAAACAACATCCGGACCGCTAGGGTCTGGTTTATCACAGTCGACTGGTTTGGCCCTTGCTGGAAGGATTGATCAGGCGTCGTGGAGAGTGATTTGTTTAATGTCTGATGGAGAACAGGATGCAGGTAATACTTGGGAAGCGATAATGCTGGCAGGAAAAAATAAATTGCATAACTTAACTGCTCTTATAGATAGAAATAATATTCAGATTGACGGATTTACAGAAGATATCATGCCTCTTGAGAATTTGCGTGCAAAGTATGAAGCTTTTAATTGGCATGTACTGGAGATTGATGGTCACAATTTTGAGCAGATTATTGCAGCATTTGGAGAAGCCAAAGCTATTTTTGAAAAACCAACCGTGATTATTGCCCATACTATTCCTGGTAAAGGAGTTGATTTTATGGAAAATAAGTTTGAGTGGCATGGCAAACCGCCAAATAAAGAAGAGGCCAAATTAGCCTTGCAGGAATTAAGGACTTTGCAGGGAAAAATCAGAAGTGAGCATCAATGAATAAAAACGCTTATTTAAATCCAAAACTATTTGACGGCGACATTGAACAAGTTCCATCCCGCAATGGGTTTGGAGAAGGGTTAGTTTTGGCAGCTGAGGAAAATGAGCAGGTTGTTGGGCTTTGTGCAGATTTAACAGAGTCAACCAGAATGCAGGAATTTGCCGAAAAATTTCCGCAAAGATTTATAGAGATTGGTGTTGCAGAACAAAATTTAGCTACAGTTGCAGCTGGAATGGCACTAGGAGGTAAAATTCCTTTTATTTCATCATATGCAACCTTTTCCCCTGGACGAAACTGGGAACAAATAAGAACCACTATTTGTTATAACGATGTGCCGGTTAAAATTATCGGGAGTCATGCGGGGATTTCTGTGGGTCCTGATGGTGCAACACATCAGGCTTTGGAAGATATAGCAATAATGAGAGCTCTGCCAAATATGGTGGTAATATCCCCAGCAGATTGTATTGAGGCCAAAAAAGCAACTCAAGCAATTGCCAGATTCCCCAGTCCATGTTACATAAGATTATCAAGAGATAAGGTTCCAACAATAACAACAGAACAAACTCCTTTTGAAATAGGCAAAGCAGAAATTTATTATGAAGGGAAAGACGCAACTATTATAGCTACTGGCCAAATGGTTTATATAGCCTTATTGGCTGCTAAAGAGTTAAAAGAGAATAATATAAGTGTTCGAGTAATAAATTGTCACACAATTAAACCTTTGGATCAAAAAACGATCCTTCAGGCTGCAGAAGAAACAGGTGCAATTGTTACAGTTGAGGAGCATCAGGTTAATGGAGGATTAGGTTCAGCCGTAGCAGAGGTGGTGTCCCAAAACTTTCCCGTGCCTATGAAAATTATCGGTGTTGAAGATCATTTTGGAGAGTCTGGTACACCAGAGGAACTTTTGGAAAAATTTGGTTTAACAAAACAGGCGATAATAAAAGCTGTAACCAGGGTTTTAACTATGAAAGGTAAATAATAAATGTTTGATTTAATCTCCATAGGAGATGCCAGGATTGATAATTTTGTTCACCTGCCAAAAGCACATATTAGCTGTACAATAAATAAAGAAAGCTGTGAACTTTGTCTAAAGTATGGAGATAAGATCCCAATTGATGATGTTAAATCCTTAACTGCCGGGAATAATAATAATAATGCAATTGGTGCATCAAGGCTAAAATTGAAAACCGCGCTTTACGGAAATATTGGTGGAGATGGAAACGGTAAGATTATTTTGGATCATTTAAAAGTAGAAGGTGTTGATACCCGCTATATTGTGGTAAATAAGGGTGTATCTACAGAACAATCAATTGTTATAAATTATCAAGGCGAGCGGACAATCTTGGTTTACCATTATCCCTGGAATTATGTCTTGCCGGATTTGGATAAAACCAGATGGGTTTATTTCTCCTCAGTTTCTTTCTCATTCCCTAAAACTCATCTGGTTTCTCAGATAGAGCAATATATTGAAAGAACAAACGCAAATTTGGTTTACACTCCTGGAACTCATCAATTAAATTATGGAGTTAAAAAAAATCCCAGACTGCTTTCATTGACAAAAGTATTTATTGTTAATAAGGAAGAAGCTAAAAAAATATTGGGTATAGATGAGAGTAAAAAAGTAGATATCAAAAAGCTATTAACCTCTCTTGCGGATTTAGGTCCAAAAATAGTGGTAATTACCGATGGAGGGAATGGATCTTATGGGTTTGACGGGGAAAAATATTATCAGATTGGACTTTTTCCAGCTCATTTAGTTGAGATGACAGGATCTGGGGACGCTTATGCCACAGGACTTATTGCCGGTCTTTTTTATGGAAAAGAATTGAAGGAGTCCATGAGGTGGGGGGCTGCCAATGGGGCCTCTGTTGTTGAGCAAATCGGCCCGCAGGCAGGACTTTTAACATATTCTCAAATGCTGGAAAAATTAAAAGAGAATTCTAAAATAGTTGCCAAGGAAATCTAATTTAGGTTTTGATCATGTGATCCAAAGAATATTGAAAAGTAGCATCTACTTTTTTGTGAGGGTTAAAGATATTATTTGGATCAAAAATTTCTTTTACTTTTTTAAATAATTGATAAACATCATCGCCATACATTTGGGGTAAGTATGGACCTCTTATTAATCCGTCGTTGTGTTCTGCAGACATAGAGCCTTTATATTCAAAAACCAGTTTAAAAACTTTCTCCATAAGTTCCGGAATAATTACTCTTACCTCCATCTTTGATAAATCCATTAAAGGAATAATATGAAAATTTCCATCTCCAATATGACCTGCTAAAGTATAAACCATTTTGTCTTTGTAGGGAGCAATTAATGCATTTAATTTTGGCAGAAATTGCGGTAAGTAGGCGGGATTTACTATAATATCATCAATGAAAGGCGAAGCCTTTCCGGATTTAGAGTATTTAATTAAAAGTCCAAAGCTTTTATGTCTTATAAGCCAGTATTTTTCTGCAGATTTAGGGGAGTCTTTAATCTCGGCTGTTAAATTAAATTCAGATAAGTCTCCTTTTGCTGCGCTAGCTCTTTCCAATGCTTCCTCTTCCGAGTCAGAGGTAAAGTTTGCCAAAAGTACTAGATTGGGGATTACCTGTTTTTTATCAGAGAGTAAATTAAAGTATGCCAGTAATCTATTTGTATATTTAAAATTAGCGCTTAAATCCCAGGCATGGTCTAAAGCAAATTTTAAGGTTTGATCATCGTAACACTCAAAGCTTTCTGGTTTAAACCCCAATACTTTTTCAACTACTTTATCAAGTTGAGTTAAATCAGATAGGTTTATAACCAGCAATGCCTGATATTTTTTCGGTTTAATTAGCCTAAATTCAGCTTCAGTTATTATTCCTAAAGTTCCCTGGGAGCCAATAATCAGTTTAGACAAATCAAAGTTTTCTCCGTCCCACACATCCCAAAGTTCATAGCCTGTGGAGTTTTTGGAAGTTTGTGGTTTTGCTTTTTTAATAATCTCTGCGTTTTCTATAATTAAATCATAAATTTCTGAGTAAATTTTACTCTCAAAATTATTTTGTGCAATTTTTTTATCCAGCTTCTCTTTAGAAAAGGCTGAAAAAGTGTACTCATTGCCATCTGACAGAATGACTTTAACGCTTTTTAAATATCTATTAATAGGTCCATAGGTTAATTCAAGCTCTCCACCGGCATTATTGGCAATCATACCTCCGATTGTACAAATCTCTCTGGAAGCAGGATATGTAGGAAGAAGCAGGTCTTGTTTTAAAGTTTCTGTTTCAAATCTGCGATAAAACATGCCTGGTTCAACAATGGTTGAATCCTCAGTTACTTTTATTAATTTGTTTAAATATTTTTTAACATCTAGGATTATGGAGTCATTTATTGCACCGCCTGTCATATCTGTTCCTGCAGACCGGATAGTTATAGAGAGATCATCTTTTTGATTATCAATTACAAATTTAACAACTGAGATAATATCTTTTTCATCTTTTGGGTAAACTATAACTTTTGGGGATATTTCAAAAATAGAGGCGTCTTTGGAGTAAATCTGCAATGTTAGATTATCATCTAAAACCTCACCTTGAATAAGTTTTTGCAAGTCATCTTTTAGGGGCATATTTTTATGGTAACATATTCTTATGGAGCCGGAAATTTTTGATACAATTATTATTGGTGCAGGTCCTGCTGGGATTGCTGCGGCAATTTATGCAGTCAGGAAAAACCTTAAAGTTTTAGTTTTAACAAAAACAATAGGCGGACAAGCAGCGCTTTCCGGGGATATAGAGAACTATCCGGGATTCTCTGTAATCTCTGGATCTGATTTGGCCAGAAAATTTAGAGAAGAACTTTTAAATTTTGAAAACAATGGACTTTGGTTACTAGAAGGGGTAGAAGTTATTGATTTATCCGGTGCGGATCCTGATTTTCTTGTTAAGACTTCTGATGATAAAATTTATCATGGAAAGACTGTGATTATTGCCTCTGGCAGAATCCCCAAAATGTTGGGAGTTCCCGGAGAGAAAGAATTGTTTGGTAAAGGGGTTGCAACTTGTGCAACTTGTGACGGACCGTTTCATAAAGAAAAGGACGTGGTTGTTGTGGGGGGTGGAAATTCCGCTTTGGATGCAGCCTTTTCTTTGCAAAAAGTTGCCCGCTCTGTGACTATTATTAATATTACAGATTCTTTAAGAGGGGATGAAATATTACTGAAAAATGTAACTCAATCACCAAAAGTTAAAATCTTAAATAACCATGAGGTTTTGCAAATTTTAGGTGAAAAAGCGGTGGGAGGAGTTAAGATAAAGAACAAGCAGAGCGGAGAAGAACAGGTTTTGCCGGTATCCGGAGTATTTATAGAAATAGGTTGGATTTCCTCTACCTCATTCGATAAAATAACAAATAAAAATGATAGCGGGGAAATTGAGGTTGATGAATATGGTGCAACTTCAATCCCTGGAATTTATGCTTGTGGGGATGTTAATGATCTATGGGGGGAGCAAATTGTGATTGCAGCAGGGGAAGGTTCTAAAACAGCTTTGCGGGTTGCAGAGCATCTTTCAAAAGTTCCTCATCAAATAACATCTAATATTCATGAGGGTTAATGTATAACTACTCTTGTTCCGGGGTTTTCGGTGCTTGCCCTTATAGCATTTTCACCGGGAGCTAAAACAGGTCCTGCCCACTCAAAAATCTGATGTGCATTTGCCAAAGGTTCGTTGACACAACCATGGCTCATGGGATGACCAAAATTGTTATGCCAGTAAGCCCCATGTATGGCATATCCTTGATAGAAAAACATATTATCCGGAACATTAGGCAGATTGTAGTAAGTACCCAGTGCAGGAGAACCTCCTACCATGCTTTGCGAGCGGGTTTTTAACCAGATATTAAATGTGCCTTTTGGGGTCGGGCCCCATTTACCGGAAGAGATGGGAAATTCCATAACCAATTTATTACCCTCATAAGCACGCAATTTTTGTTCATCTAAAGATAAATCAATCCATTTTTCTTCACCTGCAGCATTATTTGTACCCAAAACCTCCTTTTTATTATCTGATTCTTGAGCTAAGGATTGATCGTAAGCATGGGCAAGTGATGTTTTCGGGTAATTTATAACCTGTCCGTCAAAAATTGCTGTGTTTGCGCTCTCATCAAATTTTCCATCCGACTTGAGTGCTTGTTCAATGCTGCAACAGGAAGTAGTGGGATCATTGGAAATATGGAGTTTGTATGCCAGTTCTCTTCTTATAGATTGAAAATTAAAAATGGTAAATAAAAGGGCTGATATTAATAATAGAACAGGTATCAGACGGTGCAGCATAGGTAAAATAGTGCCCCGTCAAGCACATTTTCATTGTGAGGCAAATTTGATATAGACGTCAAGGGGCAGTTTTAGATAATATGGATTATCATGATAAAAAAACTTCTCTGTTTAGCTATTTTTCTTTCGGTTCTAATTTCTTTTTTGGTTTTTAAAACAACCAGGGGGAAGGAGTCAACAGATTTAATTTCCCCTCTTCTTAATGAGCAAAAAGTTTTGGGGATAAATCAATGGTTTCCATCGTCTGTATCTGCTACTCAAATTGATGCTCCCAATATTTCCGCAAATGCAGCATTTTTTATAGATACGAAAACAGGGCAAGTGCTGTATTCTAAAAATATTCATGATAGATTGCCTATAGCCTCATTGGTTAAAGTTATGACTGTTCTTATAACTTTGGAGAATAAAAGCATGAATGATCAATTTGTGGTTTCACAAAAAGCTGCTGAAATGGAACCGGATAAAATGCTTTTGATTGCCGGTGAAAAGTTAACCTTAAAAGAATTATTAGACGGCATTTTTTTAGTTTCTGCAAATGATGCAGCTGAAGTTTTGGCAGAGGAGACAACCGGAAACAGAAGTGAGTTCATAAAACTTATGAATAATAAAGCAAAACAACTTGGTTTGAGAGATACTTTTTATGCAAATCCGACAGGTTTGGATGAAGATACTAATAACTCATATTCTTCTACCTTTGATTTGGCAATTTTAACCAGGTATTTAATACATCATTTCCCTCAAATTGTAGATATTTCCAAATCAGAACATATTTATCTGCCCCAGAGTGAAACTCATCAGGATTATGATATGTATACAGGGATAAATTTGCTTGCAACATATCCGGGGGTTGTTGGATTTAAAACCGGTTTTACCCCGGAAGCAGGTTTAACGCTGATTACTTTGGTAAGAAAGAATGGTCATGAAATAATAGGAGTTTTACTTGGATCGGGAGACAGACGGGATGAGGCAAGAGACATCTTGGATTATGTTTTCAAGAAACTGTTATGAAATTTCCATTTTTTATTTATATTTCCTGGTATCTAATTATTCTTCTTTTCCAGATTTTTCTTGAGCCAATTTACAAATTAACTTTACATTCACAAACTCTCAGTCAAAGGCTTTTTTTATCCTGGGCAACTTATTGGGATAGCGCTCATTATGTAAGTATTGCATCAGATGGATATAAATTTCCTCAGCAGGCTTTTTTCCCATTGTGGCCTGTTTTAATAAAAACAGCTTCTTTTTTAACAGGTTCCCCGCTTTATGCCTCGTTTATCTTGTCTATTTTTTTTGGATTATCAACTTTTGTATTATTTTATCTTTTGGCTGTTAAATTGATTGGAAGTCATTTGTCAAAATATGCGTTAATACTTTTTGCAGTTTTTCCTTCTACAATGTTTCTGCATGCAGGATATACAGAAGGATTATTTTTAACACTGACAATCTTGTCTTTTTTACTCGTGGAGAAAAAATTCTACCTTCTTTCTGCATTTGTTGCAGGATTTAGCACTATGACTCGGTTGGTTGGTGTTGGAGTTAGCCTAATTTACTTTTTCTTAAAGCAACCTGCTCAAAAACGTCTCACCTTTGTCATCATCAGTCTCACCGGACTTATATCTTATGCACTCTTTTTGCAAATAATGTTTGGTAATGGTTTATTGTTTATTAATGCCCATAAAGCCTGGTGTGGAGCCCAAGGACGTTGTCAGCTTATTTTTCCATTAGTACCACTGATAAATTACAGCCAACTTTTAATAATGGGGTGGGTTAAACCCAGTTTGTCTTCAGCATTTATAGATTGGTTTTTCACCATTATTTTTCTTGGTATGTTGATACCGGTATTCAAAAAACTCAGCTTGCTATATTTTATTTATGTCTTGGTTGTTATCTTACTTCCTTTATCATCTGGTACTATGGTGGGGATGATTAGATTTGTAATGGTTGCTTTTCCAGTATTTTATGTTTTCCCCTTTGTAATCCGTTCAAAAGTATTATTTTTTACAATCTGTATTTTGCTGTTTTTATTGGAACTGCGGTTTGTTGCACTTTTTACCAATGCCATCTGGGTGGCATAAAGTTGCAATTAGAATCTCGTCCGCATATTAATTGACTCTTGCCGAAGAGTTCAAAGGGTGGTATATCAAAATATAATGACAAGTGAGAGATTAATGGTGATGCTTTTAATATTTTTTGTAATTGGGGCAAGTATTTATTTTGTTTTAACCAGATTTAAGCCAGATACATCAAGCGAGCTTATTTTTTCCCCATCTCCCGCTGCTTCTTCTCAAGCTGGTCTAAACTTTGTTATTAACAATCCAAGTCCTTCTCCCTCTTTATTTTTGGATAATGGTCAGAGTACGCCAACTTTAAAACCACAGCCAAAGGCTATAGCGTCTCCTGCTCCTTTGGAGTTACCTTTGGAAAAAAATAAATATTTATCCAAGTTTCCCGGAATTTTAAAGCCGGAAATTATCCAAAATAAAGAAGCGGTGATAGTAACAGGTAAGGGAAACATTGTGATTCAAATTTTTCCTGAAGCTCCACAAGCTGCCTCTAATTTTATGATTTTGGCAGCTAATGGTTTTTATAATAATTTAACTTTTCATAGGGTTGAGGATTGGGTTATCCAGGGTGGGGATCCCAGCGGTAACGGCACGGGTGGACCAGGCTATACTTTTGCAGATGAGCAGGTTACAAGGCAATACACAAAAGGAATTGTTGCAATGGCAAATGCCGGTCCAAATACCAATGGCAGTCAATTTTTTATTCTAAAAAAAGATTATCCGCTGCCACCAAAATATACAATTTTTGGCGGAGTTATTGCAGGTGGAGATGTGGTGGATAAAATTGTACCTGGAGATATAATGCAAAAAGTAACTATCCAAAATCTTTAGTAATACCCCAACATATTGTATATTGACACTTTATTATATCAATATGTTATGCTAAACTAGATACTGTGAAATGTCCATTTTGCACAAGTAGTTTAAGCAAAGTTGTAGATAAAAGGTCGGTTGAAAGACGCGGAGAGATCCGTCGGAGAAGAGAATGTCTTAAATGTGGTAAGCGCTTTACAACGTATGAGACTTTGGCCAAACTTGAGGTATTAGTTATTAAAAAGGATGGCAGACGCGAACCATTTATCAGAGAAAAGTTACAGGTAGGTTTGATTAAAGCTTTGGAGAAGCGACCGGGTATTGACAGGGTTTCTTTGATACTTGATAGAATAGAGGGCCGGATTAGGACTAAAGGGTTGCAAGAGGTTCCATCGCAAACTTTGGGTAAGTGGATGCTCTCAGAATTAAAAAAGACAGATCCAATTGCATATTTGCGGTTTGTTAGCGTTTATAGAACATTTTCTGATCCAAGGGATTTTAGAAAAGAATTAGAAACACTATGATAAAAAATACACAATCAGGTTCACAAATCATTTCTATGCCAAGAGTTAATGGTAAAAGGGTCAATGGTTATGCTAAAAAATTAGATACAAACTCCCGTGAATTTGAAACAAGATTTATTCCAAGATATAAAAGAATGCCTGTTTTGCCACCTGGTTTACCAGAACCTACGTTTTCTGAATCCTCCAATAAGATTTTAAAAGAAAGATATCTTTTAAAAGGCGGGAATTTAGAAATTGTTGAAAGTGTTTCAGAAAGGTTTTGGCACATAGCATATGATATTGCCTCAGGAGATTTTGACTTCTCGTTCGACAAAATGTCGGACTTAAAGCAAGTTTTGGATCTGGCCAGCCAGTTTTATTCAATGATGGTTGCTCAGGAATTTTTACCAAACTCCCCTACTATTATGAATGCCGGAAAGCAAAACGGTTTACAATATTCTGCCTGTTTTGTCTTACCTGTGGGAGATTCACTTCCTGAGATTTTTGATAGCGTAAAATATGCAGCTTTAATTCATCAGACAGGTGGCGGTTGTATAAGTGCAGATTCTAGAGTTTGGACTACTTTTTGTGGCATTGAACCAATTGAGACATTATTTCTAAGAGCTACAGCTGATGGTAGATCTGGGGTACAGCAAGGTTCAGGAATAGCTTATGATGTTTCAGATTTAAATATAAATACAGTTTCAATGGATCCTAAAACTGGAGAAACAGGATTGAAAAAGGTTACTCATGTTTGGAAATATAATGTAGCAGCTGATAAACAAATTGTCATTAAAACCTCTGAAGGTACTACGATTCAAACCAGTAACTGGCATCCTTTTATGGTTGTAAGAGGATTTGAGATTGTTGAAGTGGAAGCTGAGAAACTTAAGGAAAAAGATATAATATTAGGGTCTGATGTAGCTAGTAAATACTGGCCTTGGAAAGACTATCGAAAAGTTAACTCTTTAGAGATCAATGAAGATATAGCTTGGCTTATTGGATTTACTTTAGGGGATGGATCTTTTGGTTATGTTACTTCTTTGCGCCAGTATAGAGTTCGTTGGTTTTCTGGAACAGATGATGTTTTGAAAAAAGCGCAGTCAGTTCTTTCTAAACTTGATATTCATGTTTCAATACAAAAAGATAAAAGAGGCTTGCTTAGTGTGGCTACTTTAAATCAAAGATTTGTCCATGATTTATTAGAAGTTTGTGGACTTGAAAAGTTTGGTGCTAAAGAAAGCTTGATTAGAGTACCTGAGATAATTGCCAAATCACCACTGTTTGCTGTCAAAGCTTTTATTGCTGGACTTATAGATAGTGATGGATATGTAGCACCTGATGGAAGTCCTTCCTATACTACTGTAAGTGAAGCAATGTCTCAAGACTTGGCAAGTTTGGTTAGTTTACTTGGATATCGCCCGACAGTTAAATCAAAAAAACCTTACGGAAAAGGCAAAAAAACAACCTACTCTGTTCAGCTTTGTAATTTAACACAGGTTAATGGATTAGCCATTGAAATTGGTTCTTATCTAAGTAGTGAGTTTAGGAAGAATAGATTGAAAAGTTCAAGTAGAAAACAAACAGCTTTATCTTTGGATTTTCGAATTTTTAGAGATAAATTAGCTAAGTTGGGACTGGTTAAAAAAAGGTTTGATAAGGTTACAGGAGCTGGTCCTATTGCTAAAGAACTTAACTACTGGTCTGCTCATGGTCGAATTAACAGAGATAGCCTAAATTCAATTTCTAAAATTGTAACCACTTATGATTCAGATTTTGCAAAACTTTTACAAAGAATTGCCAATAGTGGTCATGAAATAAAAAATATTCAAAAAGCATCTTATCCTAAACCATATTACGATCTTTCGGTTGAGCAGTGGAATACTTATGCTGCAGGAAATTCAGGAATGGTGATGATACACAACACGGGTTTTGCATTTTCCCGTCTTCGTCCTGCAGGATCAATTGTTAATACAACCGGTGGTGTTGCCTCTGGCCCTGTATCATTTCTGCGGGTCTTTAATGCTGCAACAGAATCTATAAAACAAGGGGGAACCAGAAGAGGGGCTAATATGGGAATCTTAAGAATAGATCATCCTGATGTTTTGGAATTTATCCGTTGTAAAGCAGAGCTGGATGATTTAAATAAACCTGTTTTTGATACAATTGCTCCTTTTTTGCCAGATGATGAAGCAAGAAAATATTTTAAAACCGTACTTTTAGATAAACAAATCTCCAATTTTAATATTTCTGTGGCTATCACTTCTACATTTATGAAAGCTTTGGAAAAAGGAGAGGATTATGAATTAATTACCCCACATGACGGTAAAGTGGTGGGGAGATTAAATGCCAGGGAAGTTTTTGATGAAATTATTGAAAGAGCCTGGTCAACAGGAGATCCTGGACTTATATTTATAGATAGAATAAATGATTCCCCTGCCAATCCAGTACCATCTTTGGAAACAATAGAATCCACAAATCCGTGCGGAGAGCAACCTTTAAGCGCTTGGGATGCATGTAATTTAGGATCAATAAATTTGGGTAAATTTGTAATTGAGGATGGATCCGGAATTGACTGGGATAATCTGGCAAGAGTAACCCGTTTGGCTGTTCACTTTTTGGATAATGTTGTACAAACAAACCCCTATACCTTAAAACAAATTTATGATGAGGTACACAGCAATAGAAGAATAGGGCTTGGTGTAATGGGTTTTGCTGATATGTTATTTAAATTAAGGATTCAATATAACTCAAATGATGCTTTGGAGCTGGCTGAAAAAGTAATGAAGTTTATTAACGAGGAAGGTCATAAAGTGTCTGAGGAATTGGCTGTTTTGCGGGGACCTTTTCCAAATTGGGCACAATCAATTTATGCTGATAAAAATTCCTCAGCTTTTAAAGAAAGGCCTATCTCCATAGCTTATGGAACTGGTAGACCAATTCGAAATTCAACAGTTACAACAATTGCCCCAACTGGTACTATTTCTATAATTGGTGATTGTTCATCCGGAATAGAGCCGGTATTTGCCCTGGCTTATATTCATAAAGCAAAAGCAGCAGGAGATCAATACAGGACTTTAACTATTGCCAACAAGACTTTCACAGAAATTGCAAAAAGAGAAGGTTTTTGGTCTGATGATTTGGCAGATAAAGTTATGGAGAATGGATCTGTTGAAGGGGTTAAAGACGTTCCAACGCAGTGGCAAAAAGTGTTTGTTACAGCTCCGGAAATTGATCCTGTCTGGCATGTAAAAATGCAATCAGCTTTCCAAAAATATACAGACAATGGAGTTTCAAAAACAATTAATTTACCAAACAATGCTACAAAAGATGATGTAAGAACTTCGTACATGATGGCATATGAAACAGGCTGTGATGGAATTACAATTTATAGGGATGGCTCAAAAAGCATACAGGTTTTGAATGTTTCATCTACTCTGAACAAAAGTAAAGAGCAGGATGAGAAAGCTCCTGTTGCCGAGCGTCCAATGATTTTGCGGGGTAGAACATATAAAATCACCACTCCTGTTGGTGAGGCTTTTATTACAGTGAACAGGGATGAATTTGATCAGCCTTTTGAGGTATTTGTAACAGTAGGTAGGGGAGGAATGCATACTATGGCAGATGCTGAGGCTATGGGAAGATTGGTTTCTTTATCGCTAAGACTTGCAAGAGGAGCTAAAGGAACAGATCCAAAAGCTGTTGCCCAAAAGATTGTTGGGCAATTAAAAGGTATTGGTGGAGCAAATCATGTAGGATTTGGTAAAAATAGAGTTATGAGTTTAGCAGATTCAATTGCTAAAGTTTTAGCAGAAGATTTGGCCAGTTTTCCATCTATAGAAAGTACTGAAACATTGCCTTTGAACTTGACTCAGCCTCCGGAAATTCAGGAACCGGTTGTTAATACCGGAACAGATGATATAGTCATATCTTCAGTTTCCCGTTCTCAGGTAGATCTTTGTCCGGAATGCGGTTCAGCCTCATTTGTAATGGAAGAAGGCTGTAAAAAATGCCATAGTTGTGGTTACTCCATGTGCTAAGAATTATTTATGACAGAATTTAGATCAGAATTGTCGAGTAAAACAGAATTTGGCGATACCAGGGGATTGGTAGAAATCAAAACAAATTCTCAACGTAAAATTGCAAAAGATCTGCTAAGAGAAGCAATTGAACGAGTAAAAACCCATCCCGCTGCAGTTACTACAAATATTGATACTGGTTGTGAGGTGACCAAAATAAATACTCCCGAAGGAACAGTGGTATTATTTGAGAGTAAGTATAAAACAGGAGAAGAAGGAATAAGTCTTTCGCTTCTTTTTGGAACCGAAAAAGATGGACAAGGAGAATGGGAGAAGCTGCAACGCATAGAATGGGTGCTTAAACCAAGATCGCTCTTGTGGAACTTGCGTGAGAAAATTTCGATATTGGGAACAGATAACAGCTATCTTCGTCCCAGAGATGATGGAGATATTCAGTCACGGGAGAAAGCGTTAAATAATTTTACAGATTCTGAACGTCTTATAAAATTACAGAAAGAAATACTGTCGCATATTAGCTAAAAGGTACCGGTTCAAATCCCGAGGTGTAGCTACACTTCCACCCCCGAGGTGGAAGCTCAATTCAATAAGCCTCTATTAATTGGTGTTTGATTCTTTCTAAATTCTGAGCATAAGAAACTTGATCCAG
>Ga0209515_10005764_pt1 | contig 15881 bp, 18 predicted proteins | sample Subgroupgradi54m_FD_187454 | JGI IMG/M metagenome (GOLD analysis project Ga0209515, IMG submission 187454) | Subsurface groundwater microbial communities from S. Glens Falls, New York, USA - GMW60B uncontaminated upgradient, 5.4 m (SPAdes)... ...
TAGCATCTGCAAGCGCCTTGCGCACCGGTTCCATCGTTTTCTCAACGAGTCCGTGAACGAGCTCTTCGAGCTTCGCACGCGTGAGCGTGAGCACCAAATGCTTTGGCCCTTCCGCGTCCGAGCTGATGAACGGCTGATTCACTTCTGTCTGCTCCGCGCTTGAAAGTTCAATCTTCGCTTTCTCGGCCGCGTCCTTAATACGTTGCAACGCCAGAGCGTCTTTGGACAAATCAATCCCCTCTTGTTTTTTGAATTCGGTAATAATCCAATCAATGAGCACCCGATCAAAATCATCGCCGCCCAAATGTGTGTCACCGTTCGTTGCTTTCACTTCCACCGTGTCGCTTGAGACGTCGAGCACAGACACATCAAACGTGCCGCCGCCCAAATCGTAGACGAGAATTTGCTCACCCGCTTTTTTATCAAATCCATACGCGAGCGCGGCAGCCGTTGGTTCGTTGATGATGCGCAACACTTTGAGCCCCGCAATCTCGCCTGCAACTTTCGTTGCTTGTCGTTGGGCGTCATCAAAATACGCTGGCACCGTGATCACCGCTTCGGTCACAGGCTCTCCAAGTCGCGCCTCTGCATCTGCCTTGAGTTTGCCAAGTACCATCGCAGAAATTTCCTCTGGCGTCTGCTCCTTGCCGCCCATCATCACCGCCACTCCCTCCCCACGCTTCGCAAGCTCAAACGGCAATACTTGCTTGTCACGCTGCACTTCCGCATCCTCAAAGCGACGGCCGATCAAACGCTTGATCGAGAAGAGTGTATTTTTTGCATTCGTCACTGCCTGACGTTTCGCAGGAGCTCCAACCACGCGCTCGCCATTTTTGCTCATCGCAACAACGGACGGCGTTGTACGCGCCCCTTCTTTATTTTCCAAAACTTTTGGCTGACCCCCTTCAATGATCGCCATGCAGGAATTTGTGGTACCGAGATCGATTCCGAGAATTTTTGACATACCTATTTATTTACAATGACTTTTGCTGGACGCACGACGTGCGTGTTGAGTCTCCAACCTGTTTGAACCACCTCTAGGATCACGCCTGGCTCTTTCGTTTCCTCTTGCCGCTCGGCAACGATTTCGTGCAAATGCGGATCAGCCTGCCCAACGGTTGCAATCATTTCGAGCCCGAGCTCTTTCATCACGCTCTCGAGTTGCGTTTGTACGAGCGCAAGCCCATTGAGCCAATTTTGAAATTTCGTTGCCTCCTCTTCGCTCAAATTGAGCACCGGAACATGATGATGAGCCGAGTCAAAATGATCGAGAATGGGAATGAGTGCTTCCGCAACATGCTCTCTAATGCGTTCACGCATCTGTTCTTTCTCGCGCCCCAACTCTTTTTTCAAATTGTCGTAATCAGCAAGCGCACGTTTCCAGCCTGCAAGATATTCTTCACACTGTTTTTGTAATTCATCACTCATATTTATTCATTCAAGATGTCCACGACCTGTTCCATAAGTCCCAAATTTTTTCGATAGTCCATGCGCATGGGGCCGACGAGTCCAAGCAGGACCATTTGTCCATTTGCCAAGCGGCACTTCACCACGACCGCGGCTGTCTCATTGCCAAATGGATTGTTGCGGCCGATCATCACCTGTGGCTCTTGCGCAACAGAACGCATCACCGTGCCTGCAATCTCATCAAAGCGATCCAGAAGCGATGTAAGTGATTGCAAAAGTTCGAGCCGCTGAAAATCTGGTTTGCTCGCAAGCTGTGAAAGGCCGGTGTAGTAGGCACGATCCGCGCCGAACGCCGCAATCGCCATGTCGCCAGACAAATGCACAAGCGCTTTTGCCAGAGAGCGCAACGTTTCCTCTTGCGAGCCGCTGTGCGCAACGGCGCGACGCAACTGCTGCCCTGTTGTTTTTTTTGCCGTCGTTTTAAGGAACCGCGCAATGTAGTAGGAGTAGCCTTTTTCTGTTGGAACGCGCCCAGCACTTGTGTGAGGTTGGCGAATAAATCCATCATCTTCAAGCTCGGCCATCTCGTTCCTGATCGTCGCGGGCGAAACAGACAGCTCGTCTTGCAGTGAAAGCACACGCGATCCAACCGGCTCTGCCGTGCGGATATACTCTTCAACAATCGCTTTGAGGATGAGTTCCTTGCGTGAATCCACAATAACAAAATTAGCACTCGGATTATACGAGTGCCAATTCTTTCTGTCAAATGATTACTTTGCCAAGCGTTTTGCTGAAAGCAACTGCTGAGCAATCAGCTCGCGTCGCTCGGCCTCACGCTCCGTTGGATTCTTTTGTAAATCACTCGCTTCAATGAGCGGCTCTGGCGCACGCCCTGTCCAATCAGGAAGCTGAGCCCTTACCTGCTCCACATGCACCTGTGCTCCTGCGATCCCAATGTCATCGTTTTTCTGACGTGCTGAACGATCATCTCGTGCCGCTTGCGCTATCTGCTGAAAAATTTCTGCCATCGTTTTCTTTTGAGCAAGACCATCAACAAGCAAATCTTGAATTTTCGCTTCTGTTAAAACATCCCCGATCCCATCCGAAATCGTAAAAACAATGTCGCCATCCTCGACGGTAAACGAACTTATTTTATGTTGAGTCTGTCCCTCTCTTTGAGAGATAAGTGCTTGAGAAATTTTAGCACGCCCCTGCCAAAAAAACTCACCTGTACTGCCTTGTGTCTTTCGGAGTGTTTCTGCAAGACCCGTTAGGTACTCAGCCATGCTCCCATCTTGTGTCGAACGTGCCGCTTGATCCATGTGAGATGCAAAAACTTCAGGTGGTGGAAGATGTACATCTTTGCCACCGTCTTGCGATTGATCAATGGCTCGCGCCTCATCAGGTGTTAGCAAAGCGATGTCTGGACTCGTTAGCAACTCGACCACATTGTCATCGTGAGAGAGCTTCAATAATTCTGGTTGACCATTTTTGGCGGCAAGACGAAATCGATAGGCTCGACTATCCCCCACCTGTCCAAGAACTCCTTGCGGACGACCATCTGGCCCTTGTGCAACAAGGATGGCCGTTAAGGTCGTGTTAATTTCACGGATCTGTACATCGTCAAGATGTTGATCCCGAAACTGCTCGACAGCTTCTTCCGCATCACGCATAGCCAAGCGCATCACCTCCTCACCACGAAGAGGGACTTCTAAATTCTGATACTGTTTTATCGCCGCCGTGACCGTCTCTACAGCTAGTCTACTGGCAAGATCTGCCTTTTTTCCAGATGAACCGACACCATCCGCTGTCATGAACAATCCCAGCTCTGGATCTGAAAGCACCGCATCTTGACTCACTCGCCCATCGACGCGTTTTGCAATCAGCTGCGCTCCTGCATCAAAATACAAAGGAGGCAGAGCTTCTTTTTTCTCAACCGCTTTTGGCTTTTCCAGAGCCTTTGCTATTTTTGGTGCCTCACCAAGAATGCTTGGAAAGGCTTTAAAAAGTGATTCACGAAAACTCATAAAAGTTCATGAGGTCTCTATTATAAATGATGAGGCCCCTGGCGAGAAGAGCCAAGGGCGAAGAAAGACAGGATCAGTCGGGAATGTGTGGAAGGACGGCGATGGCGTTGGGCCGCCAGCTCAGGCGAACGAGATCAGTCGGTCTCGCGCGAATGGTGTCGCTTGCAAGATGCACGGCTCGGTCTGTCCGTACGGTAATGCCGTACGTCGAGCGGTTTGCCAAGGCAATTGCCGCATTCCAATTCACGGGCTCGTTGGCGAAGGAAACGGAAAAATGGAGTTGCAGACAGAGGAGCTCTTGTGGATACGAAGTCGACTCGGTCACAAGCTCCAGCTCAATCTGTTGTCCACCGAGCATGGGAACAAGGCGCACCGATCGGTATCCGATGATGCCTGCGACAATACTCTCTACGGATTCAAGGTCGGCGGCCGAGACGTTCACGAGATCAAAATCCTCTCGCTTCCATCCTGTACGCACGACATCAAGTTGTACTCGACTTGCCACGAGACCTCCAAGGGGTCGGATTCACATCTTGACGCATTTTCCTCATCTCGTCAAGAGCTTTCAAACAAGTCAAACAAATATCTTGACAAAAACGAAAAAATAAGTCATGCTCCGCAGACGGAGGTTCTCATGCCGCATCAAGAATTGATTGGAGAAAAAGGACTATCTACCGCTCTGGCGAGCATCAGGGCGACCGAAGTCCGCCCGTTCCTGCCCGAACCCTTTGAGCACGACCACGTCGTACTCGCAAGGCGTAGTTGGATGAAGATGCTCACCACGCTCTTCATCCCCAACCCCATCCTCGAAGAGCGGGTGCAGGGGGATCGCACGCGCTTCCGGCAGATCTTCGTGCGGATGACCGGCGGCAAATGGATCCGGGCGCGGACTAGCAACCGTTTCAGTATGCGGATCTACCGCGTTCTGAACGACTCCAAAATCGACACGGGATCGTCCAACATGATCCTGTTTGTCGAAGGCCAGCCCGCCCCTACCATGGAGGAGATGGCCACAGGGATGTCCCCTCCTGCGGATCAGGCTGTGCCTGTCTACAGCTTGACCTATGCGGCCATGATCATGAACAACTAGACGGGACCTCAGCAAAACTGCGTCTTTTCGTTTCAGGGGCACCCGTCCACCCCATTCAACGTACCAGCTGTACGTCTCATGGGGATGGACAGCCCCTTCAACGAAAATCCATCAGTTTTTCAGAGGTCCCAGTCCTTCTCCCTTCCCAGCACAGCGCCCGCGCGGTCTTCCCGCCGGGCGCTCAACTTTATCAAAAAATCGCCTAGAAAATCTAGACGATTTTTTGGTGACCCCGAGGAGGGCTGTCATGAACTACCTCAAACGGGCGCGGGAGCTCATGCCTATTATGATGGGCTGGAACGGCGAGGTTGCGCGGTTTTTGGAACGTCCGCGCGGTGTGCAGACCCTTGCGGTGACGTACTGACGCGGCGTATCATTGGAACATCAGTTTGAACAAATAACCTATGGGAACAGTACGAAAAGACACCCTGACCGACGTGGTGCAAAACCTGCCTGCGGCGGCGCAACGTCCTGCGGATAAGCCAGCGGGCACGGTCGTCACGAGCAACGGCGAGCGCGTCACGTTGGGCGAGAAGCCCAGCCACAATGCCGCCATACTCTCTCCTCAACGAGGCATGAACGTGAAGGAGTAGGGATAATGCAGTAAGCAGAGCTATTTTGTGATAGACCCAGCAGTCAAAACCCAGTTTGTAGAGCTCCGAGCGCAAGGCGTTAGTTTTGCGTCCATTTCAACGCGGCTGAACGTCTCGAAGGGCACACTCGTCGCGTGGAGCAAGGATTTGAAGGACGAGCTCGGCAACATGCGGCAAATCCAGCTCGAAGCGATGCGGGAGAAGTTTCGCATGGGCTCGGAGCGTCGCATGGAGTTGTTCGCCAAACAACTGGAAGCCGTGGAAGGCGAGCTCGCTACGCGCCCACTCAACACCGTACCGACGGAAAAACTGTTCGACATGTTGGTGAAGCTCGGTCACGAGCTCAACGCGACCGACGCGCCGCTCATGTTCAAGGAGCGGCCAAAGGAACTCATCCTCGACGACATCATGCCCATGTCCGTGTGGGAGGCGTAGAAAACCCGACCGTTCTTATACCAAAAATGACCGTCCTCGCGTCGGGGATTATGGATATTTGGATTATTTTCAAGTTGGGCATGTTGACAGAGGGGCTTGAAAACTACGGGGGGGGGGAGCTACAATGCAGTCACATTACTCATAACAAATGACCATATGGCAGAGACAATGCGTGAAGTACCGCCAGATGCGAATAAGGAAAAAGAAGCCATTAGCACCTCCGACCCATACGAGGCCATCACAAAAGCGGCTGAAGGAGAAAAGGTGGTTTTTGCCTATAGCGAACACTACGGTAGTTACGTCACGTTTGAGCCGAACGGAAAGGTCACCATCGACGCCCAAGAGGTGCCCGTGTACGAACACAATATGGGCGATGCTGGCTCGTCCATGGACAGCTATGTGACGGATATGCGCCGCGCGATTGAAACGGTCAAAAAGGCGAAGCTTGCCGTACCAGTAGGCAACGTCGAGCGTTTCGGTGGGATGAAAAAAATCGCTCAAGATATCATGGACACCAGCCAAGTTGAGGCATATATCAAGTCATACGAGAAAATGACACCAGCCGAACAGGACGAGTACCGTAAGACAATGACCGACAAACGAGAATAATAAGAAATATCGGCCAAAGCACCTCCTAGCGGGGGTGTTTTGTATTCCGTTGGCTTGTTCGGTGATAACATGGCCATAATGCTATGGAACAGCCAACCACCGACATACAGCGGGTATCGGAGCTCGTGGCACGCCTACAGGCCAGCGTTGCCGTCAAAAACCGCATGGGCGACGCGGAGGGCGCGGAGCGTTTGAAATACGTCATCTACGTCCGCAAGAGCACCGACACGGCGGAGAAGCAGGAACGCTCCATCGGCGACCAAATCGGGGAGTGCAAGACGCTCGCCGACCGCCTCGGGTTGCGTTGGGTCGAGGTTATCCACGAGGAACAGTCCGCCATGGTGTCCGACGGACGCCCGAAGTTTCGCGCGATGCTGAACGACCTCAAGGCGGGCATCAAATACCAAGGCATCATCGCGTGGTCGCCAGACCGCCTTTCTCGCAACATGCGGGAGGGCGGCGAAATCATCGACATGCTCGACCACGGCGACATCATGGACATCAAGTTTGCCAACGGGTTCGTGTTCTCGAACGACCCGTCGGGCAAGATGCTGCTCGGCATCACGTTCGTCATGGCCAAGCAGTACAGCGACCAACACTCCCAGAACGTCACCCGCGCCAACCGTCGGAAGACCGCCGAGGGGAAATGGGCGGGGAGCCATTTGAAGCACGGCTACTACAAGAACAACGCCCACTATCTCCTCCCCGACGGCGAGAACCACGAGCTCGTCATGGACGTGTTCCGTCTCCGCCTCCAAGGCACGCCGCAGAAGGACATCGCGGCTCACCTACGCGAGCGCGGCTATCCCGTCGATACGGCTCACACGAAGCACCGCAAGCTCGTCATCGACGACAAGTTCGTCTCGGACATCCTCCACGACGTGTTCTACGTCGGGGCGATGAAGTTTGGAGGGCACTGCGTCAACCTGTTTGAAAAATACGATTTCACGCCCGCCGTCTCCATCGAGGATTTCGAGCGTCTGTTCAAGAACGACGGCGAGAAGGTGGGCATCGACCTCAAGAAGATAATAAACCCACGCACGGACACCAAGGCCGCGCTCATGCGGCAGTTCGTTATTTGCGGGCATTGCGGCAAGTTCATGTCCACGGGCATCACCAAGGGCAAATACTATTTCCGTTGCGACACGCCGAAGAAGGTTTGCCCGATGCATGGCAAGTCCACCCGCGCCAAGGTCGTGCTCGACGCTCTCTACGTCTATTTGGAAGGCCACCCGCTCACTACGGAGAAGGGCTACAAGCACTACGTCGCCGAGATGGGACGCGTCCTGTCCGAGCAGGGCAAGGAGGCCGAGCGGGAGCTCCGTTCGCTCGTGGCGCAACGCCAGCACGCGGAGGAACGGGCGGAGGACATGAAAGACCTCGCACGCGGGGCGAAGGGCGACAGGGTGCTCGTGAAGGAGTATCAGGTGGACATGAAGAAGCATCTTGAAAAGGCGAAGGAGCTGGCCGAGCAAATCGCAAAAATCAAATCCGAGCGGCTGAACGCGACCGACGCGATTGCCACCTACGAGGATTTCCATGAACTATTCGGAAACCTCGCCAACCTCATACAAAAAATCGACAGCATGGCCGACCTCGAATACATCATCAGAAAAATCTTCATGAACGTCACCGTCACCGACCAGAAAGTGGCTGATATAACACAAAACTCCCCGTTCAGGGAGCTGTGTGTGGACGCCGAATCGGCGATGGTGACCCCACGGAGAATCGAACTCCGATTTGCAGGATGAGAACCTGCCGTCCTAACCGTTAGACGATGGGGCCGTCTTAGGGCCTGTCGCCCTAGTGTCGGCAAGATATCATGGACTGACCACCTTGACAAAAACCCCATTTTCTGCTATATTATCTGGTCCCGTAATGCTACACTAACCCGTAGGAGGTGTCCGATGTCCGCGACTCTCAACGCCAACCTTGGTGAGCTCATCAGTCTGTTCTACGACGAGTTCATGGAGCTGTATGGCGATCCGGAGCTCGCATCCGTCGCCACCGCCGCTGTCATCAACGACTTGCTCGCTGAGGCAGCCCAGCCGACCGCCGACCAGGCTGCGGCTTGACGCTTCTTCCCGCTTTTTCCCCACATCTTCTACGAGGTGTGGGGATTGCGCGTTTATAGCCACTCCTTTTCCTGCCGCACAAGCAGCTCGTTCGCTCGCTCCGGCTGCGCCATCACGTCCAAGACCGCCTTTTCCATCCGCGCACCCTGCGAACCTTTGATGAGCACCACGTCGCCCGCATGAATCTCATGATCCAAATACCGCCCCGCCTCCTCCGGCCCCTTCACTTTCACTATCTGTTCCTCCTTCATGCCTGCCTCCATGGCCCCGCGGCAAATGTCTTGCGCAATCTCGCCCGAGCAAACGAGCAAATCCACATGACTCTCTGCCGCCTTCCATCCAATCTCACGATGTAAACTTTCCGTAAACGCTCCGAGCTCTGCCATCTGCCCTAAGACCGCAATACGACGACCCGACTGCCCAAGCGGCATTTCCTTCAATACATCGAGCGCGGCTTTTGTTGAGCTCGGCGCCGCGTTGTAGGAATCATCAAGCAAGAGTGAGCCTTTGATGCCAGCGAGTGGTTTGAGTCGACCTGATGGCGAGACATATTTTTTGAGCGCTTCTGCGCCATCAACAAGTGAAATTCCAAAGTACGTTCCAACCGCAAGCGCCGCAAGTGCATCAGCGGCTTGATGCTTCCCCATCGTATTCTCGAGCACAACTTCTGCCTGTTCACTTTTGAGTCGATTATGAGCCGTAAAGCGCATGCGAATCTTCGGTTCAGTTTCGAGCTCATATCCTTCGCCGTGAATTTCTGCTTTCTCTGCAAATCCATATGTCACCACCGGGGCTTGCGATACAGATTTCATCTTCGTCACCAACTCTTCGTCTGCATTGAGCACAGCGAGTCCATCATTGGGTAGCGCTTTGACGAGTTCTGTTTTTTCCGCAACAAGCGCTTCAAACGAAGGATAGTTTGAAACGTGGACGTGGGTGATCGGTGTCACCACGCCAACAGAAGGCGGCGCAAGGCGACATAAATGCGAAATGTCCCCCGGACGATCCGCGCCGAATTCCAGAACTAAATGGCTGTGATAAGTCCTATAAGACTTATTGGGCCAATAGGACCTATACAAGGCTCGCAGAACGACAAACAACCAGCCTACGTCAGTCACCGGCTTTTCTATTCCCAAAATCGTGAGCGGCACGCCAATCTCTGTATTAAAATTTTTCTTCGCTGTGCGTACATCGAACTGACTACCCAGCACAACCGCAATCGCTTCCTTCGTAGAAGTTTTTCCAACCGATCCTGTCACCGCAATGATGATAGGTTTGTGGCGCTCAAGAACACGCCTCGAGCACCAGGTGAGCAGATGAGTAACCAGTGATTTCATATTATCTTTGAGGAGGAACCTCAAAATACCTTAGCAGAAACTCGGCTAACTGACCAAACACTGGCGCGGCAGAGGATTCGGCATAACGTACAGCGCGTGGATGATCCAAACGCACGACCATGGCAAACCTTGCGTCTCCTACAGGACCATAACCCGCGAATGATCCGACCGTTGCGTCTGTTTGATAACCTAAACCATCTGCGCGTGGAATTTGCGCCGTTCCTGTTTTACCTGCAATGTAATAACCGGGCACAGCCGCTTTTTTCCCATGACCGTTTTCCACCACGGAGATAAGCATCGCGCTAATCAATCGCGCGCTGTGATCGCTTATCACCTGCCGCACTTCATGCGGCGTTGTTTTTTTGACCGTCCCATCTGGAGAACGCACTTCTGACACCACATACGGTTGCATAAGTTTTCCATCATTGGCCATGGCCGCGAACGCGGAGGCCACCTGCAACGGCGTCACCGTGATGCCTTGCCCGAACGAAGCTGTTGCCGCATACGACTTCGCTGCTTCTTTGAGCGAGCTCACATTTGCCGCAGACTCGCCTGACAACTCAATCCCTGTGTACGTGCCAAATCCGAACGCCTCCACATATTTTTCAAACGTCTCCTTGCCCATTTGCTCCATGGCAAAAATCGCTCCCGTATTAATAGAATTCTCGAGCACGCTTGTCATCGTCTGCTCTCCATACACTTTGTCGTCCGCGTTTTTGATTGTGTACTCATCCACGACAACCGAACCTGTATCCACGAACGTGGTTGCAGGAGTGAGCACGCCGGCATCGAGTGCCGCAGCCATCGTGACGGGTTTAAAAATCGAGCCAGGCTCGTATGCATTAAAAATCGCCGGATTTTGAAACACGTTAATATCTTTCACGACGTTGTAGCTGTTGGGATCAAAGTCCGGATCTCCACACATCGCGAGCACAGCGCCGGTCTTCGGATCTAAAACCACAATCGAGCCGCCGTCAGCCTCATATTTTATGACCGCGGCTTTGAGTTTCTCACACGCCTCAAACTGAATCGTGCGATCAATCGTGAGCACAACGTGAGACCCGTCCACAGCTGGTTCAAACGCACGATCGCCCGAGGCAATAAAACGCCCGGCCACGTCGCGCTCTGAACGAATAAATCCGGCCGTGCCTGCAAGGGCTTTATCAAATGTCCCTTCAATCCCGTACTTGCCAGAAAATGAACCGTCATCATTGCCACCCACAAACCCAAGGACCTGACCGCCAAGCCCCGTTTCCGGATACGTCCGTACGTCTTCTCGCACATAACTTATTCCTGCCAAGTCTGCCGCATCTATTTGCTCCAAAATCGCCTCTGGCACGCGCCGTTTGATCGGCTCATAGGGATCATCTTTTTTGTCGAGCTTCGTTTCGAGCGTTGCAATCTCTTCGGGCGAAAATACAAGCAATCCCCCAAGCGTCACTGCCTCTGCATGGACATCTTTCACATGGCGCGGATCGGCAAAGACAAATCCCATTTGCACATTGGTGGCGGCGGCGTAAGTCGTGCCATCTTGCAAATCTTGCACCAGAATATCGCCGCGCTGGGGGAACAAATCTTGATAAAGTGTGTACTGGCCTTTTGCAAGTGCATCGTAATAAGAAGCATCAACCACCTGCAACATAAACAAACGCAGGATGATCGCTGCAGAAAAAAGTCCGACAAAAATGCGCAGAGCGTTGAGCCGAATATGTGAGTTCATACTTTAGTGATCTAAACCAAATCCAAACAATGATCCTGTTCCATTTGGATTGCGGCCGGCCGTGACTTCGGCGCCGTCGGAAACTCCATCCCCATCGGTATCTTGCACCAGCGGATTTGTCCCATAAAAAAGTTCCAGCTGATTGCGCAGACCATCGCCGTCTGTGTCGTTGGGATTCACCGTTGTGCTTTCCATGCCAGCCCGCGCACCTGGAATCGAAAAATCCAAAAATGGAATAGTGATCGAGCCTTTCAAACTGCTCTCACCTGGCAATGCGGCCACGTTGAAACCAAGCTCTTGAAAGAAATTTAAAATACTTGTGCTATTTTCATGGGATGATTTTACCAAAGGCTTGTTGAGTTCCGAAAAACTCAGATCAAGATCCCAATCTGTTGAATGCAACGTGAGCTCGTGCAACAGAAAACTTGTGCGACCAATCCACATTTCCCCTTTTATGGTAGGTAAAGCCCTGACATGCGCTTGAATCGCTCGATACGTTTCAAGATCAATTTGCGCTTTATGCTGTCGCTCCCGCAAAAGCGTCAAAAAAGAAACGAGCCCTTCTTTGTTCGGCACAAAGGTGTAACGCAACGCCGTGTCACCATCAAATACTTTTGTAAAGTCCACCCTCTCCACATGGACTAACTCAATCTTGCTCAAAGCATCTTTCAAAACGGCCCAATCCTCTGCATCAAACGTCGGCAAGGGTTCAAGTCCGAAAATTTCTGCAAGCGAAAGCTCGGAGGGAATACGAATCCATTTCCCTTTGAGCGATGATAAATTCACGTCTGCATACTCTGGTGCAACTTCCAAAAAAAGAAAAGCGGAATCTGCTTCCTGCGCCCATGTGCCACCAAGGTCCACGCCATTTGAATCCGCTTGCACACGAAAAAGCGTTTCGTGGATGAGTGATGGGAGCGATTGCAGATCAAGCTGTGTGCGCAGACCAAAACGGATGGACTGACTCGCCTTAGGAAGTTGAAACAACGGGACAGATGTCACGTTTTCAACCGTGCCCTTTGTACGAATAACAACGGACTGCTGAGCAAACATCGTGCCCATCATACGCGTAACATCATCCCCAAGTGAGCGGCCAAGGGTCAGCCAGGAAACAAGAATGGCGGCGCCTATTAGCGCCGCCGCCCCTGCAAATCCCCAAACAAGATGTGTTGGGTTCAATCGCATAATGGAAATTACAATGCACGCACATCATCTTCCGTCATGGCTTTGCCGATGAACCAGGACTCTTCGCGATCCTCAGCGCGTGTAAGGCGGCGCAGAATCTCTGCATGACTCCCATCATACTGCTTCATGAGAAAGGTGTCATGTTCCTCACGATCGGAATCGCCCTCAACTTCCAAAATCTCAGCTTGATCTTCGTAAGACTCCTCGTAACTCATGCCCCGGTACGTCGCAAAATTATCTTCTTCTTCCTCGACCTCTTCATCAACCGCCTTGAGCAAAAAGAGTTCGTCGCCGGTTTCGTCCACGATAAACCAGTCGCCGCTGTCAGACCACATCCACACAAGCGTGTCGCCCGAAGCGAGCTTCACGTGTTCAATGGCCGTGACGCGAAACTTCGTGTCATCAACAAGGACGGTGGCATCCACGGTTACGCGTTCAAGAATTTCTTCAAAAGTCATAGATTTAATTTCTGGTCGGGCTGGCGGGATTTGAACCCACGACCTCTTCGTCCCGAACGAAGCGCGCTACCAACTGCGCTACAGCCCGACAATGATTACGGTGAAACCTGATACTGACAAGCGCGCTTCCGGTGCAAGCCGATCTCGCTTTGCTCGATATCGTCTTGCCCGTTCTCGCCGTCGCAAGTGAAGCAGTTCACTTGCTAACGCTTCGCGTTTCGGCTTGAACCCAACTGCGCTACAGCCCGTTGTTTCAACATGGCTGAAGATACCTGAAGTCTTTCAAGAAATCAAGAAGCCGAGCGCATGCTCGGCTTCTTTCTACTTCTTCATTACTTCGCGGCCTGCGCTTTATCTTCTTTTTCCTCTTGTTGAGCTGCACGACTCTTACCAAGTGCCATTGCCTCATACGCAGCTGCATTGCGCTTCGTCGCCTCTTGTCGAACGAGCTCTTGCCGTGCACGTTGTTGTGTCACCTCTGGCGCGAGCGCTTCCGAAATTTTTTGTCGAGCCTCTTGTTGCACAGGCTTTGCTCCACGCCACCAAGAGGTAAGACGAGACCAAATACCTGATGCAGGAGCAGGGGCGACGTACGGCTTTGCATACGATGCTCGCATCTCTTCCCCACGCCGCTTTGCTTGTGCAAACGCTTTTTCCCGCGCCTTGAAAGCATTTTGCTGCTGAAGCAACGTTGATTCTGGCATCACCATTTTCGGTGTGGCTGAAGGCGAAGAAACATATCCCAAAATCTTCTCACGCTCTTGCGTAAGCTCTCTTTCTTTTGCGTTGATCACACCGGCTCGCTCGCTCCAAGCTTCGCCCTGCAAATCTTTAAGCCCGCCCTCGAGCTCTTCGATTTCTGCCTCAAGGCGTTTTTCCGTGTCTGACTTCACGATAAAAGGCTGGTCTGCACCTGTGCCTTCGCTGTGTTGATTCATAAAATAATCTCATGGATGAGTCAATCTATTATAAAAAAAGCATACCACAGGCCGCTGTTTTTAATCTAGACAAGCGGATGAGTTTCTGGTACGGTCGCGTCGCCCACTCACCCCTGGAGGCATCATGTCGTTTTCTCCCTACCCACCTGGACCATTCACCTCTGACTGGCTACTCGCGACCGCCAAGCGCGCTGCCAAAGGAGAGCTGTCCCCGCATGTCACCATCACCCACGCTCTTGACAACGCCGTGCGTGATCAAGATGACGTTCTTCGTGCGCGATTGGGTTTCACTGGCGGACCGCCGGCGCTGACCATCTACGAAACGCCCTATGGCCGCGTCCTCCTGAGCGAAAGCGGAAAAAAAAATCCGAACGATCTCACCCGTGTCCAATGGTACGACCGCTACGCCAAACTCGCGCGGACGATGCTCGACACGTTCAAGCCCAAGAAGCTGGCGATCGTGATCGAGAACGAGGCTCCCCTCGAGCTCGTCGCTGAAGCCATCACTTGTGCGATGATGTCGGCGCACATCTTCAAGACGGGCAACAGCGAAGACACCTACTACGGACCCGATGCTCTGTATCTCGTCCACACGGGGGTCATCGAAGAAGGAGTCGAGTTCGCGTCGCGGCTGGCCGTCGGTCTGGAACGCGGCGACTTCGAAAACCTGGCGCGCTTCCTTTCGTCCTGTCCGCTCAACGTCATCGACGTCGACAAGGCGGCGGAACTCGTCTACGCCATGGTCTCCACCAACGAGCACGTCAAGATCCATGAGCCGACGCCGGAGGAGTATGCCCGCATGGGTCTGCTCAATGGAACGTGTCTGGGGTCTGGTCGTCCTGGCCGCGTGATCGCCATCCAGATCGATCCGAGCAGTGGTACGACGACCGAAGTCGATATCGATGTGGCCAAGGGGCTGGTCTTTGACGACGGTGGCGCCAACTACAAGAACGAGCACGTCGACCAGATGGAGAAGGACAAGAGCGCGGCCATGCGTAAGCTCGCCAAGGCTCTCTACTTCATCCTGCATCCTGAACGGCTCAAACGGACGTTTGTGGCCACGCTGGTGCTGGCGGAAAACCGCATCGACGGCGACGCCTGCATGCACGGCGACATCTGGACGGCCTACGACGGTCGGACGATGCAGGATCAGAACACCGACGCTGAGGGTCGCAAGGTCCTCGCCGACGCCATCGCCTGGCTCGTCGAAAAGTATGCCAACCGCATCAACCGCCTGCTGACCACCGCCACCCTGACCGGCCACTGCGTCCTCGCCTTCGGCAAAAACGTGAGCGGCCTCATGGTGCGCGGCAACGATCGTGCCGTCTTCGACAAGCTCGAGGACATCGGCCTCGCTTGCGCCGATCGGGTCCACCGCCTGGTGGTCGATCCCGAAGACGACAAGACAATGGACGCCGAGCTGGCCGACATCCGCAACGTCGACGGTGTCCGTGATCGAGGCGCCATGAAGGGTGCGGCATTCCTGTGGAAGTTCGTTCCGCCCTCGGTCAAGCTGGTCGTCCACCTCGACATCGCCCGCGTGGCCGACGAAAAAGGCAAGAACATGGCCGACGGCATCGCCCCTCCTGGCGGATTCTGCTGGGACATCGAGACGCATCCACAGTAGCCAAAAACGACACTCTCTATCGCAACAAGGCCCCGGGGTTCACCCGAGGCCTTCTGCTTTTAAAAATCCAATCCTTCTCTCGCACCAACTCCAGAATAAAAATAATGCTTGCGCAAAACGACCTCCGAAACTAAGTGGGCTTTTTGTTTGAAGGACTCTGGTGCGTTACGGCCGGTTAAAATAATTTCTAGTTTGTCGGATTTTTTTTCTAAAAGATCGAGAACTGCTTGCTCTTCCAAAAAACCAAGCGCGCAACTTGAGTTGACTTCGTCTAGGACCAATAAGTCATATAGGTCGGATTGGATTAACTCGAGGGCTTTGATCAAACCTTGCCGACCAAGCTCGCGGTCTTCATCCGTAATCGAAAAATCAAACCGCCC
>Ga0209515_10005766_pt1 | contig 15879 bp, 24 predicted proteins | sample Subgroupgradi54m_FD_187454 | JGI IMG/M metagenome (GOLD analysis project Ga0209515, IMG submission 187454) | Subsurface groundwater microbial communities from S. Glens Falls, New York, USA - GMW60B uncontaminated upgradient, 5.4 m (SPAdes)... ...
AGTTATGGAGGCTGTTGATTTTAGTCTTATGGTAGGGGTTGATAGTCAATCACGCCTGCCACACTTGAGCGGGCTGCCAGGCGCCAGCGAGGAACGGACTGAGGCGTATATGGCAATACGTCGAAGGAGTCCCGCAGCTGGCAACGCCGCAGACCGCCAAGAGCCCGCCGGTGCAACCGGCTTCGCCGGTTGGCGGGGCGGGCGGTGTGGAGGCGTGGCGTGAATTGGAAGATTATTGCTAAATCCCTGGGCCACCACGAGATGCGCAAGCGCCTCCTGGCCGTGCTCGGCATGCTGCTGGTCTTCCGCCTGCTGGCCCATATCCCGGTACCCCTAGCCGACCCCCACACCCTCAAGCAGGTCCTGCAGAACCTCTACACTCAGTCCAACTCCAATCAGCTACTCGGCGTCTTAAACGTCCTGTCCGGCGGAGCGCTGGCCAATTTCTCGATCATGTTAGTCGGCCTGGGCCCCTACATCAACGCCTCGATCATCATGCAGATCCTGACGCGGGCCATTCCTCGCCTGGAAGCTATCAACAAAGAAGGCGAGTACGGCCGCAAGCGGATCAACCAGTACACCCGGATGCTGACTTTTCCGCTGGCCATTTTCCAGTCGATCGGCACGATCTACCTGATTCGCCAAGAAGCCAGCAGCATCGGCGGCCTCGGCGATATTACCGCTCATACCAGTCTGCTGCAGTGGGTGCTAATGATCGCCGCTCTGACCGGCGGCTCGATGGTGCTGATGTGGCTGGGCGAGCTGATCACCGAGCGCTCGGTTGGCAACGGTATTTCGCTATTGATTACCGTCGGTATCGTCAGCCGGTTGCCGAGCCTACTCTCCGAGCTGGGCCATGGCACCACCTGGACTAATAACCTACCGGCCGACCGTCTGGTGCTGCTCAACCACGCCTTCAGCCGCCACGGCTTACTAGTCGTTTCGATCATTAGCTTAGCAACGATCTTTGTGACCTGGAGCGTAGTCAAGCTCAACGAGGCCGCTCGGCGCCTGACCGTCAACTACGCCAAACGTGTCCAAGGCAACCGAGCTTATGGCGGCGTGACGACCACGCTACCGGTTAAGCTGATCATCGCCGGCGTGATTCCGATTATCTTCGCCCTGGCCTTTCTATCGGTGCCGGGCTTCGCCGGGCAACTCTTGACTCACGGCCAGGGCGCGGCCTTCGCCGCCCACAATTTCTGGGAGCATCTTGGCATCCAGCTATCGACGCTGTTTCAGAGCCCCAGCGCCGCGACTTTCGCCGCCGGCGGCTGGAAACCGTGGGTTTATCCGATCACTTACTTCTTGCTAGTGTTTATTTTCACCTACTTCTACACCAGCGTGACTTTCAACGCCAAGGAGATCGCCGAAAACCTCCAAAAACAGGGCGGTTTCTTGGCCGATATCCGCTCCGGCGCCCAAACCGAGAAGTACTTGCGCTCGATCGTCAATCGACTGACGCTGTTTGGCGGCATCGCTCTCGGTATTTTGGCGGTGCTACCGATTGTCGCCCAGGTCTACATCAACCAGAGTATCGCCATTGGTGGCACCAGCATCTTGATCCTGGTGTCAGTTAGCCTGGAGACGATGCGCCAGATTGAGTCGCGGGCGATGATGATTACCTATGATCAGTACGAGCAGCCGGATTACTTTTATGAGGATGTTGTGCCGGGCACCGCGGCGCGGCGCTTGCGCTGGCCGCCCCGCTGGCCGCGCCGCCGTTAAACCCTTTACAACTCTTTAGCTTTTTGTTAAACTGACCCGAGTTATATTTTATGGCGGCGGAGAAAGAAGTCATTGAGCTGAAGGGGACGGTCATCGAGGCTCTACCCGGCACTCAGTTCAAAGTCGAGCTGGAAAACGGCCATCAAATCATAGCCCACATCGCCGGCCGGATGCGGAAACACTACATCCGTCTGGTGCCAGGCGATAGCGTGACGGTTGAATTGACACCTTACGATCTGACGAAGGGTCGGATAACCTACCGCGAAAGCTAAGTCCGGTTACACCAACTAGGCAGAGTGTCACTCTCAGGAAGGGGATGATCCGTATGAAAGTACGTGCCAGCGTCAAAAAAATTAGCCCCGATGACAAAATCGTCCGCCGCAAAGGGCGGGTTTACGTCATCAATAAAACTAAGCCGCGCCACAAGCAGCGGCAGGGCTAAGTCGTGACTTCGTCACTCCAATTTTCAATTTTCAATTTTCAATTTTCAATCATTGATTCATTGCTCATGGACCATTCATTGATAATTGATAGATGTGAATTGATAATTGGAGCGACCAAGGGGAGCGACTGATGGCTTTAATTTCAGGAGTAACTATCCCCGATAATAAGCAGGTCGAAACGGCCCTGACTTACATCCACGGCATCGGCCTGACCACCAGCCGGCGAATTTTGGGTGAAGCCAAGATCGAGCCGACGGTTCGCGTTAAAACCCTGACCGATGGCGAACTCGGCCGTCTGCAAGAGATTATCGGCAGTCACTACACCATCGAGGGTGATCTACGCCGGCTGGTGACGGCCAACGTCAAGCGCCTCAAGGATATCAAGGCCTACCGCGGTCTGCGTCACACTGCCAACCTGCCGGTCCGCGGCCAGCGGACCAAGACTAACGGTCGGACCAAGCGCGGCAAGCGCCTGACGGTCGGCGGCACCGCCCGTAAGGCACCGGAGAAGACTTAAAATGGCTGAGCAGAAGCTAAAGACCGAACCTAAGGTCGAAGCGGAACCCAAGACCGTTGAGCCGGTCAGCGAAACTGATGCTACCGAATCGGCGCCGGCCGCGCCGCGGCGCAAGAGCCGTCGCCAAGTGCCTCAAGGCCAAGTCCATGTCCTGGCGACCTTCAATAACACCATCATCACCGTCACTGATCCCCAAGGCGGCGTGCTAGCCCAGTCCAGCGCCGGCGCGGCCGGTTTCCGTGGTAGCAAGAAGGGTACAGCCTACGCCGCCCAGATGGCCGCCGAGAAAGCCCTGGCCGACGCCAAACAGCTCCACGGCCTAAGCAAAGTCGACGTGCTGGTCAAAGGAGTCGGCTTGGGCCGCGAAGCTGCCGTGCGAACGCTCATCAGCCAGCGCTTGCAGATCGACAGCATTAAAGACGTCACCGGCACGCCCCACGGCGGCAGCCGACCGAGGAAGGCTCGGCGAACCTAAGATGGCCCGCGATACCACCTCCATTGTTAAACGCTCGCGCCGCGAAGGCTACGCCCTGCACCCCAAGGCCCACAAAGTGCTCGTTAAGCGGACCGCCAAGCCCGGCCAGCTCCACCGCGACCAGCGCTCCAAGCCCAGCCAGTACGCCATTCAGCTGCGCGAAAAGCAAAAGGTCAAGCGGCTGTACGGCCTGCTGGAGCGCCAGTTTGCTAAGCTGACTACAGAGGCTATTCGCCGCGCTGGCCCGTCCGGTGCCAACTTGCTGGAACTACTGGAACGCCGCCTCGACAACGTCATTTACCGCAGCGGTCTGGCGCCATCGCGACCAGCCGCTCGCCAGCTAGCCAGCCACGGCCACTTTACCTTAAACGGCAAGCGCGTCAACGTGCCGTCGATTCTGGTAGAGGTCGGCGACGAGCTGAGCTTGCGTGACCACAGCCGCTCCGGCGCCTACTTCAAGCAACTCGACGCTGTCAGCCCGGCGCCGTCATCGATACCGGAGTGGCTAAAGGTCGAGCGCAAGAAGGGCCAGATCAAAGTGACGGCTTTGCCCAGCCGCGATCAAGCCGAGCCCGACCTGCAGGAACAATTAATAATCGAATTTTACTCGCGCTAAAGGAGAGCCGCATATGACCAAAACCATCCACACGCCGATCCTTGCCCAAGTCACCGACCACGACGCCACCACGGCAACCTTTACCATCGAGCCGCTGCACACCGGCTACGGCATGACGCTCGGTAACAGCCTACGCCGCGTGCTGCTTTCCAGCGTCGCCGGCGCCGCTGTCACCGGCTTCCGAATTCACGGCATCAGCCACGAATTCACCACCGTCAAAGGCGTCAAAGAAGACGTCGTGGCGATTATGCTCAATCTCAAGGGCATTCGTTTCAAGGTCTATAGCGACGAGCCCCAGGTGCTGAGCCTAAACAAAAAGGGCAAGGGCCCAGTCAAGGCCAAAGATCTCAAGCTCAATGCCGACGTCGAGCTGGTCAACCCCGACCATGTGATTGCCACGATTGATGACGATAAGGCCGGCCTGAATATGGAGCTACAGGTCGAAACCGGCCGCGGCTACCGACCGATTGAGGAGCAAACCGCCCGTAAAACCAGCGACTTCATCAGCCTGGATGCCTTGTTCACGCCGGTGCTGCGCGTCCGCTACAAGGTCGAGAACACCCGCGTCGGCCAGATTACTGATCTTGATAAGCTGCTGCTGACGCTGACGACCGACGGTAGCTTGAGCCCGCGCGAAGCCTTTGAGGAAGCCGCGGCCATTTTGGTCAGCCAGTACAGCGCGTTGGCTGGGCAGACGCGGATTGAAGCCGCCGCGCCGCTGACGGCCAAAGCCGCCGAGCTCGGCGAAGACGAGGGCGACGAACCACCCGAACTGATGACCTCGATCGAGGACCTTAACCTGAGCGCCCGGACCACCAACGCGCTGGTCAATAACGACATCCACACCATTAAGGACCTGCTATCGTTGAGTGAAGCCGAGCTGCGTGATCTCAAAGGCTTTGGCAACAAGGCGCTCGACGAAGTCAAAGAAAAGATCGCCGAGATGGAGCTCTAAAAATGCAAAGCATTTTTAAGCAATATGCAACAAGCAATATGCAACATGGAACGAAATCATTAGCTCTTTTGAAGAGCCTCACCTTGTTACTTGTTACATGCTACTTGTTACTGCAACCGGAGGTTGCCGGTGCGTAGCTACGGTCAAGCCAGACGCAAATTTGGCCGCGAGCGGGATCACCGCCGCTCCCTGATCAAGAATTTGGCCGATAGTTTAATTAGCCACGAGTCGATCGTCACGACTTTACCCAAAGCCCGCGAAATCGTCAGCTATACCGAGCGACTGATCACCAAAGCCAAGGTTGGCGATCTGCACAGTCGCCGCCAGGTCATCAGCGGACTGGCTACCAAACAGGCCGCCAGCAAACTGGTCGACGAGCTGGTACCGCTACTCGGTGCCCGCAGCAGCGGTTATTTCAAAGTCGAAGCCAGTGGTTGGCGGCGCGGCGACCAGGCGGCGATGGCTAAAGTCAGTTTTGTTGATGATTTATCCAAAAAGACTCCGGTCAAGCCGGTCGCCGCGCCCGCCAAGGCTAAGCCCAAAGCCCTCAAATCAACTACCAAGAAAGTTTCACCCGCACAAACTTTGCCTCGCAAAGTTTCGGCGGGCAAGGCCAAGAAACCGGTTACCAAGAGTAAGAAATCATGAATCCCGTTCGAGGCCCTGAGGGCTCACACTCATCAATTAGCCATATGTCAATCACCCAAATTTCGTCTATCACTCAACTAACACTCGGTAGGGCTCTAACGGGATGAAAACCTACAGCCCTAAGCTAACTGATATCGATCGCCACTGGTATCTGCTGGACGCCAGTCAAGTGCCGCTCGGCCGCCTGGCTACCCAAGCCGCCAGTCTGCTGATCGGCAAGGGCAAGGTCACGCAATCGCCACATCTGGACGGCGGCGATCACGTCATTATCATCAACGCCGCTAAGTTGGTCGTCACCGGCAATAAAGTACAGGACAAGCTCTACTACCGCCACAGCGGCTACCCTGGTAATCTAAAAACCAAACCCCTGGGAGAGATGCCGCCCGAAGAGGTAATTAGGCTAGCCATTCGCGGCATGCTGCCGGTCAATAAACTGCGTGCCGGGCGGCTGGCGCGACTCAAAATCTATCTCGATGATCAGCACCAACACGCTGCTCAGACGCCAAATAAGCTCGAGCTAGGGAAGTCCTAATGGCTACAGCTACTGGTCAATACACCTACGCTTTGGGTCGACGCAAAAGCGCCACCGCTCGGCTGCGCCTTAACTCCGGCAAAGGTGAATTTTCCATCAATGAACGCACCGCCGAGGAGTATCTGGACACCAGTAAATACTTGATGAACCGGCTGTTGCGGGCCTTCCATGTCCTGGAGCTCGATCCGGCCAAATACAAAGTCAGTGTGCGAGTTTCCGGCGGTGGCCACGCCGGCCAGATCGACGCCATCAGTTTGGCGCTGGCCAAAGCCCTGGCCGAACTCAACGAAGACTTCCGTGGCACTCTCAAAAAGGCCGATCTACTCGGCCGCGACCCGCGTGAAAAAGAGCGCAAGAAGTTTGGCCTCCGCGGTGCCCGCAAACAACGCCAGTTTACAAAGCGATAATCGTTAGCTAAGCTAGCGCTAATGTTACCTTTTAATTATCAAGAAGGTTTTTGGTTTACCGGCACGATCCGTGGCGGCTGGCTATCAATTTAATCTAAGAAAAATCATTGAATCAGAACCGCCACACCGGCGGTTTTTTAATTTTAAGGAGAACGAGATGAAAGAACAAGATAGTGGGCAGAAGGATACACCAATTCAGCTACCAAATATGGTTGGCTTCTACTTGATGCGGTCGGCTGTAGGCATCGCCTCAGCAGACGAGGAAGCCATCACTAGAGACATGGTTAGCTCGGTTTCAGCTAGACAAGAGGCGCTAGACGAATTATGTAAAATGGGGGTCGAAATTACAGATGATGATCGGTCGCCAGAGGAAATACTATCCTTCTTGAAAGACTTAGATGCTCGGCGTCAAAGTGGGCTATAATTAGCTGTAATGGCTAAAGAGGTTGTTTTAACCGGGCTGCGCTCCAACGCGGCTTTTCATCTGGGTAATTATCTGGGCGGAATCCAACCGATGGTCGAGCTGCAAAAGCGTCACGCCGGTGACTACCAGCGGAATATGTTCGTGCCCGATCTGCACAGCTTCACCACACCGATCGACCACGGCAAGTTGTATGAGCAGACTCTCGCCAATATTAAGGTCTACGTGGCGGCTGGCCTCGACATCGAGCAGCCCGACACTTTTATCTATCGCCAGAGCTACATTCCGGCCCACGCCGAGCTGACTTGGATCTTAGACTGCTTCACCGGCTTCGGTGAGGCCAGCCGCATGACCGAATTTAAAGATAAGTCAACCACCGTCGGCGCCGACCGGGTAACCATGGGCCTTTTCAATTATCCGGTGTTGATGGCCGCCGATATCTTGCTCTACGGCGCTCGCTGGGTGCCGGTCGGCGACGACCAGCGTCAGCACGTCGAGTTTACCCGCGATCTGGCGCTACGCCTCAACAAGCAATTTGGTGAGCTGTTCGTCGTGCCCGAAGATACCAAAAAACAGATCGAATTCGCCGGCCGCCAGCAGCCGGTACGCATCCGCAGTTTGCGCAATCCAGCTAAAAAGATGAGTAAAAGCATCGACGATCCAGCTGGTACCATCATGCTCGACGATGCGCCGGCCGAAGCTGCCAAGAAAGTCATGGCCGCCGAGACCGACTCGGACGGCAAAATCGCTTTTGATTGGGAAAAGCAGCCGGGCGTGACTAATCTGCTGCAAGTCCTAGCGTTACTCAACCAAGCGCCCCAGGACGAAATCAATCAGCAGTGGCAGGGCAAGGGTAGCTACGGCGAACTTAAATCAGCCGTGGCCGCGGAAGTCGAGAAATTTCTAAAAAGCCTCCAGGCCAAGCTAGCTGATATCGACGAAGCCAAACTATTGAAGAAGCTAGAGGCCGACGAGTCGGCCATGGCCAAAATTGCCAACGCCCGGCTGCTAAAGGTCCAGCAAGCCGTCGGCCTGCGCCCGGCGTAAGAAACATGCCCAAATTCAAGGTCAAAACCAGCGAGGCGGGGCAGCGTGCCGATCGCATTATCGCCAGTCGCTACCCCAAGTTCAGCCGTTCTAGCCTGAAAGCGCTTTTCGTTCAAGCCAAGGTTAGACTGCGCGATGCGACTTTAAAAGCCGGCCATAAGCTTCACGCCGGCGAAGCCATTGAAGTCGACGACCAGCTGATTAGCAGCCGGCCGAAGCCGCCGGCGCTGCCGATTATTTATGAAGATGATGAGGTGACAGTTATCAATAAACCAGCCGGCCTCTTGAGTCACAGCAAAGGTGCGCTGAACCTTGAGTCCACGGTCGCCGATTTTCTGGCGACTAAAATCACCGATAAAGCCTTGAGCGGTAATCGCCCGGGCATCGTCCACCGATTAGATCGGGCAACGTCGGGTGTCATGATTGGCGCTAAGACTAAGCCCGCCCTGGATTATCTGCAAAAGCAATTTGCCAGTCGCCGCGTCCAAAAGACTTATCTGGCGATCGTCGAAGGGGAGCCGGCGCCGGCCGAAGCTCTGATTGACGCGCCGATAGGTCGCAACCCGGCCCGGCCGCAGTCTTTCAAAGTCAGCGCCCGCGGCCGGGCCGCCCAGACCAGATTCAAGTCACTCAAGACCGTTAGCAAGGATGGCAAGAACTACTCGCTGCTGGAACTGATGCCGCTGACTGGTCGTACTCACCAGCTGCGCGTCCACCTCAAATATATCGGCCACCCGGTCGTCGGCGACCGGCTCTACGGCCACGGCAGCGACCAACTATATTTACACGCTGCGGCGCTGAGCCTGCGGCTACCGAGTGGCAAACCACAGACATTCAAAGTGCCGCCGCCAGCTAGCTTCAAGGGGTTCATGGGCTCATGAGCCGCTTGCTCGACCAGCTCGTCCTCCACCCCAGCAACCGCGAGCAACTCAAGAGATTTTTGGCCCGCCCCGCCCACGCTTTACTAATCACAGCTCCGGTCGGCAGCGGTAAGTATTGGCTAGCCAAACACCTGGCGGCCGAAGTACTGGGCCTCGACAAGCTAGTCGCCGTTGACACTCACGCCTACTTTATTCATTTGCGCCCGGCCGAGACTAAGCAAGAAATCGCCATCGACGACGTCCGGGCAGTGACAACTCAGCTGCGACTCAAGACAATTGGCAGGACGCCGATCCGCCGGATGGTCTTGATCGAAAACGCTCAGGCCATGAGTCTCGAAGCCCAGACAGCGCTGCTCAAAATGCTCGAGGAGCCGCCGGCCGATACGCTGTTTATACTGACAGCGACCTCGCCCCAGGCTCTGCTGCCGACGATCGTTTCGCGCGCCCAGCGCCTTGAGCTACAGGCGGTTGAGCTGACCGCCGCCCAGCATCACTTCGCCAGTCAGCCGGCTGGAGAAGTCGAGCGGGCCTGGCGCTTGAGCGGTGGCCGGATGGGACTGCTCAGCGCGCTGCTCAGCGGCGATGAGACCCATCCATTGAAAGAGGCTATCGCCGAAGTCCGCGAATTTCTAGCCGGCAGCGCTTACGAAAGAGTCGTCTACGCCCAGGCGCTGATGACGGACCGGCTGGCTCTGGCTAATTTCATCGACGCCGCCAGCCGAGTTATGCAGTTTCTGCACCACGCCGCCCTGGCCAAGGATAACCGCCAGCTGGCGATCAAGCTCCAAGCCAACCGGGAGCTACTGAGCGAGCAGCGCCGCCAGCTGGCGGCCAACGCCCAAGCCAGGCTAGTCGGACTACAACTCGCCCTACGCCTAAGAAGTTAGATTTTGCTATAATTAGAGCCAATGTACGCCTTAGCCTTGCTCGTCTCTTTTATGCTGTTGGTCTATCAGCACAGCCGCCTCAGCGAGCGCCAGCTGGCGGCCATCGTGCCACGCCGCATCGGTAATCGACTCGGCCAGCTCTGGGCGATCGCCCACCACGGCATGCGCGAAAACCGCTTGCTGCGCGCTGAAAAGGCTCTGCTGACCATCCTAAAGATCGACGAGAAAAACGCCGCGGCTTATAACCGTCTGGGTATCCTCTACGCCAAGCAGCGCGAGTACCGCGACGCCATCGACTGCTTCGAGATCGCCAGCAGCATCGAACCGAGCGCCTCCAGCCTGCACAATCTCGGTTTGATTTATTACGAAACCGAGAACTACCAAAAATCAGCCACGGCTTTTGAGCAGGCCCTCAAACTCGAAGACGGTCTGGCCGCCCGCCACGTCGCTTACGCCAAAGTTCAAGAGAAGCTCGGCAACGATAAGCTGATGTTCCAAGAGCTGCAAAAAGCCCTCGATCTGGAGCCGACCACCGAGGCCTACAAGCTGCTAATCAACGCTTATGAATCACGCGGCTTCCACGACGAGGCCGCCAAACTCAAAAACAAGCTGGAGCGACGCCCAGCTCGCACCAAGCGGTCTCGGCGGCTGGCCCGCCCCCGCCGAGTTGTTATCTAATAGCTAGACAAGCTATCTTTGGTTGCTGCCCTTAAGAGCGGATTCGACGACGTCCCGGGGTAAGGCGGCTGCCGAGAGCAAGGCCTGGCGAACTTTCTGGACAGCCTCGCCGCCGACACTGGCCACAGCTTCCATGGCGCCGCCGACGGCGGCTTTGGTCGCCGCAGCGGTCTCCACACCGACGCTGCCAGCTGATTTAACGGCGCCTTCTACGACTGACACAGCCGCGGCGGCCACGTCGCCGCCGGTTTCGGCGGTTGCCTGGACGACACCTTTAGCGGCGCCGCGGACAGCCGAGACTACATCACCGCCCACCTCATGGACGCCTTTGACGACACCACTCATCGTGCCAGCTGCCACCTCAGTCAGCGAGGCGCTGACTTGGCCGGCGCCTTTGATAGCTCCACTGGCCACCGAGGCTACCTCGTCAACTCCCGTGCCGGATACTTCGCCGCCGCCTTTCAAGACGTTGACGACCTGATTTTTAACGGTGTCTGTAACGGCACTCAAGATGTCGTCAGTACCTTTAACCGCCGCCACTACGGCGTCCGTAGTTTCGTTAATAATTTCCTTTAGCATCTTTGTCCTCCTTAGAGCTTGAGTTTATGAAAATTATCATAGCATAAGCGATAAGCTGGGTACTGGTGCAGGGTGGGATTCTGACCTCGCCACTAAACTCAAAGCCTGTTGAAGCGATAACTGGCCGCACCAAATGCCCACCAGCGTAGGCCCCCGCCTAGTTGTTATCTGACCCCTGTTTTGCTAGACTTCTAATGGCTTAGCTGCCACCTTAGCTCAGTTGGCTAGAGCGTCAGTTTTGTAAACTGAATGTCGTCGGTTCGAATCCGTCAGGTGGCTCCAGGCTGGGGTAGTGAAGCGGTCAAACACGACTGACTGTAAATCAGTTGGCATTCGCCTTCGGGGGTTCGAATCCCTCCCCCAGCACCAGAATCAAATATATGACAGAGAAATTTAAACAGCTCCTGGAGACCGCGAAGCGGGTTTTGATAACCTCGCATATTTCGCCGGATCCAGATGCGGTCAGTTCGGTATTGCTACTCGGCACCGTTATTAGGAAGAATTTCCCTGATAAACAGATCAGAATGGTGCTCGAAGAAGAACCCACGCGGGACTTATCTTTTTTATTTGGCTACAAAGACGTGGTCTTCCGGTCGCTGCTGGATGCCGCCAAAGAATTCAAGCCCGATCTGTTCATAATGGTCGATGCCATGAATTATGGACGGGTTTCTCGATCAGATGCTGACAAGCTAAGTAGCTTTCTTAGGGAGTCTAAGTCCAAGACCGCTACCCTTGATCATCACACTGAAGTTAGCCGTGACGACGTGGATATTTACATAAATGACCACCTGCCGGCAACTGCCCAGCAGATATATAAGCTAGCGTTTGATGATTGGGGTCTGCAGAAACCGGATGGATACGCCCAAACCACTCTGCTTGGAATCATTTCTGATACGGCGCGTTTTAAATACGATAACCCAGCCCATCGCCAAACCTTCAAGATTATTGATGAACTTCTAGATAATGGTGCCAGTATTGAAGCGCTCGAAAATCGCCTGGAGCGCTATTCACCAGAGCAAATGCTCGTCTTCAGCAATCTTGCCAAAAACGTGACAGATAGCGGTAGTGATTACACGTATAGCTTTATTGATGATGGCTTTAGCCAAAAAATTAAAGACCAGACTGCCTTTAAGGTGGCTTGTGAGTTATTTACCAGCCAATTTACCAGAAGCATCGGAGACAATCTCTGGGGCTTTTTAGTGTACCCGGAAGAACTTAACGGTAAGCCGGCCTACTCGGTATCTTTCCGCTCGGCCAACCGAGTTAGGGACGTAGCTGAATTAGCTGGCAAGCTGGGTGGCGGAGGGCATAAACGAGCCTCCGGCGCCAAGGGCATTCAAGCCACTAGCGTCCAAGACGCTGTCAAAAAAGTCCAGACAGCGATTGAAGCAACCGATTGAGCTCTAGTACAATAGATCAGCTAGCGTAGGCCGTGATAGCTCAGTGGCAGAGCGACGCCATGGTAAGGCGTAAACACGAGTTCGATTCTCGTTCACGGCTCCAGCCTTCGCTAAAGCTACGGCCGGCAGGCCGTTTGTAATCTGTCTCTAATCTGTTAAAATAAGCGTCAAAGGATCATTATGGCAAAGGGTGAAAAGCGAAAAGTTATTGGTTTGGTCTGCGAAGCCTGCGGCCAGCGCCATTATTACAGCACCAAGAACACCCAGAACGTCCCCGATAAAGTGGAGCTGCTGAAATTTTGCCCGGTCAAACGGTTCTCGGCTAAGCAACTCGAAACCCGTAAAAGCCTCGGTCGCAACGAACCGCCGCCCCGTCGTTAGCCAGTTGTTACAGATTGTGCTATTTTGAAGCAGTTCGCCTGGTTGCGACCAAGGGGCATAGTACAACGGCTAGTATAAGGCTCTCCAAAAGCCTAGATCGTGGTTCGATTCCACGTGCCCCTGCCAGAATTTGGACTTTGATGATAAAATAACAGATAGGATTATGACCAGCGCCACCAAAATCAACCTAACCAAGCCGATACTAATTACGCTTTACGGCTTTCCAGGCTCAGGCAAGAGCTTTGTCGCCCGACATTTGGTTGAGGATTTTCAGCTGGCCCACCTCAACAGTGAGCGCCTGCGCAGCGATTTATTCGAGAATCCGCAGTACAGCGAGCGCGAAGATTTCATCGTCAGCCAACTGATGAGCTATCTGGCTCAGCAGTTTTTGATCGCCGGTCTCGGTGTGGTTTATGACACCAACGCCCGCAATCGCCAGTTCCGCAAGCAGCTAGCCGATCTGGCCAAGCGCAATCACGCCGACTATCTTTTGCTTTGGCTACAGATTGATCAGGAGTCGGCTTACGAGCGCACCCAAAAGCGCGACCGCCGCACGGCCGACGACAAATACGCGCCGGAGCTCAGCCAAAGCTCGTTTTTGGAGCAGCTGTCGCAGATGCAAAACCCCGACAAGGAGCCCTACCTGGTTTTGAGCGGCAAGCACGGCTTCGCCAGCCAGAAAAACTCCATCCTTAACTATTTTTATAAAACTAAGCTGGTGCCGCGCGAGATTGTCCAATCAGCTATCACCAAGCCTGGCCTGGTCAATTTGATCCCGCACCGCGCGGCCGAGCCGCTCGACCTGACGCGGCGCAATATTTCGGTTGGCTAGCTCGCGTAAGACTTTTATCGAGGGCATCGGCGAGGTAACGCTGGCCAGGCGCCGCGGCAATCGCCATATGCGCTTGTCGATCAGCCCGGCTGGCCAGGTCCGAGTTAGCCTGCCGCTGTGGGCGCCGTACAGCCTGGCGTTGGCTTTTTTGCAGGAGAGACTGGCCTGGATCGAACGACACCGGCCACCGGCCGGGCCGCTGCTAAAATCGGGCATGCCGATCGGCCGGCACTATCAGTTGCTGTTTATACCGACTAGCTCGAGCACTGTTCGGACCAGGCTCAATGGCTCGTTTATTCAGATTAGCAGCGGCCTCGACTTTGCCAGCCCGGCCGCCCAGGTTAGAATTGTCCAGGCCGCCGAGCGGGCCCTCAAAAATGAAGCGCTCGAGGATTTACCGCCGCGGACCCGGCAGCTGGCCCAGGCCCATGGCTTTAAATACCGCTCGCTCAAAATTAAGCGCTTGACCAGTCGCTGGGGGAGCTGCAGTAGTCGTGGCGAGATCAGCCTGAGCTTCTACTTGGTCCAGCTGCCACCGGAACTGGTCGACTACGTCATCCTGCACGAGTTGCTGCACACCAAGCTGATGCAACACGGGCCGAAGTTTTGGGCGACAATGGCCGAACTCGACCCGCGCACGCCCAGCCATCGCCACACCCTTAAACGCTGGCGACCACACCTGCTTATTCAGTGATCACCCCAGTTGACATCTGAAGTCTGATCAGCTAAGCTTGACAGCGTTGGCCTACAATTTAATGTAGGCTGTTTTATTTTTTAAGAGGAGCTTAAGTTTTGGCTGATCGACGCGGTCCGCGCATGCGAAAGCTCGAACCGACTGCCCACCCGTCGGCGGAAGCGGCGCCTGTGACCGCTGAAAAGCCGCGGCGCGGGCGGTTCGGCCGGCTGTTCAAGCGCATCAAGTTGCCGGGGCCAGTCGTGGTGCCGCTGCGCTTCATCGGCAAGATTCTGCGCTGGCTGGTGCCGCGCTATCTGCGCAACGCCTGGCGCGAGCTGCGCCTGGTTACTTGGCCGAGCCGCCGCGAATCCTGGCGGCTGACCGGCGCCGTGTTTATCTTCGCCATCGTCTTTGGCGTATTGGTGACCATCGTCGACCGCGGCTTCGACTCCCTCTTTAAACACACCATTTTAAAATGAAGAATTACTATCAATCGCTAGGTCTTGCTTATCGGGAAGAACAGCCCGAGCGTCGAATTCATTTCGCGCCCGGCGCGATAGGAAACCCCGAAGGGGTGTCCTATAAGCCGGAGCCGGAGGCGGAGGCGTCCCCATGGTAAAACGCTACGACTCAACCAAGCAGTGGTACGCCATCCATACTTATAGTGGCTACGAGGAAAAGGTCGCCGAGAGTATCCGCCAGCGCGCCGAGTCGCTCGATATGGCCGACAAGATTTTCCAGGTGCTGGTGCCCAAAGAGAAGATGATCGAGATCAAAAACGGCAAGCGCAAGATTGTCGAGAAGCGCATCTTCCAGGGGTACGTGCTGGTCCAGATGAAACTCTCTGAAGACGCCTGGTACATTGTCCGCAACACGCCCAATGTCACCGGCTTTGTGGGTACTGGCGCCGAGCCGACGCCCGTCGATAATGAAGAGATCGCCAAGATCATGAAGCGGATGGGCCGCGAGGAGCCGCGCCACAAGTTTGATTACCGCGTCGGCGAGGTCGTCAACATCGTCGACGGGCCATTTAAAGGCTTCGACGGCGCCATCAACGACATCGACGCCCAGAAGGGCAAGCTGAAAGTATTAGTCAATATGTTTGGCCGCGAGACGCCAGTCGAGCTCGACGGCCTACAGGTAAAGAGAGTTTAGTATGGAAACATCGCCAGAAATAGTGAAAGGCCCCGGCCAAATGGATTTGCAGGAACTGTACGCGGCACGAGATAATGCTATTTTCGAGATGGACATCGATACATTAGCTGACATATCCGGAACCGCTAAAGCCAGAGCCGAGTCACTGGGGACCGGTAGTGAAGAACTAGGAGCGTATCAGGCGTTAGCTCTCGGTTGTGACGCTGACATTGAAAGGTTCTCCGAGGGTAATTAAGTATGGCTAAAGAAGTTAGAGCGAATTTAAAGATGAAAGTCCGCGGCGGCCAGGCCAGCGCCGCACCGCCAGTTGGCTCTAGCCTCGGCCAATACGGCGTCAACATGATGGACTTCATCAACCCCTTCAATGAACAGACCAAAGATCGGCAAGGCCAGATGCTGACCGCCCATATCACTATTTATGACGACCGGACGATGAGCTGGCGGATCGTCGGCACGCCGACAGATGAGCTGATCTTAGCCGCGCTAAAAGTCGATAAAGGCTCGGGCGAGCCCAACAAGACCAAGCTCGAGAAAAAGCTCAGCCAGTCGCAGCTGAGCGAGATCGCCGAAGCCAAAGCCGGCGATATGAACACTGATAACATCGAGGCGATTAAAAAACAG
>Ga0209515_10005768_pt1 | contig 15866 bp, 17 predicted proteins | sample Subgroupgradi54m_FD_187454 | JGI IMG/M metagenome (GOLD analysis project Ga0209515, IMG submission 187454) | Subsurface groundwater microbial communities from S. Glens Falls, New York, USA - GMW60B uncontaminated upgradient, 5.4 m (SPAdes)... ...
TCGGAGTCTTGGAAGGGCCCTCTCTGCCAATATGAGTGAGACAGTGCCCCCCAGGCAGTTTAGTGTCGAGGGCGAGCAAGGATCGGAGGCCCATGAACGCGACGGAGATGGCACTGGTGGAGTCGGAGGTGGAGGTGGTGGCGAAGGCGACCCGCCGGCGATTCACGGTGGAGTACAAGCGGAAGATCGTTCGGGAGGCGGACGGCTGTAAGACCCCGGGCGCCGTCGGGGCCCTGTTGCGCCGGGAGGGCCTGTACTCCTCACACCTGACGGTGTGGCGAGCGGCCCGGGATCGCGGAGAGTTGGCTGGGGCCGCGAAGAAGCGGGGACCCGTGCCCCAGGGCCCGGATCCGCGGGACAAGCGGATCATTGAGCTGGAGCGAGAGACCACGCGGTGGCGGAAGCGCGCTGAGCGCGCGGAGGCGCTCGTCGAGGTCCAAAAAAAACTGGCGGCGCTGCTGGGAACGTCGCTCGAGTCCGAGACGTCGTGATAGCGACGGTGACCGACCTCGGGCCCCGGCTCGGCATCGCGCCGACCTGCGCGGCACTGGGGGTGCCCCGGGCCACCTACTACCGGCGTCGCTGGCCCCAGTGTACCTCGCCGCGGCGGCAGCCGCCCCGAGCGCTCAGCGCCGGGGAACGGGCGGTGGTCCTCGATGTGCTCCACGAGCCCTGCTTCGTGGACCTCGCCCCGGCGGAGGTCTATGCCACCCTGCTCGACGCCGGGCAGTACCTCTGCTCCGAGCGCACGATGTATCGCCTCCTCGCCGCGTCCCACGAGGTGCGGGAGCGGCGGAACCAGCTGCGGCATCCCCGCTACGCGGTCCCCGAGCTGCTGGCCCGTCGGCCCAACGAGCTGTGGAGCTGGGACATCACCAAGCTGCTCGGGCCGGCGAAGTGGACCTACTTCTACCTGTACGTCATGCTCGACGTCTTCAGCCGGTACGTCGTCGGCTGGATGGTGGCCCATCAGGAGAGCGCCACGCTCGCCGAGCGGTTCATCCACGAGACGTGCACCCGGCAGGGGATTGGCCGCGAGCAGCTGACGATCCACGCCGACCGCGGCTCGGCGATGACCTCGAAGTCCGTCGCGTTCCTGCTGGCCGACCTGGGGATCACGAAAACCCACAGCCGGCCGCACGTCTCCAACAACAACCCGTTCTCCGAGGCGCAGTTCAAGACGCTGAAGTACCGGCCCGCCTTCCCAGAGCGGTTCGGCGCGATCCAGGACGCCCGCGGCCACTGCCACGTCTTCTTCCCTTGGTACAACACCGAGCACCATCACAGCAGTCTTGGTCTGCTGACGCCCTACGATGTCCATCACGGCTTCGCCGAGCAGCGCGTGGCGGCGCGGGCAGCGGTGCTGGCCACGGCCTATCGCGCGCACCCCGAACGCTTCCCCGCCGGCCTGCCCCAGCCGCCGGCGCAGCCCACGGAAGTGTGGATCAACCCACCCAAGCCCCAAGCGACGGAGGAGGCGCTCCTACACTAAACTCATGAACCCACTGTCTCATTCCTATTGACAGGTTCCGGGGCCCGGAGAAACATTTAGGTCTCTGAATAGGCCAAACAATAGGTCGGATAATAGGTCCCGAAATAGGTTAGAGAATCGGTCATCCTTACCCGTCTTTCGATTTTCCCAGGTAATCTCATGTTCCTATCCCATAAACGCACGCCTGGCGCAGCCTGAACCGGTCTTAGAACCGGTCCCACAACCGGTCTTAGAACCGGCCCTTGAACCGGTCGCAGAACCGGTGAGAGCACCGGTGGGTGAACTGGGTAGGAAGCGAATGAGGTCTTGCCCGCCGGCGCCGGCATCACCCTGGCCCAGGTCCTTTGTGCAGACGTCTATACGGTCGGCTTGGGGCCCCCGTTTCCCTTTTCCCGGCTATCTCAGTGTCCTATCTTGAAAAGGCCCGCCTGGCGCGGATTGAATTGGTCGGAGCATTGGGCAGAGCATTGGGCAGTGAACCGGGTAGAGTGATGAGGGCCCGAAGCGGGGGCCACCGATCGGCTTTGCCACATTCATAGAGCAGCCGCTTCACGCCGCCGCGCCCCAATAGGTCACGTAGAGCGCCGTGGCGACGAGGCCTTGGAGATAAGGCGTCGGCCTATAGCCAAGGTATAGATCCTGGCCCGATCGTCGATTCTAGGGGCGTGTTACAAAGGGGTACTGGGAGCAGTCGTATAACTGCTTGATTTTCCTTGGCAGTGATTGATCGGTCTGGGCGCGTAACAAACCAGGTGGTTTGTAACACTGAATCTGGTCACCTTTATCATACTCGCTTGCAGGGGTTTCTCTATAGGACGGTGACCAGTTGATGACGTACGTCCAAGCCCTACGCCTTTCCCTTCTCCTTCTCCATGTGCAGATCACACCCCCGAAATGGTGACTCCGCGGAGTGCAGATTAGTGGTTGAAATCTACACTGCCATCCCCCTCAATAAGGCTTCCAAGAAGGTTGAACCATCGGAGAAGGCATAGTAGAATCTAGCCGTCATAGGTGAGCGTGATGGGCCCGGGGTGACCATGGGTCTTCAGCTACCTATCGCAATCGGGTTGGCGTACTATCCTTCAACGCCCTCTTGGGTCTAACTCGGCCTGAGAGGGCGTTGGTGTTTGTGGTGGAGGAGGGGGCCCTGGGTAATCCGCCGCACCCCAAGGGTCAGAGAGTCACGTGGCGCTTTTCGATCGGAATCGGTGGTGCATTTGGAATGGAATATGCACCAAGGGAAACGGCAGACCCAATGGACAGGAATCGAGCCGGGCTGGGGGGGAAACGTGTCCACACACGATACCCGAGAAGTAGAGGGAGCAATATGTGGCAGACCGGCGGGGGGGAGTCACAATGACCACGAGTGAACCAAACATGAGCATGCAAGAGGGGCTAGAGCCGGGCGACGTCCGCGGGGCCCTGATCGTCATGATGACGATGATGTTGTTGGTCGGCCTTGTCATCGCCGATTTGGCCCACGTCGGGATGCCGCCCACGCCTCTCACGCAACCCAGAGTGACCAGGCTGGCGCCGGGGCTCGGTGCTCGATTCTCCGGCCCTGCACTCCGTCGCCCACATCGCGTACCACCACGCGTTGCCTCCGCGCCGATGATTATGGCGGTGCTCCAGATCCTGGCCGGGTCACGAGCGCGGTAAGGGGGGGGCGGCGCCCCACAAGGCCTGGGCGCTAATCTTGCCAGGCCAAGAGCATCGGAAAGGCGATCCTTCAAATGGCCGACGCGACATTTCGCGCAGGTTGTTATACGCACGGGGCGTCTTTGAACGTCTCAGGTTTGCAGATTGGGCCCCGGCAAGTGGAGAAGAGGAGGGAGGTGATGAACAAGGGGAGCTTTCTGTGCAGGCAGGCGATGTGGAAGTCAACTGAATCTCTCTTTTCCCATCAGTCCATGATGGCACAACGGAGGTGGTCCATGACCAAGATCCGAATGAGTGCGTTGCTGATGTTCCTCGCGGTCCCGCTTCTGGCCGTTCCGACGACCGCGCAGGCCGACGATTCTGCCAAGCACTTCCGGGAGAAGGTTCACGGGACATACATCTTCCGTATGGTCCCCGCGAGAAGCTTCTCAGACGTATCGGGCACCAGCGGTTTAGCGGCTGCGCCTCAGCAGGACATTCTGAGGGTGGGCGTCTTTAAAGCCGATGCCAAAGGCAACATTACCGGCGGTCACACGCTGGCGACTACCGACGATAACAATGGGCACACGTTCCTCGTCGACTTCACGTGGGCCGGCAGCTATACCGCCAATCCGGATGGCACAGGGACTCTCACCATCAGCGGCCCTTCCATCGTGATCAGCGCCTGCACGGATGAGACCGGTCCGGCGCCGGTCCCGCCAGCAACGTGCATCCCTTTCGAGGGCGGCGAGACTTACTCGATCGTGATCAACAGCGAAAAGACGGTTGAGATGACCCAGACCGACAACGTTGGCGGCGGCGCTAAGATCTTCATGACGGGTACAGCAACCCGGCGGGACGACTCAAACGGAAGCAGCAATTAACTTTCGCTAACCCTCAGGGGGCACCGACCAGGTGCCCCCTTTGTTCTCCGACCACGATGTACCAGTCTTCTTGCTTTCGGTGCAGATTACACCCCCGTAATGTGGACTCCCCGGAGGGCAGAGTAGTGGTTGAATTCTACACTTCTGTCCCTGCAACTCGGGGAATGACAGTGGGGACAAGACGTAAAGTCCTTCACGACGACTGGCTGTGTAAATCAGCTCGATGCGCAGTTAGCCTGAACCAGTGGTTTCAGCGGCGGAAGCAGGTCTTAAAAGCTGGACGGTCATAAACAGCTACTTGACAGTGATTTTCCCCGGTAGCTCATCGTCTCCCTTACCTCCCCTCCCGATAGGAATGACGTACCGGTACTCCCCTGGGACATCGAAGGTCACCGCGAAGTCGCCGTCTTCCGTGACCCTCACACGGACACTCTTCGGGGTGGGCATCCACTTGAAATGAGGCGGGCCAGCAGGAACGGCGGCTTTCCAGATCACCTCGTCGCCTCGCTCGATGGTAAGCAGGTCAGGAGCGATGCCGCCCTCGCTTACTTTGACGATCGTGGCCGCTGCGGCCTCTTGTCCTTCCAGGGCTATTCCCCATCCTAGCGCAACAATCGAAGCACAGATAACGACCCCTCTCCTGATGTTCATTGGCTCACCTCCATCACGCCTTCTTGCAATCAAAGGCGATCTCCCAAGGGGAGACACCACCCTGAGTGGGCTGCTCGGTCACTTCACTCGCCACTGCTCTCCGCAATACATGCAGGCAAATTGCTGGTGTCGCAAGGTCTCCCACACAACTGTTCCCCAAGGATCGAAATAGTCGATCCTCCGCGTGCCTGCGTGCCTGGGTTCCGGAAGCACCACCAAGAACCGCTTCCTACATCCGGGGCATCGCAGCGCAAAAGCGACACCAGTGTATGTTATCCAGGAAATCACAAAGGCCGCCAAGAGCGCAACGTACATCGCCTCCCAAACAAAATAATTCACAAGAGCGACAGGCGTGATCAATAACGCCACGACGAGGAGAACTCGGCTAACAACTGCGAACCAGCAAGCCAAGCGAACCAGTCTCGACTGAGGATGCAGCTGGACCGATTCCATCGCCACCCGGAAGGCTCCAAGTTCAGGAGGGTCAGAATTCCCCCTCGTCTCGCTCTCTTCACTGCGGTCCGGGAATTGGCTGCGCACGGCCCTCCTGCCTCCGAGCGAACAACTCGTAGACGGCCGGAATTACGAGCAGCGTCATTGTGGCTGCAGAGACTAGGCCCCCGATCACGACACGCGCGAGAGGACGCTGGATTTCGGCGCCAATCCCATGCGACACCGCAGCGGGTAGGAAGCCGAGGATTGCCACGATGGCCGTCACAATGATCGGGCGGAAGCGGATTTCGCACGCCCGCACGATCGCCTCTCGCAGAGGCACTTCCTCCACAGTCTGGCGCATGAAGGAGACAAGCACGACCCCGTCTAGCACACTCACCCCGAATACGGCGATATAGCCGACCGCTGCGGAGATGCTGAAGTTCGTGCCCCAAAGATACAGGGCAAGCGTGCCACCGATGATCGCGAACGGCAGGTTCAGCATGATCAGCAGGGCGTCGCCGACCGACTGAAAAGAACTGAACAACAAGACAAAAATAATGAAAAGCACAAGTGGCACAATGATATAGAGTCGCGCGAGCGCCCGTTGCTGGTCCTCGAAGCGGCCGCTCCAGACCATGGTGTAGCCCGGGGGCAACTTGACGGCAGCATCGACCTTTTGCATGGCCTCGCCCACCATGCCTCCCATGTCTCGCTCCCGGACACTCCACTTCACCGCCGCCCGCCGGATGTTGCCCTCGCGCAGGATCTGGGCGAATCCCTCGGTTTTCTTGATCTCGGCGAGCTGCGTGATTGGCATGCGCTCACCGTTTGGGGCGCTGATTGTCAGGTCTCGGAGGTTCGCGAGCGGATCTCCGCTCTGAAAGGTTCGCACGGGCAGATTAAACCGCCGCTCGCCCTCAAACACCACCGTGACGATCCGACCCTTCGTGGCCGCTTCGATCGCATCCTGGACGTCCTGGACATTGATCCCGTACCGTGCCGTCGCTGCGCGGTCCACCACGACCTGGAGCTGTGGCTGGCCGATGAGGTGGTCGTAGTCGAGGTCCGAGACGCCGCGGATGCCGCTTAGGACGCCCGCGATCTCATGCGCCGTGGCCTCCAGCACAAAGATATCGGGGCCGTAGATCTTAATGGCGAGCTCGCCTTTCACGCCTGCGAGCGCCTCGTCCACGTTGTCTTTGATCGGTTGGGAGAAATTCGTCGTGATCCCCGGTATGCTGGCAAGTGCCCTATTCATCGCGTCGATGAGCTTGTCCTTGTCCTTGATTCTCCACTCTTCGCGGGGCTTCAGCCCGACGAAGAATTCAACGTTGTCTGGACCGTTTGGATCGGTTCCATCATCGGGCGCGCCGTCCTGAGATACGACCACACGAGTTTCGGGAAACGCAAGTAGCCGCTCGCGAATTTCGTGGACATAGGGGCGAGCCCCTTCAAGCGAGATCCCGACGGGGAACTTCACGCGCAGCCAGATGTCTCCCTCATCGAGTTCCGGGAGGAATTCCTTGCCGAGAAGCGTGAATACGAACAGCGAAAGGGCCAGGAGAGCCCCCGCAGCGACCAGTGGGATCAGCGGGCGCCGCAGGCACCAGCGAAGGGCGGGAAGGTAGGCCCGACGGAGCCAGAGCAGGACCGGGCTTTCGCGCTCCGATGGTGGCCGGCGGAACAAGAAGCTGGAGAGGACGGGGATCAGTGTCAGCGTTAGAAGCAGTGACCCGATCACGGCGAGGGAGATGGTGACGGCCATCGGCTCGAACAGCTTCCCCTCGATCCGCTGAAAGGTGAGGATCGGCAGGTAGACGGTCATGATGATCAGCACGGCGAATGTCAGTGGCCGTGCGACCTCCATTGCTGAACGCCCCACCTCGGCGAGGACCCTTTGGCCCACCGGCTTGTGCTGGCTTAGGTGACGGAGGATGTTCTCCGTCATGACCACGGCGCCATCAACGATGATCCCGAAGTCGATGGCCCCGAGCGAGAGCAAGTTGGCTGGGATACCTCGCAGGTCCATGAAGATGAAGGCGAACAGTAACGAAAGCGGGATTGTCAGGGCGACGATGAACGCCGCGCGAACGTTGTAGAGGAAGAGCGACAACGTGACGATAACCAGCCCGGCGCCCTCAATGAGGTTCCGCATGACAGTGGTGACGGTGGTCTTCACGAGCTGGTCGCGGCTGTAGTACGGGCGCAGGTCCACATCGGGAGGCAGCAGCTTCTTCAGCTCCTCGATCTTCTTCTTCACGCCCGCGATGACGATACCCGGATTCTCCCCCTTTCGCATGAGCACGGTGCCTTGAACGAGATCGTCCTCGTGGTCGCGCCCGAGGACGCCCAGACGGATCGCGTGGCCGATGCCGACCTGCCCGATATCGCCGATGCGGATCGGCGTGCCTTTCTGCGCGGCGACCACGATGTTTTCGATGTCACGCGTTGAGCGGATGAGACCAATTCCCCGCACCATCAGCGCGTACTCACCCTGCGGGATATAGCTGCCACCCGCATTGGCGTTATTATTCGAGACAGCGTCGAAGACCTGCTTGAGGGTGAGGTTGTAGCCGCGCAGTCGTCTCGCATCGACGGTCACTTGATACTGCTTGATGCCGCCCCCCCAGGAGACAACGTCCACTACTCCGGGCACCTTCCGAAATTCGCGCTCGAGCACCCAATCCTGAAGTGCCTTGAGTTCGACCAGCGGCATCGTCTTCGATTCGATCGTGTAACGGTATATTTCGCCGATGACGCTGGCCAACGGTCCCAGGCCAGGCTTCGCGTCCGACGGAATCTCCGCCTGCAGGACGCGTTCCTGCACTTGCTGGCGCGCCCAGTAGTTGTCGGTGCCGTCTGCGAACAGGACGCGGATATTCGAGAGCCCGAAATGCGAAATCGACCGCAAGAACGTGACCCTCGCGATGCCGTTGAGCTCGCGCTCGAGGGGGATGGTGATGTGGCGCTCGACCTCTTCAGCCGCGTGACCCGGCCAGAGCGTAATGACATCAACCTCGACGTCGGCGACGTCGGGGTACGCCTCAATAGGTAATCGCCGGAATGCGAGAATCCCGCCGGCCACGAGCATGATCGCGAGCGCTACTGTGACAAAGCGCTGACGCAACGCAAACCCAACGACTCGCGAGATCATTTGCTTCTCTCCACACACCAAAGCCTGAAAAGGGCTGCCCTACGTTGTTTCACGATGCGCTCCATGACCTCGACGGACCGATCCTGAACAGTAGGGCCGCATGGGCTCAATAGGATCGTTGTTGAGGAGTGTCAGCATGTAAGGGAGGACGGTAAAAGGGGGTGCTGCGTTTCTCCTCGCTAGAAGTCTCATGCGTTTACTGGTTTCGCGGCGTATGAATATCCCCCCCATGAATATCCTCCTCACGGCTATGTCCCTATGTAGAGCGCGGGGATCACCTCGTTGCTCTCAATAAGACTACGGTGCTTCTGTTCTTCGAGCTCATGACGCGACTCCCTACATCGATGCTGTCATCCCAATCGTTTCCGCTCACTATTCGATCTCCGGCCAAAAATGGTTAGATCCGGTCACACCAGATCACCGGCAACTGGAAGCACTGAATTCGTGGCGAAGAATATCGCGGGCCCGCCCACGAACGCGGCTCGATTTTCAGTCTAATGAGAAGGCCGGCCAGCTTCCACAGATCATTCGTCGAATGCGCTTGAATCTTTCGGATGGATCTTCTGGCTATATCTTTCAGCTAACCGCTTGAAAAATGAGCGTGGGGTGGGTCATACTAGTTTTTGGTACTCTCAAGAGCGCCGAGCAAGGATTGTACTCCTCGCTGGCAGAAGGAGTTCGTGAGCCACCGCACGCGCGCAACTCCTTCCCAGGGGAGATATCACTTGAATCGAAACGGGATGATCCAGGAGATCTTCGTTGTTCGGCTTCAACAGGGCAACCGCACCACGCTCCTGTCGTGGGCGGGCATTCTCATTGCCGTAATCGCCTTGATCGATTGGCACTTCGAAGACAATATCGCGTTCGGATTTCTTTACCTCTTTCCCATGCTTATGGTGGGCGGCTGCCTGGCGCGGTGGCAAATCGCGGGAGTTGCTGCGCTCTGTACCGGATTGACCGAGGCATTCGATCCATTTCCGTGGACGATGCCGGTGGGCATCTCGCGCATCATTCTGACCTTCGCGGCGTTCTTCGGAGCGGGTTATTTCGGGTTCGGGGCGGCGCGCGGCCGGCGGCGCGCGAACCAGCATTTGGGAGAGATCGAGCGCGAGGTCGAACTGCGCCGTCAGACTGAAGAGCAGCTGGAGTTTCTCATCTCAAGCAGCCCGGCGACCATCTTCACGCTTGACGTGAACGGCAAAGTGCTGCTCGCGAACGACGCGGCACACCGGCTCCTCCGCGTTGAGAAAGGCAAGCTGCAAGGCCAGCCGATCGCTCAATTCTTTCCTGCGCTGGCGAGCGTTCCACCCCATCTGGACGAAGCACCAACCTTTCACACGGAGATGGAATGCCGAGGGCGACGGCAAGATGGTGAGGTGTTTCTAGCTCACGTCTGGTTTTCGACCTACCAGACGAAGTCCGGGCCCCGCCTGGCTGCAGTCGTCTTCGATTCCTCGGAGGAGCTGCGCGACCGCGCCGAGTTCAACCTGCAGCAGATCCTCGCCGGGTCCAAGGTCCTGGTCGGCGCTCTGTGTCACGAGATTCGTAACGTGTCCGGCGCCATCGCGGTCGTCCACTCGAAGCTCGCGCGCGATGAACGATTGGCACACAACGAGGATTTTCAGGCCCTGGGCACATTGGTGCAAGGGCTGGAAAAAATGGCTGGCCTTGAGCTACGGCAGACCACTCAGTCTGTGGCTGAAAGCATCGACTTGCGTTCTGTTCTCGAAGAGCTTCGAATCGTGATTGAGCCATCGTTCCACGAATCCGAGATGGCTGTCCGCTGGGAGGTCTCTGAGACTCTTCCGCGCATCTGGGCTGACCGCCAGGCGCTTTTGCAGGCGTTCTTGAACCTTGCGAGGAACAGCCAGCGGGCAATGGAGGGCCAGGACCAAAAAGGTCTGACCGTGCGGGCCTCGTTCGATGAGCACTCCGTATTTGTTCGCTTCATCGATACTGGACCCGGTGTCGCCAATCCTGAACAGCTGTTCGAGCCCTTTCAGCCGGGCGCCCAGGCGTCCGGGCTGGGACTGTATCTTTCGCGTACCTTTGTGCGGGCATTCCAGGGTGAGATCGAGTACGAGCCGCAGCCGACGGGATGTTGTTTTGCTGTCATGCTCACTCTGGCTTCGGACCATCAGCCAACAACCGGGGAGAGTGCATAATGGCGAAAATCCAGCTGTTGCTGCTCGACGATCACACCCTCTTTCGTGCGATGCTGAGCCGCCTACTGGATACGGAGTCTGATTTCCGGGTCGTGGCGCACTGCTCCTCAACTCAGGACGCGCTCGATGCCCTGGACCGCCATCCCGTCGATCTAGTGCTTCTCGATTACGATCTTGGCAATAAACAGAACGGGTTTCAGTTCATTCGGAGAGCGCGCGAGGCCGGCTACGGGTGCCGGATCTTCATTGTGACTGCCGGCATGAACGACGCCGAGTATGTCCGAGCACTGGGCCTTGGAGTCTGCGGCATTTTCCTCAAGCATAGCTCGCCAGAGCTGTTGATCCAGGCCATTCACAAAGTCATGGCGGGTGAAACGTGGATAGACCAGCGCTGCGCCCAGGGATTGGTTAAGGCCGTTGAGAGCGAGAGCCGGCAAGCGCGCAAGAATCAATTGAGCGAGCGCGAGCGGGACGTACTCAAAGGAGTGTTTGCCGGGTTAAGTAACAAGGAGATCGCGGTGAAACTGAACATCTCCGAGGCTTCTGTGAAATCGGCGCTCCAGCAGCTCTTCTTAAAGACGGGAGTCCGCACGCGCAGCCAGTTGGTACGCGTCGCCTTGGAAGAGTACGGGACGGCTTGGGGCCTTCAATCATAGGACTTGAGCGGGCGGTTAAGCACTGCCTCGTTAGGCGCTGCATCGTGTGGGCGCTTGACTGGGGGCGGCAGACGGGCAGATCCTCTTGAGAGGATTATTTATGTTTCACGGCTGGATTTGGGTCTTTTCGCCCTTGGCTGTGGTCGCCGCGCTGGCGCTTCCTGCTAGCGGACAATCAGGATCCACTAAACCTTTACCCCCAGAGCTGTTTGCAAACGGCTAGTTATCGCTTTTGTTTCCCTGGACAGCTCGTGCCTTAATGGCGACTTGCATACGCGGCGCCTTTTCACGAGCTTCCCCAGCTTCCCGCGTCCGCACTAGCCATAAGGCGCCATATCAGTGTGCAGATTACACCCGTAATGTGGACTCCTCGGAGGGCAGAGTAGTGGTTGAAATCTACACTCGCTGACGCCGAGGGAGGCTTAGAGGGGGCAGGCTAACCTGGGAAGAGAGTGGGGCGCTTGGTCTGCTGAGCATTATTGGGTGCCCTTTGTCAATAGCTCAGGTGTACGCGCAGCGAGAACAAGGAAGCCGGCCCTCGATCCCGGTTGTACCCAGGATGCTGGATATACTGGAAGTCGGGGCTAAGCTGTGCGTAGCGAAATATCTGCAAGCGATAGTACAGCTCGAAGATCCCTTCCACGCCATAGGTCAACCGGCCATCGCCTAGCTCGAAGCCGCTTCCCCCTGCCGCCAGGTAGGCGCGATGGTCGGGCGAAAGCCAGTGCAGCGCGACCCCGATCCCGACCTGATCCTCTGGGCGACCCCAATGGACACCATTGACCTGCACGCCGGCGCTCACGTGGCCATCGACTTCCGTAAAGGCGAAGGTCTCGGTCTGCCCGTCGTTCCATCCCAGACGGAGAAATGCGCCGGTTTCGCCCCCGTCAGCCAGCGGCTGCTCCACATTGAGGCCAAACCCGTACTTCACCCGGCCCGGCCGTTCATCGAGCGTGATCGAGGGCGTCGTGCCGCTCGTCCGAGCCCGGTCGAGGGCGGCCCGGTAGACCCCCATCCGGCCATGGTTCGCATAGGCCAGGAGGCGGACCACTGTGCCCAGCGCATTCGGCCGGAGGGTAACCTCGAGGTTATCGCCGCGAGCGCGGAGAAGGTCTTTGTCGAGGATATTCCCGTTCGCGCGGGTGGGCATCTGGTAGCTTCCCAGGCGAACGGTCCACCGCGGGGTGATCCAGGCCAGCATGATCCCGTTGCTGTAGCCGCGGGTGTCGGCAGCGAAATCCCACGCAGTGTCATTAAACAGAGACCAATTCATGAACTGGGTACGGGTGCTGTTGGCGTAGCGATTCAGATCGAAGTCATCCGTGGCGGCGAGGGTCCCGAGCTTGATCTCGACGCGTCGCACGGCCTCCTGCCCTGGCAAGTGGTCCAGGTCACGCGGGACGATCTCCGTCTCGGGCGAGAGCGGGATGAGATACCGCAGGAACGCCCGAGCAATATACGGGTCCTGGCCGAGGTCGATGGTCCCTTGGCGAATGACGTCGCCATTGGTGTAGCCGGCCACCCCCGTGGCGTTATTGATGCCAGCGCCCCGGGCCATTTCGACATCGAGATATGCCTGGAGGTTGGCGGTGACCTGAGAGCCGAGGTAGAGCCCATAGGTGTGCGAGACCTCCTCCGCTCCACCGGGCTTCAAGCTATTGACGTCGGCGTAAGGACTGCGGAGGGGCAGCAGCCGCTGCTCGATGACGGTGATTTGCGCGCCCAGCAATTGCGGCCACCAGGGCGGCCACTCCGCCAGATTGGCATGGGCGACAGTGGGGCTGCCGAAGGCGGAAAGGGTCAAGGCGAGCCCTAGCCCGGTGGCACCGCGGAGGAAGGCGCTTCTCGCTCGGGCGACATCTCGTATCCACCGGACGTTCCGCATCGAGGCTCCCTTCTGGAGGCAGGACATGAAGTCGTCTTAGCCGCTTGAATGGCCGATCTCCGGACTTCGGCTGGCTGTGGAGAAGGCAGAGCGCAGAGGGGAGAAGGGCAAGAATGTGGTCTCTCTGCTCCCGCCGATGGCCGAGCGGCCTGACGGAAGCAAACATGAGGAAGGTTCAGGTTTCGCCTGTCAGACCGGGAGGCCTAACGGTGCCTGGGGGTCGTAACTACCGTCGTCCGACATTGGTCACACTCTCCGGGTGCGTGGGATCTGTCCGCAATTCCGGCAAGACCTTATAACTCATTCTGATTTGCGCCGTCAACTCAAAATGGTCGATGCCCCGAGAGATCGCTAGCTGGGGAAGCGGGCGGAGGTTAACAGTAAAGGGATTACTAACATCGATGAGTCCCGAGTGCAGATTACACCCCCGAAATCTGCACTACCTGCCACTGAAGATTTGTAGTTGCTAATCTACACTGGTCGGACCACGCTCTGCCCAACGATACCAGAGTGGGCGTCGCCAGAACCACCTTCGGTACCGGATGGAGCCGTACAACGTATCATAATTGCGAAGGCATTCACGCTATCGAGACCCCCAAGGTCGCCAGGCTCCTGGGCGGCCGCTGTGAAGGAAGAACCCGGGGGCGTGGATCGTGCAGAAGAGGGACCTCATGCGAAGCAGAGTGGGATGGTTGTCGCGAATAGCGGCCCCGCTGCTGGTGGGGTGTACGCTGATGCCATCCGCCTATTATCTCGCCCCCGACGGCACCCAGGTATTCGTCCTCACCATGCGGGCGGGTGCCTTCTCGCCCAACTACCTCGTGGTGAACCGGGGCGATCACGTCCGCCTCGTCATCTACTCCTACTACCAGTTTGCCTTCTTCACCTTCAACGAGTTCCGCATCAGTCGCATGGTGGCCCATGATACCCCGGAGGTGGTGGACTTCGCGGCCACAACGCCGGGATGGTACGATTTCAAGGGCTACGGGTTCTATCCGTATTACGCCCAGCTGACCTTGGCGAGGAGCGCGGCTGGTGGCACCGCCAGCCCTGAGCACGTGCTGTACGGCCGCCTGTACGTCCTGGAGCCTCGGCGATAAGGGCGGGGCCTCTTTGGCCGCGCCATCGGCGTGATCGGCGGATCTGATGCATCGGTCCCCCCCTACTTGACGTGGCAGGCCCGCACGATGCCCTCCTCGCGCTTTGCGTCACTCAGCCAGTCCACTCTTCGCTCGCCCAAGTGGGGGTGGAGGCAACGAAAGATCCCGAGCTCTCGAGAAGAGCGTGACGCCTCGGCACACACTGGAAGAGGAGGCGGATCGGATATGCTGGCTTCTGGGATCATCGCATGCTTCACCGTGATGAGTCTCCTCTTGCGTCCGGCTGATCCAGCCCTCGGGAAGATGCATTTCTCCTCTGGACCAGGTATCCGAGTGCCGCTCGGCCCCTATCCGGTCAACACCTCCCTTGCTCCTGTCGACCTCTACCTGTACTACCCGCCAGTGCGGGTTATTCCGCGGCCAGAGCCTGGCACACTGCCCTCGGGAACTGGGCCCTTAGCTCCTAGCAGGACGACGCCCCCTCTGGCGACTGGCCAGTGATGTGCCGTCCGCAGAGCAGGAGGCGGCTGCGCGTCATGGCCGTGAAGACCATGGCGGCGAGTTCCATCAGCCTGCTCCTGCTCGCCGGGTATGCCACAGGTCTGACGCCTCGGGAGAGCGGCGCCCTGACGGGGGCGGCCCTGGGGGCCGGAGGCGGGGCCGTCTTCGGCACGAGTGCCGGCTCGGCGGGGAAGGGCGCCCTGGTTGGCTCGGCGGTCGGGGCCGTCGTCGGGCTCATGGCGGGCAAGGCCATCGAGCGGGAGGAGGCCGCCAGCGCCACTCCTCCCTGGTACGCCGATACGGCTCCTCCGTCTCCGTATACTCCCACCCTCCAGCTTGAGGTGACCCCCGACGAGACCGAGATCAGTATCGATGGGAGGCGGGTGGGTCTGGCCAAAGAGCTCGACGGCGCTGTGAGAGTACCGGTCACGGCTGGTCCGCACGTCGTGGAGTTGTCCTGGCGCGGGTTCCGCATCACGGAGAGCATCGTGGCCTCGCCCTGGACCACGGTCCTGATCAAGCGGGACCTGAGACCGTCGGCCTCCGCCGCCCCACAGCCCACTCCATCGGGAGCGAATCCACAGGCGCCCTACTAAGGTTCCCATGGGCCTCAGGCCCGGGTCCTTGCTAGCGGCGGAAACCGATCATTCATGTCCTTCGCGCTCTCCCCGGCGAGTGTCACCCACCGCCTCCCCTCCTGGACTGCCTCCCTCGCGCGCGGCGGCTTTTTGCTTGACAATGCCACCGCAAAGCGGAACCCTTGGGGGGGCAGTGGCGGCTTAGAAAGGAGGAACGGTGTGGGACCTCACGTGAAGCTGATCGTTGGGAGCCTGGCCACGTTTCTTGTCTTATCGGGGCCATCGGTCCTGGCCCAACGCGGCGAACAACCCATCTTCCATGAGGGACAGGTCGTTGAGATCACGGACACGACCGTGACGATCAAGGAGTGGGCTGGCACCTACTCGTACCGGCTTCGCCCAGAGGGGCGGCCAGCGTTGGAGGCAGCCGGGATCAGGCCAGGGGACAAGGTGAGCTTCTCCGCCTGGGAGGCCAACCAGATTGCCTTTGACTTCAGGAAGCAATAAACGCGAGGTGCGCTCGCGACACACCGGGTGGCTTGACCCGACCACGCAAAAGAACACTTCGATACCCGGGGCAACGGGGCACACTGCCATTGCGTTTTCGCCGTAGCGGGAGATACGCGTACCCGACTCAACCGATCACCGGCTGGTGATCCTTAACGAGGGGACACCCTTGAAGCGAACAACGTTGTTGCTCGGCTTGAGCGTGGCAGGAGGAATCGCG
>Ga0209515_10005769_pt1 | contig 15865 bp, 11 predicted proteins | sample Subgroupgradi54m_FD_187454 | JGI IMG/M metagenome (GOLD analysis project Ga0209515, IMG submission 187454) | Subsurface groundwater microbial communities from S. Glens Falls, New York, USA - GMW60B uncontaminated upgradient, 5.4 m (SPAdes)... ...
CCCCGACGGCGAGGTCGTGCGCGGCTTCCTGCTGCGTTACTACGAGCTGGGCACCTTCATTCCCGACGAGGTGCTCCTGCCGCTCGAGATCGACGATGCGCCCGCGCTGGCCGACTGGCTGCGCGAGGTGCGCGGCGCGCGCGTCGACGTGCTGACGCCGCAGCGGGGCGGCAAGGTCAAGCTGCTCGAGCTGGCGGAGAAGAACGCGGCCTCGAGCGCGGCCTCGCGCAAGGGCTCGGCCGACGCCCTGGCCTCGCTGGCCAAGCTGGAGAAGCGGCTCAGCCTGCGCACGCTGCCCCGGCGCATCGAGTGCTTCGACATCGCGCACCTGCAGGGCGCGGCCACGGTGGCGTCGATGGTGGTCTTCCGCGACGGCGAGCCGGAGAGCGCGTCGTACCGGCGCTTCCGCATCAAGACGGTCACCAACGACGACTTCGCCAGCATGTACGAGGTGCTGTCGCGCCGCTTCCGGCGCGCGCGCGACGGCGTGCCCGGCTGGGAGGCGCCCGACCTGCTCATCGTCGACGGCGGCAAGGGCCAGCTGGGCACGGCGCTGGCGGCGCTCTCGGATCTCGGCATCGAGATCTCCGCCGACAAGGGCTTCGACGTGATCGGCCTGGCCAAGGAGCGCGACGACGCCTCGGGTGAGGAGCAGCCCGATCGCGTGTTCCTGCGCGGCGTCAAGGATCCCATCAAGCTGCGGCCCAACTCGACCGAGCTGTTCCTGCTCGCGCGCATGCGCGACGAGGCGCACCGCTTCGCCAACACCTACCACCGGCAGCTGCGCAGCAAGCGCACCCTGCGCTCGAGCCTGGAGGACGTACCCGGCGTGGGCGACAAGCGCAAGAAGCTGCTCCTGCGCCACCTGGGCAGCCTGAAGAAGATCAAGGAGGCCACCGTCGACGAGCTGGCCGCGGTGCCGGGCATGAGCCGCAAGGCCGCCGAGGCCGTGCATCGCTTCCTGTTCCAGCAGCCGCCACCTTCCGCCGAGGCCACCCCGTCGGCGTCGATCCTGGAAGAGGAGGGCGGCGCGGCGCCCAACGCCACGCCGCTGGCCACTCCGAGTGCGGAGGCTGACGCGGCCGCCGCCGAGACCGTCGACGCACGCGTCGACGACGTGATCCCCCAGCTCGACGACGAGCTGCCCGAGGACGCCTGACATGAGCGATGCCGCCCCGGCGCCGCGTGCGCGCCGCCGCCTGCCCCAGACCGTCATCGCCCTCGGACTCGTGTCGCTGTTCACCGACGCGTCGAGCGAGATGATCGTGCCGCTCCTGCCCGCGTTCCTGGTCACGCTGGGCGCGAGCGCGACCATGATGGGCCTCATCGACGGCGTGGCCGAGACCACCTCGGCCATGCTCAAGCTGGCCTCGGGCATCTGGGCCGACCGGGTGCCGCGGCGCAAGCCCTTGGTGGTGCTGGGCTATTCGCTCGCGTCGGTGGCGCGGCCGCTGATCGGGCTCGCCCGCTCGCCGCTGCAGGTGCTCTTCATCCGCTTCGTCGACCGCATCGGCAAGGGCGTGCGCACCTCGCCGCGCGACGCGTTGATCGCTGAGGCCGCCCCTCCCGAGCAGCGCGGCGCCGCCTACGGCTTCCACCGCGCCATGGACCACACGGGCGCCCTGGTCGGTCCCCTCGTGGCGTTCGCCTTGATGTGGCTGGGGTTCGGCGAGCGCGCCGTGTTCGGGTTGGCAGCGGTGCCGGCCGCGGCCGCAGTGTTCACCCTGGTCGCGTTCGTCCGCGAGGTGCCGCGGGCGCGGTCCGGAGATGCCCTGCCCGTGGCGAAGGCAGCCCGCGAGCCGATTCCCGCCGCGCTCAAGCGCTACCTGGTCGTACTGGCGGTCTTCACGCTGGCCAGCTCGACCGATTTCTTCCTCTTGCTGCGCGCGCACGAGCTGGGCGTGCCCGACTACCAGGCGCCGCTCCTGTGGGCCTTGCTGCATCTGGTGAAGTCGACCTTGTCCACGCCGCTCGGCGCGCTCTCGGACCGCCTGCCGCGCCGCCGCCTCATCCTGGGCGGCTGGGTCGTGTATGCGCTCGTCTACGGCGCGTTCGGCCTCGCCAGCGCCCCGTGGCACATCTGGCTGCTCTTCCTGGTCTACGGCCTCTACGCCGCGGCCTGCGAGGGCGCCGAGAAGGCCCTGGTCGCGGACCTCGCCCCCGCCGCGTCACGCGGCCGCGCCTTCGGCTGGTTCAACTTCACGGTCGGAATCTGCGCCCTACCCGCGTCCCTCGGCTTCGGCGTCGTCTGGGACCGCGTGGGGCATTCGGAGGCGTTCTTCACCGGCGCGGGATTGGCGGCGTTCGCGGCGTTGGGGCTGGTCATCGTGGCGAGGGCAGCGGCGCGGGTTCCCAACGCCTAGGGTTGACCCTTCAGTAAGTAGACCGCGTAACTATCGGCGCAGAGGATGTCGGTTCGCCCGTCGTCGTCGAAATCGGCGATGCGCATGCTGTTGTCGCATCCGACGTTGATCGAATCGATGCGGCGGGGGAACGTCCCTGGATGGCTGCAGTCCTGCAGGAAGGTCATGAAAGGAGCTGAAGCCACGACCAGGTCTGGACAGTGATCGCCGTCGACGTCACCAACTCCCAGCACCCGCGGCTCACCCGCGGGCGCTGGAACCAGGACCATGGGCGGCAGAAACGATCCGGGCGAGGCCGGATCGCCGCGCAGCAGGTAGGCGCCCGGTGCGTCACCACCCCATGTTGGTACGACGAGATCCGCGATGCCGTCCTGATCGATGTCCGCGATGACGGGGCTGCCAAACCAGTTTGACGCCGGTGGGTTGTAGAACACCGGTGGAAGGAATCGACCGCGCTCCTCGCCGGACTGCAAGAGGACGCCTACACGACCACTGTCCCAGACGACAAGGTCGGGATTGTCGTCACCGTCGAGCAGGCCGACTACGATTCCTTGCACGTAGCCCTCCATGATGACCCTTGGTTCTTCGAACGTCGTTCCGCCGAGGTTCTTGAGCCAGGCGACGGTGTAGCTATCAATGGTCGTTACGATCGTTACGATATCGAGATGCCCGTCCCGATCGAGATCAGCGGCCACCGGCCGGCTGTAGTAAGGATCATAGACACCCGGAAGAGGGGTCTCGGGCGACCAGACTCCCGGTGGCCCCTGCAGTCTGACCCGCAGGCCTGGCGCGCCGAGGACCAGGTCATCGAGCCCATTTCCATCGACGTCGGCTGTCTCGAGCCGCTGTGCCGATTCGGGAAAGTCCAGCCACGGGCCGAAGCCGTCCGGCTCTGCCGGCGCGAAGATTCGCAGCATGGCGGCATGCCACTCCCGATAGGAGACGGCGACGCTGAGTTTGCCGCTATCCGTGAATCGACCGATTGCGACGCTCAGGACTGACTGGGGCACACCAGGCTCCGTGGTGGGAGGACTGGTGAACATGGGCAAGAAACCGGCATCTATCGAGCGAGCGAGTGAGACTGACACGCTGTGGTTATCAAGAATGGCGATGTCGGTGGCGCCGTCTCCGTCGAAGTCTCCCGGGACCAGGTCTCCGGCGGTGTTCATCCCGGTCATGGTATCGAAGGTCGGGCCGGAGTTGTCGCCAGCCCTCCACGCGGCGGCGTAGTCGCCCACGAGCACCAGCGCGGCCGACGGGACGTCCGGACGATAGAGCAGGTACTTCACCCAGTGCGGTACACCTTCCTGCCGGAGGGTGGCGCCCGTGGTCGCGATCTCGAGCTGAGGGCCCATCGCCGCGGGGCGCTGATGAAAGATTCCCAGTCCGCCCAGCTCCGCGCTGGTCAGTACGTCGGTCCGTCCGTCGGAATCGACGTCCGCGAGCGCGATCGCCCCGAAGCCCCACGGGTAGTCCCCGGTTGGTACCTCGAAGACATCTCGAATCGAGAAGACCCCGGGGGCGCCGCTCAATTGATGAAATACCTGCAGGCTGCCCTGCGTCGTGGCGACTAGCTCGAGGACACCGTCACCGTCGAGATCGGCAACCTTGGCGTCGCGCGTGCTATCCGCGTGAAGCACGCGCATGGGGTGATCAAACGCCAAGGAAGCGGGGTCCAGGTTGCGGATCGTCCAGAGTGAGCCTTCGCCATCGCGAGCGATGATGTCCTGATCGCCGTCGTTGTCGATGTCGCCGGTCGTCGCGACGATATAGCCAGTGCTCGTCATGATGGTGCTGGCGGCCAGATAGAGGTCGCCAGCGCTCTGGCCGACGATGTCCAATTCCGCGACGTAGACCGGCTCTGGTGTCGGCATCTCGGGATCGTCGGGCGGATCGGGGTAGACGGTGCGGACCGTGGTCACGAGAAAGTCTTGGTCGCCGTCGCTGTCCATGTCGGCCGCTGCGATCATTTCTGCGTAATCGAGCACCAGCTCGCCGCCGGGCTGGAAATGACCGTCGCCGCGTCCCAGGAGCACCGACACCGACACTCCGTCGGTGATCACCAGGTCCGTCTTGCCGTCTGCATTCACGTCACTCGACGCGCCGGAGTAGGCCCCGATAGCAGTGGTCTGGATCGGGCCGAAGCCCGGATCGCAGGCCGCGGTCGTGAGCCGATTGGCGACTCTCACATGAGTCGTGGCGGTCTGCTCGGGTGCACCGCTCGCCAAGACGTGGACGACTACGGTGCCGCTGACATCGCTCGCGGGAAGATCGCGAGTGGTGTTCCAGTGAAAGCCATGGGAGAGGCCCTGGGATGAGCTTGGGACGTCGACAAGGCTCGGCTCCCCCGGGTCGCTTCCTGCGGGGGTCATGGTGAAGCTCGGGCCGCCCTGGTCGGGGTGGAACTCAAAGCGAAGCGTCACCCGCCGCGATGCTGCGTCGCGCAGCCGATAGGGAATCGTGGCGCAGCCGGAGAGGTCCCCTTGGACGTGGAAGGTGAGCTCAGGGACCGGCGGTTCCTCGAGCGCGTCGGGTGGCGCAGCGTCAGGCAGTTCCGTGCCTTCCGGAACGCAGACGCGTGACGTGCAGTACTGGTCGGGTGGGCACTCGCCACCTGGCCCGCACGTAACGTTGTCGGGGAACTTGGGGGAGAAGCAGGCCGCGACGGCCATCGCCCAGGGGAGGCCGAGTACCAGTATCGCCTTCCACTTCGACCCGCGAGTCGTGGGGCCTTGTACGACGATTCAGCCATCGCCTACAGGTCCAATCGTACGCCCTCGACGTAGAGCTCGATCTGCACGTCGTCAGACCCAGCAATGTCGCTCACGCGTAGAATGCCGATGTTCTGGAGCGACAGGGTTCCGACGGCTTCGCCGCTGGCGTCCTTGAATGTGAGAGTGCCCGATTTCTCACCGATGTTGCTGGCTCCGCGCATATGGGAGACGAAGTCATCAGCCCACTCGATCCAGTCAGCTGCATCAATTCGTGGCATGGTCACGACCAAGTTCGGGATCTCGAGGCGCTGGCTGTCGAGCAGCTTCACGGTGAAGGAGTCGATCTTCTTGATTGAACCATCGAGGCCGTCGACGGCGAGCGCGAAATTGCCCGCGAGCCACCGCCTGCCGGGCGCTGTTTCGTTGAGGCGCCCAGCATCCGGTGATCGACGGGCATTGGGCTGCGGAAGGCCCGCGGCGCTGAGATCCAGCTTCACGGTGAGCAGGCCCGTGTTCGTGGACTGCGCCGTCATGGTGGGGAACTGGACCTGGGAGATTTTGGCGCGGTTGAACGAGAGCGTCTCGATTTTGTCGTAGTCTGCTTCCGCGGTGGTTATCGAGCCGGCGATCTCAGTGCCAGGGTCCTGCATCGCGTTGCCCACCCATCCCGCCTGATCAGGCGAGACCTGGACGACGATGGCCTCGTAGCTCTTGGTCTCAATCCTCTTGTTGAAGTTAGAGGAAGTCGTGACCGTCCCGCGCAGGTTGCCACCACCGGCCCAGGCCACGAATCCTACGCCGGTGCCGCCGATGTTCAGGTAGCGATGCGCTACGGTCCGTGAGCTCGGATGAGTGGACGATACCGCAGCCGTATTCGCCGCCACCGGCTCGGCAGGCGCGCTCGCTTCCGGCTCGACCAGCGTCGCGGCGCTCGAAGTCGCGGACGCTTCGGCGCTCTGCAGCGTGCAGCCGCCCAAGGCGGCGAGCGAAGCGAGAGCAACACTGTAGAAGGCGAAACGGAAGGCGCGGAGTTGGGTCATCGGACGATCTCCCCGGGGCGCGCGTGGGTGCGCGAGACCCGAGTGCTAACCGTCCGTGCGGGGTGCTGTCTAGTGACGGAAGTTACAGTCTGCTATGAGTCGGGCTTGGGCAGAGCCTACGGCAGTGCGGCTTCTGCTATCGGATCAGCGCAGAGCTGCTATGTGGCCGTGCCTTCGCCTACTTCACGGTCGGAATCTACGCCCTACTTGCGTACCTCGGCTTCGGCCTGGGTCTGGGATCGGGTGGGGCGTTCGGAGGCGTTCTTCACGAGCGCGCTCGCGGCGTTGGGCCTCGTGGCGTTCGCGCGTCCGCGGGATGGCTAGCGGGCCTCGAGGGTCATCGTCTCGACGTAGAGAACGACCTTGACGGCTGCGCTCGCGGTGGCCGTGGCTGGCACTTCGACGAGGCGACGGATGCCGACGTGGCCGAGGTGGATGATCAGCTTCCTGCCGTTGTCACCGGTGAGAGTGATCGTGCCGCTACGCTCTTTATCGTCGCTGTTTTGACCGAGGAAGGCGAAGTCGCGGAACCACTCCCGCCACTTCACCGCGCTCTGGTTGGACACGGTGACCGTCAGATCGGGAAAGACCACCTGATTCGGGCCGACAGAGGAGGCGATCGAGAAGGCATCGATCTTCACGATCCCGCCGGGGTCGATGCCGTCCATGGACAGCGAGAAATTGCCGGGATGGAAGTTCGGCGCCCCGAACCCTGTGGGGAGCGCCATGGCGCCGACGTGTTCGATGCTGTCGGCCGCCAGGTCCACAGAAATCGATGCCGTGGCGCCCGTTCCATTGCCGCCGCCGAGGGCGGGAAAGTTGGTCGAGACGATGCGCGCGCCTTGGAAGTGCAGTGACTCGGGCACGCTGTTGGAATTTCCGTTGGAGATGCTCCGGCCGAGCTTGCCACTGCGACTGATCTGAGGGTCGACCCACGAATCGTTGACCCAGTTGTAAAAGGTGGGCGACACGTTGAAGTCGGCTCGGACGACGAGGTTCTTGTCCCGGACGGCGCCGATCTGCTTCTTACCCGAGGCCTCGACAAAGACGTCGGCGACGGCGCCGCCGTCTTCCGACGACTGGATCCAGCCGGCACTCCCACCGTTGTCCATCTCGAGCGCGTAACGGCCAGTGCTCGTGAGAGCGGCAATGTTTGCGGCCACCGGCTCGGCGGGAGCGACGGCCTCAGGCTCCTCGGGCGTCGCCGGCACAGCGCCAGCGCCGGTATCGCTGCTCTGCAGCGTGCAGCCTGCGAACGAAGTCAGAACGATGCTGCAGAGGGCAAAACGAAGCGCGCGGAGCTGGATCATCGGACGGTTCTCCTGGGGCGCGTGGGTACGCGCGACCCCAAGTGCTAACCGTCCGTGCCGTCCGCTGTCGAGTGACGGAAGTTACAGTGCGCTACGTGCCGGGCTTGGGCTCGGGCGTGGGCGTGCCCACGGGCGGCGTGGCCGGCGTCGCGGCGGGCTGCTCCGTATCCACCGGAAGCTCCTCGATGTTGGGCACGAGGATGATCTCGATGCGGCGGTTCTCCTGCTTGCCGGCGTCGCTGGAATTGTCAGCGATGGGGTCGAACTCGCCGTAGCCGGCGGCCGAAAGATTCGCGGGCGCGACGCCCTGCGAGATCAGGAACTTGGTGACCGTGAGCGCGCGCACCGTGGAGAGCTCCCAGTTGTCCTTGAGCTTCGACCCGCGCAGCGGGGCGTTGTCGGTGTGGCCGGCGATGACGAACTTGCGGTCGGGGAACTCCTTGAGCGCCGCGGCGACGTCGGTGAGCACCGTCTTGCCCTCGGGCGACAGATCGGCCTTGCCCGAGGCGAACAGCACGCCCGAGGGCAGGTTCATGATCATGCGCCCGCCGCGCAGGCTGATCTTGATCTTGCCCGAGTCGATCATCTTGCGGAAACGCTCGGTCAGGGCACGCTGCGCGGCCAGGCGCTTCTCGGCCTCGGCCTTCTGCTTGCGCAGCGAGTCGAGCTCTTCGGCGGTCGAGTTCAGGTTGCGGGTCAGGTTGCCGGTCTGCGCCTCGGCGGCCTCGCGCTTGGACTTCTCCTCGTCGCGCTGCAGCTTGGTGCTCGCGAGCTCGCTCGAGAGGTCCTTGACCTTGCTCTGGCAGGCGTCGCGCTCGCCACCCGCGGTGGACAGGTCGCCCTGGCACGTCTTCAGCTGATCGAGCGTGGCCTTGTGCGTCGAGGACGACACGCAGCCCGGCGCGAACAGCAAGAAGAGTGCGGCCGACATCCCTAAGCAACCGTATCCGTTCGAATATTTGCTCGCCATGCGCGCCACCCTAACATGCCTCGCGAGATAGAACGGCGGTTTTCTGGACACCTGGGTATGTCCATGTAGGATAAAAACTTCCATGCCGGCCGCCGTGCGTCGATCCCAAGCCGTCTCTCCACGCCGCTCCGCGTCCTCGCAGGGAGGCGGAACCCGCCTGCGCGAGGTCTTCGGCATCGTGCTGCTCGCGCTCGGCCTGTTCACCGGCACGGCGCTGGTCTCGCTGCAGTTCGGCGACGGCAGCCTCATGGGCCCGCTGGGTCGCTTCTGCGCGCGCACGTTCTACGCCATCGCCGGCATCGGCAGCTACTTGATGGTGGCCGGGCTCATCGTCGGGCCCATTCGCATGCTCTCGGGCCGGCGCGCGATCAGCGGCCTGGCCGAGGCCGCCGGCGGCGTGCTCGGGGTCATCTCGCTGGCCGTGCTCCTGCACCTCGTGGGCGGCAACTATCGCGTCGCCGGCTACGCCGCGGGTGGCCGCCTGGGTGAGTTCATCGCCGAGGTCATGCGCGCGGGCGTGTCGACCGCGGGCACGGCGCTGTTCGGCGTGGTGGGCGTGTTCCTCGCCCTCATCGCGACCACGCCGCTCGAGATCAAGAGCGTGGGCGCCATCGTGCGCGCACTCGCGGCGCGCACCTTTGCCGTGCTGCGCTTCGCCCTGGGCGAGATCGCGCGCTTCATCGGCGAGGTCGTGCGCGCCATCCTGCCCGAGCACGAGGACGACGACGGCGCCTACGAAGACGACGACGAGGACGACGCGCCCGCCGAGAAGCCGACGCGCGCGCGCAAGACCAGGAAGCCGACCGACCCGACGCTCGACCCGGCCGCTGCCGATCTGGACGGCGCGCCCTTCGGCGAGCTCACCGGCGACACGGTGCGCGTGGGCGAGCCGCTCATGGAACCCGTCATCGTCGAGCCGCGCACCAAGAAGAACAAGAAGAAGGAAGCCCTGCTGGTCGCCGACGCCGACGCGGCGGGCGCCCCGCACCCCGAGACGCTGCCTGGCCTGGGCAACTCGGCGCCGCCGCCCGCGACCGCCGCGGGCGAGATCGCGGCCCCGGTGGCCGTCGCCACCGCCGCCGCCGAGGCGGCCGCCCGGCTCGAGCCGGTCATCGTCGAGTCGATGTTCCAGAAGGACAGCAAGAAGGGCATGAAGGAGAAGGAGAAGCAGGTGGCGGAGAACCGCCCCGACTTCATCCCGCTCGGCGACGGCGTGTACCGCCTGCCCTCGGTGTCGCTGCTCAAGTACGACGACACCGGCGTGCAGCTGGACAAGAACGCCATGCTCGAGATGTCGGCGCGCCTGACCCAGACGCTCGCCGACTACGGCATCAAGGGCGAGGTGCAGGCCATCCGGCCCGGCCCGGTGGTCACCATGTACGAGTTCGCGCCCGCGCCCGGCACGCGCGTGTCCAAGATCGCCAGCCTCGACAACGACATCGCCATGCGCCTCGAGGCGCCCAGCGTGCGCATCGTCGCGCCCATCCCGGGCAAGGCGGTCATCGGCGTGGAAGTGCCCAACCGCCAGCGCGAGACCGTGTACCTGAAGGAGATCATCACCGACGACGTCTTCGCCAAGGCCAAGTCGAAGCTGGCCATGGCCCTGGGCAAGGACATCGAGGGCCGGCCCGTGGCCGTCGATCTGGGCAAGATGCCGCACCTGCTGGTCGCCGGCACCACCGGCTCGGGCAAGTCGGTCTGCGTCAACACCATGATCGCGTCGATTCTCTACAACGCGACGCCCGAGGAAGTTCGCCTCATCATGGTCGACCCCAAGATGCTCGAGCTCTCGATCTACGAGGGCATCCCGCACCTGCTCCTGCCCGTGGTGACCGACCCCAAGAAGGCCAACCTGGCGCTGCGCTGGGCGGTGGAGGAGATGGAGCGGCGCTACGAGCTGCTCGCCGAGGCGGGCGTGCGCGACCTCGCCTCGTACAACCGCAAGATCGAGAAGCAGCTGGAAGGCGGGGGCAGCGCCGCGGCGGCGGAGCCCGTCGAGGTCTCGGTCGTCGACGAGTCGGGCACGGTCACGGGCGAGGTCACCGACGAGGACTCGCAGGCGGCCATGCGGCAGCTGGCGCTGCGCGAGCAGGCGGCCAAGCCGCCCGCGCGCAAGCTCCCCTTCATCGTGGTCATCATCGACGAGTTCGCCGATCTCATGATGGTCGCGCCCAAGGACATCGAGACCAGCGTGGCACGCATCGCGCAGAAGGCGCGCGCGGCCGGCATCCATCTCATCCTGGCCACGCAGCGCCCGTCGGTGGACGTGATCACCGGTCTCATCAAGGCCAACTTCCCCTCGCGCATCGCCTTCAAGGTGGTGCAGCGCAACGACTCGCGCACCGTGCTCGACCAGAACGGCGCCGAGGCCCTGCTCGGCCAGGGCGACATGCTGTTCTCCGACCGCGGCGGCGCGCTCCGGCGCGTGCACGGCTGCCTGGTGCAGGACGAGGAGATCCACCAGATCGTCGCGCACCTGAAGAAGCAGGCCAAGCCGGTCTACGACATGGACATCCTCAAGCCGCGCGACGAAGACGGCGACGGCGGTGGCAGCGATGGGCCGCCCGAAGAGGATCTGTCCGACGATATGTACGACAAGGCGGTCGCCCTGGTGTCGGAGACGCGCCAGGCGTCGATCTCGATGATCCAGCGCCGCCTTCGCGTCGGCTATAACCGCGCCGCGCGCATGGTCGAGCGCATGGAAAAGGAAGGCGTGGTCGGCCCGCCCGACGGCACAAACCGTCGCGAAGTGTTGATCTCGCCCGCATAGTCGGAAATAACCTCTCGAAACTACTTGGTTGAATCCTCGGGCCGGCTGGCGCGTCCGTAGGTACAAGCTTCGTAGGCATCGAGAGGAGACCGCTATGTTCGGGAATGTTCTGTTCGGGTTGATCGCGCTCATCCAGGGCCACACCGCGCCGCTGCCGCAGAAGGCCGCGGACGCCGCCGCTGCGACGCGCCCCGCGCCGACGAAGCCGGTCGCGCCGGCGCCCACGCCACCGGCCGCGCCGGTGCCCACGCCCACGCCCGCTCGCGCGCCTGCGCCTGCGCCTGCAGCCACTCCGGGCCAGCCGGCCGCCGCCGACGTCGTCGCCGGCGTGCAGAAGTTCTACAACACCGCCAACAAGTTCGAGGCCAGGTTCCGCCAGAAGTACACCAACTCGGTCATCGGCAAGACCTCGACCTCCGACGGCAAGGTCTACATCGAGAAGCCGGGCAAGATGCGCTGGGACTACAGCGCGCCCGACGTGAAGTACTACATCTCCGACGGCACCACGCTGTGGGTCTACGAGAAGGTCAACAAGCAGGCGTTCAAGCAGAGCCTGCAGAACCAGCTCCTGCCCGTCGCCATCACCTTCCTGTACGGGCAAGGCGACCTGGCCAAGGACTTCACGCCCTCGCTCGACCCGGGCAAGTTCGGCGGCAAGGGCGACCTGGTGGTCAAGCTGGTGCCGCGGCAGCCGACCGCGCAGTACAAGGCGCTCTGGCTGGTCGTCGATCCCGCCGACTACCACGTCAAGGAGTCCATCATCCAGGAGGTCTCGGACAACCTGAACTCCTTCACCTTCGCCGACATCAAGCTCAACGCCGCGGCCAAGTACTCGAGCGACAAGTACTTCAAGTTCGTGCCGCCCAAGGGCGTGAAGGTCATCAGCCCGCCCGCGCAGCTGCCGCAGCCGGGTGCGCCCGCCGGCGCGCCCGCCGGCAACGACAACGGCAAGTAAGCGCCACCCGTCCCACCCGCCGCGTGGAGTAGACTCCGCGGGCGATGTCGTCGAACTTCCTGCTCAAGAAGCATCCGATCTTCCCCGGCCGGCCCGGCCCGCTGCTGCTGGTGGTCATGGACGGCGTGGGCATCGGCTCGCGCGACGAATCCGACGCCGTGCACCTGGCGCGCACGCCCACCCTCGACGCGCTCTGGCACGGTCATCCGCACATCGCGCTGCGCGCGCACGGTGTGGCCGTGGGCATGCCCTCCGACGCCGACATGGGCAACAGCGAGGTCGGCCACAACGCGCTCGGCGCGGGCCGCATCTACGACCAGGGCGCCAAGCTGGTCGCGGGCGCGATCGCCGACGGCTCGCTCTTCCGCGGCCCGACCTGGAACGAGCTGATCGGCCGCGTGCTCACGCGCGGCAGCGCGCTGCACTTCATCGGCCTGCTCTCCGACGGCAACGTGCACTCGCACATCGAGCACCTCGAGGCCATGCTGACGGAGGCGTCGCGTCTGGGCGTGAAGAAGATCTTCGTCCACCCGCTCGTCGACGGCCGCGACGTGCCCGACTTCTCGGCGACGAGGTACATCGATCGCCTGGAGGCCAAGCTGGCGCAGGTGGGCGGCAAGATCGCCTCGGGGGGCGGACGCATGGTCGTGACCATGGACCGCTACGAGGCCGACTGGCGCATCGTCGAGCGCGGCTGGAATGCGCACGTGCACGGCAAGGCGCGTCGCTTCGCCAGCGCCAAGGCGGCCATCGAGACCTTGCGCGCCGAGAACCCGGGCATCTCCGACCAGAACCTGCCCGCCTTCGTGATCGAGGAGAACGGCGCGCCGGTCGGGCCCATCCGCGACGGTGACGCGGTCATCTTCTTCAACTTCCGCGGCGACCGCGCCATCGAGATCTCGCGCGCCTTCGAGGAGGGCCCGAGCTTCGACAAGTTCGACCGCGGCACGGTGCCCGATGTGCTCTACGCGGGCATGATGCAGTACGACGGCGACTACCACATTCCCAGGCGCTTCCTGGTCGCGCCGCCCGCGATCGAACGCACCATGGGTGAGTACCTGGTGCAGAACCGCATCTCGCAGCTGGCCATCAGCGAGACGCAGAAGTACGGCCACGTGACCTACTTCTGGAACGGCAACCGCGGCGGCATGTTCGACGAGCGCCTCGAGACCTACGTGGAGATCCCGTCGGACACGCTGCCCTTCGACGAGCGGCCGTGGATGAAGGCGGCCGAGATCACCGACCGCCTGGTCGAGGAGCTGCGCGGCGGCAAGCAGCGCTTCCTGCGCGTGAACTACGCCAACGGTGACATGGTCGGCCACACCGGCCACCGCGACGCCGCCATCATGGCGGTCGAGTGCGTCGACATGCAGCTGGCGCGGCTGCAGAAGGAAGTCGAGCGCCAGGGCGGCATCATGATCGTCACCGCCGACCACGGCAACGCCGACGAGATGTACGAGCACGGCAAGGGCGGCGAGGTCATGCGCGACAAGAAGACCGGCCGTCCGGTGTCCAAGACCAGCCACACGCTCAACCCGGTGCCGTTCATCGTCTTCGACCCGCGCCGGCGCGAAGGCGAGTACGAGATCGATGCGAATGTGGCCTCGGGCACACCGGGTGGGGCCGCCGGGCTGGCGGCCGTGGCGGCTACATGCTTGAACTTGCTAGGATTCGAACGACCGGAGGATGAGAGTCCTGGTCTCTTGAAGTTTCGATAGGACCGACTAGGATCGGGGAGCTTTCATGAACGCGCGCGCCGTCATCTTCTCGGGAATCGTCGTCCTCGTCGGTCTGGGCGGCTTCCTGCTCTTTCAGGCGACCAGTGTCACGTCGTCGGGGGTCCGCGTCGGACACATGCCGGTGGCCTCGGCCGCCTGCCATGACGACGACGATTGCCTGCCCGATTTCTCCGTCCGCGCCGTCGACGGGCGCGAGCTCACGCGTGCCGACTTCGCCGGCAAGACCGTGCTGGTCAACTTCTGGGCCACCTGGTGCGGCCCGTGCGTGAAGGAGATCCCGGCGCTGCAGAGCACCTACGACAAGCTGTCGGGGCAGGGCTTCGCCATCCTCGCCATCGCGCAGGACGGCACCGAGGATTCGATCGCCCAGTTCGCCATCGACCACCACATGACCTACGCGGTGGTGCGCTCGACCGCGCAGCTCGAGCAGGCGTTCGGCGGGCGGCCGCAGTTTCTGCCCACGTCGTTCCTGTACGGCCCGGACGGTCACCTGAAGCAGCAGTGGCAGCGCGGGCTGGCCGAGCAGGAGCTGGCGACGGTGCTGGTGTCGGGCGCGGCGGGGTCGAAGTAACGCGCGCTCTGGTCGCGGCGGCGCTGCTCGTCGCGGGCTGCAGCCGCCCCGAGCCGAGCGTCGTCGTGGTCGTGGCGAAGGACGCCTCGCCGCCGCCGCCGCCGCGGGCGGCCTGCGCTGACGCCGACTGCTTGCCTTCGTTCCGCGTCACCACCATCGACGGACGGACCATGAGCACCGACGATCTGCGTGGCAAGCCCGCGCTGGTCATGTTCTGGGCGTCGTGGTGCGAGCCCTGCGTGGCCGACGGCCCGACGCTGTCGGCGGTGTACGCGGCGCGCGCGGGCAGCGGATTCGCCATGCTCGGCCTGTCGCGCGACCCGGTCGACGACGCGACCCTGCGCCGCTTCCGCGACCACTACCAGCTCACGTACCCCATCGCGCGCGTCGGCGCGGGTGAGGACGACGCGGCGTTCGTCGCGTTCGGCTCGCCCGCCGACGTGCCCACCTTCCTGCTCTACGGCGCTGACGGCCGGCGCGCCGCGCGCTTCACCGGCGCGCTGCCCGCGGGCATCCTCGAGCGCGAGCTCGACCGGCTGGCCGCGCCTTCGCGCTAGCCCGCGGTCACGAACGGGTTCTTGCGCGCCTCGTCGCCGATGGTGGTCGTGGGTCCGTGGCCGGGCACCACGATGGCATCGGGATCGCGCGTGTACAGCCGCTCGCGGATCGAGCGCAAGAGCTTCTGCGAGTCGCCGCCGGGCAGGTCGGTGCGGCCCACGCTGCGCTGGAACAGCGTGTCGCCCGAGAACAGCAGGGTCTTGCGGTCGGCGTCGTCGCGGACCTCGAAGCAGACCGAGCCGGGCGTGTGCCCGGGCGTGTGGATGACCAGCGCCTTGCGCTTGCCGAAGCCGATCTCGTCGCCGTGGGCGAGCTTGCGATCCAGCGGCAGCACCGGACGTACGCGCCAGCCGAACATGGCCGCCTGCACGGCGATGCCGTCGTAGAGGAAGAGATCGTCCGGGTGCAGCGCGATGTCGCCGCCGTGGGCTTCCTTCACGTCGCGCGTGGCCATGATGTGATCGAGATGGGCATGGGTGTGCACGATGGCACGCACGGTCAGGTCGTAGTGACGCAGCACCTGGTCGATGCGTTCGAAGTCGCCGCCCGGATCGACGACGATGGCGTCCTTGCTGTCACCGTCGGCGATGATGCTGCAGTTGCAGCCCAGCTGGCCGACCGGAAAGGATTCGAAGAGCAACATCGAATGCGAGTATAGGCGGGCGCGGCCGAAAAGTTGCCCGCCGCGCGGCGCGGGCGCAAAACCGGAACATGCACCCTGTTCACCGGCGTCCGTCACTGAGCGACCCGACGCCCTGGTCGGTCGGCGTGGCGCTCGCCTGGGCGGCCATGGCCTGCGGCCTGGCCATCGCCAGCGTCCTGTTCGTCTGAGACCGAGGTGGTCGGACGACGCGGCTACTGCAGCTCGCGCGCGA
>Ga0209515_10005771_pt1 | contig 15859 bp, 15 predicted proteins | sample Subgroupgradi54m_FD_187454 | JGI IMG/M metagenome (GOLD analysis project Ga0209515, IMG submission 187454) | Subsurface groundwater microbial communities from S. Glens Falls, New York, USA - GMW60B uncontaminated upgradient, 5.4 m (SPAdes)... ...
ACCAGAAAAAAATGGGAAAAGAACGGGCCGATTCAGGCAACAGCTGATGAGCAAACAATTTTCGCTTGTCCGAATGACTATGAAGTGCTTTCCGCCGAAGGAAGTGACAGCGACATTCTCAAAATGAAATGCGGTGATGATAAATGTTCTTCTCCCGAAGAATCGCTCAATCAAAGTGATTTCGTTTACTACAGTTGGGTAACCACGGCTGGCCGGATCATCGGCGGTAAAACGAAACAAGTTGTTCTCGAAACCCCTAAAGAGCCGCGCGAAATCACCATCACAAGAAGTGTTACCGATAGCGGCGAGCAAGCGTCTGATGAACCGGTGAATCTTCCGCCGCTTCGCGTTCAGCTGTTGAATGTAAAGTTGAAAGAAATCCTCGGACTTCGGAAAAATGCTCCGGGTGACTTTAATCAGGAAGCAGACCCACATGCCAACGGGCGCATTTTCATCGATACTCAGGACAATGGTGAAATCCTCGCAGCGCCGGATGTCCAGCGTGTGAAACTAACCGCAGAAATTGAACCGCCCGAAGCGGATCCTTCGAAACTCAAAATTCGGTGGGAGCTTTATGATCCGGATGATCCAGCGGATCATCGCGATGTTGACGCAAGCCCGCGAGGCGGCGATAATACAGGAAAAGCACATGAAGGCGCACCTCATTGGTTCATGCCGGCGGATCATGCCATCAGCAACCAAATTGACAGAAATCCTCCCGGGGATGAAAAAACGATTTTTGGCGAAGCCAAGACGGAAGTGACGCGAGTCGGAGGACGGTTGGTAAGCACCGTTTACTTTTATTACGGTGATGACGGGGGCGATAATTATCAAATTCGTGCCGTGCTCGAGAAAGAAAGTAACCCACAGTGTTCCGAAGATCAAAGCGGAACGTTAACGGCATGGAGAAAGCGGTTTGTCAAGGTGTATGCAATGACGAAAGACAATGACGACGTTGCCGTTCATCCGCAAGGATCAAGGCCAGGGCGTTTTGTCGTTTGCATTAATCCAGGGCCGAATGGAGTTCTCGATACGCTTCAAATCAGCAGCCATGACAATTTGATCAGAAACCAAATTCGTTCGGGATTCGACGGAGTTTGCGACACGACACCCAACTCCGGAGGAAACAGTTTTGATCCCGTGGCGACTCAAAATTTATTTCGTCGATATTACGCTCAGGCAGACGCCAATCATTTACCTTACCTTGATATTGTAGTGACTCAGGAACAGTTTGATCGACCTTTCGTCCCCGTTCTTCTTGTTCGAGACATCCCGGACTATATGCATCGTCAGACAAATTTTACAACGCATGATTCTTATGTGTTCAGCTTGCTGGGGGTCAACGACCTCATGGACGGTTTCATACCGGATGTGGTTGGTTACGGCGGGTATCCGCCTCACGCTGCCGCTAGTGCGGGAGCATTGAAACGGCAAGTTCCAAGACAACTGCCGAAGACGGACATTCATGAACTGGGGCACATGCTCATGAACCCTGTTCACGGAGTTCATGATATGCATGCGAACCACTCTGTTGGTTTTGTTGACTGTGGCTATCAACAAGGAAATCACCCGCCTAGGCTCTGTCCGCTCCATGCAAGTATCATCAGGGACAAGGTGAGGCGCACATTCACCCCCAATCATCAAGGAGGAATGGAAAACAATGACTCAGAAGTTTCCCGTAATTGGAACCCTAATCCTTAAGATTTTTTTTCTGGCTACAATCCTAAATTTTGCGCCAGTTGCTCTCTCGGCGGAAACAAAGAGAGAACCATGGCAAGTTTGGGAGACTCACATCGAACCAGTCGCGAAACAATTTCCAAGTCTTGAATCCGTCTATCTAATTTTAGCACTTCGCAATGTCAGTCAAGAAATTCAGGAACCCGGCCTGCCTTATCAGGAAGACCAGCCGTGGTTTCAATGGATTGAAATTTATCACCAAGGCAAGCGCTTGAAACCTAAAGTCGATCACGACTTTGCTTATCTTTTGGGAAGCGTTCGACAGGGTGAACAACTGAGCTTGTTGGTTGCCCTTGAGAAATTTTACGAAACTCCGGCGAAATCCGAAAAAGGAAAATATGAATTAGTCTGGCAAGGAGGCACACTTGGCGGAGCCAAAACAGTCCGCGCGGAATTTGAAATTGATCCCAAGATGAAATCGCCCGCTGACATTTTTTCGTTGAGCACTTACCTTCAGGCGGGTGAAACCAAAACGGAACTCTGGAAGCGGATCCTTGCGTCTCATTCAGATCCAAAATGGATCACGCTCTTTCGAATTCTTCCTAGCGATTACATTGATCCACCTTCATTGATTCAGCTTGTGCGTACCAGCAATGATGTGGGAATCCGCCGCGAAGCGTTGCGTGCTCTTGGGCGCGTCGGAAAAGATATCGAAGTGGAAAACCTTTTGATCAAATTTCTCAGAGATCAAAAAGACAAACCATTAATTGAATTTGCCGTACTCAGCTTAGACCGCCTTCGCGGTAGAACGGATTAAGTAAATATCAAAAATCCACAAAAATAATCCAAGTTTGATATACTTAATTGCTTAGTTCTTTATTAAAGTTTTTACGACAGACTTCGTATCATTCTTGCAATCCAATACTTAAAAATGACTTTTAACAATTTAAAATCTCAGAAAATTTTGATCAAAACCTATGGCCGCCCCAACAAAAAGCAGTTGGGATTGCGTATGACCTGGGATTTAGATAATTTATGAAAGTTTTGATGAAGTCATACGGCTGCCCTTGCTCTATCGCGCAAGGACTGCAAAGGTTTTTTAATTGAGGTAATTATGAAGGTATTAATGAAGACCTTTGGCTGCACCAATCTACAATTGAATATTAATGGTTATTGGTGCTGTCATAACTTCCTTGAATTGAAGGTAATAAAATGAAAGTTCTATTGAAAAGTTATGGCTGACCCTTGGCTTTCCTATACCCGACAGGCAGTTGAGGTTATAAAAGCTGCGTATGGATTTTGATTTTGTGGTGAGTGCGTTGGTTAAAGCAGAAGTGTTTTCAGGAAATCAATTACCGGTGAATTCGAACCCGCCCCGGCTGAAGAACAATAAAACAACCTGCAAGTTTCTGTCCGTGTTTCTTGGTGAGATGAACGACGTCTTGGGCAAGCCGTGACCTGAGTCGGGAAGGATATCTGATAAAAACAACACCGAAACTCCTGCTGCCATGCGCATAGATCAATTGACCGAAATCTTTGTCTTCAGTCAGAAGAATTCTTTTTTCTCTGAGGGCGAGTGTGATGACCGTTGAATCATCAGCGCGTGGAGAAATTTCAGCGATGGCTGAGACATTGTAACCTGCTTGTCTCAATGCCCGAACTACTGCAAAATCGCAGCTTTCATCGGCTAAGAATTGCATGATTTACTTCGTAACTGCGCGTTTTGCTGAACCTAAAATGACTGTTTCTTCATGAGACAGAGTGTCCGCCGCATAGCGAATGGCGGCATGGATATCTTCAGAGGTAAGCCTTGGGTAAGCGTCCAATATTTCCTTTGCCGAAGCTCCTTCGCTCAACTTTCGAAGAATTACCTCAACAGTAACCCGAGTGCTCCGAATCACGGGTTTACCCATCATTACCTTGGGATTGATTTCAATCCGATCTGTTATTGTCATTAAATCCTCCGTGTTAGCATCAAACAATTATTGGAATGGTGTGCGTGTTGTGTTTTCTGGCCTTATCGTTCACAACCTGCAACCATCCGATGATAGCCTCTTTAATATTGGCTCGTGCTTCAATAACGGTCTTCCCTTGAGAAACACAACCCGATAACGCCGGAACTTCTGCAACGTAGTAACCTGTTTCATCTTTTTCAATCACGACTTGCAGCTTCATGTTACCCACTTTCATTCGCAATTGTTAAAAATTATACCTTATATTTTGATGGGTTTGAAATAAATCTTCGTCAACGGTTAAAAAGATTTTTAAATGTATGTTTTTGTTTTCCCGGCGTGCGGTCAATGGTTTGCATGAATCAGTGTGGCGCCACTAGGGACGCCTTCCATTTTAGAAATTTTGGATTATGCCAAGAAAGCGAAGGTAAATGCCAATATCAAAATGTTTCGCTCAACCTTCGCAAGCAATCTTGTGATGAGTGGTGTTGATATTTATGCGGTTTTAAAACTTCTTGGCCACCACGATGTCAAAATCACTGAAAAACATTACGCGCATTTGACTCCAAATTTCCTGAGCCAATCTGTCGCACGATTGAATTCTCCAACAGGAAAGTAATTATCTCGCCATTCGAAAATCGAACAAACTATGCAGCTATGGATTCAAACCAGAGCGCGTGAGCTTGGGAAGCGATTGTCTGAATCGTGTCTGAAATTCCAAGTGCTCCGACGATGACTTCTCGAGGAGCAATCTTCTCTTCAATTCGGTCTTTATAATCGTGGAGGAGTTTCAGAACTTGTTCGTTAAAATACGATTGGTCATCTGGAAGCCCAAAGGGTTTAAAAATGGTGTTTTTACTATCTCCAAAGATTATTTGCCGATCAATTTGAGTTTCAACCACAACATTTTCTCGGTAAGCTTCTGGCATCTTCGCTAAGACATCATCTTTAATGAGTTGAACTTGACCTGGTGTTTCAGCGAGAATCACGATTTTATTCTGACCTGCCACATTGGCAATTACAGCTGCTACAATGTCAAAAGACCTTGCAAGATGAGGAAGAATGCCAATCACTTGAGGTTGCAATACTTTCTGCGCGCTTTGAGCAATGGATGAAGAAACCGCGTTAGTTTCCACTGTAGAAACAACTGGCGTATTCGTTGCTGGCTTCCAATCCATTCCCAAAAGATTTCCGAAAGCAACTTGTGTATTCAACGTGACCGCAAGCAAAATCCCCGCAACAACTTTAGAGAGTTTGTCTCGAAGTTCACTTCTGGTTTCGGGAGAAATCGATGAATCGAGCGATTTAAAACCAAGATCGGTCTGGCGCAGCTCCGAACGTTCTGTGCGGTTCCCGTTTGATTCATCTAACAGTTCATTGACACGTTCGATTAACTCATCTGCCGTATTAGAAACCGATCTCTCGCCTTCTTCATCTGTCACTTCCATCAATTCACTAAGAATATCAATCACTGCATCTCGATCTTGATCTTGCAGAGCAGCAACTAAACTTTCTGAGACATCCGTATCGTAATCCAATTCCAATTCATCGAGAACTTGCGCGTACCAGCAATGATGTGGGAATCCGCCGCGAAGCGTTGCGTGCTCTTGGGCGCGTCGGGAAAAATGCGGATACGGAAAAACTTCTTGTCGAATTTCTCAGAGATCAAAAAGACAAACCATTAATTGAATTTGCCGTGCTCAGCTTAGACCGCCTTCGCGGCAGAACGGATTAACATTTCAAAAATCTTTGAAGTAGCTTCATTTAATATACTAACGTTCATGAAAATATTATTGAAAACGCATGGTTACCCCAATAAAAAACGATCAGGATTTAAAAACTGATCAAAAGAAAAAAAATCCGCCTAGAGTTTCCGAACCTTCAGAAAATTAAGCACTTTAAGCATTTCATTCCCTTGTATCATTTTGAATCCCATTCTTAACCCTCATGTATTACCAAAGTTACTTTTCCTCAAGAAAATAGTAGCTCTGAGGATACCAAGGCTGTAAGCAAGCCCAGTTCTATTGCTGCGGCAGGTTTTGATAGGTTTTAGCTCATCAAAACATCTCTTGACAGCCCTTGAAATAATGGATACTATAGTCCATAATTAATATGGACGATATAGTCCATAATTAAAAAAGGAGAGTAACCGTGTTTCAGCTTTATTCAAAGGGTTGTGAGTATGCCATTAAAGCACTTATTCAAATGCGCGATCCCGATCAGAATTACAGCGCAAAACAAATCTGTAAGCGAGCCCGTATTCCCGAATCCTTCTCCCGGAAAATATTCCAAGCGCTTGTGCGAGGTGGGTTTTTGGAAGCTATCCAAGGCCCCGGAGGCGGTTACTGTTTACGCCAGCACCCAAAAAAGATTTCTGTCTTAGATATTGTGCGGGCGGTAGAAGGAAATCAAACTTTTAATCAATGCGTGATGGGACTTTCTAGATGTGTCGAAAGGAATCCGTGCGCACTTCATGATAGCTGGTTGAAAGCAAAAGAAAAATTGACAAGTGAGTTGCGCGAGAAGCGATTGCAAGATTTGATTGATACGTATGACGACAGGAATGAACATGGAAAAAGTAAAAAATCAGCGGAAAAGGAGAAAAAAACATGACACTGGTAAAAAAAATTTCACAAATCTTATGTTTAATAATAATGGGGGTAATTGGGTTACCCGCTTTACTTTTAGCCAAGGAATTGCCTGTGATAGAAGCCGAACTCGGTATTGCGCCAAATGTTCCGCCGCCTGTTAATCGTAACTATGAGGCAAAGGTCATTGTCCGGCTTGAAGCGACGGAATTTCGCAGTGAAATCTCGAAAGGTTCCGAATACGATTATTGGGGTTATAACGGTCATGTTCCGGGACCTTTTGTGCGTGTCAGAGAAGGAGACACGATCGAATTTCATTTTAAAAATTCAAAAGATTCAAAAAATACTCATACCGTAGATTTTCATTCTATGACTGGGCCATGCGGAGCTGCTTGTATTTTAATGACGGAACCGGGAAAAGAATCAATCGTACAGGCAAAAGCAATTAGTCCGGGCGTTTTTGTTTATCATTGTGCAGCGCCTCCGATTCCCGTTCACATTGCGAATGGTTTATATGGAGTCATTTTGGTTGAGCCAAAAAACGGGCTTTCCAAAGTTGATCACGAATATTATGTGATGCAGAGTGAATTTTATACAGAACAGCCAATTGGAACGAAGGGTTTGCTCGCCTTTTCTTCTCAGAAGGGAGCGGATGAACATCCTACCTTCGTTGTTTTTAACGGAAAAGTGGGTTCGCTTTTGGGTGAAGGAAAACTTCAAGCTAAGACAGGCGAAACGGTTCGTTTGTTTGTTGGAAATATTGGGCCCAATTTAGCATCTTCGTTTCATGTGATTGGCGAAGTTTTTGACAATGTTTACCGGGAAGGTTCATTGTCTGAACCAGGCCACAACATTCAAACCACTTTGATTCCATCCGGTTCTGCCAGTACGGTTGAATTTAAAGTAGAGGTGCCTGGCGATTTCACATTGGTGGATCACAGTATTTTTCGCATCAACAAAGGTGCCATGGGTCAACTTCATGTGGAGGGGCCAGAAAATCCGGATATTTTGAAAAAAATCAGTTAATTTCAAAAGGAGAATTACAAATGAAGATTTCAAAAATATTGTCAGCGATTGGAATGAGCGTTTTTATATCGTCTCTGGCTTATGCGCAGGTGACGGTGAAAGGAAAAGTTGTATTTGACGGCACGCCTCCGCCAGTTGAGAAAATTGAAGTGAAAAGTGACATTCCGACTTGCGGCGACCACAAAGAAGTTGAGAAAATCAAATTGGGTGAAGGGAAAGGAATCGCCAATGCGGTTGTGACCATTGTTGGTGCAAAAGGTACTGCTTCATCCAAAACCGGAAAGCTGGATCAAGTCAAATGTGAATTTGACCCGCATGTTCAAGCAGTTCCGGTTGGCTCAACCGTCAATATTACATCAAGCGATCCCGTCCTTCATAATTCGCACGGTTTTTATGAAGATGGTTCGACTGCATTTAATATTGCAGTTCCGATTGTTGGAATGGAAGCGCCATTTAAATTGACCAAACCCGGCGTGATCCGATTGCGGTGTGATGCGGGTCATACATGGATGAGCGCTTATGTGGTTGCGGTAGATCAGCCGTATTATGCCGTGACGGATGCGAATGGGAATTTCTCAATCGATGGTGTTCCAGCGGGCGATTATGAAATTGAAGTTTGGCAGGAGACGCTTGGTAAACACAGAGAACCGATTAAAGTTGCCGAAGGCGCGCAGCCAGTCACGATCACTTTGAAACAAACTTAAAGGATTCATCTTTTGAAAAAGTTTCTTGCAGTGATATTGGTTTCAATTTTATCGGTAGCGGGATTCGCTTCAGCCGAAGAAACGAAAACACCTGCGATTGCAAGCGATGTTCTAAGCCGTTTTGACCAGATGTTGGACGATTGGGCCAAGATGGCGTCAATTGATCGCGATCAGGTGAAACTAAAAATCGGCGGTGAATTCCGTTACCGGCTTGAACGCCGCGATAATTTTAATTTCAATCACGATACGTTTGAAGATGATACGCTGAATCTTTTTCGTTCAAGACTCAATTTTGATTTGACTATGGGATCTTATTTTCGGATTTTTGCCCAAGGACAAGATGCGGAAAGTGTTGCTTCTAGTGCGCTAGATCGTTCATCCGCTTTTGTTAATCGCTTGGATCTTCATCAGCTTTACGCAGAGATGAAAAGCCCTTGGAAAGAAGTTCCTGCGAGCGTCACGGTTGGCAGGCAGGAACTTTCTTACGGTGATGAGAGATTCGTGGGGGCTTTTAATTGGTCAAATGTGGCACGCGTTTTTGATGCGGTCAAAATTGTTTTTCAGCCAATCGGTTGGTTTCGGTTGGACACGTGGTTCGCTCAAGTGGTACCCGTAAATCGCGGCCAAGCTGATTCCGCAAACCACAATGACAATTTTTACGGCATTTACAATTCAATCAAACCAATCAAAGATCATATTTTTGATACCTTTCTTTTTATCCGCCACAATCGAAATCGTTCGCTCGTCGGTGAACAGCCAGGTGAGCGCGGTCAATTAAAAGAAATTACGGTAGGGAATCGTTTTAAAGGGAAGAAATGGAATCTCGATTACGGCATTGAATGGGCTGTACAGGGTGGTTCGCGTGCTCATGATGACATTAAAGCATGGGCTTGGCACAATGAAATTGGTTATACAATTCCAAAAGTTCCGTGGAGCCCGCGTCCCAATTTTGAATATAACCACGGTTCGGGCGATCACGATCCAACCGATGGGGAATTTGAAAGTTTCGACAATCTTTATCCTACCAATCATCCGTATTACGGCTACATGGATTTTTTCAGCTTGCGGAATATGAATGATGTGAAAGCTGGTTTTGATTTAAAACCGGCTTCAAAGCTCAAACTTTCGTGCGATTACCATTGGTTTTTTCTCGATACCAACCAAAGCGCTTGGTTTAATGCGAGTCAAAACGTGATTCGGGCGCGATCACCAAATGCTAGCACGACGGTTGGGCAAGAAATCGACCTGCTTGCCAATTGGCAGATGACAAATCATTTGAGTCTTTTGGTCGGATTCTCCCACTTTCATGCCGGTGCATTTGTAAAAGATACTGGTGTTGCTGATGATGCTAACTTTTTTTATGTTCAACCAACCTTTAAATTTTAGAAAAACATGCTAAAAAAACGCTTTTTTGAACGTCAATATGAATAAACCAAAAAAGAAAATACACGCTTCCGTTGTCGGCGGCCTTATTTTTTTACATCTTGGTGCGCTAGCCGCTCCATTTACATTCAGCTGGAAAGCTTTTTGGATTTTTGTTGTTTTGTTGTGGCTGACGAACGGACTTGGCATTTGTATGTGTTATCACAGGCTTCTGACGCACCGAAGTTTTAAATGTCCAAAATGGTTTGAATATTTTATGACATTTTGCGGAACTCTTTCGTCTCAAGGCGGGCCCATTACGTGGGTTTCTACGCATCGTCTTCATCATGCAGCATCTGACACAGAAGAGGATCCACACAGCCCAAATCTTGGTTTTTGGTGGGCTCATATGCTTTGGTTTGTTTATCATTCACCGGTTTTGGATAACAGTAATTTTAGATTGCGTTGGGCGGGCGACCTCATTAAAGACCCAGTTCACCGGTTTTTTACAAAATACAATTGGGTAAGCCAATGGATTGTAGGAATTATATTGCTCGCCTGGGGCGGCATACCATTTGTAGTTTGGGGTATCTTTTTGAGAACCGTTGTTGCGCTTCATTGCACCTGGCTTGTCAATTCAGCGGCGCATACGTGGGGCTACCAAACTTACAAGACTGGTGACAAGTCGACTAATCTTTGGTGGGTGGGGTTGCTTGCTTTTGGTGAGGGCTGGCACAACAACCATCACGCGTTTCAATATTCTGCAGCGCATGGTCTTGAGTGGTGGGAATTTGATTTAACTTATTTAACCATTCGATTTCTTGCGTTTTTTAACTTGATTAAGTTTGTCAAATTGCCAAGTTTGGCTGCAATTAAGAGTCAGAGTTTGATCAAAACCAAAATTCCATAGAAAAGTAACGATAAAGATTAGGAGGTATTTATGCGAGAACAATATCAGGTAATCGGAGAGGCGGCTGGGAAAATTTATCGAGCGCTTGAGAAAAAAAGTTCTATATCCGACGCGTCATTAAAGAAAGAAATTGGAGTTTCAGAAGACGCGCTTTTTCATCAGGCATTGGGATGGCTCGCAAGGGAAAATAAGATTTCTTTTGAGAAGAAAGGCAAGGCTCTTCAAATTTCGTTGTGTCAAGAAACGTCTTGCTGCCAACAGTAAATTAAAACACGCGCGATACTCTGTCGGTTAATGCGGAGGTTGTCATGTGGAAGGACAAAATTCAGGAACGTTATTGGTGGCACCCGGTAAAAAACAGCTTGGACGAGTTTCTCTATGAACTGGTCAAAGCGGAAGATGAAGAGGAAGTGGGCCTTTATTTGTTGGGTTTGTACCGCAACGATGAAGCTGATTTTAAGTGCTTTACAAAAAGCAAAGAAAGGAAGATTAAACGCCTTTTGAATTTCTTGATGAAAGAAACCTTGAGACACCGAGTGATGCTTTCTGAAATCGCCAGCGAGATCGGGAGTTTAAAGCATGATTCCGTTCAAGATTCAAATTAAAACGCTTTGGGAAATGCGATTTAAGAAAATTCTAAAACTTGAAGAGGAATCGGTAAGCTTCTATGAGGAGCTTTTGGCTAAGAATCAAAACCTTTTGGAAGGGACGAAGTCAAAAGAAAAATTGGAAACGCTCATTCAAGATGAAAAAAGGCATGCACAAGTAGCAGCCCGGCTTTTACGCATTTTAAGTCAAAAGTAATATAGTGCTCCAGCTGAACTCTATGCCAATTGGGCACTTGCCGAAGATGTTTCGTTCAAGTTATTCCTGCCAAGACAGGAGCGGTTTCCTTTGCTATAATTTCCCCTATGAAAGTTTTATTGAAGTCGTACGGTTTCACCAATTTTCAATTAAATTTCAATGGTAATTGGTGTTGTCATAACTTCCTTGAATTGAAGGTAATAAAATGAAAGTTCTATTGAAAAGTTATGGCTGCCCCAACAAAAAGCAGTTGGGACTGCGTATGACCTGGGATTTAGATAATTTATGAAAGTTTTGATGAAGTCATACGGCTGCCAGATGAATGATTATGATTCTGAATTGGCGCTTGGGCTTTTAAAGAAACAGGGTTATTCGGCTACCAATCAGGAAGAAGATGCCGATGTGATTCTCTTTAACACCTGCAGTGTGCGTGAACACGCCGAAGACCGGGTTTTCAATCAAATCAAGGAACTGCGGCTTCTAAAAGAACGCCGGCCGGATATTTTGATTGGTGTCATGGGTTGCATGGTCGAAAATTACAAAACCCAGTTTTTTGACGATTTTCCTCAGGTGGATATATTAATCGGAACCCGTAACATCACAGAACTTCCTCAAGCAATCGAAAAAGCGCGAAGTGAAAAAACTAAAATCATTAAGCTAAAACGAAATGGTTTTGGCTACGATCTTTACGAAACTCCCAAAATCGAAGGGAAGTTTCACGCATTTCTTCCGATCATGACGGGCTGCGATAAAGTCTGCTCGTTTTGCATTGTGCCGTATGTTCGCGGGCCTGAAATTTCGAGGGCATCGCACGAAGTCATTGGCGAAGTCAAGCGGCTTGCTGATTTTGGAGTCAAACACGTAACGTTTCTCGGTCAAAATGTAAATTCGTATGGAAATAAACTTGATCAGGAAATTAATTTTTCGAAATTGCTTTCTGAAGTTTCTAAAATTTCCGGAATTAAAAAGATTTCTTTTACAACATCACATCCTGAAGATGCGCACGAAGAATTGTTTCAGGTGATTCGCGATCATGAGAAAATTTCGCGGCATTTCCATCTGCCGCTTCAATCAGGCTCAGACAGAATGCTTGAGCGAATGAGAAGAGGGCATACGCTCACTCAATATCGAGTGAAAATTGACCGGATGCGCGAGCTGATCCCGGATGTTTCCATTTCGACCGATATTATTTGTGGTTTTCCGGGAGAAACTCTTGAAGATTACGAAATGACAAAACAAGCGCTAGTCGACATTCAATATGACAGCGCATTTATTTTTAAATATTCCCCTCGTCCGCATACGGGAGCGGCGCGCTACGTTGATCATATTTCGGATCTGGAAAAAACACGGCGCGTGACAGAACTTCTTCACGTTGAAAAGAAAATCATGCGTGAGTGCAATGAACGGTTTTTAAACCGAGCGTTTCCTGTGCTCATTAGTGAACCGAGCAAGAAATCAAAAGCAGAACTTTTGGCGCACACGTGGCATGATAAAAAAGTAATTTTGAAAGGCGAGCGTTCCGAAATTGGCTCAATTATGAATGTGAGATTAACCGATTTGATTAACGAAACCTTCCGTACCGAACGCATCTTGTGAAATTTGTCACCGCTTCCGAAATGCGCGAAATTGACCGGCGCGCAATTGAAGAATTTGGAATTCCTTCCATCGTTTTGATGGAAAATGCGGGAATCATATGCGCTGAAGAAGTGCTGCGCTTGCTTGATCCGCGCGGCGAACGTTCCGTTGCCGTATTTGCAGGAAAAGGAAATAACGGCGGCGATGGATTTGTGACAGCGCGTAAACTTTTCAACAAGGAATGCAGCGTACAAGTTCTCTTCTTCCAAAAACCCTCTGAAATGAAACCGGATCCGCTCACCAATTTCAAAATTCTGGAGAAAATGAAAGTATCCATGTTAAACTGTGCTGAGAAATGCGACATGGTTCAGATGAAAAATGCTCTTTGCGGCGTGAATGTGATTGTGGACGCGCTTTTTGGGATTGGGCTTACAAAACCAATCGAAGAGCCATTTAAAACCGCGATTGAATTGATGAACGATGCCCAGAAAACAGTGGTTGCTGTCGATATTCCATCAGGACTTCATGCGGACACGGGTGAAGTGATGGGTGTTTGTGTGAGAGCAAAAACAACCGTAACGTTCGGACTTCCCAAAAAAGGTTTTTTGTCAAAAGAGGCTGGCAAATTTCTGGGCAGAGTTACCGTTTCGGATATTTCAATTCCACATGTACTTTTAAATTGATTAATTAATATGGCGCTTCGGGAAGAATTTGAAAGAGAAGGAAATTGGCTTTTCAGGTGGCGGAGTTATTTCCCGTTTCTGATGCTGCCACTCCTTTTGATTGGTTTGCGGCAATCCGAAGTTTTGGAACGGACGTTCGGAAGTTCCGTAGAAAATATTTGGGATCTTGTCTGCATGGCAGTTTCATTTTCAGGGTTTGCGTTCCGATGCGTGACGTTGGGCTGGGTCCCGGAAGGAACTTCTGGCCGGAATACGAAAGGCCAGCTTGCGGAAGTTTTAAACACCAAAGGGATTTATTCCATTGTCCGGCATCCGCTTTATTTTGGAAATTTTTTGATCACGCTCGGCCTCATTTTATTTATCGAATCCTGGTGGCTTGCCATGTTTTACGTGATGGCGTTTTGGCTTTATTATGAACGGATCATGTTTGCGGAAGAAGAATTTTTGCGCAAAAAATTTGGTGAGCAATATGTAAGATGGTCGGGCGAAACTCCCGCTTTCATTCCCAATTTCAGCAAGTGGCAGCCGCCCGTCGCAACGTTTTCGATTCGGATGATTTTGAAACGCGAATATTCTGGTTTTCTTGGGATTATCGTGGGATTTACGGCGTTGAAATTTTTTGCGCAGCTGTTGACCGAAGGCGAATTTAAATTAAGTCCGGTTTGGTTTGTTTTTTTGGGGATTGGTTTTGCAACGTTTGGCATTCTTTATACGCTCCGAAAGAAAACAAAACTTCTTCATATTGAGAAACGGTCCTAAGCCACTACTCAAAACCGGCTTGTTTGAAAATGACCAGCAATTCATGCGTGTCTGGCTGGTTGAGAAAGTCGAGCACAGCTTGCGCAGCAGCATTTCCGATTTCTTTATTTAGTTGAAGTTCGCCGGGCGTTGTCGATTCAAACGTTTCCAAATCTTCAAAGTAGTGCGCCAGCTGTTTTGCTTTTGCTTCACCGATCTTTGGAATTCCAAAAGACGTCAACAATTTCGAGAAAGGCTGTTTTTTGCTTTTCTCAATTTCCTGAAGAAGCAAGCGCGCTTTATTTTTACTCATTCCATTAAGTTGTTTCAGAGTTTCCAAATTAAGCCGATAAAGATCCGCGGGTGTTTTTACAATGCCGCTTTGAACTAGTTTTCGAGCCAGCGAATCGCCCAAGCCGTGAATATTCATTTGCGACTTTCCGGTAAAATAAAGCAAAGCCGCTTTTAACCGGCCCGGACAATTCTCATTGTCACATCGCAACACTCCGTTTTTGTGTGCAAGTTTAAAGTGGCAAGCAGGACATTCGCTGATTGCTAAATTTGAAGGGGTCGTCCGCGAACGGCTCTTACTTTCGTGTCCGTTATAAATGACAGAAACAATATTAGGGATCACGCGCCCGCTTTTCTGGATTTGAATGAGATCGCCCGGACGAATGTCCAGTTCTTGAATGATTCTTACATTGTGAAGCGTGACTCGCTCAACCACGCTTCCATCCAGTTGAACCGGTTCTAAAATAGCAACGGGAGTGATTTTTCCCGTGCGGCCGACTTGAAATGTAATTTCTTTGACTTTTGTTTTGATTAATTTCTGTGTGAATTTATAAGCAATCATTCCGCCTTGATCTTTCAGCGTTGGCGCGAGATTCTGTTGATCTTTGAGGTTATTTACTTTAATGACAGCGCCGTCAATTTCGTAAGGTAAACTCTCAGCATTTCCTTCCATGTCGAGTGCCGCTTGAATCGCTTCTTCAATTGACCGGCAAAGAACGCCGTTTGAATCGACGGGAAATCCAAAACGTTCAAGTGTTTTTAAGAGCGATTCCTGTGTATTGGCAATCGATTCGCTTGTTTTTCCGGTTGCGTAAGCAAAGAAACGGAGATTTCGACCCTTGATTTCTTCCGGATCTTTTAAATGAAGGCTTCCGGCAGCCGCATTTCTGGAATTGGCAAATGGCTTTTTGCCAATGCGTTTTCGCTCTCCGTTTATTTGTGAAAATTCTGCTTTTGTCATATAGACTTCACCGCGGATTTCCATGAATAGTGGAGTCTGGTTTCCGATCGAACGGGGAATAAGAGGAATATTTTTAACGAGTTCCGTAATGTCGTTCCCGCGGGTTCCGTCACCCCGCGTGAGCGCTTGTTTCAGCGTGCCATTTTCATATTGAAGCGAAATTCCAACGCCATCAATTTTTTCTTCCACGAAATATTGCAGGGAACGGCCGCGGCAGTTCGCTGCTTTGTTTAATTGTTCGCGGATTCTTTGATCGTAATCACGGAGCCCTCTTTCCTCATTGGTGTTTTGAATGCTTAACATCGGTATTCGGTGAGGAAATATTTTTTGCCGAAGATCAAGGTCGCTTCCCACGTTTTGCGATGGCGATAGCGGAGAAACCCATTCCGGGTGTTGTTTTTCAATTCTGGCAAGTTCGCGCATCAAGGAATCATATTTTTGATCAGAAATTTCCGGCGCATGCTTTTGATAATAAAGGTCATTGTGATGGTGGATGACCCGGCAGAGTTCGTCGTAATGTTGTTGTAGGGAACGGTCGCGACCGTTCCCTACGATCGCCGGAGCAGGCATACAAGAGAGGAGTGCAAG
>Ga0209515_10005772_pt1 | contig 15859 bp, 10 predicted proteins | sample Subgroupgradi54m_FD_187454 | JGI IMG/M metagenome (GOLD analysis project Ga0209515, IMG submission 187454) | Subsurface groundwater microbial communities from S. Glens Falls, New York, USA - GMW60B uncontaminated upgradient, 5.4 m (SPAdes)... ...
AACCCGACCGGCTCGTACGGCACAGCGCGCGAGCTCGAGCGGCTGTTCGCGATGTGCCGCGATCGGAAGTGGGCACTGATCGCCGATGAAGTGTTCGCGGACTATCCGCTCGATGCCGGGGCGCCCGCCACCGACATCGCCGCGCGCGCAGACGTATCCGCGTTCACGCTCGGAGGCCTGTCGAAGTCCGTGGGGCTGCCGCAGCTGAAACTGGGGTGGATTGTCGCGGGCGGACCCGCGGAGGCGCGTGCCGCGGCGCTGGCGGGACTGGAGTTGATTGCCGACAGCTTTCTTTCTGTCAACACGCCGGTGCAGGCGGCTGCGGGTGATCTGCTCGAACGCGGCGGTTCCATCCGGACGCAGATTCACGATCGGGTGCGCGCGAACCTTGCGGCGCTTCGCGACCTCGCGCGATCGTTTGCGGCCTGCGAGGTGCTCAACGCCGAAGGCGGGTGGTCGGCCGTGATTCGCGTGCCGGCCACGCGCACCGAGGAACAGCTCGTCCTCGACCTCCTCGATCGCGAAGGCGTTCTCGTGCATCCGGGATATTTCTTCGACTTTCAGCGCGAGGCGTTTGTCGTCGTCAGCCTGCTGCCGCGGCCAGACGTCTTTCGCGACGGCGTGGCCAGGCTCTTGCGGCTCGCGAGCTCGTGATGCGCCGCGCCGGAGTCCTGATCCCGCTGTTTTCGATTCCCTCGTCCCGAAGCTGGGGCATCGGCGAGATTGGCGACATCGAGTCCACGTCGCGCTGGCTCGAGGCCGCAGGCATCCGGATCCTGCAGCTGCTTCCGATCAACGAAATGCGGCCCGGCGAGACGTCGCCGTATTCCGCGCTGAGCGCGATGGCGATCGATCCGCAGTTCATCACGCTCGATCACGTCGAGGACTTCGCCGAGATCGGCGGCGAGGAGGCGCTCGCGTCGCCGCTTCGCGCACGTCTCGACGCCGCGCGCGCCGCCGTGCGGATTCAGTACGCGGAGGTGCGCGAGCTCAAGGACCTCGCGCTGCGGCGAAGCTTCGCGCGCTTCCACGCGGTGGAGCTGGCGGGGGGCACGCGCCGCGCTGCCGATTTCCACGCGTATGTGGCCGAACAGGGGTGGTGGCTCACCGACTACGCGCTCTTTCGCGCCCTGCATGCGCGGCACGGCGAACGCGCGTGGTTCGATTGGCCCGAGCCGCTCGGGTGCCGCCAGCGCGACGCTGTCGACGCGGCCCGCGCGGAGCTCGCCGGCGACATCCTCTTCCGCCAGTACGTGCAGTGGCTCGCGGGCGGTCAATGGCGCGCCGCGCGCGCGCGCACCGGCGGCGTGGCGCTCTTCGGGGACCTTCCGTTCATGGTCAGCGGCGACAGCGCCGACATCTGGGCGCGGCAGGACGAATTCCGGATGGACGCATCCGTGGGCGTGCCGCCGGATGCCTTCAGCGAGACCGGCCAGGATTGGGGGCTTCCCGTGTACCGGTGGGATGTGCTCGCCGAGCGCGACTTCGACTGGCTGCGCGACCGCGCGCACCGCAACGCCGACCTCTTCGACGGCTACCGCGTCGACCATCTCGTCGGTTTCTATCGCACCTACTTCAGGCCGCACGACGGCAGCCCCGCGCAGTTCACGCCCGATCAGCAGGATGCGCAGCTGGCGCTCGGCGAGCGTGTGCTCGGCGTGTTCCGCGAGCCTGGCTCGGAGATCATCGCGGAGGATCTCGGCGTCGTTCCTGACTTCGTGCGCGCCTCGCTCGCGCGGCTCTCGATCGCAGGCTACAAGGTGTTCCGCTGGGAGCGGCAATGGCACGTCGAAGGACGGCCGTTCACGGATCCGGTGGATTATCCCGCCGTGTCGGTCGCCACGTCCGGGACACACGACACCGAGCCGATGATGATCTGGTGGGAAGACGCGCCGCGCGAGGAACGCGAGGCGGTGTTGGCCATTCCGTCGGTGCGCGCCCTGCTCACGCCCGAGGATGTGGCGTCAGTGGATGCGCCGGGCCTCCCGCACGCAATTCACGAGGCGCTGCTCGAAACGTTGTTCGCGTCCGGCTCGAACACGCTGATCCTGCCGATCCAGGACATCTTCGGCTGGCGGGATCGCATCAATCAGCCCGCGACCGTGAGCGACGCCAATTGGACGTGGCGTTTGCCGTGGCCCTCGGATCGGATGTCGACCGAGCCGGTGGCGATGGACGTGGCGACGCAGCTAGCGGAGTGGTGCGCCCGTCACACCCGCTTTTGAATCCTTGCCCAGGCATCCTTGAGCGTCACCGTCCGGTTGAACACCGGCCTCCCCGGTGTCGAATCGGGATCGACACAGAAATATCCCTGTCGCTCGAACTGAAACCGGCTGCCCGCCGGCGATGATGCCAGCGACGGTTCCACCTTGGCGCCGGCGATGATCTCCAGCGAACCAGGATTCAGATCGTCGAACGGTTCGCGGCCGTCGTCCTCGGGATTCTCCGAGAGAAACAGGCGATCGTAGAGCCGCACCTCGGCGTCGCACGCGTGCTCGGCCGACACCCAGTGGATCGTCCCCTTCACACGTCGGGTCGCGGTCGATCCGGTGAGCGACTCCGGATCGTACGAACATCGCAGCTCCACGATGGCGCCCGAGGCGCCCTTGACGACCCGCTCGCACTTCAGGACGTAGGCGTAGCGCAGCCGCACTTCGCTTCCAGGCGACAGCCTGAAGAACTTCTTTGGCGGCGTCTCCATGAAATCGTCCTGCTCGATGTACAGGACGCGTGAGAACGGCATGCGGCGCGTGCCGGCGGATGGATCTTCCGGATTGTTGACCGCCTCCACCTCTTCGACCTTGCCCTCGGGATAGTTCTCGATGACCACTGTGAGGGGACGCAGCACGGCGAGCGCGCGCCGCGCGTGTCGATTGAGATCTTCGCGAACGGTGTGCTCGAGCAGCGCGATGTCGATGACGTTCTCCTTCTTCGCGACGCCGATGCGGGCGCAGAAATCGCGCACCGCCTCCGGCGTGTAGCCGCGGCGGCGGATGCCCGCAATCGTCGGCAGGCGCGGATCGTCCCAGCCGCACACCAGCTGCTGCTGCACGAGCGCGAGCAGCTTGCGCTTGCTCATGATCGTGTAGTTGAGATTGAGCCGCGCGAACTCGATTTGCCGCGGACGCGACTTGAACTCCCGCGCCGTTCCGATGAGCGCGTCAACACACCAGTCGTACAGCGGCCGGTGATCCTCGAACTCCAGCGTGCAGAGCGAGTGGGTGATGCCTTCAATCGCGTCCGAGAGCGGGTGGGCGTAGTCGTAGGTTGGATAAATGCGCCAGGCGTCGCCCGTCCGGTGATGCGCGGCGTGCCGGATGCGATAGAGCGTCGGGTCGCGCATGTTGATGTTGGGCGACGCCATGTCGATTCTTGCCCGCAGCACGTGCGTACCGTCGGAGAACTCGCCCGCCCGCATGCGGCGAAAGAGGTCCAGGTTTTCTGCAACCGGCCGGTCGCGATAGGGGCTGTTCCTCCCCGGCTCGGTCAGCGTGCCGCGGTACGCGCGAATGTCGTCCGCGCTCAGGCTGTCGACATATGCCTTGCCGTCGCGAATCAGCTGCTCGGCGTACTGGTACAGCAGCTCGAAGTAGTCCGACGCGTACAGCATCGCGGCCCACTCGAAGCCGAGCCAGCGCACGTCTTCCTGGATCGATTCGACGTATTCGACGTCTTCTTTCGCGGGATTGGTGTCGTCGAAGCGCAGGTTGCACAGCCCGCCGAACTCGCTCGCGACGCCGAAATCCAGGCAGATCGCCTTCGCGTGGCCGATATGGAGGTAGCCGTTCGGTTCGGGCGGAAAACGAGTATGCACACGGCCGCCGTGCCGTCCGCTCCGCAGGTCCTCCGCGACGATTTCACGCACGAAATCGAGCGGGGCCGCCGGCGCCGATGTCCCGGCGTCAAACTCCATCCAGCAATTATATGTTTGGGGTCTGCTCCGACTCGGCGACGCCTTCCGGCAGTCCCATCAGCCCGACTTGCCTGAGCACGCGCGGCACCGTATCGATCGATTCGGCTGGCGGAAGCTCCTCGGCCGTCGTGACCTTCAGATCCTTCATGCGCCGCGCGGTCACGAGGACGCGCGATTCAAAGGATCCCGCCGCCTGGTTGTACGACTGCACGGCGCCGTCGAGTTTCTTGCGGACGTCGTCGAGATGTCCCGCAAACGTCGCCAGGCGGTCGTACAGCTCTCTGCCGAGCGCGGCGACTTCGCGAAAATTCTCCGTCAACGCCTCCTGCCGCCACGAATGGGCGACGGTGGTGAGCAGGGCGATCAGCGTGATGGGACTGGCCAGCAGCACGCGCTGGTTCAATCCATGCTCGATGAGGCCGAGATCGTTCTGGAGCGCGGCAGTGAACAGTGTCTCGCCAGGAAGAAACATCACGACGAATTCGGGCGCGTCCGGGAGCGGTTCCCAGTACGCCTTGCTCCCGAGCTTGTCCATGTGGTCCCGCACCTGTCGCGAATGCGCCTGCAGTTTCGTGGTGCGCGTCTCTTCGTCCGCCGCATCCTGCGCATCGAGAAAGGCCTCGAGCGGCGACTTCGCGTCGACGACGATCTGCTTGCCGCCGGGAAGATGGACGATCAAATCGGGCCTGAGGCGGCCGTTGTCGCCCTGCAAGGGCGGCTGTTCGTCGAAGTCGCAGCGGCGCAGCATGCCGGCGATCTCCACGACGCGGCGCAGCTGCATTTCTCCCCAGCGGCCTCGAACGGCGGGCGTCCGCAGCGCGCGCGACAGCGTGTCGGCGGTGGAGCCGAGCGCGCTCACTTTCTCGGTGAGCCTCGCATACGCCTCGAGCCGCTCGCGTTCAGCTTCGCCAAGCTTGACGTCGACCTTCTTCAAGGTCTCGGCAATCGGCTGGACGAGGCCGTCGATCGCCTTCTGCCGCGAGTCGAATTGAAGCGTGGCCTGCTTCTGAAAGCCTTCGAACGACTCTTTCGCGAGGTCGAGAAACGCGCTGCGATTGCTGTTCAGGGCATCCGCCGCGAGTGACTGGAACGCCTCGCGCATCCTGCCCAGCGCGTCGCGTTCGCGCTCGTTCTGGCCGGTCAGCCACTCGTTATCGCGCTTGGCGGCGGCCAGCTCCGCCGCGAGGGCCGCGCGCTGTTCGGCAAGGTGACGCTGCGCCGATGACCGCGCAAACCAGAAGGCCAGCACCGCCCCGGCGGCGGCCGCGGCGATGCCAATCAGGACAACCATGGGAAACGGCACGAAGTGTAACAGGTGCGACCAATCTGTAAGCCCGGCCGGATGTCCTACACGAAAACCGGTCGATTTGTGGGCGAATTCGCCCACCGTCTGACGGTGCGTCGGTTGCAATTCGCACACCCGTGGTCAGACGCGCCGTCCCGGGAGAACCGTACTCGCTGGACGATGGATTGGGCACCCGCAGGATAGAAAGCGACGGCCGCACACACACCGAAATCCTCGAACTGACACCGGCGCTGGCTGCCCAGCCCGTCTTCGAGCAGGCCATTCGCGGCCGTGCCTCGCGGTACGCCGACCTCGATATCCGTTCCTTCGCTCCGGTCCGCCGCCTTGAACGCGCCGGCTCCTCGATGCACATCGTCAGCGAGATGCCGGCTGGCGTCCGGCTCTCGGACTTGCTGGCGCACCTCGAGTCGACAGGCGAAGTGGTGTCGGAGTCGGCCATGCTCGAGCTCTCCTCGCTCGTCATCAACGCGGTCGCATCGCTGCACACGTGGCCGGGCGGCCTTGCGCACGGGACGATCAGCCCGGCGCACGTGCTGCTGACCAACGACGGCCGCATCATGCTCACCGACTGTGTGTTCGGCGCCGGTCTCGAGGTGTTGCAGCGCAACCGTGAGGCGCTCTGGAAGGAATTCGGGCTCGCGATGCCGGCGGCGGCCAGCCTCGCGCGCTTCGATCAGCAGGCGGATGTGACGCAGATGGGCGCGTTGATTCTCGCGATCATCCTGCAGCGTCCGATGCGCGCCCATGAATATCCGCGCGGCGTCTCCGATCTCGTCGTGACCGCCACCGAGTCGTCGTCCGTGCAGGGCGCGCCTGGATCAGCCTCGGCGCTTCGCATGTGGCTGCAGGAGGCGCTTCAGATTCATCCGCGGCTCGCGTTCAGATCGGCCGTCGAAGCGCAGCGCTCGTTTGTGGATATCGGCAGCGCGCCAGGCAGCCGCCGCGCCGGCGCGATGGCGCTGCAGGTGCTCCTGCGCACGACGTGTGGAGAGCCGCTGAACCAGCCGCAGGTTGTCATGAACCCGCCGATGCAGGCTCCGCCGGCTCAGACGCCGGCGACACCTTCGGCGCCGGTGCCGGACGAGAAACCGAGCACGCTCGACTCGCTCATCCGCTCAGTTTTTCCGAAACACTAGAACGTCAGCTTCGCCGCCACCTGCATCATCCGGCCGTCGCTCTGGCCTGTCATGCGCCCGAAAAGCGGATTGCGCACAAGCGACGCGGCACCGACCGAGTACAGCGTGTTATCGACGGCGGTGTAGTTCGGCCGATTTGTCACGTTGAACGCCTCCCACATCAGCGACAGCTCGCGGGACCTACCCAGGCGGAAGCGGCGGGCAACACGCGGATCCAGAGAGATCTGAAACGGCAACCGGTACTGGTTCCTCATGGTGTCCGGCGCGAGATCGTTGAAGGCGTTGCGATCCCCATTGATGTCTCCGTTGACGAACGCGCCGTACGGCTGTCCGCTCTGTAGCGTGTATACCAGTCCGTATTCCCAGTTCGCGATCAACCGCTTCGAGAGGCCGTGCCGATCGACGGCCAGCAGTGATGTGTCGTACATCGCCGAGATCGCGAGGTGATGATGCTGGTCGTTGTTGCCGGGCGCTCGCGTGTCGAGCGTGTGGCCCTGCACGGCAAGCGAGCCGCGGCCATTCAGGCCGCCGAAGACCATTGGGATCGGCTCCTGTGGCGTGTCGTCGGACCGCGAGAATGTGTACGCAATCGTGTAGAACAGCTGCTGCAGGACGCGGGCGCGGGCATGAACGGTGATGCCGTTGTAGAGCGATTGGCCGCTGCTCTGGAACGACACCACGCGATTCGGACCAGGGAACCGTCCGTCGATGTTGATCTCAACCGGGCGCGGCAGCCGTTCTCCCCGAGCGAAGAGGTAATCGATCCCGAGCGAGCCGGCGCGGTACTTCTCAACCTCCCAGCCGGCACTTGCCTGGTGAACTCGCGGCGACTTGAAAGAGGGATCGATCACGGCAACGGGCGCGGGTGCGACGCGCACGTCGACGTCATTGAATGCCCGCGCCAGCGCGGGAATCAGCGCCGGCGTCGTGCCGTAGAACAGCCCGTACGAGGCGCGGAACACATTCTTCCGTTCGCCGGGCGCGAACGCGAGGCCGACGCGAGGTGCCCAGTCAGTGCGCTCCCGGCTGATGGCGCTGCCGAACGACTGCAGGTCGTAACGAACTCCGAGGTCGATCGTCAGCGCGCGGGTCGCACGCCATGCGTCCTGCACGAAAGCGGCGTACGCATCCACGTCGGGGTGGACCGTGGCCGTGTCGAACGTCGGACCTCCAAACCGCGTGGCGTTCTGGTCTTTCACGATGTCGCCGCCGGCCTTGAACGAATGTCCACCAGCGATCCACGACAACGAGTCGCCGACCTGCAGCCGCGTTGTTGCGAAGTGGTGCGAGCCGAACAGGCTCGAAGCGGCATTCTCCTCGTCGCGGCTGTCGCTGTACTGCGCCCGCGCTTCATTGATTGCGGCGGATCCGATCGTGCTGGCGAGGGAACTGGCGCCGGAACGGTTTCGGAGGAGCGACAGGTCAACGCCCGCGGCCGTCTGGCCGTCGAACTGCTGATCGATGTAGCGAAGCGTCAGGTGCTGACCGGCGTATTCGTGGTCCGTGCGCGCGAAGAGCAGGTCCTGGCGCTGCTGCGGTGCCGTTCTGTCGAGCCCGTCATGGCTGACGAGAAAGAAGTTGTGCTCCCGCAGGATCGGGCCGCCGACGAGACCACCGAACTGACTGCTTCGATACGGCGGCTTGCGCAGGCCCGCTCGCTGGTCGAGCGTCTTCTCGCCGTTGAGCGCGCGGTCGCCGAAGAACTCGTATCCGGAACCGTGGAAGGCATTCGCGCCGGACTTCGTGATGACATTGATGACCGCGGCGCCCGCGCGTCCGTTTTCGGCGGGTGCGCCGCTGGTCTCGACGCGGAATCCCTCGACCGACCACTGGCTCAGTTGATACGGAACGCGTGAGGGACCCTCGCCTCCCGCAGGATCGCCCGTGATGCTGCTGGTGTGATCGAACCCGTCGATGAGAATCCGGTTCTGCGCGCTCGGCAGAGCCATCACGCTGCCGCCGCCCGTCGCGGCATCCTGCGTGACGGCCGGTGTCAGCTCCGCGAGACGCAAGTACCGGCGGCCCGCAATCGGCAGGTGCTCGATCTCTGCTTCCGCCACGAACGCGCTGGCATGAGTCCGTCCCGATTCCAGGATCGGCGGGTGCGGATTGAGCGCGATCGTCTCCGGCAAGAGCGCCCGACGAAGCGGCAGCTCGATCGACATGCGCTGTCCTGGTACCAATACGATGTCGTCCTGCCGTCGTCCGGCGAACCCGTCGTGCACGGCGGTTACCTGGTAATGACCGGCAGCGAGCGCCGCAAAACCGAAGCGGCCGCTGTTATCGGTCCGCATCTCGCGGTGGGCGCCCGTCTCGGCGTTGGTGACCGTGACGATGGCGCGATCGACGACCTCGCCGGTCATCCCGGTGACGCGTCCCCAGATTTCGCCGGTGCCGCTCTGCGCGTAGGCAGGTGTCCAGCTGAAGAGCGCGATCAGAATCAGCAGCGCGGCAGTCAATCCGCAATTACCTAATCAATACGCATGCCACGCTATAATTTTTTCTTCTCATGGCGCTCATTGCTCCGTTCCGTGCGCTTCGTCCCACGCCAGCGTCCGCGCCTCGCGTGGCTGCTGTTCCGTACGATGTCGTCAACGCCCGGGAAGCCCATGCGTTGGCCAACGGAAACCCGCTGAGTTTTCTCCACGTCTCTCGCGCTGAGATCGATCTGCCTCCGAACACGAATCCGTATTCGGAGGCGGTGTATCGCAAGGCCGTCGAGAACTTTGCGGCGCTCAAGACGCAGGCGCCGCTCGTGGCTGAGGATGTGCCGAGCTTGTACGTCTATCGCCTCAAAACCGGGAATCACGTGCAGACGGGCATCGCGGGGACGTTCTCAATTGATGAGTACGATCGCGGGGTGATCAAGAAGCACGAGCACACGCGGCGCGACAAGGAAGACGACCGCACGCGTCACATGATCGATCTGCGTGCGCAGACAGGGCCGGTGTTTCTGACCTTCCGCGCCTCGCCTGCGGTTGATAGCGCGTCATCGCGCGTGAGCGGGCGGCCGCCGCTGTTCGACTTCACCGCGGCCGACGGGGTCCAGCACACGATCTGGCGCGCCGAGCCCGCCGACGTGAAAGAGCTCGTCGCGGCATTCGATGCGATTCCGCTGTTGTACATCGCCGACGGACATCACCGCGCGGCAAGTGCCGCACGCGCGCGGCAGCAGCTGGGAGGCTCGAGTGGCGCCCGCGGTGAATGGGATACCGTGCTGGCAGTCGCGTTTCCTGACAGCCAGACGCAGGTGTTGCCGTACAACCGCGTCGTGAAAGACCTCGGATCGCACACACCGCAATCGCTGCTCGCGAAGCTGCGGGAACGGTGTGTCGTGAAGGACGGTCCTGCCACGCCGGCGAGGAAAGGGGAGGTCGCCATGTTTCTCGACGGCAGGTGGCACACCCTTGTGCTTGGAGACGTGCCTCGCGATTTGAGCCCGGCGGACCGGCTTGACGTCAGCCGCCTGCAGGACACGGTGCTCTCGCCGCTGCTCGGCATCGGCGACGTGCGGACCGACAAGCGGATTGATTTTGTCGGCGGCGCGCGCGGCACCGAGGAACTGGAAACGCTCGTGCGCTCGGGAAAAGCCGCCGTCGCGTTTTCCCTCTACCCCGTCAGCGTCGACGATTTGATGCAGGTCTGCGACGCCGGCGGCATCATGCCGCCGAAGTCGACGTGGTTCGAGCCGAAGCTGCGCGACGGCCTGCTGTCCCATGTAATTTGAGGTCTCCGGACTCCAGTCTTCGGTCTTCGGTCCCGAACGTGCAGACCGAAGACAACCGTAGACCGTAGACCGCAGACCGGAGACCGATGAAAGTCCTCATCGCCGATCAGTTCGAACAGATTGGAATCGACGGCATCGCCGCGGCCGGTTGCGAGGTGATCTACCAGCCGGCGCTCGCGGACGAGCAGCTGGCCGAGGCGCTCGTGTCAACCAAAGCCGACGTGCTCGTGGTGCGCAGTACGAAGGTCACCGAAGCGATGCTTGCCAAGGCGTCGCTCTCGCTCATCGTCCGCGCGGGAGCCGGCGTGAACACGATCGATGTGGGCGCCGCGTCCCGTCGCGGCATTTACGTCTCGAACTGCCCGGGCAAGAACGCGATTGCGGTCGCGGAGCTGACATTCGGGCTGATCCTCGCTCTCGACAGACGCATTGCGGACAACGTCATCGATCTGCGCGCCGGAAAGTGGAACAAGAAGGAGTACTCGAAAGCCAGGGGATTGTTCGGCCGGACGCTCGGCATCCTCGGGTTCGGCAGCGTCGGCCAGGAAGTCGCGCGCCGCGCGCGGGCGTTCGGGATGCCGGTGCTCGTGTGGAGCCGCCGCTTCAGCCGTGACGCCGCCGCGGCGGTCGCCGGGCTCCCGGACGATATCGACGACATCACCATCGTCAAGACTCCCGAGGACGTCGCGGCAGGGAGCGACGTGCTGAGCGTTCACCTGGCGCTGGCGAGCGACACGCACCAGTGTGTCGGCGCGTCGATTCTGAATCGGCTCAAGCCCGGCTCGTATTTCATCAACACATCGCGCGGCGAACTCCTGGACCACGCGGCGCTTGCCGATGTCGTGCGAAACCGCGGCGTGCGGGTGGCGCTCGATGTCTTTGCGCGGGAGCCCGTCTCGCCGGTCGGTGACTTCAGCGATCCACTCATCAACCTGCCGAACGTGATCGGAACCCATCACATCGGCGCGTCCACCGAGCAGGCGCAGGAAGCCATTGCGGCCGAGGCCGCGCGGATCGTCCGCGCGTACAAGGAGACCGGCAAGGTCCCGAACGTCGTCAACCTCGCCACCAAGACACCGGCGACGCACATGCTCGTCGTCCGGCATCGCGATCGTCCCGGCGTGCTGGCCCACGTCTTCGATCATCTGCGCGCGGGCAATCTGAACGTCCAGGAGACGGAAAACGTCATCTTCGAAGGGGCCGAGGCCGCCATCGCCCGCATCAACCTGGACGGAAATCCGCCGGCAGATCTCCTGAAAACAATCGAGCGCGGGAACCAGGACATTTTGAGTTTGTACGTCGTTAGAATTTAGGTTTCAGGTGTCGGGTTTCAGGTGTCAGGGACGGAGCGTTTGATGCCCACAGCAACACGCGTGTTCAATTTTTCCGCCGGCCCGGCGGTGCTTCCACTCCCGGTTCTCGAAGAAGCGCAGCGCGACCTGATTGCGCTGCCCGGTGTCGGCATGTCGGTGATGGAAATCAGCCATCGCTCGAAGACGTTCGAAGACCTGATGCACAAGGCGCAGGACGACATCCGCGCGCTCGCGGGCGTCCCGGCCAACTACAAGATCCTGATGCTGCAAGGCGGCGCCAGCCTGCAGTTCTCGATGGTGCCGATGAACCTGCTCGGCGCCGGCGCGACCGCGGACTACATCGACAGCGGATCGTGGGCCGACAAGGCCGCCAAGGAAGCGAAGAAGGTCGGCAAGGTCAACATCGCGGCGACGACGAAGGGCGATAACTACTCACGCCTCCCTGACGCCGCCGAGATCAGGCTGACGCCGGGCGCGGCGTACGTCCACATGACGAGCAACAACACGATCGAAGGCACGCAGTGGAAATCGCTGCCGGGGGTCGGCGACGCGCCGCTCGTCAGCGACACCTCGTCGGAGATGTTCAGCGGCCCCATCGACGTCGCGCGGCACGCGCTGATTTACGCCGGCGCACAGAAGAACCTCGGGCCGTCGGGCGTCACGCTGGTCATCATCCGCGAGGATCTGCTCGCGAGGTCCGCCGATACGCTGCCGACGATGCTCAGTTACAAGGTGCAGGCGGAGAATGACTCGCTGTACAACACGCCCAACACCTTCGGCATCTACATCCTCGGCCTGACGATGAAGTGGCTGCGGTCGCAGGGCGGACTCGACGCGGTCGCGAAGGCGAACCAGCGGAAGGCGGGAAAGCTGTACGCCGAGATCGATCGCACCGGCTTCTATCGCGGCACCGCCCGCAAGCAGGATCGGTCGCTGATGAACGTGACATTCCGGCTCCCGACCGAGGAGCTCGAGAACACCTTCGTGAAGGAATCAACGGCCGCGGGTTTCGACGGCCTGAAGGGACATCGCTCGGTCGGCGGGATGCGCGCCTCGATCTACAACGCGTTTCCTGAAGAGGGAATCGACGCGCTCGTCTCGTTCATGCGGGAGTTCGAGCGTAAGCGCGGGTAGCGAAGGCCACGAAGACGTTTTCTACCACGAAGGTCGTCGCTTTCAACCTCCTGCGCGAGGTCTATTTCTGGTTCGGTGGCGGCGTGCCGGCCTGATCGACTCCCACGGTCTGGCCCGCTCCCTCCCTGCCTATGGTCAACGTCCCAGCCCGCTCCTGGCTGCCAGGATTTGCAGCGACCGAGAACGTGACCACCCCGTTGCCGCCACCGCTGGCACCAGACGTGATGGTGATGAATGTCGACACGGCGGTTGCGACCCAAGTGCAGGTGCTCGCCGTCGTCACGGCGACGGTTCCGGTACCTCCGCCTGCGCCGAAGTGAATGCTCGTGTTCGTCGATAACGTGTAAATGCAGGTCGGAGTGGGTGGGGGTGGACTCGGAGATGGAGATGGGGACGGCGTCGGAGACGGAGATGGGGTCGGGGATGGGGGCGGCGTCGGACTTGGGGACGGCGTCGGACTTGAGCTACCCCCCCTCCCGAAGATTTGTATACCGCAGGAAGCAACCTTCTTCCCAACGCCGCCTGGCGCTTCGTCGTTAATTACCAGACTCAGCACTGAGGTGAACGCTTGCGCGCCCCGGGTCATGAAAATCTGCCCACTTACTTGAAAAGGACCCGTGGGTGGCATGCCGTTGGGCGCTGTATTGCCGGCGCTCGGCATTATCTGGACGTAAGGAGCCGTTCGCATCTCGTATGACCAATCGAAATGGCCATCTGGGTTGCGAATCGTGAATTGGATCGGAAACGTCTCCGTTATACCAGACTGACCACTCTCAACCACCGGGCATGTGGAGGACGCACCTTTGGATACGGTGAGTTGGTCAAACGTTGGGGTAGACGGATTCGGCGTGCCATTGATGTCCACATTTGGACAGGCGTATGTAGCCGAGCAACCGGTCTGATCGACCGGCCCGACAGGTGTTCCCGGATCGGAAGGAGGGGCGCTGGGGCCGGTTGGAGTGGATGATGAGGAACCACCACCACCACAGGCGCCGACGCCGACGAGAATCGCGACAGCGAGCGCAACGAGCGCAACGAACAGCCCGGTTCTCATCTCCCTCTCCTCCCTTGTCAGGAGCTGGGAGCCAGTGTACGTTAACCTGTCTTACAGGTACCCAAACTTTCCGAAGCAACCGCCGACGGTTAGGGATCAGTTGGGAACGGCCATGAACAGGACGCTGCCGGTCGTCCCGACGCCGTCTCCCAAATTTAAAGACTTCGTGGGGCGCCTCGGCGCCCTCCTCACCAGGTTCGAATGTTTTCGCTGCCTCGATAAAACCGCGTCAGTGTTCGAGCACGTCCGGCGCGTGCCCGTGAATCTCCGAGGAGCACCGCGGTGGCGAGCGTCTCGGGGGTTTCCGCGACAGCCCAGCGCATTCATTGCTCTTCGGCCCTAGCAGAAGGCTGACGCGCACCCGATGTGGTTCCACCGTCACGATCGCGCCGGAAGAGAGGTCCGCACCGTACTTGGTAAGCACTTCAACGGCAGCCGATCCTTGAATCTCAGCGCGGAGAGCAACGAGACGGATGATGCCGTGATGTGGCAGCTCACGGACCACCGCGAGTTCTCCGAAATCCTTATCGAGCGTAACGACTATCTGTGAGGCGTGGTGGGCGCGGGAGGAGGACCTTCAACGCCTAGCGATCAGTCAGGGCAGGTTCAACGCGCTCGTGACCGACAACGCGCCGAGCATAGAGAAGGCAGGCCCTAATGTCTTCCGGCTCGAGCCAGGCATAGCCACTGAGGATTGTCTCGGGCGTGTCACCTGCCGCAAGCATCCCAAGCACGTGTTCGACGGCCAGACGGTGCCCTCGGATGATCGGCTTGCCGCCGAAGATCTCAGGGTTGGCTGTGATTCGAGCCAGAAGCTCGGCTTCACCGTCCACGTGTGTCATGGCCTCCAAGCAATGGTAACGCAGCCAGCATTCGGGCAGCCTCGAGTGAGTGACATTTCGTGCTATGCCGTAGGCGGACGAAACGGGCGCCGTCGCCGCCGCCTTCGCCGTCGGCGCGTCGAGGGTGGCGCATCGGCGGCTTCTTCGGTCGGATCGAAGGTTTTCGCTGCCTCGATGAAGCCGCGCCAGTGCTCGAGCACGTCCGGCGCGTGCCCGTGAATCTCCAGCCACGTCAGCGCTTCCCGGAACGGACCGCGATGCATGAGCGTCTTGCGCGCGCGCGGCGAGATGTGCAGGTCCACGAGCCGGCGCTGAAGGCTCAGGATGTGGCGTAGACGTTCGACGTCGCGGCGCGCCAGCGGCAGCAGGCCGAGCGAAAGCGCCGGTTCTTTCTTCGGCCTTCCGTCGGAGCCGAGCACGACCGGCGGTGGACGGAAGTCATAGCCGAGCGGCACGAGCAGCGTCCCGAGGAGCACGGCGTTCGTCAGTGTGTCGGGCGTTTCCTCGTGCTGCCGCCGGTGCGTGTCGAGCGATGCCAGCGATCGCCACAGCGTCTCGCCCGCGCGCTTCTGCATCTCGGGTGCGATCGGCTCGAGCAGCCGCCGCTCGGCGAGCATCCGGAACGCCTTCTCTGACGATCCCGCGCGCAACAGCTTGTAGATCTCCTCCATCAGGCGCGGCGGCGCGCTGCGCGCCAGCTCGCCGCGGTGCGCGGCGATGGCCGCGTCGATCGGCGGATCGATGCTGAAGTCGAGGCGCGACGCCATCGAGACCGCGCGAATCATCCGGACGGGATCTTCCTGGAAGCGCTCGGTCGGATCGCCGATGCACCGGATCACGCGCGCCTCGAGGTCGCGCAGGCCGCCGGTGAAGTCGATGATCGAGAAATCGGCGATGTCGTAGAAGAGCGCGTTGATGGTGAAGTCGCGGCGGAACGCATCCTCCTCCGGCGTGCCGAACGTGTTGTCGCGATGCAGCATGCGATCGACGTCTCCGAGCTCGTCGACGACGATGCCTTCGCCTGGCTCTTCGGGCGCGGCCAGCTCCGCCGCCGTCAGCTGCCGGCGAAACGTCGCCACCTCGATGGCCTTGGCGCCGAAGCGGACGTGCGCGAGCCGGAATCGGCGGCCGATGATCCAGCAGTTCCGGAACAGCCGCTTGACCTGGTACGGATGCGCGTTGGTGCCGATGTCGAAGTCTTTTGGCCGGCGGCCGAGGAGCAGGTCGCGCACGCTGCCGCCGACGAGGTAGGCGGCATAGTTGTTCTGATGGAGCCGATACAGAACCTTCAGCGCATCCGGATCGATTTGTTTGCGGGAGATCGCGTGCTCGGCGCGAGGCACGACCACCGGAACGGTCATCGGAGCGCATTGTAACAAAGCGTCTTCGAGGGCTAGGATGTTTGAATGCGAGTTCTTCCACGAACCACGGAGG
>Ga0209515_10005773_pt1 | contig 15859 bp, 17 predicted proteins | sample Subgroupgradi54m_FD_187454 | JGI IMG/M metagenome (GOLD analysis project Ga0209515, IMG submission 187454) | Subsurface groundwater microbial communities from S. Glens Falls, New York, USA - GMW60B uncontaminated upgradient, 5.4 m (SPAdes)... ...
GACCAGATGGGGAGACGGTTTGTGGCCTGCATGATATATTCAAGATCCGCAAACGGGACATCAATGGCCCAGACGGGTCTTGCCGGTAAACTTCCATAATGCGTTGGGAGCCGACTTCAGCCTCCAACAAGGCCCTGTGGCGTGAACTGAAATAACGCGCCCGATTAAAAAACCAGTAACTCCATGGATCTCTGTATTTCTCCCCAGGAGATGGGGTTGGCGCGTAAATTCTTAGGGCAAGTCCGCCAAGAGATTCTACGGCCTCTTGTCTTGTTGCTTTGTCGCTAAGTCTGGCGTTTATGGCGACAATTTCTGGATCCTGTCTCATGTGCCCCGGCAAACCCTTTACAAATCGTCGAGCCTCTTCGGTGGTCGGATAGGCGCGTGGCGTTGCGGCGTAGGAACGAAACAGTTCCAAAAATTGACCGGCATGAGCAGAAACAGGGTCTGGCATCATGATGTGATATCGGTGTTGGAAAGAAAAGGTTGCTAGAAAATTCTAGACATGTTCACAAAAAGGATCCCATGAAAAAAATAAAACTCTTCCTCTTCGACCTCGATGGAACCCTCATTGATTCCAAGCGGGATATTGCCGACTCCGTCAATCATACGATGCGGGTCTTGGGTCTTGCAGAGATTCCTCATGAGCACATTTATGAGTATGTAGGAAACGGGGTGACCCCCCTCATCCAAAAGTTGGTTGAAGAGGCCGGAGGACCCGAGGCCTTTCCCAAGGCCCTGGAAGTCTTCAAGGCTCATTATCAGGAACACCTGCTGGATACGACAAGGCCATTTCCGGGAGTCGGTGAGGTTCTGCACCACTTTTGGGATATCCCGAAAGTGGTCATTACCAACAAGTCTCAAGGTTATTCGGAAAAAATATTAAAGGGGTTGGCGATGGAGCCTTTCTTTAAAGGGACTTATGGGGGAGACACTCAATTCCCCAAAAAGCCGGATCCCTCCATCGTCGCTCATCTCCTCAAATCCTTCCAGGTCTCCCCGCAGGAAACGGTCATCATCGGTGACAGTCGTGTCGATATGGAAACGGGACATAACGCCCATATTCTGACTTGCGCGGTCACTTACGGCTTCCGCCCCCGGAGTGAGTTGGAGGCGGTGGGGTATGATTATCTGATTGAGAATCCTCTGGGTCTGATCCGCCTGTTTGGTCGCTGACTTTTGGACTCAAGACATCCGACTCATATTCAAAACAGGAGGGTCCAAAAATCGGTCTTTTATCGACATAAGTTCCTCTAAAGGGACGATTGGCACGCCTTGCATTTGAGTTTCTCAGGAGGTGTTATGTCAATTCGATCGTCTTTAGAAAAAAAAATCATCAACAACCCAGGGGAACAAACGCATGAGATGCCGACTGAGAAGACTCCCCCCGCTTCTCCAGGCATCAATCACCAGCAAGAGACTCAAAAATCGAGCTTTCTCAAAGCCGTGTTCGACAAGACCAAAAGGGATCTTTTAAAATGGTACCCACCTTCTTTTCTCCATAACCATCCGGAGATACGCGAGATCCTCTCCACGCTATCCCCCGTTGTCAAGACGGCCTTGGATATCGAAGAAAAGGTTTTCAACACGGCCACAGATATTTTTCTCAATCACGCACAAGAACCCTCAACAATAAAGACGTCTTCGGGGGGAACGCTTGACAGACCGGTTCCGGGGCGACTGTTTGTGGACGGCCCCACCTTCGATGATATTCGGCAAGGGGCCCTGGGAGATTGTTACTTCGTCTCCGCTCTCTCTGCCATCGCCGATGTCGACCCTCAATTTATCCGCGATTCCGTCAAAATCAATCCTGACAATACCTTCTCCGTCCGTTTCTTTCAAAACGGGAAGCCGATCTCTGTTATTGTGAACAATGACTTTATTCATTCGCCATCGGGACAATTGACCTACGCATCGAGTACTGACAAGGGTGAGTTGTGGGTTTCTGTGATGGAAAAGGCCTATGCCCAATGGAAAGGCAGTTATCAAACCATCGGCAAAGGAGGTGATCCGGCCAAGGCTCTCGCCGAATTGACCGGGATCAAAAGTCATGTTGTTGTCGACCAAAGAGAGCCGGCGGCGGCTATTTATTCCGATATACAAAAGGCCCTCCAAAACCACGAACCTGTTGTCGCCGGTACCTACGCGGGTCCTCAAAGTGAATACACCCGAGAAGGTCTGGTGAACTCGCACGCCTATACGGTTATCGGCGTTAAGGAAAATCAGGGACAAAAATACGTCATCTTGCGGAATCCTTGGGGAGAGGTGGAATGGAAAGGCCCTGGCGCCGACAAAAAGAACGACGGCATTTTTGAGATGCCGATCGAGGATTTTCAAAAAATGTTCGACATCGTGGATTATTCGCGATCTTCGTTGCTGACGGCGCGAAAATAATTTTGATTTTTATGCCCCCAGCAGGAATCGAACCTGCATCCCAAGCTTCGGAGGCTCGTACACTATCCATTGTGCTATGGGGGCCAAAAAATAGATTCAAAAATGGTTGCAAAAATTTACTTAGAGGTGATTTCCTCCCCAGTCAAGCGATTAACCACAATCTCTTCCCGCTTGACCAAATGCCCCATAGCTGCTATTTTACTAATGAAATTAACTAATTATACGTTTCAAATCTTTTAAGGCAACCTTCGGGGGAGCGTATGAACAAGTCAGAACTGGTCGAACGTATCTCAGAGTTGGCGAAGTTAAATAAGACAAAGGCTGAAGATGTCGTGGATCTTATTTTTGATCTCATGACCCATGCCATGGTGAGTGGTGATCGCATTGAAATCCGGGGCTTTGGAAGTTTTGTTGTCAAAGATTACGAGTCTTATACGGGGAGAAACCCCAGGACGGGGGAATCCATCCAGGTAAAACCCAAAAAACTACCCTTCTTTAAAGTAGGAAAGGAACTCCGCGAACGTGTGGATGACGAGGATGAGACACCGCCTTCAAATCTCTCGGGATGATTCCCAATATCCAGTCTTGCTCAAGGAAATCCACGACCCGCCTTCATTGCTTTGGGTGGAAGGGGATGGGAGTCTGCTCTCTCAGTCGAGGTGTCTTGCCGTTGTCGGGGCCAGGGTGTGTACGCCTTATGGTGAAAAGATCGCCTTTGACCTCTCCAGGGAATTGGCCCAGGTCGGAGTAACGATTGTCAGTGGGTTGGCTCACGGGATTGATACAGCGGCTCATCAGGGGGCCTTGGCCGGTGGGGGGAAGACGATTGCTGTCTTAGGTCACGGCATCCATTGCCGCGTTTCAAATGAAAAGAAAAATCTTTGGGAAAAAATAATTAAAAACGGGGCCATTATTTCTGAATTTGAACCTACCTTTCCAGGTTCTCAATGGACCTATCCCCAGCGGAATCGAATCATCAGCGGCCTCTCGTATGGTGTGGTGGTGGTTGAGGCGGGTCTCAGGAGCGGCTCTCTCATTACCGCTCATCTGGCCCTGCAACAAGGGAGGGAGGTCTTTGCCGTGCCTGGAAGCATCACGTCGCCCCTCAGTGTGGGGACTCATCATCTGATCCAAAATGGGGCCAAGCTTGTGACGGGGATCAAGGATATTCTCGATGAGTTAAAATTTTCAGGACTTTCCTCCCCCATCCAGAGAAGTTTTTTTGAGAATGCGGAAATTTCGCAAGACTCCGAAGACGAAAGCAAAATTTTGAAATTACTAGGCGCGGGACCTCGTCAGATGGATGAATTACTTGACTCTTCCGGCTGCTCTGTTGAGAAGATGAGTTGCGTTTTGCTGGAAATGGAAATGAATGGTAAGATCGAATCACTGGCAGGGAATCGATTTGCCCTAAAAATTTAAAAATTATGTTCAAAACACTTGTTATTGTGGAATCACCGGCGAAGGCCAAGACGATCGAGAAATATCTCGGTAAGGGGTACAAGGTAAAGGCCTCTGTCGGTCATATCAAAGACCTTCCCAAATCAAAATTGGGGGTCGACATCAAAAAGAAATTTGAGCCCACTTACGAAGTGATTCCGGCCAAAAAGAAGGTCATCGACGAACTCCGCAAGGCCGCGAGTGATGCCGATCAGATCTATCTGGCTCTCGACCCCGATCGTGAAGGGGAGGCTATTGCCTGGCATGTGGCCGAAGAAATCTACAAAAATGAAAAGGCCCAAAAGAAGGACAAGGCCAAGACGGCGACGATCAAGAAGCCCGTCTATCGCATCTTGTTTAATGAAATCACCAAAAAAGCCATTCAGGAATCGATCAAAAATCCCCAAAGCCTCAATAAGGATCTCTACGAGGCCCAGCAGGCGAGGCGTGTCCTGGACAGGCTCGTTGGTTATCAGGTGAGTCCTCTTCTCTGGGACAAGGTACGTCGTGGTCTCTCGGCGGGTCGTGTTCAGACAGTCGCCTTGAGAATTATTTGCGAGAGAGAGCGGGCCATCAAGGCCTTTGTCCCGGAAGAGTATTGGGTGATGGAGGTCCTGCTCGAAGGGAGTGTTCCCCCGGCGTTTACGGCAAAGCTCGCGACCTATCAGGAAAAGAAGATTAAAGTTTCAAATGGGACAGAGTCTTCAAAGATCGTTAACGACCTTCAGGGACTTTCTTTTGTTCTCAAAAATATTATCCGCAAAGAGCGCCGGCGCAATCCCTATCCTCCTTTTATCACGAGCAAGTTGCAACAAGAGGCCGCTCACAAGTTGGGCTTTAGCGCTTCGCGTACGATGATGCTGGCACAACAGCTTTATGAAGGTATCGATCTGGGTGATGGGCCTGTTGGTCTTATTACCTATATGAGGACAGACTCGACCCGTCTCTCGCCGGATGCTGTGACGGAAGCGAGAGAGTTTATCCTTAACAAATGGGGGCAGGACTCTCTGCCCGAAAAGCCAGTCGAGTATAAATCGAAAAAGGCCGCGCAGGATGCCCATGAAGCGATTCGTCCGACCTCGGTGGCTTATACACCGGAGTCTATTAAGGAATACCTTGAACACGACCATTTTCGTCTCTACGAATTGATCTACAAACGGTTTATCGCCTGTCAGATGACGCCGGCGGTTTTTGATCAAACCACTTTTGAAATCGGCTCCGGTGATTATGGGTTTCGGGCCAATGGATCTATCATGAAGTTTCCTGGTTTTCTGGCCGCCTACGAAGCACCGGTGGAAGAGCATACAAAGTCAAAAGATAAGACAGAAGAAGATGATGAACAAGAAGGTATTTTACCGGCCCTCAAAGAAGGAGAGGTTCTCTCTGTTAAGGAATTGAAGCCCAGCCAGCATTTTACCGAGCCACCGTCACGTTTTTCAGACCCTTCCCTGATCAAGGAGCTGGAGGAAAACGGGATCGGGCGGCCGTCGACTTACGCGGCTATTCTCTCGAATCTCGTGGATAAGGAATACGTCAAAAAAGAAGTGAGAAATTATTTCCCCACCGACCTGGGATTTATTGTGAACGATGTGCTGGTTGAAAGCTTCCCCAATATTTTTAACGTCGAGTTTACGGCCAAGATGGAGAATGAGCTCGATGACGTGGAAGAGGGGAGACAAACCTACCAGCAAGTGCTTACCGGTTTTTATAAGCCTTTTGAAGAGACCCTGGAGAAGGCCAAGGTCAATATGAAGAATGTCAAACGCCAGGAGATTGCGACCGACCTCAAGTGTGAGAAGTGTCAAAGTCCGATGGTAATCAAGTGGGGACGCCGCGGAGAATTTTTGGCCTGCACCAATTATCCTGAATGCAAATATACGCGGGAGTTTACAAAAGATCCCGATGGTACGATCAAGCTTCAGAAGCTGGAAGTCACCGGTGAACTTTGTACGACGTGCGGCAGTCAGATGATTATCAAATCAGGGCGTTTTGGAAAATTTCTGGCTTGTTCCCAGTACCCCAATTGTAAAACGACCCGGGCCGTCTCGACAGGAGTCACATGTCCCCAATGCGGCGGCAATGTCACCGAGAAGAGGACGAAGAAGGGGAGGGTCTTTTACGGATGCAGCAAGTATCCAAGTTGTACCTTTGCAAGCTGGGATCGTCTGGTCAAAGAAGCCTGCCCCAAGTGTGGATCACCCTCCCTGATTGCGAAGTCCAATAAGACGGCGACCACCCTGAAGTGCCCCAAAGAAAATTGTGATTACACGAGGGCCGAAACCAATGAAGGCCAATAAAGCAAAAAAAGATCCCCTCAAGGCCTTTGCGGACTACCTCAAATTTGAAAAAGGTTGTTCTCCTCATACCCTTCAAAGCTATACCCTCGATTTGCGGCAGTTGTTTCGGTTTTTGGGCACCGAAGAGGTTGTAAAAATCGATTCCGTGCAGATTCGCAGCTTCGTGGCCTCTCTCTTTGGAAAGATACAAGCCTCGTCTCTTGTGCGGAAGCTCTCGGCGATTCGGATGTTTTTTAAATTTTTAATGAAGCAGGGCCTTATTGAAAAATCCCCGGCGAGCGACCTGACACTCCCCAAGATACCCAAAAAGTTACCCCGCTTTCTCATCCAAGATGAGGCCAAGGCCCTTGTCGAGTCGATCGTCGAGGAAGACACCTCCAGCCTCAGGGATCGGGCGATCCTGGAATTCCTCTACGGTGCCGGTATCCGTGTAAGCGAACTCACACAACTCAACCTTGCCGATATTAATCAGGAAGAGGGATGGATCAAGGTAAAGGGGAAGGGCAATAAAGAAAGGGTCGTCCCCCTGGGTGGCAAGGCCCTTGAGGCCTTTCATGCCTATCTCGTGACGAGAAAGAAAGAAGCGGGTCCCGCCTTCCTCAATCCCCAAAAAGAACGACTTACTCCCCGATCGGTCCAGCGGATGGTCAAAAAAAAGGCCTTGAAATCCGGCATTCTCAAAAAGACGACACCCCATACACTTCGCCATAGCTTCGCTACCCACTTGATGGAAGAGGGCGCCGACCTTCGTGGGATTCAGGAACTCCTCGGCCACAGCAGTCTTTCGACGACGCAGAAATATACGCAGGTGAGTTTGCAGCACTTAATGGAAACCTACGATAAGGCCCATCCGAAGGCGTAAGAATGGTTTTTCCTTGTCAGAACCAGCGACATGTTGAATGATACCTCCATGGAGAAAATTCGTTCGACGACGATTCTTGCTGTTTTACGAAACGGCAAGGTTGCCTTTGCCGGTGATGGACAAGTCAGCATGGGTAACACCATCATCAAGAGCCGTGCGGCGAAGATTCGGACAATGCGCGATGACAAAGTCCTTGCCGGTTTTGCGGGATCAACCGCCGATGCCTTGACCCTTTTTGAAAAATTTGAGGCGAAGCTGGATCAGTTTAACGGCAATCTGGTACGTTCAGCCGTGGAGTTGGCCAAAGACTGGAGGACGGATCGCCTGTTGCGACGGCTGGAGGCCTTGCTCCTTGTCGGGGATAAAACCAAAATTTTAACGATTTCGGGAAACGGCGATGTGATTGAGCCGGACGATGGCATTTCGGCGATCGGCTCCGGCGGGCCTTTTGCCCTGGCGGCGGCGAGGGCTTTGATACGCGAGACCCAACTCTCAGCCAGAGAGATTACCGAAAAGGCCCTCAAGATCGCTTCGGAAATTTGTGTTTTTACGAATGACCACATCATGGTACAGGAGCTCAAATAGACTCAAGCATGAAAAATTTTACACCGCGGGAAATCGTCTCCGAACTGGATAAGTTTATTATCGGCCAGGGGGAAGCCAAGAGGGCTGTATCGATTGCCTTGCGTAATCGCTGGCGTCGTTTGCAAGTCCCGGAGGAGTTGAGGGATGAGATCGCGCCCAAAAATATTATTATGATTGGGCCGACAGGGGTCGGGAAGACGGAGATTGCCCGAAGACTCGCCCGTCTGGCCTCGGCGCCCTTTGTTAAGGTGGAGGCCTCAAAATTCACCGAGGTGGGTTATGTGGGCAAGGATGTCGAGAGTATGATTCGTGAGTTGACAGACTTGGCCGTCAAGATGGTTCGTGAAGAGGAACAAGAGCGTGTGCAGGTCCGTGCCCAGGAACTGGCCGAAGAAAAGATCCTGGATATCTTGACCAATCCTACGGGCCACCGACGTCGCTCCAACCCCGTACCCAACCCCCTGGAATCCTTGATGGGGCTTGCCGGCGGGGGGGAGCCCGAGAAGGAAGAGCCTGAACCGGTCAAGGAAGCCGAGCCCAATCGTGAAAAATTGCGCGAGGATCTGCGCGGAAGCAAGCTGGATGATCGTGTGATTGAGCTTGAGATCTCTGCCCAGTCGATGCCCATGATCGAGGTGATCTCGTCGGGGGGCATGGAAGAGATGGGATTTAATCTCAAAGAGATGTTTGGAAACCTCATGCCCAAACAGCGCAAGAAGAGAAAGGTCAAGATCCCGGAGGCCCTCAAGATCCTGATTCAGGAGGAATTGGGTAAATTGGTAGACATGGAGGCCGTCGTCAAGAAGGCGGTCAAGCGTGTCGAGGAAAACGGTATCGTCTTCCTCGATGAAATCGACAAGATTGCGGGACGGGAGTCGGGGACGGGGCCTGATATTTCGCGTGAAGGGGTGCAAAGAGATATACTGCCGATCGTGGAAGGCTCCAACGTGAGCACCAAGTATGGCATGGTGAAGACAGATCATATTTTATTTATCGCGGCGGGGGCCTTTCATGTTTCCAAACCGTCGGATTTGATTCCTGAGCTCCAGGGGCGATTCCCGTTGAGGGTTGAATTAAGATCTCTTGTCAAAGAAGATTTTTTGAGAATTCTTATCGAACCGCAAAATTCACTCACGCGTCAATATATCGCCCTCATGAAGACCGAGGGGATCGATCTGGAGATGACGCCCGAGGCCCTCGAAGAACTCGCCCAGTTTGCGGCGTTGTTTAATGAAAGGACCGAAAATATTGGCGCCAGACGACTTCATACGATCCTGGAAAAAGTCCTGGAAGAAATTTCCTTTACAGCTCCGGAGATTGTTGAAAAAAAGGTTGTCATTGATGCCAAGTATGTGAGAGAGCGCCTGCAGAATTTTGTAAAGGATGTAGATTTGAGTCGCTACATACTCTGATTATGCAAGAACTGATTGAAAAAGCCTCCGTCCTGATGGAGGCACTTCCCTACATTCGAAAGTTCGGCGGAAAGACGATTGTTATCAAATACGGTGGCTCTGCGATGGATGAGGCCAAGCTGAAGGAGAGCTTTGCCCGTGACATTGTTCTCCTCGAGTACATTGGCATTAATCCCATCGTTGTTCATGGGGGTGGTCCCCAGATTGGCGAGATGCTCAAGAAGATGGGGATCGAGTCGCGGTTTCATCAGGGAATGAGGATTACGGATGAGCAAACGATGGACATCGTCGAGATGGTTCTTGCCGGTGATGTCAATAAAGAGATTGTCAGCATGATCAATAAACACGGCGGCAGGGCCGTCGGTATTTCGGGCAAGGACGGAGGCATGATCAAGGCCAAAAAGGTGCCGAAGGAAAAAGTCACCTTCGATAAGAAGACGCCGGAGGTCATCGATCTGGGTCGTGTCGGTAACGTAGAGCAGGTGGACCCTTCCGTCCTTCAAACCTTGGATCAAGGCCGATTTATTCCCGTGATTGCCCCCATTGGTGTCGATGATCAGGGTCAGGCCTTAAATATCAACGCCGACCTCGTGGCCGGGGCCATTGCCTCCGCTTTAAAGGCCGAAAAGCTGGTTCTTCTCACGGATGTTGAAGGTATCAAAGACAAAGATTCGCAATTGCTCCCCTCCATCAATCGTGCCGAGGCCAGGCGCCTTATCAAGGAAGAGGTGATCCGTGGAGGGATGATCCCCAAGGTCGAATGCGCCCTCAAGGCCGTGGACGAAGGGGTCAAGAGCGCCCACATCATCGATGGTCGTGTCCAGCACGCTGTCCTTCTTGAAATCTTCACCGACAAGGGTGTCGGGACAGTCATTTCTTAAGCAACTTTTTTTCCTGCGGGTCGATAGTCTTTTCATTCAAAAGGCTGTCTTCTTTAGCCCTTGAAACTCATGGTGCGGAAGATCTCGTCCTCATTCCCTCCTTCAATCAGTCTCCACGATGGGTCGAGACGGTGTGTGGGATGGTGAGATAGTTAACGTAGTCAACAACGCCCTGTAGTCCCTGACGGAAGTCAGGGAAATGCCGCGTAAACAAGGTCTCGTTGCCTAAGGTCATGATGACTGCCTTCTCTACTTTTTACAAGTTCCGCTGTCGCAACAATCATATCGAGAAACTCTTTTGGTCGATCGCTGGCCAAAAACGGGTTCCAAAATCGAGGATCGAAGGGCAAACCCGAATCTACATACATCAGGAGTCGGACTACATCCGGCCGTTCTTTAATTTCAGGAGACAATTTAGCGTTTAAATCACCAGGGGAGGTCCCACGTATCATCTTTTTGAGGAGATCCACCGGAATATCTTGAACGTGTGTGCCTCGAAGAATCAGGGTGAGGAAAGTGATTCCCGGACGAAGACTTATAATAATTTTTAAGATCTCCGACCGGCGAGCTTCTAATTTAGGGTTCTGAAGGCAATCCCACAATGACCAGGCAAGAGCTTCCTCCATTTTCCACATGATGAAGAGATCAGGACTTTCCATGCCTATTCCATCCACAATAAAATGATCCATCCAAGCCTTTATAATAGCTACTCTAGAATCCAAGATTCTTTTCATATAATCGGCCCGATCCTCAAGGAGCCAAGTCATGAATGCCAAAGAGCGTTCAGGAGTTTTTGATATCCTCCCTTCCATCTCAGAGAAGAGCTGGGAAACAGCTTCTGGCAGGAGGGATCCTGGTTGAGTTAAACAATTCAGCGTTGAGAATCCCACTTCACCCTGCTCCCCATCAAACAATTGAAGAATCATCTCTACCTGATTTGAGGAACCAAGGGAACTCACAAGATTTTTTAAAACAGCTATGCCCCTCTCAGCGAGATAACTGGAAAGATAATAAGAAGGTATTTGATTTGTTCGATCGATAAGTTGTCGAACGAGCGTCTTACGAACATCCACACTCAGGTTTTCCAAGGATCGTTCCAGTTGACGGGTAGCAAACATCGCTGTGGTAAACGACTCACTTCCCATGCGTTTCAGAACCTCTCCGACCCACTCGATGGTCCCATAACGAGGGCCATTTAATCGATCCTTCGCAAGATGAAACAGATTACCCAACGACGGGATTGACCCAACTGAGAGAAAAGCCACTACTTGATACACAGCCGCACTACCCAATGCGATCCAGGTCATGGTACCCGAACTTGGCGTCTTGCACCCCTCCAAGAACATAGCAGCCCCAGCAAGGAGGACCGGTGATAAAGGGGATGTACTACGTCTCCCGCCGGAGACAATCCCATTGAGAGAAATCGTCGAAGGGGAAAAGGCTGATTGCCCAGTATCAAAGGGGCTAACGACATTTGTACAAGCAGGATTGTCAACCCTTCCAGTCGGGGATGGGATCCCCCCGAGAACGATTCCAGATATATTAGAATTAAACATGTAAACCTCCATATTAGGGGGGTTCTCGACCAGTTATCTAAAAGGTTGCTAATTATTTAATATTTTTAATCACTAGTGTCCAACTGTTGAGCAAGAGTTGATCGGCAACATTTTGAAAGAAGAGGGTTTTTTGGAAAAGATGTTTGGAATCGACTTGAACTTAAATCAGCACGAGAGCCACCTTTCGGAACAATACCGGAAGGGAGACGCTCATGTATTCAGGCAAAATTATTTTTTCTCAGGTGATGGACCACCTGCCCATGAAAGAGTTTCGTCGCTGTGTCGACCGTTATCAAGGACACCACAAGGTTCAAAGTTTTTCCTGTCTCGACCAGTTTCTTGCGATGGCCTTTGCTCAACTCACCTATCGGGAAAGTCTTCTGGATATCGAAGCCTGTCTCCAAGCACAACAAAACAAGCTCTATCACATGGGCATTCGGAGCGAGGTTTCTCGCAGCACGCTGGCCTACGCCAACGAGACACGGGACTGGAAGATTTATGCGGACTTCGCTCAAGTGTTGATTCACATCGCCAGGGATTTGTACGCCCAGGACGATTTCGGATTGGAGCTTCAAGAAACAGTTTACGCTCTCGATTCGACAACCGTCGACTTATGTCTCTCCGCATTTCCCTGGGCTCGTTTCAGACAATCATGCTGACGGGTTTTTATTCTTCCAAAGATTATCCGGACAAGATGCGGAGAGTCCGGTTCTTCGACGAAGAAAGAGAGAAAGATTTGACCTTCCTGACCAACAACTTTCTTCTGCCCTCCCTGAGAATTGCTCAACTCTACAAATGCCGGTGGCAGGTAGAACTGTTTTTCAAATGGATCAAGCAGCACTTGAGAGTCAAAAGATTCTTTGGCACGTCCGAGAACGCGGTGAAGAGTCAAATCTGAATAGACACAGACGGAGGAAGATAAAAACCAAATAATTTTAATGATTTGGGTTCCTCCGTCTTCCATACTTCAAAAAAATGAGGAGAGGTACATTATTACAAAAAAACTTGATTGTTGTATACTATTTTTATACTATCTTAGTATGCAAGCAACTACTATAAAGATAGAGGGAAACATTCTTCATGAGTTGAAAACCATTATTCCCAAAGAAAAGACCCTGACAGCCTTTGTCAGGGAAGTCCTGGAGAAGGAGATTCGAAGAAAAAAAATGGCTCATGCGGCTGGGGTGTACGCTCAATTCTTAAAAAACAATCCCGAGGAAGAGGGATGGCTCAAGAATTGGGAAGCGTCTGAGTTGTCAACTCCTCCAAAGAAGGTTCGGAAAAGGAAATCCCCATGAAGAGGGGAGACCTTTATTGGGTGAATTTGGAGCCCTCTCATGCCCCTGAGTTTGGCAAAATCAGACCAGGATTGATCATTTCAAATTCGGATCAGAATGTTCATTTGCCGACGGTGGTTGTGCTTCCCATCTCAACGCAAGCCCCTAAAATTTGGCCGCTTCGGCTTGGGTTCAAGATGCCTCAAGGGCGGAAGGAGTCTTTTGTTGTTGTGCCGGGGATCAGGCAGGTTAGCAAGCAAAGATTGCAGGAGAAGATCGGCATTATCTCCGAGGGCTTTCTTGCCAACGTAGAAGAGGCCCTCACGTTTTATCTCAGGGACTGATCCAAAATTTTTATTCCCTTTCTTGGAAGAAATCGCTACAACTTCCCCCTCTCATGGATACCCAGGAAGTGATTGAGCTGACCCAGAAATATGTCATGAACACCTATGCTCGCTTGCCGATTGCCATGGTTCGGGGGAAGGGAAGCTACGTCTGGGATGCCGAGGGGAAGAGGTATCTGGATTTTTTCTCCGGACTGGCCGTCAATAATTTGGGCCACGGACATCCCAAGGTCCTGCATGCGATCGCCAGGCAGGCGCGCCAGCTTCTTCATGTCAGTAATCTTTTTTATACCGAAAATCAGGTGCGCCTCGCGGAAATACTGGTGCAGAATTCCTTTGGCGACAAGGTCTTTTTTTGTAATAGCGGCGCGGAGGCCAATGAAGGGGCCGTCAAGTTGGCCCGTAAATATGCCAAGAAAAAATTTGGCCCGGATCGTTATGAGATTATTACGATGAAAAATTCTTTTCATGGTCGTACTTTGGCTATGATTACGGCCACCGGTCAGGAAAAGTTTCAAAAAGGTTTTGAACCTCTCATGCCCGGCTTTCATTACGCTGAATTTGGAAACATAGAATCTGTAAAAAATCTTGTATCTGAAAAAACCTGTGCGATTCTGATTGAACCTGTTCAAGGAGAAGGAGGGGTTCAGATGGCTCCTCCAGAATATTTTCAAGCTCTTCGCAAACTTTGTGATGAGAAAAATATCCTGCTCATTTTTGATGAAGTGCAAACAGGAATTGGCCGAACTGGAAAACTTTTTGCCTATGAACATTTGGGAATGGAACCTGACATCATGACTTTGGCGAAAGCTTTGGCTTCCGGCGTTCCCATTGGTGTGATGATTGCTAAAGAAAACGTAGCATCTGCTTTCGAGCCGGGTGATCATGCCTCTACTTTTGGAGGAAATCCTCTAGCAACCGCTGTGGGATTGGCTACTTTGAAAACCATATTTTCCGATCATCTTTTAGAAAAAGCGGAAAAGGCAGGAACTACTCTTAAGAAGAAGATCAAAAAATTGATGAAAGAGTTGCCGGGAAAAATTACAGAAGTGAGAGGTTTGGGATTGATGATTGCCATCGACCTGACCCAAGAAGCCAAACCCGTGGTCCTCAAATGTCTTGAGAAAGGGCTTTTGATCAACGCCGTTCAAGACAAGACCCTGAGAATCCTCCCACCATTGACGGTGAAGAAAAAAGAGATCGATGAGTTTGTTGGGATTTTAAGATCTGTGTTGTCAGGCTAGTTCTTCCATCCTACAACCTTAGTACATGTCAAAATTAAGATTGACGAAATCAATCTATGGTAATACTATAGCTATAAGAAGTATTACTGGAGGTATTATGAATGAAGCCGTGATTTCCACGAAAGGACAGATTGTGATCCCTCAGGAATTGAGGGAGCGTTATCATCTTCAGCCTAATACTCAGGCTCAATGGATTGATATGGGTGGTGTTTTGATGTTGGTTCCCAAGCTCAAAGATCCTTTGAAAGAATCGAGGGGATTTTTAAAAAATTCTTCCTTTACTCAAAAAACTCTGAAAACAGATCGTCGTCAAGATAAGAGAAAATAAATGGCCCTGTCCTATGTTTTGGATACTTCAGCACTTCTTTGTTATCTCCGTAACGAAAAAGGGGCTGAAAAAGTTCATGATCTTCTGATATCTAAAAAAGAGATTTTAAAAATGCATAGGGTTAATTTGGGTGAAATCTATTATGGGGTTTTAAGGAAAGAGGGGGTTCAAAAAGCCAGTCAACTTTACGGTATGCTTTTGCAATATCCTCTGGAATACACCAGCAATTTAAGCGATACCCTTCTGATGACAGCGGGGAGATTGAAAGTGGAGTATGGTCTGGGATTTGCCGATTCTTTTGCGGCCGCTACCACTTTCATTGAAAGAAGTGTGCTGGTGACGAAAGATAATGATTTTAGACTCCTTGAAAAAGATAAACTTTTCGATGTGTTGTGGGTATAGAAAATGAGCATGAAAAAGAAAAAAAAGGATCTCCTGACCCTCTTTGATTTATCTCCTGAAGAAATACTTCGGATTCTTTCCCGAGCTGCAGTCTTGAAGAAGGCTCGTCGTCAAAAAAAGTTGGGACAGAGTCTTAAAGGTAAAAGCGTTGCCCTCATCTTTGAAAAACCTTCTACGCGTACCAAAGTTTCTTTTGATGTGGCTGTTTCTGAGTTGGGTGGTCATTCCGTCGCTCTTCAATCGGACTCGAGTCAGTTGGGGCGAGGGGAGAGTTATGAGGATACAGCACAAGTTTTGTCGCGGTACGTTCATGGAATTGTCATCCGTACCTTTGGACAAGAAGGTTTAGAGGCTCTGTCCCAATCGGCGTCCATTCCTGTCATCAATGCACTTTCGGATCTCTGTCATCCTTGCCAAGTTCTTGCCGATCTTATGACCATTCAAGAAGTTAAAAATAAAAAGTTAAATTTAAACATCTGCTATGTGGGTGATGGAAATAACATGGCGAATACGTGGATTATGGCGGCTTTGATTTTAGGATTTCCCTTGAAAGTTGCCACTCCGCAAGGGTATGAGCCAGCACTCCAAATTTTGAAAGAAAAAGGGAAAAAATATTTTAAAAACTGGAAAAATATCGTGATCACAAAAGATCCCAACGAAGCGGTTCGAGATGCCGATGTGATCAATACGGATACGTGGTTTTCGATGGGCCAGGAAGTTTCAGAAGAGAAGAGAAAATTGTTTCAACCGTATCAGGTGAACTCAACCCTCCTCAGGAATGCTCGCAAGGATGCGATGGTGCTTCATTGTTTGCCAGCGCATCGTGGAGAGGAAATC
>Ga0209515_10005774_pt1 | contig 15855 bp, 16 predicted proteins | sample Subgroupgradi54m_FD_187454 | JGI IMG/M metagenome (GOLD analysis project Ga0209515, IMG submission 187454) | Subsurface groundwater microbial communities from S. Glens Falls, New York, USA - GMW60B uncontaminated upgradient, 5.4 m (SPAdes)... ...
TCCGATCTGCTGCTTGAGAACCTGCGCTTCCATGCCGAGGAAGAGAAAAACGATCCTGTGTTTGCCGCCTCGCTGGCGAAACTTGGAGAGATCTACGTGAACGACGCGTTTGGCAGCGCGCACCGGGCGCACGCGTCCACCGAAGGGGTGGCGCACCATCTGCCGGCCGTGGCCGGGTTTCTCATGGAAAAAGAGATCAAGTACCTCGATGAAGCGCTCAGTCAACCGACCCATCCCTACGTCGCGATCCTCGGTGGGGCGAAGGTGTCCGACAAAATCGGCGTCATCAGCCGTCTGCTAGAAAAAGTCGATCGGCTGCTGATCGGCGGCGGCATGTCCTACACGTTCCTCAAAGCACAAGGCTACGCGATCGGCTCTTCCAAGCTCGAGGCAGATAAAATCGATCTCGCCAAACAGCTGCTCGAGAAAGCGACACAGCGCAACGTGGAGCTGCTCCTGCCGGTCGACCATGTCATCACGACATCGCTTGATCCCGGCACACCGGTGAAGACGGTCAAGGTGGGCCAGATTCCGGACGGCTGGGGCGGGGCGGATATTGGGCCCGAGACCATCAAGCGGTTTGTTGCCGCACTTGCCGATGCCAAGACGGTGATTTGGAACGGTCCGGTCGGCGTGTTTGAGCAGGAGCGGTTCATGAACGGTAGCCGCGCGATTGCCCAAGCGCTCGCTGCGTCCAAGGCGACCACCGTCATCGGTGGTGGTGACTCGGCGGCGTGCGTCCAGCAGCTGGGGTTGGCCGATAAGATGACCCACATCTCGACCGGCGGTGGCGCCTCGCTAGAGTTTCTCGAGGGGAAGGTGCTGCCGGGCATCGCGATCCTCAACGACCGCGCCAGCGCATCATCACAACGTGTTGCTGTCTGATGCGTAAACCCATCATCGCCGGCAACTGGAAGATGCACCTCACACAGCCAGAGGCGGCGACGCTCGTGGCTCAGCTGAAGAGTACTTGCCAGGTCGGCGCTGTCGACGTCGTGGTCTGCCCCTCGTTTACCGCACTCTCCTCTGTGGGCCAGCTCCTCAAGGGATCCTCGATCGGCTTGGGCGCACAGGATGTGTTCTGGGAAGTGAATAGTGCGTTTACCGGAGAGGTCTCGGTGTCCATGCTCGTCGATGTCGGATGCCGCTACGTTATTATCGGGCATTCGGAGCGGCGCACACTGTTCGGCGAAACGGATGAGTCGGTGCACCGCAAGCTCATCGCAGCACTCGCTGCGCACCTGACCCCGATTGTCTGCATCGGAGAGACGCTCGCCGAGCGAGAGACCAGACGGACGTTCGACGTGCTGACGCGCCAGTTGGGCGGTGCGTTCACGGACTGCGAGCGATGGGACGGCTCCCACGTGGTGCTGGCCTACGAGCCAGTCTGGGCCATTGGCACAGGGAAGAACGCAACTCCGGAGCAAGCGCAGGAGGCCCACGCGTTCATTCGACAGTGGGTGGCGAAACGATGCGGCGCAGCCATCGGGAATTCGATCCGCATTCAATATGGCGGTAGCGTCAACGCGGCGAACGCGCTCAGTTTGCTCCAGCAGTCTGACGTGGACGGTGCGCTCGTGGGTGGAGCCAGCTTGAACGCGGAGGCGTTTAGCACGATTGTGAAGTCGGCGGCGGAGGTGCAGTCGGCCGCTGCAGCGCAAGGCACACAGAAGGCGGCAGTCTGATGATCTACAACATCGTCCTCGTGATTCATGTGCTCGTGTCATTCTTCCTCATCGCGGTGATCTTGCTCCAAGGAGGGCGTGGAGGTCTCGGAGAAGCCATGGGGGGCGCGGCGGCTCAGTCACTCTTTGGCGGAGGGGTCAACACCGTGATGACCAAGATCACGGCGGTGAGCGCGGCTCTCTTCATGGTGACGTGTCTCTCGCTCGCCGCACTCTCGACGGCCCAAGGCAAGTCCGTCATTGACCAGTTTCCGACGACGCTCCCTGAGGCGGTTCCCTCGCAGGTCCTGCCGCCACTGTCGTCGCACAAGGCAATCCCATCGTCAATTCCAACACCCACTGTCCCAGCGGCCTCGATGCCGAACGCTGAGGTCACACCGACAACGGCTGCACCAGCCCCTGCGCACGCTCCCGCCGTTCCGAGCACTCAGACGACCCCACCCAACTAACGGAGCGGTTGCTGCTCGTGCGCATGCGCGATTCCCTAACGGCTGCGCGCATCCGCTTAGGCCTCACGGCTCTGGGGTTCCTTGTTGCGAGCGTGAGTCTCGCGCCGTCCACCGCTCGCGCCGCCACCCTTCCTGAGACCGGCGATGCAATCGTCGACAGTTCCATCGGCGATGCGAGTCGTCTCCTCCCAATTCTTGCCACCGACAGCGCCTCCGGCGAGATCGTGGGCCTGCTCTTCAACGGGCTGCTGAAGTACAACGAACGGCTGCAGATCGTCGGGGATCTCGCCGAATCCTGGACGGTGAGCGACGACGGTCTAACGATCACCTTTGGCCTACGGCCCCACGTCCGCTGGCATGACGGCGTGCCCCTCACGGCCGATGATGTCCGCTTCACCTATGAGAAGCTCGTCGATCCCAACGTCCACACGCCGTTTTCCAGCAGCTACGAGCGGGTTGCGTCGGTGGAGGTGGTGGACCCCCACACCGTGCGTGTCCACTATCGTGAGCCCTTCGCGCCGGCCCTTGAGAGCTGGATGATGGGCATCATCCCCAAGCACTTGCTCGAGCACGAAGACCTCAACACCACCACCTTCCTGCGTCATCCGATCGGGACCGGGCCGTACCGGTTTGTGCGGTGGAAAACCGGTGAGCTTATTGAGCTAGCGGTCAACCCAGACTACTTCGAGCACCGTCCATTCATCGATCGATACCTGTACCGCATCATTCCTGACCAGGCGACGTTATTCCTAGAACTCCTGACAGGCGGCGTTGACCAAGCCGGCTTGAGTCCACTGCAGTACACACGCCAGACGGACACGCCGTATCTGCGGCGGAGGTATCAGAAATTCCGCTATCCCTCCTTTGGGTTCACTTACCTTGGGTACAACTTGCACGACGCGCGTTTTCAAGACGTTCGGATCCGACGTGCGATCAACCTGGCGATTGATAAACAGGCGATCCTGGATGGGGTCCTCTACGGGTTAGGCGCCGTTGCCACCGGGCCGTACCCGAAGGAGTCGTGGGCTTATGATCCATCCGTGACACCTGATCCCTATGATCCGGACGGTGCGAAGACGCTCCTGGCGCAGGCTGGCTGGGTCGATCATGATGGTGATGGATGGCTCGATCGTGAGGGGCAGCCATTTCGCTTTACGATGCTGACGAATCAGGGCAACGAAGTCCGCCGCCAGGTCGCCGAGCTCGTTCAGCAGCAACTCAAAGCGGTGGGCATTGACGTGAAGATTAAGATCGTCGAATGGAGCACGTTCGTCCACGAGTTCGTGGACAAGCGCCGCTTCGACGCGGTGCTCTTGGGCTGGAACCTCTCGCGCGATCCGGATCTCTACGACATCTTTCACTCCAGCAAGACCAAGGAAGGGGAGTACAACTTCGTGAGCTACGCCAATCCCGAGGTGGATCGTCTCTTGGAGCAGGGACGTCGGACGTTCAACAAAGCGGAGCGCACACAGATCTACCACCAGATCCATCGGCACCTCTACGAGGATCAGCCGTATACGTTCCTCTACGTCGCGGATGCGCTCCCGATTGTCTCCGCGCGGTTTCGCAACGTGTTGGCGACCCCCATCGGAATTGGCTACAACCTGATCGATTGGTACGTCCCCCGTCGGGAACAACGCTACCATCAACTGAGTCGCTGATGGCGCGCTATCTCCTTCGACGATTACTCGCCCTCCTTCCGGTGCTGCTCTGGATCACCGTCATCTCCTTTGGCATCATGCACCTGGCTCCGGGCAAACCCACTGATGTGACGGCGCAGTTTAATCCGAAGGTCTCGCTCGAAGCGCGCCAGCGCATGGAAAAACTGTACGGATTGGATCAGCCGCTGCCCACGCAGTACCTCCAGTGGCTGCGCCGAATCGTGGCGTTGGATTTTGGCCGCTCATTTCTCGATGAGCGTCCCGTCATCGACAAGATCGTCGAGCGGCTCCCCATTACGGTGGCGATTAACATCTGGTCCCTCCTCCTGATCCTCTTGTGCGCCATTCCCATTGGCGTGATTGCGGCCGTGCGGCCCGACGGACTGTTCGACCGTCTCACGACCGTCTTCGTCTTCATCGGGTACTCGATGCCGTCGTTCTGGCTGGCGCTGTTGTGCATGGCCTTCTTCGGGGTGAGTTTGCACTGGCTCCCAGTGTCTGGGATCCACTCGCTTGATTATGATTATTTCAGTTGGGTCCATCGAGGGTTGGATACCGCGTGGCACTTGATCCTGCCGGTAGGGATGAGCGCGTTCGTTGGGCTGGCGGGGTTGTCGCGGTACATGCGCTCGAGCATGGTGGAGGTGCTGCGGCAGGACTACATTCGGACGGCACGAGCCAAGGGTGTGTCGGAGTGGCGCGTGCTGTTTCACCACGGGCTGCGCAACGGGCTGCTGCCCCTGATCACCATCTTAGGATTATCGCTGCCGGATCTGATCGGCGGCAGCGTGATCGCGGAGACGATCTTTTCCATCCCTGGGATGGGCCGATTATTTTATGAGGCCGTGATGGCGCGGGATTATCCCGTCGTGATGGCGCTCGTCACCGTCGGGGCGGTGTTAACGATGCTCGGTAATCTCTTGGCGGACATCGCCTACGCCTACGCCGATCCCCGCATCCGTGTGGGGGAGACACCATGAGCTTGATGTGTGGCTGCCGCTCTCAATTTGTGATCCGGCGTCGGCGAGTTATGGTCCGGGCTGCGCTCGCCGGATCGCTCGACGGGCCCACCGTGCCCGCCGTCGCTCGGGGAATTTTGGCGCTCGCCCCACCCCCAGCACACTGGGTGCGGGGCACCGTGGCCGCGCCAAGATTCCAACGTCCGGCTCGTCGCAGCCCGGACCATCCACGATCAGCGACAACGGCCAGACTCTCGGCTGCGGCGGGCGAGTTGGTGAGCGGCTCATCCGCCAGCGTCCCACCCGCAACTCATCGCAAGATGCACGACGCAAGTAACGGCTGACATGGCATTCAATGAGCCGCACGTTCGGATGTTCGAGCGGCCAGGGTGTCCGAGCGGAGCGAGGACGAGCGAGAACATCCGTCGAGCGCCGCCGCACCACGGTGGGGTGCGGCAAGCGGTGCGGCGAGTGAATGGCGTGCCAGACGGATCATGTGACGAGCAAAGAGCATGAACACGTTGTTAAGAAATAAATTGGCAGTCACCGGAGGTGCCATTCTCTTCTTCCTGGCAGTCGTAGCGGTGTGCGCACCGGTCCTCGCACCGTATGATCCGCTTCGCGTGCAGTTGCCGGAGGCACTGCTCGGGCCGTCTTTGGCGCACCTACTCGGCACCGATCAGCTGGGACGCGACGTGCTCAGCCGGCTCATCTACGGCACGCGCATCTCGTTGCTCATCGGCTTCATCGCCGTGGGGATTTCCGTGCTGGTCGGGTCGGTGATCGGTGCGCTGGCGGGTTTCTACGGCGGATGGGTGGATGCCATCCTGATGCGCCTCGTCGATACGCTGCTCTCCATCCCGACGATTTTCTTGTTGCTGGCGATCATCGCGATGGATCCGGCTGAGCAGTTGCTGCGGCTGGGGGGTTTGCCGCTCATCGGTGGACTAATCGGCGCGCTCTTTCGTGCCGTCGATCCGCACATCGTGGTGTTGATGGCGATCATCGGACTCATGAGTTGGATGGGTGTGGCCCGGTTGGTGCGGGCGGAGATTCTCAGTCTGAAGGAGCGCGAGTTTGTCCTCGCCGCACGCGTGTTGGGTGCCTCGGAGTGGCGGTTGATGACCAAACATTTACTGCCGAATGCGATGGCGCCCGTCTTGGTAAGCGCAACGCTTGGCGTCGGCGGAGCGATCCTGACCGAGTCGGTGTTGAGCTATCTCGGGCTCGGGGTGCAGCCGCCGACGCCCAGCTGGGGCAACATCCTGAATGAGGGACGCATCGCGCTGGGTGTGGCGTGGTGGCTGACGGTCAGCCCGGGGCTGTGCATTTTTGTCACAGTCCTGTCATTTAATCTCCTCGGTGAGGGCATCCGAGAATGGCTGGGCCGGTACGAAGCCCCATTGCGTGACGCCAAGAGTGCGAGCGAGGAGCCTGCGTAGATGCCGTTGCTCAGCGTCGAACATCTGAGTGTGGACTACCGACACGGTGCGACAGCGGTCCGGGCGGTTGACGATGTCAGTTTCGCGATTGAGTCGGGAGAAATCCTCGCACTGGTCGGAGAGTCCGGATGCGGAAAGACCAGCGCAGCGCTCGCGCTCACCAAATTACTGCCCACACCTCCCGCCAGCATCTCTGGTCATGTGCGCTTTGGCGACCTCGAGTTGCTGCGAGCTCCATCGGAGCAGCTCCACGCCGTTCGCGGCGGGAAGATCGCCTACGTGTTTCAAGAGCCGTCCACCTCGCTCAACCCCGTGCTGAGCATCGGCGAGCAGCTGCTCGAGATGGTGGAGTTACATACCGATGCGCGCGGCGCAGCGGCACGACGAGTCGTGGTCGAATGGCTCGAGCGTGTCGGCATCACCTCGGCCGTCGAGCGGCTCCACGCGTATCCGCACGAGTTCTCCGGCGGGATGCAGCAGCGCGTGATGCTGGCGATGGCGATGGCCGCGCGGCCAGCTTTGTTGATTGCGGATGAGCCGACGACGGCGCTGGACGTCACGATCCAAGTCCAAATCCTGCGGCTCCTGCGCGACCTGCAGCGGACGTTTCGCCTCTCAGTACTCCTAATTTCTCACGACTTGATGGTCGTCGAACGGATCGCGCACCGCGTGGGCGTGATGGCTCGCGGACAACTCGTGGAACTAGGGGCGGTCACGCAGGTCCTGCGCCACCCCGTCCATCCCTACACACGGGAGCTCTTACGGTATCGCTCCACGATTACGCTTCGTCGAAGGGGAATGTCGGATGGCTGACGCGCTCCTTGAGGCAAGAGCAGTGAGTCGATCCTTCCTGCCGCGGGGAGGCATACTCCGGCGGCGCACGGGGACGATCACAGCGGTGGATCATGTCAGCTGTTCCCTTAAGCCGGGTCAGACCCTTGGGCTGGTGGGAGAATCGGGGAGTGGTAAAACCACGCTGGCAAAATTATTGATTGGGTTACTGATGCCCACGAGCGGTGAGGTGTTCGTTCAGGGACACGCCTGGAGCCGGCTCCGTGGTGAGGCGTTGCGTGCGGCCCGCCGAGCCGTGCAATTCATCTTTCAGGATCCGACGAACAGCTTAAATCCGCGCATGAACATCGAGGAGATTCTCAGCGAGCCACTGCGCATTCATCGCCTGGCCGTTGGCGCAGCCGCCCGTCGGAGGCGAGTGGACGAGCTTCTGGAGAGCGTGCACCTTCCCGCGACGTACCGTCATCGCCTGCCACGAGAGCTCAGCGGGGGCGAGCGCCAGCGCGTGGGCATCGCTCGGGCATTGGCCACGAATCCCGAGGCGCTCATTTGCGATGAGCCGATCGCCTCGCTCGACGTCTCCATCGGCGCGCAAATTCTCGAGCTGCTGCGCACGCTCACGAGAGCGCGCCGCACAGCACTGCTGTTCGTCTCGCACGATCTGCGCGCCGTCGCCGCACTCTGCGATGAGATTGCGGTCATGAAACAAGGCCGCATTATTGAAACGGGCCCGACGGATCAGTTGCTCAATCGGCCGCGCGACCCCTACACGGAGTTACTCATTCGCTGTGCCGAGCTTGATCTCGACGCCCCCACTGTGGACGACAAACCACAAACAACAGACCGTAGCGCGTCCTCATAGCGTGACCCTTTGTGGTCTGTGGTGCATGGTTCGTGATCCCGTGAGCGAAGCTGGTTGCGGGCGTTTCCTTCCTCAGGCTATAATATGGAACTCGCATGGAATGGTTCGGGCACGCTTTTATTCCTCTCTTAGTGGCATTCGATGCCATCGGCCTGCTGCCGATGTTTTGGGCGCTCACGCAGCGGCTGAATCCTGCGCAGCGGCAGCGGGCGGTGATGGAGGCGGTGCAGACCGCGTTCATTGTCACAGTCGGGTTTCTGTTGGTCAGCCGGTTTCTCTTTGCTCTGATGGGGCTCGAGCTGGCCGACATTATGGTGGCGGGTGGGCTCATCCTCGTGGTGCTCTGCCTGCGCGATCTGCTCATGCCAGAGGAGCCGCCAACGGGCACGCATCCGAGTCCCGGCGTCGTGCCCTTGGGGGTGCCGCTGTTGGCTGGCCCGGCGGTCTTGGCGACGGTGTTGCTCGTGCGGGATCGCTACGGCTGGTCCGTGACCTTGGGCGCGCTCATCGCGAACATGGCCATCGTGTGGATCGTCTTACAGTTTTCGGAATGGTTAATCCGCCGACTGGGACCAGAAGGAGCCAAAGTCATTTCAAAGATCGCCAGTCTCGTGCTGACCGCCTTTGGCGTGATGCTGATTCGTCACGGGGTGCTCATTTTCCTGGGCGTCGCCAAGACATAACATGACATCTGCATCGATGAAGCGTCTCGAGTGTGTGGAGTGCGGGGGAGCATGCCGCACGTGTTCCGACGTTCCGCGTGGTGTCTTGGACTGATGCGGCGCGTCCTGACGTTTATCATGGCGGGGGGGAAGGGAGAACGCTTGCTGCCGCTCACGAAAGACCGCGCCAAGCCGGCCGTGCCGTTCGGCGGGATCTACCGGATCATCGACTTCACGCTCTCCAATTGCATCAACTCGGGGATCCGAAGGATCCATGTCCTGATCCAATACAAGTCGCTGTCGCTGCAGCGGCACTTGCGGATGGGCTGGAACATTTTTGACAGCGAATTGGGGGAGTACATCGACGTCGTGCCGGCCCAGCAGCGGATGGGCGACCATTGGTATCTCGGCACCGCTGATGCGATTTATCAGAATATTTACTCGATCGAACAGGAACGGTCGGATGATGTGCTGATCCTGGCGGGCGATCACATCTACAAGATGAACTACGCGGAGCTGCTCGACTTTCACCAGCGCACGGAAGCCGCCGTGACGGTGGGGGTGATCGAGATGGACAAAGAACACGCCAAAGGATTCGGGATTCTGGAAGTCGACACCCAGAACCGGATCATTGGGTTTGAGGAAAAGCCCACGCAGCCGAAGACCATTCCCGGACAGCCGGACCGCTGCTACGTGTCGATGGGGATCTACCTCTTCAACCGCGCCGTGCTGGAGGATGTGCTGGTCGCGGACGCGAAGCGTCCGCAGAGCACGCACGATTTCGGCCGCGACATCATCCCGATGCTGGCCGGCCGCCTGCCGACGCTGGCGTATAACTTCCGTGACGAAAACAAGAAAGAATCGAAATACTGGCGCGATATCGGCACGCTCGACGCCTACTACGAGGCGAACATGGATCTCATCGAGGTGACGCCACAGTTCAATCTGTATGACCGCGACTGGCCGATTCGCACGTACCACGAGCAGTGGCCGCCGGCGAAAACCGTCTTCGCCGACGAGGCGACGGGGCGGGTCGGCACGATTCTGGATTCGCTCGTCGCCAACGGTTGCATTATCAGTGGTGGTGAGGTATGTCGCAGCGTCCTCTCGCCTGACGTGCGGGTGAACAGCTACGCGGTCGTGCACGATTCTATTCTCATGGAGCATGTGGAGGTGGGCCGCTACGCGAAGATTCAACGAGCGATCGTCGACAAAGATGTCGTCATCCCACGCTATGCGGAGATCGGCTACGATCTTGCGGAGGATCGACGTCGGTTTCATGTGACCGAATCGGGCATCGTGGTGGTGGGAAAGGGCACCGTGATCGAGGAGCCGCGGGCCGCGGTGTCGCTGGTCGGAACGTAATGGGGTCCTGATGAAGAGAGCAAGCGAGTTGCACATTGGACACCGTACGTTGATCTCCCGGTTGATTGTGGGGACGGGTAAGTACGCGACCTTCCAGATCATGCGCGAGGCGATCGAAGCCTCCGGCGCGCAGATGGTGACCGTCGCCGTGCGGCGGATCAACCTGGACCGCCCACACGAAGAAAGTTTATTGGATTTCATCGATCGATCGACGATCACGCTCTTGCCAAATACGGCGGGCTGCTACACGGCCGATGATGCCATTCGCACGGCAGCACTTGGCCGGGAAGCGGGGCTGTCTGAGCTAGTCAAGCTTGAGGTGATTGGTGATCCCAAGACGCTGTTTCCGGATACGGAGGCGCTTCTTGAGGCGACGCGTATTTTGGTCAAAGACGGCTTCGTCGTTATGCCCTACACCAACGACGATCCGATCATGGCGAAAAAACTCGAAGATGCTGGAGCCGCGTGCGTGATGCCGCTCGCCGCACCGATTGGCTCGGGACAGGGCATCGTGAATCCGCTCAATATCCGGTTTATCCTAGAGGCGGTGTCGGTGCCGGTCATCGTCGATGCAGGCGTTGGCACCGCATCCGATGCCGCGGTGGCGATGGAGCTCGGGGCGGATGGCGTGCTCATGAACACGGCGATTGCCGGTGCCCAAGATCCATTGAAGATGGCGCGCGCGATGCGCCTGGCCATCGAGGCGGGACGGCTGGCGTTTGAAGCGGGTCGTATTCCAAAGAAAGCGTATGCGAGTGCATCGAGCCCGACCGAAGGGCTTCCGACAGAAGCTGCCAGGATTTAACTCACACCGATTGGAGTTGTGATGCCAAAAACCACTCGAACGCCAACTCGATCACAATCATCATCAATGCGTGCCGCGCGCACCTATCGCATCGCTGTCATTCCCGGTGATGGCACCGGGCCTGAGGTGATTCGAGAAGGACGAAAAGTGTTGGAGGCGGTCGCCAAGCGGGACGGCTTCCGACTCGAATGGCGAGATTATGATGTGGGTGGTGCGCGCTATCTAAAGACAGGTGAAACGCTACCTCACACGGTTCTCAAAGAACTGCGTGACGTCAACGCGATCTACCTCGGGGCGATCGGCCATCCCGACGTCAAGCCCGGCATCCTCGAGCAGGGCATTCTGCTGAAGTTGCGCTTTGAGTTAGACCAGTACATCAACCTCCGACCGGTGAAACTCTATCCCGGCGTGTGGACGCCGCTACGGGACAAAGGACCGGAGCATATCGACTTTGTCGTCGTGCGCGAGAATACGGAAGGGCTCTACGCAGGTGTTGGAGGATTCCTGAAACGCGGAACGGCGCACGAAGTCGCGCTGCAGACCTCGGTCAACACGCGCTACGGGGTCGAGCGGTGCATTCGCTTCGCCTTCGACTACACGCGTCAGCGCGCCAAGCGCAAGACGCTGACGTTCTGCGGCAAGACCAACGTCCTGACGTACGCGCATGATTTGTGGCAGCGCGTGTTCGACGAAGTCGCAAAGGAATACTCGGGCATCAAGACCGAGTACACACACGTCGATGCCTGCTGCATGTGGATGGTGAAAAACCCGGAGTGGTTCGATGTGATCGTCACCGACAACATGTTCGGCGACATCATCACCGATCTGGGCGCGATGATCCAGGGCGGGATGGGGATTGCGGCGGGCGGGAATCTCAACCCGCACGGGGTCTCGATGTTCGAGCCGATCGGCGGCTCCGCGCCCAAATACACCGGCAAGAACGTGATCAATCCGCTGGCGGCGATCTGCGCCGGTGGGATGATGCTGGAATATTTAGGGGAAACGAAGGCTGCCCATGCCGTCGAACAGGCGGTCATGCAGGTCACCGGAACGAAGCTCAAGAGTTTGGCTGCAGGGAAAATGGGCTACTCGACGACGGACGTGGGAGATTTGGTCGTGAGCGCATTGAGCGCGTGATGAGTCGACACGCTCGCAAATACTATACGGTTGCCGTGGTTGGAGCGACGGGCGCAGTAGGCACCGAGATGCTGCGCGTATTGGCAGAGCGCAAGTTTCCAGTTAAGGGCGTGCGTCCGCTTGCCTCGCGCCGCTCGGTGGGTCGACGAGTGCTGTTCAACGGAACCACGTATAAGGTCGAAGAGCTCCAGCCGCGCTCCTTTGAGGGGATCGACATCGCGCTCTTTAGCGCGGGCGCGTCTCGCAGCCTTGAGTTTGGACCTGAAGCGGTCAAACGCGGCGCGGTCGTCGTCGATAACTCCAGCGCGTTTCGGATGCATGTGAAGGTGCCGCTCGTCGTGCCGGAGGTGAACCCGCATGTGCTCGCCCACCATGACGGGCTGATTGCCAACCCAAACTGCTCGACCATCGTGATGTTGGTGGCGCTCGCGCCGTTGCATCACGCCGTTCGGATCAAGCGGATCATTGTCGCCACGTACCAGTCGGTGTCCGGGGCGGGGGCGAAGGCGATGTACCAACTCTGGGATGAAACCAAAGCACTCTTGAGACAAGGGACATGGGACAAGGGACAGGGACGGCCGACCACGACCCGTTTGCGCGTCTCACACCGACCGTTGCCGAAGCAGATCGCGTTCAATGTGATTCCACAAGTCGACGTGTTCCTCGACAATCGCTACACCAAGGAAGAGATGAAAATGGTCAATGAAACCCGCAAAATTTTTGAGGCACCGGCGATGCCGGTGTCCGCCACGTGCGTGCGGGTGCCCGTTTTCGTCGCCCACTCAGAAGCGGTGTGGATTGAGACGGAGCGTCCACTGTCCGTCGAGCGGGCGCGGGCACTGTTGCGCGCGGCGCCGAGTGTGAAGCTCATCGATGAACCGGCGCGGGGGGTCTATCCGGTGCCGATCGACGCGGCCGGGCAGGACGACGTGCTCGTCGGACGAATCCGCCGCGATGAGTCGGTACCGCACGGCCTCGCGTTGTGGGTCAGCGGCGATAACCTACGCAAGGGGGCGGCGACCAACGCCGTCCAAATCGCTGAGTTACTCATTAAACGGAATCGTTCATGAGGACAACTTGGGGGCATCGGGTCAGAACAGTATCGTGAAGATGGTGGCTATTGTGGAGAGCGGACGGGTCCAGCGCTTGTCCGCTCTTCGTTTCTTTCAATGACATCGATGAGAACGCTCATGTTGACCATCGCCTACGACGGGACGCGCTATGCCGGCTGGCAGGTGCAAGCCGCGCGACGTGATCAACCGACCATTCAGGGGACGCTTGAGCGGGTCCTGCGGCAGATTTTGCAGGAGCGTGTGACGGTGGTTGGAAGCGGGCGGACGGATGCGGGGGTGCATGCGATGGCCCAACGGGCGCATGTGCACACGCGCTCCAAGATTCCACGAGAACGGTTGCTGCGATCGGTGAATCAACTACTCCCATGCGATATCGCGGTTCTGCGCCTCGATGAGGCGAGCGGAACCTTCCATGCCCGCTTTGACGCCACGACAAAGCGATATCGCTACCGCATTTTCACCGGCGCGGTGGTGCCGCCGTTCATCCGTCCGTACGTGCAGCATGTCCGCGCGCCGCTCGATGTGTCGCTCATGCGTCGTGAAGCTGCGGCGCTGCGCGGACGACACGACTTTCGAGCTTTCGCACGGACAGGCACGTCATCGCGAGGCACGGTTCGAGTGATCACGCAGCTTCGGCTCGTGCGAACCGGTGACGAACTTCAGTTCAACATCGAGGGCACCGGCTTTCTGCATACGATGGTCCGCAGCATCGTCGGGACACTCATCGATGTTGGCCGCGGGCGGCTGCCGCCGGGCACCATCCGACGCATGTTGCGCATGCGGAATCGGCATCTAACCGGCACCACCGCGCCTGCGCGCGGGCTCATGTTGGTTTTCGTCAGGTATGGGAAGCAGGGCAAAGCTGGTTGACAGCAGCGACGGACTGTGCTAAACTCCCCCGACCATGAAGACCACGCTTCCCAATGCAAAAGAGTGCGGGCGCGAGTGGGTGCTCATCGATGCCAAGGATCAGGTGCTGGGCCGCCTCGCGAGTCGCGTTGCCCTCATCTTGCGGGGCAAGCACAAGGTGACGTACACCCCGTTTCTGGACACAGGCGATTTCGTCGTCGTCATCAATGCGGAACAGGTGGCGGTGACGGGACAGAAACTTTCACAAAAAGTCTATCAGCGATATTCAGGCTATCCTGGCGGCCGTCGGACACGTTTGCTGGGAGACGTGCTTGAGCGCCACCCGGACCGCGTCTTTCGCCAAGCGGTGAAGGGGATGATGCCAGATGGGCCGCTCGGTCGCCGCCTCTTGCGCAAGCTCAAAATTTATGCCGGACCACACCACCCACACGGGGCGCAACAGCCGCAGACCGTGCTGGTGACGCAGGGAGGAGCACGATAACGGATGAGTGACGTCAACGCGCAGTCCACCACGTCGGCATCAGTCCCCGCGCTTGAGAAGCGTGAAGAGACTGAGAAAGCCGCACCGTCGATCTCAGACGCCAAAGCGACCCTCATGGGGACTGGGCGCCGTAAACAGTCTGTCGCCCGCGTTCGGTTGGTTCCGGGCACCGGGACGATTCGCATTAACCACCGGGCGTATGATGAGTACTTTCCTCGTGAGACACTTCGGCTGGCAGTTCGCGCCCCCTTGCTCCAGACACGATTCCTCGGCAAGTACGATGTCATCGCCAATGTCAACGGTGGCGGCCTGACGGGTCAGGCCGGTGCTGTGAAGCTCGGCATCGCCCGCGCCCTCGCCCAAGTGGATGATGCCAGCCGCGTGAGCCTTCGCGGAGCCGGGTTGCTCACTCGTGACTCACGAGAAAAAGAGCGCAAGAAGTACGGCCAGAAGGGCGCGCGCAAGAAGTTCCAGTGGACCAAGCGCTGACGTCTTGAGCGCTGGTCGATTGGGGCGTGCGTGGGGCACCTCCGAAGTAGCAACGCTGACCACATTCTGTTAAGATGACAACCACTCAACCGCATAGATGTCCATCGTACGAGTCGCAGTTGCAGGAGCGACAGGGTATGCCGGCGAAGAGCTTATCCGTTTGCTCCTCACACATCCACACGTCGAGCTTACCTACTTGGCGGCTTCAGCCAAGTGGGAGCGCCCCGTTGCGGTCTCGGACGTCTACCCGCGCTTTGCCCGCCAGTTAGACCTTCCCGTCGAGTCGCTCGATGCGGCGCGTCTTGCCCAGACGAGCGATGCCATTTTTCTCGCCCTGCCGCACGGCACCGCCATGCATCTCGTTCCAGGACTGCTTGCCGGGGGCAAACGCATCATTGACCTCAGCGGCGATTTTCGGCTGCAGGATCCTGCCCTCTATCCTCGGTGGTATCAATTCGATCATCCGCATCCCGCGCTGTTGCGTCAGGCGAACGTTGCCTACGGCCTCACCGAGTTTCATCGCCGCGAGATTCAGCAGGCGCAGCTGGTCGCCAACCCCGGCTGCTACGCGACGAGTATTCTGTTGGGATGTCTGCCCCTCTTTCAAGCGAAGCTCGTCGAGGAAGGACGTTTCATTGTCGATGCAAAGTCTGGGCTCAGCGGTGCTGGCCGCAAGGTGGATCCGTCGCTGTTGTTCACCGAGATGACGGAGAATCTACGCGCATACAAGGTCAACGCTCACCAACACATGCCAGAAGTCCTGCAGGAGATCGCTCGGGTGACGGGTCAGCAAGGACGTATGACGTTTGTCCCACAAGTCATTCCCGTCACACGTGGACTTATCTCGATGATCTACGTGCGCATCCAGACTACCCTTGAGCGCCTGAGCGAGGTCTATCGGAAGGCCTATCCGCGTGACCAGGCACCATTTATCCGGGTGCGGGCCGGTACGTTGCCGCAGCTCCGAGATGTTATCGAGACCAACTATTGTGACATTGGGTTTGTCTACGATGAGGCGCAGGCATGCGTCATCATCGCCAGTGCGCTCGACAACCTGACCAAGGGTGCGGCGGGCCAAGCGATCCAGAACTTTAACCTCATGCATGGGTTCAACGAAGCTGCA
>Ga0209515_10005776_pt1 | contig 15851 bp, 14 predicted proteins | sample Subgroupgradi54m_FD_187454 | JGI IMG/M metagenome (GOLD analysis project Ga0209515, IMG submission 187454) | Subsurface groundwater microbial communities from S. Glens Falls, New York, USA - GMW60B uncontaminated upgradient, 5.4 m (SPAdes)... ...
AAAAGATATTTTAAGTCTGGGATTACTTCAAGCTTAATCCAGTTATTAATTCCCATTGCACGGCTTAGTTTAGCTATTCTTACTGCTTCTTCTTTTGTTTGGCATCCTGCAGTATTTGGCAAGATCCAGTATTTCTTTGTATCTATTTTATCTAAAAGACCAACATGTCCTGGTGAATTTAAATCGACTCGTCTGATTGCTACAGTTATTATTTGGGCTCCAGATTTTTCATGAGCTTCATTCATAACTGTAAAATCTGAAAACTTCCCTGTTCCAATCATTAATCTTGACTGAAAGGTTTTTCCACCAATTACTAGTTCATCTTTTTTTACTTGTGGATCTAATATAGTCTTCAAAATCTTTGTCTTTCCTCCACCAGCATTACCTGGATCAGGTTCAGGGATTAGTGTTTCCACTTCTCAGCTTTATTTTTAGCACTCCCGCAAAGAAAGATATTAACACAAAATCTTTCTTTGTAAATGAGTTAGCTATGAAATTACAATGATAGCTAGGTAGTAACCAAAACTATACTTAGAAGTTATTTAGCATAGGTAATTCTGAAGAACCTTCAGAATTTTGAGAGACTTCTTCTTGCTTTGGAATAACTATGTTTATTGCTTGTCCTGGTACTGGGACAAATGATGGTGTTTTTGCTGTTTGATCTGCTGCTGGAGGAGGTTGCATCATAACAGGTCCAAGAGGGTTTGTTATATATAACCCACGACTTAATGCCTGTTGATTTGCTTTACCTACTAATATATCTGCTTTAGTTTGTAATTTTTCTGCTTGTGCTCTAAGTTTAGCTGCTTTTAAACTAAGCTTGGTTGCTTTTCTCATATCTTGAATTGCGTTTTCCTGCTGACGTATAGTCTTATAACTTCCCTTTGCATGCATAAGCCTTTCTTGTGCTTCTACGAAAGGATCGCTAACTAAACCTGCTAATGACTTGCCTGTATCGGCCCATGCTGATTGAAAATTTACAGATAATACGAGCAAAATTAACAATAAAGATTTCATATTTTTTCCTCTTGCATTACTTCTTTTAATTAGATTATTGATGGGAATTAGCTTGATCATCTATTACAGTTAATAAAATTTTGAAAATGTTCCCAGCCTATACCCGATTGTATATGTTTTAAAGCTATTTCATACCCAGCTTTAATGGAATTTGTTCTTTTAGTCAGGAATAATGCTGCTCCTGTATTTAACGCAGCAGCTTTTATACAATCCTTTTCCTTTATGCTAGTGAATCTTCCTTTTAAAACAGATTCAAAAATTAATTTATTTTCTTCCTTATTTGTTATTTTTAAATTTTCTATATTTGCTAAGGGTAAACCAAATTCTTCTGGACTGATTATTTGTTGAATTATCTCTTTGTCAGGCTGTATTTGCCAGATCTGATTTGTTCCGCAGAAACTAAGTTCATCTATATAGGTATTTTCAGAAATTTTGCTAGAAACAATAATCGAGTGCTTTTTTGAATTGTTAGTTGACTTTAAAATTGAGGATAAAAGATTCCCCCATTTTATATTTGATACCCCGAGTAAATGAAAAGATGTTTCATAAGGATTTGTCAGAGGTCCAAGTAAATTTACAAAGCTGGGTATTTCGATTTTTTTGCAAACAGATTTTACCTCTCCAAATACTTCTCTTAAATGTTTAGAGCTGACAATCATTAAGTTCGTTTTTTGAAAACAAGACTCTTTAATATCTTCTTTAATATCAACATCAACTCCAAGTTCGTTTAATATATCTACACTGCCTGATATGCTTGTATTACTTCTGCCTGAGTGTTTGATTACTTTTATTCCGAGAGATGAAGTAACAATTGCAGTAATGGTAGAGATATTAAAGGTATTTAGCTTGTCTCCTCCAGTGCCACAGATGTCAATAGCGGCAACGTATTTTTTGTTTTGTTTTTGGTTTGAGTTTATTAGGTTTGCTAAAGTGCTTATTTCAAAGGATGTTTCACCCTTTTCTTTCCAAAGTATTACTAAGTCTTTTATTTCTCCTTCACTCAGTGATTTGTTTTTAAACAATTCATAGATTATATTTAGATCATTGTTATTTAAGTCGTTTTTTTGCTTTAATTTTTCTAAGATATTATTAATCATGAAAAAACCTTTTACAATTTATTTTGCATCATCTAACAAGAATAAACTAAAAGAAATTAAAAGTATACTTTTACATGAAAAATTGACTAACTTTGTAAGAGTTAAACTAGCTCCAGGAGTTTTTTCGGTAAATGAAAATTCTAATTTTTTTTTAGGAAATGCTATAAAAAAGGCCTGTACTTTGTCTAAAAAATTAGGTGTTTATGCTTTCTCAGATGATTCCGGGATAGAAGTTTTTGCTTTGAATAACGAACCAGGAGTAAAATCTTCAAGGTTTTTTAGAAACGGGAAAGGTCTATTGGAAATAGTAAAAAAAATTAAAAATAAAAGAAATAAAAGATGTTGTTTTACCTGTGCTGTTGTGGTTTCAGATCCTGAAGGAGAAATAATATTTCAAACCAAAAAATCCTGGTATGGAACAATAGCTGAAAAACCTGCTGGTAAAAATGGCTTTGGTTATGATCCTATTTTTATAGTTCCCAAACTAAATAAAACTTCAGCACAAATCAGTACTAAATTAAAAAACAAATTAAGCCATAGATCAATGGCTATAAGTGCTTTTGCAAAGTGGTTAGAGAAATCTTACAGTAAGCTTACTTAAATGCCTGAATGTTAAGATTTTGAAATTAATTCGTACTATTAGTATATTCTTTGATAATATTGTTGTTAATTTATTAGATTAAGTTTGTCTTTAAGAGGGTTAACTTAGGAGGAAAATTTTATGCCATTACCGGTTACAAGCTTGGTTCAGAATATTACAGATAGGTACCCAAAAATAAGTGCACTTGTTCAAAGAAATATAGGTGGAGCAAGTGAACTTTTGGAAAAAGCTCCGGACTTAAAATTAAGAGGTAAGACTGAGCTTGCAAGAACTGTACTGAAACAGGGTGCTATACAGTTTATTAGAAGTAATGATTTTACCAGTGGTGCAATACTTGCCAGCGCATACTATAGAACTTTTGGATCTGAAAGAGAAAAATATTTCGCTGCACTTAACCTGGTAAAATCTGCAGGACATCTTTCTAATGGTGATAAATCAGAAGTTTTAGTAGGGATAGCTGGTGACAAACATTCTACACATCCTTTTAAAAAAGAAATTATAGCAATAGTTGAACCTTTAAAATTTGCTAATCTAATTTGGAGAGAAAGAGCTGATTTAAGAGAAGTATACTCTGCTAAATTAGAAGCTAAAAATTTACTTAATGATAATTAAAATAACCAAGAGTCATTTTATGATCTATGAGTCTTACTCTCATCATCATGTTCTCCAGGACAAATTGCATAGATTTTAAACTGAATATCTACTATTTCAACACCTTTTTCCTGAGCAATTCTGTACCCGACTTCATTTACAACATCATCTTCAAATTCCAGTGTTTTATTACAATTTAAACAAATAATATGATGATGAGGTCTTTTATCTTTATTAAGTTCATAGTGTTTATGACCTTCTGCAAAATCTAATTCTCTTAAATACCCAAACTGAGATAGGAGTTTTAAAGTACGGTATGTAGTAGCTAAACTAATACTTTCATTTTTTTTAGTAAGTATTTTAAACAGATCTTCTGCACTAAGGTGTGTGCCATCTTCAAGCTCCATAAATATCTGCAAAATTTTCTCTCTTTGAGGAGTAACTCTTAAACCTTTACTTCTAAGGTTTTGAAAAACATTTTCTGCTGTAGAATCTTTTGGCATAAGTAGTAATATTATAAGGCTTGTTTTAAATTACCTTCTGGTAAAGCTAGATTTAAGAAGGATATTAGGCAGGACTTACGATTTTTTTTGCTCAACCCTATGGCCCACGCTCCATGTCTGCTCCGCTTCCAAATTACGCTTAGGGCATAAGGTTTCGCTTTTTCGTAAGTCCTGTTAGGTGTAAAGTTAATGAATTAGAATAAAATAGATAGAAAAGAGAGGTTTAAATCAATGTCTGAAAATCAAAAGGTTTCAATTCACACTGAAGGTACTCCAAATCCAAATGCTCTTAAGTTTGTATTAGATAAAGTAATCCTGGAAAGTGGTTCTGCAAATTTTCCTGATAAAAAATCAAGCAGTAATTCTCCATTAGCACAAAAGCTTTTTGAACTTACTTCTGTAATGGAAGTGTTTTTTGGGAGAGATTTTATAACAATATCCAAAACTCCTGATTCATCCTGGGATGCCATTTATGATTCATTGTTAAAAGTTATAAACAATCATTTTGAATCTGATGAGCCTATCATATTAAAATCTGAAACAGTTACTGCCAAAGGCTCAAATGAAATTGAACAAAAAATACATGAGATTTTAGATGCTCAAATCAGGCCAGCAGTAGCAAGTGATGGTGGTGATGTGATATTTGACAGTTATAAAGATGGAATATTAAAACTACATTTACAGGGCTCATGCAGTAGCTGTCCAAGTTCAATAATGACTTTAAAAGTTGGTATTGAATCAATGCTTAAAAAAGCAATTCCTGAAATTAAAGAAGTGGTTTCGGTTTAAGTAGTTTAAATAAGCTCCATAAATCGGAGCCATTTCTTTAAGTTTGTTTGGCAAAACCTTTACTTTGTCTTTTAATTCTTCATTGGCAATATCAATTGCTTTTTCACAAATCACTTCCCAGTCGTAAGTTAGCCCACCATTTAATACAATTACATCAGGAGCAAATAAGTAAAATAAGTTAATTAGCCAGCTTGCCAGTTGTAACTGGGCTTTTGAGATTATTTCAAATGCTTTGATTCCCCCTTTCTTATAATCGGTGAATAGTTTTTCGACTGAGTTATATGGAGTTCCTTTAATTATACTGGCTCCGGAAATTAAATCAACTGCAGAAATTAATTCATCCTGCTCTGGAAAAAGTAATTTTTGCATTCTGATGGTTGAATTTAAGTTTGATTTAAATGGCTTCCCATCTTTTATAAATCCTGCTCCAATGCCTGTACCTAGATTTATATACAATAATGATTTTTTTGTTTGAAAATGATATTCACCTAGTGCTCCACAGATTACATCACTTTCCCAGGTGTAATCTTTTATATTAAGAGCAGTTGTCAAGGTTTTTATAAATGGATAACTTACCCAGGTTTTTAAATTAGAACTTTCAATTAAAATACCATTTTTATCCCATAATCCAGGCAGACTTAGTGACACAGATGATAACTTCTTTAATTTCTCTGAATATAATGATACTATTTTTTGAATCTGTAATTCTGGATTTGAATGAGTAGGGAAAATATCTGAACTTAAAACACTTATTTCTGATTTAGAAGATGTAACAAAAGAAACATTTGTTTTTGTCCCTCCTATATCGATTACAAATACTTCTTCCATTTTTTTCTTATTCAGATGTAGTCACATAAGTCATATTGCCATCTGATATCAGTGATATAGTACCAGTTTCACTTAAAAAATAACCTTTGCATGGCTTTGACTTTAACCATAAAATATCTTTCTTGGATTTTTTGGACAATTTTTTAAAATCATTAATAATAACTACACCTGGAAGACTGCTAAATATCTCATTTAGAGGTGGATCTTTTTTGTTTAAAATAGGGAGTTTTATATATTTAGATTCTAATAAAATCTTGTCATTGTAGTTTTTAACTATATCGACAGATAGATTTTTAAATCTTACTTTGATTTTGTTTTTTTCGTCACTTACATATTTGCTTGGGAAGTATACCAGAGTTTCATTTCTTAAGTTATATGCAATTGTATTAAAGGAACAGTTGCTTAGCATTAAGAATCCTTCAAGATGGTGTTGATTAAAATCCTGTGGTCTTGTAGATAAATAGATTGGTCTTTCTTTTGGTGGCATGATTAATATTGCATCCTGGTTATAAATAGGGATGAAAAATATCTTCAAATATCTGCTTGTATCAGTAAGAATATAAGTAATGCTTAGCGCTGTTCCAAGCAAGAAAATGTAGATAAAGAATCTTGTTCTTGAAATCTTGATAAATAAAGCAGTTAATAGAAGTATTATTAAAATATAAATTAGAATTAACAAATAAAAATTTAGACTTGGTAAGAATATTTGTTTAAACTGAAATTTGTCTAAAAAGTTTACCCATTTAAGAAACAAATCTGATGTGTAAAATAATATTGTAGAAATCAAATGATTGATAACTGGGAGCTTAAATAAGAGGATATTTAAGATTCCTGTAATTAATATTAGAGATGCAAGTGGAACTGCAGCTATATTTGAAATTAAACCTAATATCTGGATATTGTGAAAGTAAAACACGATCAGAGGTACAACCATAATTTGTGCAAATAATGACTGATAAAAAGTGTTTAAAAATGAGTTTTTGCTACTTCCAATTGCTTCGCTTGCAAAGAGATCTAATCCAAGAAATCCTAAAACAGATAATTGTAAGCCTAAATCTAACAGACTGGTCGGGTTCTGTAGGAAAAATCCAATAATTATTATGCTTATCCCAGGCAGAATTTTCATTTTCTTGTCAAACAAATTCCCAAAGAGTAACAAAATGATAAAAATAGTTGCTCTGATGATTGAAGGGGAAAAGTCTGCAATTGCTGAATAAAGTAAAACTGCAAAAATGCAAATCATTGTGGGTATTAATCTTTTTTTATAATTAAATAATCTAAACAATGAAAAAATTCCCATAGCTAAAATTGATACGTTAAAACCTGAAGCACTTGTTATGTGACTTAAACCAAGGCTTTGAATCTTTTCTTTTAAATCTCCTTTTAGAGTACTGGCTTTTGAACCAAATATTATGCCATTTGCAATTGCTAGTTTTTCGTCTTTTAGAGATCTCTCATTTATTGATAACAACATATTCCTTAGATTATTAATTGTTGTTGTAATTTTAGTGCTTTTTGGTTCATCTAAAAATACTAAAGAACCGTTGTCTGCTTTTAATAAACAATGGATATTTTTTGTTAGAAGATATCTTTTTTCGTCAAATAGTCCTGGTAAGATTGCGCTCTTTGGATATTTTAATACTCCTGTTACCTGAACAATATCTCCAGGATCGTATTCTTCATATTTTGAACCTATAACTTGAACGTTGCAATTTATTGTTAATTTGTTTTTGTCATCTTGAGCCTGAATATTTATTAACTTTAAATCATACTTTTTATAAAATCTCTCACTGTTTGCTTTTGATGTGATTTCTCCAGTGAAAATATACCTTTTATGCAAAAATTGATCCAGGTGTGGTGTGAAATGTTTTAAATATCCACCTGTATATAAGTAACCAAAAATCAGAGCTGCTGCAAGCAGAATGATTTTTTTATCTTTTAAAAATAAAAAAGAAATCAATATAATTAAACATATTAAAATTAAAAAAATATATTTTATATCTTGGAAATAAAAAGTCGTACCAATTAATACTCCAATACAAAAGATAACCAGTGGATTTCTATATTCTCTGAGCTTATTGAATAAAGCTCCATCTGTCATTTGTTTTCTACCTACCGCCCTACTTGCTCATTCTTCGCTTGTCGGGCTTTGCAAAGTGCTCACGATCTGCCACTTATAATATTATACAAATTTCGCCGAGTGAATCGTCAAAATTTTACCGTATAAATAGTCTACTCGGAAACGTTGCATAAGCTAGGCAGCGACTGCATTTATTTAACTGAGCAGGCTTGTGCAAAGACTAAGCCTTCTTTTTTCATTCTGGCTATGCCTTCCTGTATGCGTTTTTTATCAATAGTCAAGGCAATTCTAAAGTATCCTTCTCCATATTCTCCGTATCCGCTTCCAGGAGGTACTACAATGCCACATTTATCCAGCATGGCAGCTGCGAAATCTGTGGAGTTTTTAAATGTAGGCGGAATAGGGAGCCATAAATAAAAGGTTCCTTTTATAGGATCTTTAATTTTCCATCCAAGTTCTTTAAGTCCGCTGATTGCAACATCTCTTCTTTCTTTGTAAATAGAAATGGTTTTATCAATAATTTCTTTTGGTGTTTCAAATGCTGCAATTCCTGCTCTTTGAATAGCTTTAAAGACACCACTGTCTATGTTTGTTTTTACAGTACTTAGTGCTTTAATTACCTTTTCATTTCCTAAGGCAAATCCAATACGCCAGCCAGTCATATTATAAGTTTTGCTTAAGCTGTGAAACTCCAGCGCAATATCCTTGGCCCCTTTTGCCTGAAAAATTGAAGGTGCCAAATAGCCATCATAAGTCATTTCAGAGTATGCATTGTCTGAAAGTACAATGATGTCGTATTTTTTAGCAAATGCAATTACTTCATCATAAAACTCAATTGGTGCAATGGCTCCTGTAGGATTATTTGGGTAACCAACCATTATAATATTTGCTTTTTGCGCAATATCATTTGGGATTTTTGTTAAATCCGGTAACCAGTTATTTTTTTCTGTTAATGGAGTTATATAAGGCTTGCCGCCGCATAGAATTGTAGAGCTTTTGTAAACAGGATATGCAGGATCTGGAAGTAAAGCGACATCTCCCTGATCGATAGTACCAAAAATACAGTTGTGAATGGCTTCTTTAGAACCAATTAATGAAACACATTCTGTATCAGCATTAAGTTTTTCTCCGAAGCGTTTTTCAAACCATTTAACACTGGCTTCTCTAAACTCTTTTGTACCCTGGTATGGAGGATAATTATGTGTGCTTGGATCATCAATGGCTTTATGCATTGCATCTACAATATTTTTTGGAGTAGGCTGGTCAGGATCGCCAATGCCCATGTTTATAATATCGACGCCTTTTGCAATGGCTGCCAGTCTCTTTTTATCGATTTCTGCAAATAAATATGGCGGTAATGATTCAGTTCTTTTAGCAAATTTCATTTTTATCTCCTTCAAAAACAACTTTTAAATTATATCTGATTAACCTTGGTATGTAAATTAAAATTGCTATGTCATTGCGAGGAGCGATAGCGACGAAGCAATCTCACAAAAACAATATCTGTCAGATGAGATTGCTTCGCTTTGCTCGCAATGACAAATCGCTCTTAATTAATCTTTCCGTAAATTTAAATCTCCTGCTATGTTATCCATCTTTTGGGCAAGTTCAAAATCTAATTCTGTAAGACCAGCTACTCTATGTGTTACAAGCTCTACATTTACATTTCCATATACATTTGACCATTCAGGATGGTGGTTCATTTTTTCGCAAACCATAGCAGTGCCAATCATAAAACAAATAGCCTGGTTAAAGTTCTTAAACTTAAACAGTTTTTGAAGCTTACCCTTTTCAAATTTCCAGTTTAATAGTTTTGTAATTCTGGTCTTTATTTCTTCATCTGTTAACTTTTCCATTTCCATAAATTCTCTTAATCTTCATAAATCTGCCTATATAATATTGAAATTGTAAATTATTTAACATATTTTAACTATACATATAACGTCCTAAATTCTCATATAAGCTCAGGTTTGCTGTAAACGCAAACCTGAGCGGCGGAGGGGTTTCTCCTAATTCATTAATATAACAAACAATACTAGCAAATTTGACCATCTATGGGTAATATATTTTACTGTAGGTGTAGCCTTGACTGTTTGAAATTCAGGGAAATAAGAAGGAGATATTTATGAGTAAGGAAAATTTAGTAGTTGGTTCAAAAGTAAAAGATTTTATTAAAGAAGAAGAACTAAGGACAGATGGAGATCTAATAGATGCACTTTCTGAAAAAGTTTCAGAAATGTTAAAAGCAGGAATGAAACGTTGTAAAGAAAACGGAAGAAGCACCGTTAGACCCTGTGATCTATAACCTGATTCTTTAAGAGTAATATTAAGCCCAGATAAATTCTTTCTTTATGTGGGCTTTTTATTTATTGCGCCCGAGCGAAAAATTTGTGAGCTTGCTCCAGAGATAGTCGATTTGAAGGGAGGCGTTTTATGAAAATGGTTTTTTAAGTATATTTCTTTCAATAAAATTTCTAAGGGCTTTTCCGTATCTAGAAATTGTTTCTTTAGGAACTTGACTCACCAGATCATGCCCTATTCCATCTAGTATAAAAAGCTCTTTAGGATTATTTGTATTGTTAAATATTTTTAGTGATTGTTTGTTAGGTGTAGCTTTATCATTTGAGCCATGAGCTATAAAAATTGGAATATGAAGTTTTTTTACTAATTTTGCTGAATTAAACAGGTCATCTAAGATAAGAAAACTTGGCATGTGAGGAAAGCGCCACTTTGCTACGTCTTTAACTGAACTAAATGAACCAAGGACAGTTATTCCAGCAAGGGTTTTATTTATTTGAGCTAATCTATCTGCTGTTTCAAATGAAATTCCTGCACCAAGTGATGCGCCACATAAAATAATATTATCGCCTTTTACATTTTTTACTTCTTCTAAGTATTTATAAGCAGCCATTACATCTTTAACTACACCTTCACGGCTTGGAGTTCCTTGGCTTTTACCAAAACCTCTGTAATCTACTATTAACATGTTTGCAGGAATATGTTCTTGAATTTCTAAACAATCTTTGTAAGATTCATCAGCACTACCATCATAGCCATGTAAATAAATCATTGTTAATTCTGCCTTTAATGGGAAATAATAACCGTGTAATGTAGGTTCCTGGCTTTGGGATGGATTTAACCGTATTTGATCATAACTAGAGTTTGCTTCTGGAACAGGAATAAAGACTTCTTCAAATCGAATTTTGTTTTTGTCTGGTGGAGGGAAATAATCTGTGTGGTTTGGCTGGAAAAGTTTTTCGTTGTGAATATTTTCAATTTTTCTTTTAAACCCAATATCAAAGTTAAATGCCGTTTCTGCAATATTAGCAGCTAATAATCCAACTAAACCAAATGACTTAAGCACAGTTTCCCCCAGATTACTTACTTTTGCCCATTCAATTAAACTTCCAAAAAAATCTAGTCTTTGATCGTGATTAACCTTTGATTGATTAGTAGCATTTGGTACTTCTGCTACGAATAATGGAGAATTACTAGTAGATAAAACAACTTTACCTGTCGCAGTATTTAAACCAAGTATACGAGTCATAAATTTAGTTCCAAAATTAATTTAATTCTACACTAAAACCTGGGTCTGTACAAAACTCGAGGGTGTTTTACGGCGCGGGGCCTGTCGCCTTCAGGTACCCTTCAGAGCTTCGTCACACAGTCCCTCGCTCTGAACCCTTCCCTTCCGGCGCCACCCGCTTGTATCCTCGAAAAATTTACAGACCCCTAAAACCTATTGTAAGGATATAAAAACAATTTAAAAGTTTTAGAAGAGTAATTCTTACAATAGTCCTACTTTTTCAAAAATGGCAGCTAAAATTTTGTTTTGTATAACAAATAACATTGGTTTTATATAAATATTTGCTACTTTTTTGCCTGCTTTAAGAAGCTTAATTGATGTAAGGTCATTGTTTACATTTTTTGCGTATTCCGGGTTGTCAGAATGATCTATAAGATATTCAGCAAGATTTGCTGCATATTTTGTAATCCATCTGAAATTATGCTTAAAAGGCTTATTTAAATTAAATCTTCTTACAATATGTGGCGGGTAATCTGACTTATTATAGTTTGTTTTTTTTGTAGGCTTTTTATAAATATCTATAGATGGGATCTTTCCTTCAATTAACTGATTTAAAAATCCGGGTAATTCACATTGTAAGATAAATGCATCTGCTAAACCCAGCACTTTTGCATCTTCTGCTCCAAGCTTTAATCCCATGTTTTTTAATTTTGCAGTGCAGATCATTCTTTTAGCAAGCTCTTTTCCGACTATTGCAGGAAGTTTTTCAGTTCCTCCCCAGTCAGGAATTATTCCAAGTGCTACTTCTGGCATAGCTACAAAACTTAAATCAGTCATGATTCTGTAATCACAGGCAAGTGCAAGCTCTAACCCTCCTCCTATAGCAGGTCCATCAATAATTGCAGTGGTGGGAACAGTACATTCGGAAACTTCTTTCATTATTTTTTTTCCGTAATTCAGATACTCAACAATTTTATTTGTATCCCAGTCTGTACTTTCAATATAATTTAAATCCGCACCAGAACTAAATGCGCCACCACCCTGACTTCTAAAAACTATTGCTCTTACATTTTTTTCTTTTAGCTCTTTTAAAGCTCGGCTAATTGCTTCAAGCATGTCAGGGCTTAATGAGTTTTGCATCATTTGTAGATTTTGAATGTGTAGTCTACCTAAAACAATAAATCCTATTTCATCCTGAATATATGTCTGTATACCTGACAATTCTTTTTTATTTATCTGAATAATTTCTTCAGGAGTTGCAATTCCGCTTTTATCTTTTTTGGATATATTTTTATTAATTAATGAAATCAGAGCTTTGGATTTCTCAAGTTCTAAGCTCTGTATTAATTCAAAAGGTCCAGTGTTCCACTTGAAACCCTCTTTACAAGCAAGCTCTATATCATGAATAGTGCCCAATCCTTCATTATAGATTTTTTGTGATATAGCAATGTATGCCCCTTGAAGTCTTTCTGTGATTAATTCTTTTTGATTATCGGTACTTCTTTCTTTCTCAGATTTCGGGAATTCATAAGGAGTGATTTTGAGATCAATTTTTATGTATTCGCTGTTTTTTTCAACTTCATTTAAGTAACCTCTTATGTGTTTTATCTGCTCTTGTGCTTTAGCTTTTAATTTACCCACACATGGAGCAGGTTTAAAAAATTCCCCTAAAATTGAAAGATTTTCTACTATTTGTGAATATAAGACTTTTTGTCTAAGTCTTCCCTCTGCTTCTTCAAGCAAAAGTTTTTTCTTTGAATAATTTTTTATTCTCTCATACTTCCTGACCTCTTCATATAAGCTTTTCTCGTCTTTAAAAAAAGCTAATTTTGGTGCGACTTGAAATTGTTTTTTCGCTTTTTTTGTTTGAATCTTGATTTGTCCGGAATAAAAAACTTCAAGAAATATTTGGTCTATTTCTTCGCTTAAGCCAAGTCCCTCATCGTAAATTTTTGCTGCTTCATTTAATATTCCTACAAGAATTCTGTTTGCAATAGCGCCTGGTTTATCCCCCCAGCAGATAACTGGTTTTTTCCCCATTGCAATGGCAAGGTTTTGCATGGCTTGAATTAAGTTAATGGGTGTGTTCTGGGCAGCAATTACTTCTATAAGAGGATTAATATGTGCTGGTAAAAAATAATGGAACCCAATTAAACGTTCTTGATTAATTACTTTTGCCCCTATTTCATCTATTTTTAAGGAAGATGTATTTGTGGCTAAAATTATAGAATTAGATAAGAAAGCAAGTTCGAAAAAACGAAAAATATCTTGCTTGAATGGTAATATTTCTGGTCCAGCTTCTAAAAGCATCATTGCATTTTTATAGCGACTACTTTCTTCACTTGAAAGACTTTTACTTACAAATTCCTGTACAAGATCTTTTGCATCTTTAGGAGATTTTTCAAAGGTTGTATTTATATCTGAAAAAGGTATTTTTCCTCTTTTAGGAAAAACTATAGTTTTGTCAATAAGTTTTTTCTCTAAAATCCATTCCAATTGCTTTTTTGATAGTTTTCTCTTGCTTGTTGCTTTTTCAAGAGTTTTTATAGCTTCATTTTTTGATTCTATTAGCTTCTTTTTGTCAATATCCTGCATAATTACTGGGATATTTGCCTTTGCAAAGGTGCTTGTGATTTTTGAGCCCATTTCGCCGGAAGCACCAAAAAGAATAATGCCATGGTCTTGGATTTTTTTTAAAAGCTCAATTCCACTTGAATAAGGTATTAAAGTAAAGCTTTTATAGTAATTATTTTCGCTATTCATACTTAGATTAAGGATGGTTACATTTTAAGTTTAATCTAGCTTTCTGTAAATAAATAAAAACTATCTTTTGTATAAAAAATATACATTGCTAATTGAAATGTAATGTGTTAGATTTAAGCTAATTTATAGTTCATTTTCTTAGAGTTCCTGAAATCAATGAGGATATTGTGGGTATAAGATTAGTTAGCATTGGAAGTGCAGTACCGGGAATAGGTAAGGTGCCTGGTCGACAATATACTAACAAAGAGATGATAATAGAGCACTTGTTGCCGCATTTAGATCCATCTTCTTTTAGACCTAGACCAGAACTAAAAACACATAATCTCCAAACGTTCATTCAATCAATGTTTGAGCTTTCTGAAAATAAAGATGAGGCAAAAAAACACTCTAAATATGTAGATAACGCTTTATATAACATACTCTTTCCTTATGTATATGGAATCTCTTCTTATATCTCCCCTCTTAGGAGAAAATTTGATGTGGGATTTGAAAAAGCAGCAAAACGATTTACTCGTCATATAGGTGTTCAGGTAAGAGGAATTTATTCAGATCCAAATGATAAACATCCTACAAACACTTTAGCTATTCATGCAGGGTTAGATACTATTAATGAAGCTAAAAAGACTTTAGATACTGCTGAATATTCATTTGATGTAAAAAAAATTGATGGACTTATTTGTGTCTCAAATACTCCAGACAATGTTTTCCCGGTACATGGAAAAAAGATTGCTCAGGTACTGGGAATAAAAGCAAGATTTTATTCAAACAATCAAATGGCTTGTGCAAGTATAGCTGATGCAATTTGCACTACCGGTCAATGGTTTAAAGAATCAAAAACATGTAATGTTATTCTTATCCTTGCTTCTGATGTTACAAGCAGGCTTAGACAACCAGAGAATATAAAAGCAAATCCATTACAAAACTTGATTTTTGGTGATGCTGCTGCAGGATTAATATTTGTGAGAATGCCTGGTACTGGAGGGATAACAGTTTCAAATATTGAACTTGATAATGATGCTCCTGATTTCTACCATCGTTATGCCTACACTGGGGATTTAGATGAAGTCAATGATGACTTCCTTCAATGTGGAGGAAAGAATGATGAGTATCTAAAACAGTTTGGTGATTATGAAAGTAAAGTTATGGCTAATTTAGTACTTAGATATTTAAAAACCAGAAATGGGAAATTAGATCCAAATGATAAATTAATTTTGCCTGAGGCTACCTCAATAATTAGAAGTAATGGATTGAAAAAACTGGGAGATAAAATTGAAAGGGAAATAAAATTACATATTGTAGATAGTGCAGTTCCTACTCATGGAATTACTGGCAGCCCTGCTACAGCTATAGCCTGGAAACAGGCTATAGAAAAAGGACATATAAAACCAGAAGATAGAGTGACATACTTTAATGTTGCACTTAGTGGACTTAAGTGTCGTGTTACTGTAGATCCTAATGCAGAAGAAATATTTAGACTTGAGGATGAAGAAGTTGGAAATGAAGAACCAAAAAATAATCTTGCAAATGGAGATATGACTTATGACTTTGAAAAAAGATTAAGTCCATTTGTTGAATTAAACGGTAAACCAAAACAAGAAACAATTATTGATAGAAATCAAAATACAGTTCTTGAGCAAGCTGAAAAATCTAGAGATGAAATGAAAGTTTGATTTTGTTTCTCTACTTAAAAACGAGAACCTGAAAAAGTAGATGAACTACTTGAAGAAGAAGATTTATCGGCAAGCCCCTTGTGTATATTGTTTTATTCCATTTTGAGAACTGGCTACACAGGAATTCCTATAAGTCATCCCATTGCAACCGCAGACTGGTGAGTAGACCTGAGTGCAGGTATAGGTGCCTGTTACACAGACCCTGTTTACATATACCTGACCGGTTGGACACTTACAAGAAGTATTACCGGAAGAACCACTTGAAGAAGAAGATTTGCCGCTAGAAGAAGAACTAGAGGAAGAACTTGATGATGAAGTACAAAAATCAGCATCAGGATCAATTGAATTATCTTTTTTGCATACTGTTATGCACCTGTTGTTAAGAC
>Ga0209515_10005778_pt1 | contig 15848 bp, 14 predicted proteins | sample Subgroupgradi54m_FD_187454 | JGI IMG/M metagenome (GOLD analysis project Ga0209515, IMG submission 187454) | Subsurface groundwater microbial communities from S. Glens Falls, New York, USA - GMW60B uncontaminated upgradient, 5.4 m (SPAdes)... ...
ATGGGGGAGTTTCGCTCCAGGGACCATCGCCTCCAGGCCACCAGATGGGCCAAGGGAAGCCACCGCCGGGGAAGAATGGCGGAATGCCGAACGGGTTGCCGGGATCGCCGCCCCCTCCCCCACAGGTTGGCGAGTTTATGCGTCCATCAGGATCTATGAAGTCAATCGGTTCGTCCGTAACATAGGCGTAAAGACCGAGTGTTTGGGGAGCGGCCGGATTGCCGTCAACGGGGTCCGGCGAGTAGAAACGCCCGAGCCGATTGACGTAGTAGCGAGCAATGGCGTAGTCATTGCCGGATTCGGCGTCGCGCTCGTAGTTGGTGAACTGCCACTTGGTGCCGCCGCTGCCCTGATACCAGGACTCGCCAAATGGGTAGTGACCCTGTTGCGCCAAAGCATTTCCACTCGTGTCCGTCGTGAGCCGCACGGAGAGATGGTCGGCATGATGGTAGGTGGTGGTGCTGCCCGCGATGGTCGCGACCAACGCGCTGCCCGAATAAAGATATTCCTTCGTCGGCGCAGTGGGAGGCGCGCCGTTGGCGTACTCCGCAATCACTTTCGTCCCCGAGAAGATGTACACCGTCGTCATGGTGCCGGAGGTCTTCTGCACACGCAGGATTGTTACTGAGTGTCGTAGGTCCAGCGGCGGCCATCTACGCGCCGAAGAAACGCGCCATGATACCGGCGAGCAAAGCCCCCATCGCTGCAGCCAAGGACAGTGCACCGCGGTTGAAGCGCAGGGCAACGACGCCTCCCAGCAGGGCTACCGCCGCGAACAGATTGAGGGGCCAATCGAGCACGCGGTGACAGAAATACCACCAATAGACATTCCATCGATACATCAATGTCTGCCCTGGCTCAATGGGTGGGCGGAAGCCTGGCCCCGGCCAACCCACAAACACCCTGGAGAAGAAAACGACCCCCCACGTCAGCAGGCCAAAACCGAGGCAACGCATTGCGCGCGCCTTGAGGCTGTTATCCTTCTTCTCTCGTTCAACCGGTGGGGGCTGCTCAACTATCGATCCCGCAGGTCGTCCCATGCGTACGCGAATGTAGTCGAGGAGCTCACGCGCCTGCCTCAGTTGCTGCCAAGGCCATAGTCCAGGGTTGTAGAAAACAAAGTAGACCTTACCCAGTGGGGGCACAAAATGGCGCAGCTTCAGGTAACCGAGGCCAGGCGGAAAGACAGCGATCCCGCATTTAAGGATTTCTTCGTATTCGATTCTCTCCCATCGGAAGAAGCGCCGATACCAGAGGCAGTCCGGCTCAGCACGCACGAGACCACAAATATAAAACTGTAGCAAGGCGGCCACTGCGAGAAGCACAGCCAGAACGAGACTTCCGGGCTTTGCTGGGGGCTGAGCAACCAGCACCGCGACCAACACAAACCCCGCGGGCAAGCAAAATTTGGCAATGAAAGGCGATAGGTCATCCCCAGCGAGAAAACTTGGGATCTTTGGCGTCATCTGTGCTCCTTCTACCTGCAAAAGGGTTGGACAACCGTTTGTTGCGTTGTGCTGGCCGCGCCGAAACCGCCTAAGCCACCCCCAACAGTAAGAGTGCCTTGCCAAGTCCTATTGCTCCAAGCTACATCTCCTCCCACTCCCCATCCCCTGCCTGCTCCACCGCTGAGTTGACCGAAAGGTCCAGCGAGGTCTTGAGGGCTACGCGCGTTTGAGACCGAAATCGCGATACCACCTGTTGCCCCAGCCCCTACTGCTGCGCCAACGCTATAGCTTTTTTCCACCGCCGCTTGCCCACTAGGGCTAACCACGATCTGAACCGACCCCGTGACCCCAGGGCCGGGCACAAAAGCAGTCGCAGGAGAAGGGCCCAGTCCCGCAGACCCGCCGAGACCGACCCCCAAGGTCTTCCCAGTAAGGCTAGCGAGAAGTGTCAGGGCGCCGATTAATGCGCGCTGGACAAAATTTGGGTTCTTGCAATGTTTCTGCGGCTGCTGGGTCTCGCGGGGGTCGCCGCCGGGGGGCTCGCCGCCGGGCTCGCCGCTTGGCCCCGGGGCCGAGAGCACGGCCTGCAAGCGGTCCCGAGCGCGTCGGTCGCCTGACGAGTACCAGTCTCCTAGGCCGGGTTGAAAAACTTCGCTCCCACTATACCTCGCCGACCCCCAGTCGCCCGGATACCAACGCATATTTCCCCTCTCGTCGAAGGATGGCACGAATCCCGCACGAAGGGCATCCCAGAAGCCGCCTCCGCCGCCCCAGTCCCACCAGGTCATGACCAAGCCGAGCGGATCGGCCAGATTGACCGCATCGTTGCGCACGTAGGCATAGCGGTTGAGCGACTGGGGGTCGGCAACCGAGCCGGCGATGGGGTCAGGCGAGGAGAAGCGGCCGAGGCGATTCACGTGGTAGCGGAACATGGCGTAATCGTTGCCGGATTCGGTGTCGCGCTCGTAGCTGGTGAACTGCCACTTGGTGCCGCCGCTGCCCTGATACCAGGACTCGCCAAATGGGTAGTGACCCTGTTGGGCCAAAGCGTTTCCACTAGTGTCCGTCGTGAGCCGCACGGAAAGATGGTCGGCGTGATGGTAGGTGGTGGTGCTGCCCGCGATGGTCGCGACCAACGCGCTGCCGGAGTAGATGTACTCGCGGGTGGGAGCAGCAGGGGCAGCTCCGTTTACGTACTCAGCGACGACCTTTGCACCCGAGAAGATGTACACCGCGGTCGTGCCCCCGCTGACCTTCTGCACGCGCAGACTTTTGCCGTCGTAGCTGTACGTGCTGCCGCTGCTGGTGACCAGGCGATTTTCGGCATCGTAGGCCAGCGCATTCAGACCGTCGTTGGTCATGTTCCCGTTGGCGTCGTAGCTGTACGGCGCTCCCGTGATGCGGTTCGTCGCCGGGTCAACCGTCACAGCGTTGGAGGGCCCGGTGCCGGCGGTAACGGTCTGCGCGGTGCGGTTGCCGTAGCGGTCGTAGGTCCACGAGAGGCCCCATTGGGGGTAGTTGACCGAGCCATTGGTGAGCGCCGTCTTTAGCCGATACAGCGCGTCGTAGGTGTAGTTCACCGTCCGGCCCGAGTCTACGGTATCACTGATGCTGGTGATCTGGCCGTTGTTGACCCCACCCTGCGCGTAGCCGTAGGTCAGACTGAATAGTGTGGTCGGGGACTTGGTGTAGCTCAGCGACGTGAGTTGGAGTCTATCGGCGCTGTAACCGAAGCTCGCGTTGACCCCGTTGCCGTAGCTGAGCGCCGTTGGCTGAAACGCCGGGTTATACACGAAAGCGCTCGCGTAATTAGTTGTCCCGCTCGCGATGGTGCTCAGCCTGCCAATCGTGTCAAAGCTTTGTTGCACGACGCGGCCCGACGGGTAGGTGATGGAGGCCAGTTCACTCGCCGAGTTGTATCCGTATCCGGTCGTGTAGGTGGTCCCGCTAATCACTTTCTGCACTTGGGTGGCCCGCCCGAGGATGTCGTAGGAATATGTCTCCGAGCCGACTCCGTCGGTCATCGTTAGGAGCCGGCCGTTAGTGTTCTGAGCAGAATTCGTTCCGTAGGTCAATGTCACTGTGGGCGTGGCGGGAACTCCTGTCGTCCCCACATTGTAACTCACCTGCGTCAGCCGGTTTAGCGCGTCGTAGCCATAGGTGGTGATCACGCCGCGGGCGTCGGTGCGCTGCGTGACCAAGCTGAAGTTGTTATAGACGTAGCTCCACGTGCCGCCCTCGGGCGTGGTCAGGCTGGTCGGCCGGCCCATATCGTCGTAGTTGAACGATCGACTTTGCGCACCCTGCGTCACGCCGGTCAACAAGCCGAGCACGTTGTAGGCGTAGGAGGTCTGCTGGGTGAGCTGGTTGGCGTTGGCCACGTCCGGCTCGTAGAGGGTCACCAGCCGCCCCAGGGCGTCGAAGTCCGATTTCCGCTGCTTGCCGGTGGGGTCGGTGGCCGTCACCTGCGAGCCAGAGTAGCTGTACGTGGTCTGCTGAGTGTCGGGGAGGATGGTCTTGAGGATTCGGCCAAGCCCGTCGAAGCGGGTTTCGGTCCAGTATTGTGCCGTGCTGTTGTGCGGGTTGCTCACCTTGTACGCACGGCCCACGGGGTCGTACTGCGTCTCGACAATGGAGTAGCTCGCGCCTCCGCTGTCTGCGAGCGTCGTGCGGATGGGCCGGGCCAAGCCATTGTAGGCCACGATCTGCTTGACCACATTCGTGGCCTGCACAGGGTTCGTGGTCGTCACGGTCTTGTTGGTGTCGTCGTAGGTATAGGTGACGTGCTGGCCGTCAGGCCGCTGCACGTCGGTCAAACGCTTCAGCACGTCGTAGGTGAAGTAGCTCGTCTTGCTGTTTTCATCTGTAGAGGACGCCACAAGACCGGTGTAGGCATTGTAGGTCGCGCTTGTCGTCAGTTGCGGCCCGGGGAGCGGGCCGCTGGTCACCGAATCGGGAAAGGCATACTGCGTGGTAGCCGAAAATGCCCACTGCTTCTGCTGGCAGCAGTTCACGTCGGCCTTGGTCAGGTTTCCCAGACTATCGTAATACGAGTGCCGGGTGACTCCGCCGGACGGCGCAGCCGCGTTCGTGTAGGTGCTCACGGAGGTGGGAAGCCCGCGATAGACGAACGTGCAGCCGTAGTTTGTGTCGTCGTGCTGGGCGGCGCCCGTCACGCAGGTCGCATTGATGTAGCCCGTTTCGTCGTAGGCGATATCCGTCTGGGACTTGATTGTGCCCGTCACTCCGCCATCGCGCACGCGCACTTGCGCGACACGATTGAGTATATTTCTGCTCGTGTATGGGGTCGTCGAGAGATAAGTCATCTGGGTTGTCCGAACAGCTGCTCCCGGGGCACCGACTCCCCACGCATATTCGATGGACTGCGTCAGGTTGGCGAAGGAATCGAAGGTGCTGTCCGTCTGTGTCTGCTTGTTGTCATCCAGAATGATGACAGTGCTGGATGGCGTTCCGTTTGTGGCCCAGGTTGTATTCATGGTGCGCAGCAACGTGCCCGCCTCGCCGCCCTGGTAGTGGTTTTCGGATGTGATCTGGCCGCTGGAGTTGAACGTGAACGTGGATACGTTCGCTGCCGCGTCATAAGGAAGCACGGGCGGGGTTACCACGGTCTTCCAGGCACTGCCGATTGGAGTGCGCGTGAACGTCCAAGTGGAAGCAGTCCCGTCGCTGACGACTTTGGTGAGGCTGGTCACCGTGGCGTCGGAACAGTTGATACCGTTGTTGCCGGTGGTCGGATACTGGTACTCGACATAGCCGCCCGTGGGAAGCGTGATGCGCTTCAACCGCCCCGTGGAATATCCGGGGAATCCCGGCGTATCTTCGTAAGTGAACTGGTAGCTCTGATTGTTGACTAAATTTACGAGGGAGATGGGAAGTGTTTGTGTGCCCGTGAACTCCACAACACCAGAACAAGCGAAGTTTGTCTTGATGTTTCGAGCCGTCGGATCCAAATTAAGACGGAACACCTGCTGCGCTCCGTTGTTGTCGTAAAACTTGTAGTCGATGTAGTTGGCGTTGCTCTTGTCGACGACCAGCGCGGAGTGTCCCGCCGTGTCCGTCCAGGTTGTGACGCTCCCGGCCACACTAAAGCTGATTTTGTTCCCATTGGTATCGGGAACGTAGCCGCTGTTTGGCGTCATCTCATCCCCGGCTTTGTTCCAAACCCTTGGCGCTGTGGGGTTGGTGATGTCGATCTTGTATCCGCTCCCATCGGTTGCATAGCCGACGGATGTCCCTCCGGTCAGGCAGCTAACAATCGTTAACACGGTGAAGGGATGCCGGGCGCCCCGAGCGTCGTAATAGGAGTAGTTCGAGTACTTATCGATGTACTCCCAGCCTCTTATGTCGTAGTCGTAGCAACGAATGGTTGAATAGGAATAGAGTGTTTGGCCGACGGGAGCCTCTTTCAGCCATCCATAGGTGGGATTGGCGCTCCGATCGGTCACTGGGGTCCAGCTGGTCGTCGAGCCGACCGTAACCTTTTTCCAGATCAACGAATCATTCACAACGGCAAAGCCGAAGCTGCCGCCGCGGCCAGGCACAGACACGATCGGAAACGACACATTCACATTGAGGTTCTGGCGGTTGATATTGTCGAAGCCGCCGGATTCGATGGAGGAGAACGGGGGAATCCCCGTCACCGGTTCCTGCGCGAACGCAACCCCAGCGAGGAAAAGCGGGACGGCGAGCCAGATGAGGCGCTTCATGCTCTCCTCCTATTGAACGCTGAACGCGGCTTCACTGAGGCCGGTATTGAGGTTTACCGATGAAATCGTCGTCGTTACCCATGGAGTGCCGTTGTACTTCGTCTCGATAAGGAACGGATAGAGCACGCCTCCCGCGTTGCGGTAATCGGAGTAGTGCACCTCGATTGGAATGCGGGGTTCTGCCCCACCGCCAGCGCGTCGGTCGTAAGTGAGCTTGATCGGGAGGCCAGAACCGATGTCTATCCAGATGTTCTTTGCGGAGAACGCGGCCAAATGCGCGAGCTTGGGGGATGACGAGAACGTGTTCCAGAATCGAAGGTGGTGGGCCTGAGCGGTACCGACAGCTTCGATTCCCAGGTACTGAAATGCCGCATCGGGGTTGTTCAGAGCCCCAGCCAGCAGAAGCAGAGGAAAATTGGGCGATTGGCTGCTGGCGGCCAACTCCAGCGAAAACTGGCTGAGCGTCGTTCCCTCAACCGCGTTGGCTTGGCCCTGGGAGTAAATGAGCGACCGCCGCCCGCCAGGCGTGTCCATGTGTTCGGCGCTCTGGTCCAGGCCGCGGGTGAGAATGCGAATCGTGCCGCTGGTGGTCTTCGAGCCTTCGACCAGCACGACGTTGCCGGTGGCCACGGAGTCGGCGGGAACTGCTCCACCCATCGCGGTGAACGAGTGTTGCAACACAGCCAGCGCCTGAGGGTCGCGTGGCGGTGGTTGCTGCGCGAAGGCGGAGCTGCAGGACAGAACAGCGAGAAGCGGAAGCAAAGCAGGCCGCGAGAAGCACATGAGGTGTCCTCCCCAACGAAATATTAAGGGAGCGTTTAAATTACTGGCGAGGAACTGTCAAGTGCAAAGTTACGTCGCAAGGTAGGAACTACTGCGGAAGCTGTTGAGTGCTCCCTCTCTGGGGCGGCTGCCAAGGTTCTATGGAGCGCCCCTCGGCGCCGTTCCGGGTCCAGTCGTGCAGGAATTAGCATGTTGACTGAATCAAACTCGCCGTGGCGCCGATGGGTGTGAACTGCAAAAACCCGGGGCGAATGAAGTCCCTGCTTTGCGATACGGCTGGCGGTAACTCGCTCGCTTGCCATTCGGATCGAACTGGATGCCGTTTAAGCGATTTATTTGCGTTTTCGCTGGGGCGGTTTTGACAAATCCAGACTAAAAGAGTCCTAATTTAACTTCAACGTGGGATTGAGTTTCGAGGCGAAAATGGGCCTTGACACGGGGTTGCCCAGGAGCTATGCTGCATATGCGACCAAATAGGTCGTATATCCCATGCTAAAGCTATCGAAGAAGGCTGACTACGGATTGATCGCCGTCAAGCACTTGGCCACGCACGGCGCCGAAGGCGCGTGCAGCGCCGCGGATATGGCCGAGATCTACGGCATCTCGACCCCGCTGATGGCCAAAGTGCTCCAGAAACTGGCCAAGGGCGGGTTGGTGACGGCGCGGCACGGTTCGAGCGGCGGCTATCAGTTGGCGCGCGACCCCTCGGCGATTACCGCGCTGGAGGTGATCAGCGCGATTGACGGGCCGCTATTCATCACCTCGTGCGTCACCAGCCACGGGGAGTGCTATCAGACGCCCACCTGCACGGTGCGCGAGCCGCTCCGGCGGGTGAACGAGAGCATCTTGCAGGTGCTCAACACCGTAACCATTTCGCAGATGAGCGAGGAGCCGCCCGAGCGCGCGCTCGTCGGATTGCAGACTTAGGAGAGCAAGAATGGCGATCAAGCTGCCGATTTATATGGACAACCACGCCACCACTCCGGTGGACCCGCGCGTGGTGGAGGCGATGCTGCCGTACTTCAACGACAAGTTTGGGAACGCGGCCAGCCGCAACCACTCCTTCGGTTGGTCGGCCGAAGAGGCGGTGGAGAACGCCCGCGCGCAGATTGCGCGGCTGGTGAACGCCGCGCCCAAGGAGATCATCTTTACCAGCGGCGCCACAGAATCGAACAACCTGGCCATCAAGGGCGCGGCCGAAATGTACCGCGAGAAGGGCAACCACATCATTACCCAGGTGACCGAGCACAAGGCCGTGCTGGACACCTGCAAGCGGCTGGAGAAGTACGGCTACGAGGTGACCTACTTGCCGGTGGAGAAGGACGGGCGCATCAACCTGGATGACCTGCGCCGCGCCATCACCCCGAAGACGATCCTGATCTCAATCATGTACGCCAACAACGAGATCGGCGTAATCCAACCGATTGCCGAGATCGGAAAAATTGCCAAGGAGAAGGGCGTGCTGTTCCACGTGGACGGCGTGCAGGCTGCGGGCAAAGTCCCCGTGGACGTGCAGAAAGACAATATCGACCTGCTCTCCATCAGCGCGCACAAGTTTTACGGTCCGAAGGGCTGCGGGGCGCTCTACGTGCGCCGCAAAAACCCTCGGGTACAGCTCTCGGCAATCATTGACGGCGGCGGGCACGAGCGCGGCATGCGCTCGGGCACGCTGAACGTGCCGGGGATTGTGGGCTTCGGCAAAGCCTGCGAGCTCTGCCAAAACGAAATGGGCGAGGAAAGCGAGCGGCTGCGGCGGCTGCGCGACCGGCTGAAGGAAGGGCTGTTCGGGCAGCTCGACGAGGTGTACGTCAACGGCTCGCTGAACCATCGGCTGCCGCACAACCTGAACGTCAGCTTCGCCTTCGTGGAGGGAGAATCGCTGCTGATGGGCATCAACGACATCGCCGTCTCAAGCGGCTCGGCTTGCACCTCGGCCACGCTCGAGCCCAGCTACGTGCTGAAGGCCCTGGGCGTCGGCGAAGACCTGGCGCACACTTCGATCCGCTTCGGGCTGGGCCGGTTCAATACCGAGGAGGAAGTGGACTACGTCACCAGCCGCGTCGTGGAGACGGTGAAGCGCCTGCGCGAGCTTTCGCCGCTGTACGAGATGGCCAAGGAAGGCATCGACCTGAGCAAGATGAATTGGAAGGCGGAATAAAGGCGGGCAAGAGAGTTTTGATACATCCGAAGAAATGGAGAGGTGAGAGAACATGGCGTATTCCGACAAGGTGATTGACCACTACAACCATCCGCGCAACGTCGGGAGCATGCCCAAGGACGACCCCAACGTGGGCACCGGCCTGGTGGGCGCACCCGAATGCGGCGACGTGATGAAGCTGCAGATGAAGATCAATCCCGAGACGCGGGTGATCGAAGAGGCGAAGTTCAAGACCTTCGGCTGCGGCTCGGCGATTGCCAGCTCGTCGCTGGCCACCGAATGGGTGAAGGGCAAGACGGTGGACGAGGCGCTGGCCATCAAGAACACCGACATCGTGCGCGAGCTGAGCCTGCCCCCGGTGAAGATCCACTGCTCAGTGCTGGCCGAGGATGCCATCAAGGCCGCCATCGGCGACTGGAAGAAAAAGAAGGGCGTGGAAAGGCCGGCCACCAGGGCCACTGCGGCGCAGGACTAAGCCGGCCAGCGCGGCGGGTGGTTTCGTGGCGCCCGGGGAACTCGGGCAGTGAACAAGGCAATGATCCATTTGACGGAAAAGGCAGCGCAGAAAATTCGCGAGCTGATGGCCAAGGATGGCGTGCCCGCTGATTCCGGGGGGTTGCGCGTGGGCGTGCAGGGCGGCGGGTGTTCCGGGCTGAGCTACGCGATGCGGCTGGAGACACAGGCGCGCAACCGCGACAAAGTATTCGAGGAAAATGGCGCGCGGCTGTTTGTGGACCCGAAAAGCTACCTCTTCCTGGTCAACACCACCCTCGACTACCAGGAAACCTTGATGCGGGAGGGGTTCGTCTTTCAAAACCCCCAGGCCACCCGCAGTTGCGGCTGTGGAAGCTCGTTCACGGCGTAGAGCCTACCCGTCGGGGGACGTCGCGGGCGCGTCCGGAATCCATCGCAGGGCAGGGCGTGGTTGGCAGGCGGGCTCGCCAACCACTTTTTTTTGCCTGGGGAGAAACAGACTCCCATGCTCGAGTCAGTCGGCCTGATTCTGGGGCATGGGAACCGGTTATGAGCGCCACTCAAACCAGCGCCGCCACGGGCTCCACTTGCTGGAGCTGCCGCGCCGGTACGCACGGCGAGCACTTTTGCCCCGCCTGCGGCAAGATCCAGCCACTGCCCCGTGGCACGGACTACTTCGCGTCTTTTGGTTTGCCCCGCAAATTGCGCCTGGATGCGGCAGAGCTGGAGAAGCGCTTCCACCAGTTGAGCTGGAGGCTGCACCCGGACAACTTCGTGCGCGCCGGCGAGTACGAACGCGAGCTCTCGCTGGAGCGCTCCTCGCAGTTGAACGACGCTTACCGCGCGCTGCGCGACCCCATCAGCCGGGTCGAATATCTGCTGGCTCGCGAGGGCATGCGCAAGGAAGGCGAACACAAGCAGCAGGCGCCGCCGGAGCTGCTCGAAGAGGTGTTTGAGCTGAACGAATCGCTCGACGAGCTGCGCAGGGCGCGCCAGGCGGGCGCGGCGGCCTCCGATGGAGCCGGCGGGATGGCCGCCCTGCGCAGGAAGCTCGAAGCGGCACAGAAAAATTTCGAAGAGAAACTCAGCGCTGTGGACGCGGAGCTCGAGGGCGTCTTTGGCGAGTGGGATGCGGCGCTCGGTGCCGGCGCCGCGGAGGCCGCGCGCAAAAAGGTGATGGCCAAGATGAACGACATCCTTAACCGGCGCTCCTATATTCGCAATCTTGTCGCCAGCGTGCAGAAGGAATTGGCGGAGGCCTGAGAAAACAGATGGGACGCGTTGTGGGGATCGACCTGGGCACCACGTACAGCCTGATCGCCTTCCTGGACAAGGCCACAGGCCGGCCGCGGTGCGTTCCGGGGCCTTTTGGGGAGACGCTCTGCCCGTCAGTCGTGAGCGTGGACGCGGACGGCAGCATCGTGGTGGGCGAACCGGCGCGCCGGCGCCTGCTGACGCAGCCCGACCGCACCATCTATTCGGTGAAGCGTCTGATGGGCCGCGGCGTAGCCGACGTGCAGGACGAACTGAAAATCTTTCCGTTCCGCATCGACCCGGAGAGCCGGAACGTCATTCGCGTGCGCCTAGGCGAGCGCGTGTTCACGCCGCCGGAAATTTCCGCGTTCATCCTGCGCGAGCTGAAAGGCTGGGCGGAGGAGTTCTTCCAGGACAGCGTGGACCGCGCCGTCATCACCGTGCCCGCGTATTTCAACGATGCGCAGCGCCAGGCCACCAAGGACGCCGGACGCCTGGCGGGTCTGGAGGTGCTGCGCCTGGTGAACGAGCCTACGGCCGCGGCGCTGGCCTACGGCCTGCACGAGCAGCGGCGAGGGCTAGTGGCCGTCTATGACCTGGGCGGCGGCACATTCGATATATCCATCCTGAAGCTGATCTCGACCGGCGAAGGCGACATCTACCAGGTGCTCTCGACGAACGGCGATACGCACCTGGGCGGCGACGACATCGACAATCTGCTGCTCGGCCGCGCCCGCGAGGAGATCCGCGCGCAGTCTGGGGTCGATTTGGACGGCTATCCCGAAGCGGTGCAGGAACTGCGCAAGGCGCTGATCCGCGCCAAGCACGAGCTCTCCTCGGCCGATAAGGCGACAGTGAAGTTCCCGCTGCCGGCCGGCGGCGTCTATCTCCGCGAAATCGCCCGCGCGGAGTTCGAGGGCTGGATTGCGCCCATCGTCGCGCGCACGATGGCCCCGGTGAAACTGGCGCTGGCCGACGCCAAGCTCCAGCCGGAGCAGTTGGACGAAGTCGTGCTGGTGGGCGGCTCGACGCGCGTGCCGCTGGTGCGGCGCACGGTGGAGGAGTATTTCCGCCGCCGGCCGCATACCGAGCTCAATCCGGACGAAGTGGTCGCGCTAGGCGCTGCGGTGCAGGCGAATATCCTCGAGGGCGGCGTCAAGAACATGCTGCTGCTGGACGTGACGCCGCTCTCGCTCGGCATCGAAACGATGGGCGGCGTGGTGGCGAAGATCATCCCGCGGAACTCGACCATCCCGGCCAGCGCCGAGGAGCTCTTTACCACCGGCGTGGACAAACAGACCGGCATCGACATCCACGTGCTTCAGGGCGAGCGCGAGCTGGCCACGGATTGCCGCTCGCTGGCGCGCTTCCAGTTGAAGGTGCCGCCGGGGCCGGCGGGACTCGCGCGCGTGGAGGTGAAATTCCTGATCGACGCCAACGGCATCTTGCAGGTTTCCGCGCGCGACCTGCACGCTGGCGAGCAGCGCTCCCTCGAAGTGCAGCCGAGCTATGGGCTGAACGACGCCGAAATCGAGCGCATGCTCGAGGAATCCATCGAATACGCCGAGCAGGACTTCGCCCAGCGACAGTTGATTGAGGCGCGTAACGAAGGGGAGACAATCCTCCGCGCCACGGAGAAGTCGCTCGAGCAGCAGGCAGGCGCACTCGACCCCGTCGAGCGCCGCGCCATTGAAGCTGCGGCGAGCGCGTTGCGCCAGGCGATGGCGGGCAGCGACTACAAGCTCGTCCGGGCGCGCATGGACGAGCTCAACCAGGCGACCCTGCCGCTGGCCGAGCGAATCATGAATCGAGCGCTGGCGACCGCGCTCGAGGGCAAGCGGCTCGAAGAAGTGTAGGCTCTTGGGAAAGGAGTAGGCAGCGATGGGCGGCCAGAATCCTTACATCGAACAGGCGCAGTACACGCCCGCGACGAAAAAGTTCAAGGTGACGTTTGTGCGCGAAGGCAAAACCGTCGAGGTGGACCCGGAGAAGGTTCCCTACGGCCACGACGGCCTGCCGGGCAGCATCCTGGACATTGCCAACGGCTACCACCTGGGGCTGGACCACGCTTGCGGAGGCGTCTGCGCCTGCTCCACGTGCCACGTGATCGTGCACGAGGGCCTGGAGTCGTGCAATGAGGCCAGCGAAGCGGAATTGGATGAACTCGATATGGCCCCCGGCATCACGCCGAAGTCGCGACTGGGCTGCCAGTGCGTCCCCGACGGCAACGCGGACCTGGTGGTCGAGATTCCCGAGTGGAACAAGAACTACGCCAAAGAGGCGGACCACTAAGCAGCGCAGCGCCGGCGTCCCGCCGGCTCGCGATTTCCGAGGAGAGAATCATGCCCGGCACATTGGATTGGGACGACGCCGAAGAGATCGGCATCCAACTGGCGGAGAAATTCCCCGATACCGACCCGCTGACGGTGCGCTTCACCGACCTGCACAAGTGGGTGAGCGAACTAGCAGACTTTTCCGGGGATTCGAAGATGTCGAACGAAGGCAAGCTCGAATCCATTCAGATGGCCTGGTTTGAGGAGTACAAGGAGCGGCAGGAAGGCTGAGATGGGAAGGTCGAAAAGCGCCTTCTTCTCTCCGGTTATTCCCCAAGTGTCGAGTTTCGCTTTTTTGAGCTTCGTGCCAGCGCTGCGCAGTGTGGCCATGAGCATTACCGGCAACAAAACTGAAGCGGTTTTCGAACACGAAAACATCACGGATAGTACGGACGTGGGCGATGCCCCGGTCAAGTTTGGCCAGTATGCTAAGATTGTAGAGCGCAAGGCGATGCAGGCGTGACGCAGCGGCCCCGTGGTGCAACGGTTAGCACGCGGCCCTTTCAAGGCCGAAATACGGGTTCGATTCCCGTCGGGGCTACCAAAAACCTTTCGTCGCAACTCTGATACAAGAACTCCTCCCCTGGTTCTGCAAACCCCGATTCCGCAAGCGATGGCAAAATAGCACTTGCCTCTTTCAAGCTGCAAATCCGGGTTCGATTCCCGTCGGGGCTACCAGCTCTTCTCTGATCCCGTCTGGAATGGCCTTGCTCAGGCCGCGCCCTTCTTTTTCCAGGCTCCTAGGATCGCTCCCATGAGCAGCATCCCGACCAGCGAGTAGCCGTAATTGATCAGGAAGAGTTGCTTCGAGCGTCCCTCGAAAAGGTAGGTGGTAAACGAGGTGGTGGCAATGAACCCTATCCAGAGGAGCACGCCCAGCGCGGCGCCCTTGACGGCGGTGTCGGCCTCCCTCCATACACAAATCTTCGCCAGTACCGATGCCAGCACCAGATTCGCCAACATGGCGATGATGTAAGGCACGGTGGGGCTCTGTTGTTGGAGATGTTCCATATTCAGGCCCTCGAGAGCCATCCACTGCTTGCCAAACAGCACGCCGTACCAGAGCGCTCCCAGGAGCCAATAGACCACCGCGGAAATCACCACCGCGGCAACGTTTATCCTCATGGTTTACTCCTTCTCGTGTGGATGCGGGCGCCGAGGAATTCTTGGTTGACGCTATGTTGCGCTGAGGCGCCGCAACGTTTGCGGAGTCTGTTTGCGCCAAGCCGCAATGTCAAGCCCATTTTCCCCGGGTGTAGCCGCAAAGTGAGAATGTCCGGATTGTGCAAAGTAGAAATGTCCGCTTTTCTAGGGGCCGGGAGGCCCGATGCGAGAGGAGCGGATCGAGTTGAACGAACGAGAGCGGGACCGGTTGAAGGTGTTACACGAAATCGAGCAAGGTCATCTGCGGCAAGTGGAAGCCGCTGGGCGTCTGCGGCTGACGGACCGGCAGGTGCGACGCTTACGGACACGCCTGCGAAGGGAGGGAGATCGCGGGCTGGTGCATCGGCTGCGCGGACGTCCCTCGAACCGCAAGATCCACGAGGCCCTCAAGCAGCGCGGTCTGCGACAGTTGCGACAGCCTTGCTACGCCGGCTTCGGGCCCACCCTGGCCGCCGAGCATCTGGCGCGCAGCGGTGTGTGGGTGAGCCGAGAGACGCTACGAGGATGGATGAGTCGCGCCGGACTGTGGCGGCCCCGGCGACAGAGAAGCAAGCCGGTGCATGTTTGGCGGCCCCGCCGGGCGGCCTTCGGAGAACTGCTGATGATGGACAGCTCTCCGTTCCGCTGGCTGGAAGATCGCGGTCCGGCTTGCCATTTGATCGCCCTGATCGATGACGCCACCAGCCGCGTCTGGGGCCGCTTCGCAGAACACGATTCGAGTGAAGAAAATCTGCGTACCCTGGGCGGCTGGCTGGAGCGTCACGGACGGCCGCAAGCGCTGTACACCGATAAAAACAGCCTGTTTGTGACTTCCCGGCCAGTGCAGTGGCAAGAACAACTGCGCGGCGAGCCGGCGCAGACGCAGTTCGGCCGGGCCCTCGCCGAACTCAACATCGAGTGGATCGCCGCGCACAGCCCCCAGGCCAAGGGGCGGATCGAACGGCTCTTCGGGACCCTGCAAAACCGCCTGGTGAAGGAGATGCGGGTCGCTGAGATCGCCACCCTGGAACAGGCGAATCGCTTCCTGGAAATCACCTTCTGGCCCTTCTGGGGGCAGCGTTTCACCGTGAAACCAGCCCAGACCAGCAACGCGCATCGCCGCCTGGAACGCGCCCATCGCCTGGAGCAGATTCTGAGCCTGCGCGTGGCACGGACGGTGGCTGCCGACCACACCGTGAAATGGCACGGTCAGCGGTGGGGCATTCCGCGTGAGGAGGTCTGTGCCGGTCTGCGTGGGGCTCAGGCGGAAATCGAACGGCGGCTCGATGGCACTCACTGGCTGCGCTTCCGGGGCCGCTATCTGGCGCTGCGTCCCTGCCCCGCCGCGCCGCCGACATTGGCAAGTCCTTCCGGCCTACGGCCTCCAGGACTTGCCAATGAAAAACCAAAACCCCCAACCAAGACCAAACCCAAATACACCCCGCCTCCCGACCACCCTTGGAGGAAACCTTGGAAGCGGACATTTCTATCTTGCCAAAAACCGGACATTTCTACTTTGCGTTGACAC
>Ga0209515_10005779_pt1 | contig 15846 bp, 16 predicted proteins | sample Subgroupgradi54m_FD_187454 | JGI IMG/M metagenome (GOLD analysis project Ga0209515, IMG submission 187454) | Subsurface groundwater microbial communities from S. Glens Falls, New York, USA - GMW60B uncontaminated upgradient, 5.4 m (SPAdes)... ...
GAAGAGACAGATGCCACGCTATGTCGCGCTCGTCTCGTTTACGGACCAAGGGATTCGGGACATCAAGAACTCGCTCAAGCGGGCCGACCGGTTCAAGAAGCTCGCGACAAAGCACAAGATCAAGGTCCGGGAAATTCACTGGACGATGGGCAAGTACGACATCGTCGTCAGCTTCGATGCGCCAAACGATGCCGCGGTAAGCGCCCTGACGCTCGACAACTGCCAGCTCGGCAACGTCCGGACCGAGACCATGCGCGCCTATACGCGTGACGAGTTCGCTGCCATCCTCAAGGCGATCTGATGCAGGGCCGCCCTTAGCTCGACCTCGGGGGGCGTCCGGTTTCGTAAAGGAACAGGGCGGCGGCTCCCTTAATGCTGGAGCGCTTGGTAAAGCGCGACACGGCGATCCGCGTGCCCTGGAGGGCGTCCGCAAAGGCATACGAGGCGGCCCACCGTCTGATCCGCGGGAGGAGAAGATCGGATGCCTCCAGGACGCCGCCACCCAGAATGATCAACTCAGGATTGAGGAGGTTGACCAGGTTGGCAACACCCGCGCCCAGCGCTCGGGCCGCGATCTCGACCACCTCGAGGGCGGTGGGATCACCAGTACGGGCGGCAGCGAAGACCCCCTGCGCCGTGAGACGGGCGGGATCGCCCCCGCACAGTTCGAGAAGCCGACCCGGTTTCGACGTCTGAAGCCGCTCACGGGCCTGCGCGGCGATGTCCGGCCCTGAAGCATAAGTCTTGATACAGCCCGTGCTCCCGCAGAAGCAGGGTCGGCCGTCAAGGTTGACAGTCGTGTGACCTGCTTCGCCGCCGTATCCCCGTCGGCCCCGGACCAGCTTCCCTTCAATGACGATGCCACTGCCCACGCCGGTCCCTGCCGCGAGCATCGCAAAGTTCCGCACGCCACGGGCCCTCCCGAAATACAATTCGCCGAGCGTCAGCGCGTTCACGTCGTTATCTAGATGGGTCCGCATGCCGAAGCGGCGGCGTAAAAGGGGCCCGAGAGCCACGCCGTGAAGCTCCGGCACATTCTGAATATTGCCCCGGATCCGGCCGCGTAGGGGGTCCACGGTGCCCGGTACGCCAAAGCCGATTCCTGCCACCTGGAGCCTCCGCCGGCCCGCCGCATCCAGCAGGGTGGCAGTGGTGTCCAGCAACTGCTCGATGACGGCCTCTCCATGTCCTCGCGCATAGGTGGCGACCGCACGCTGAAGACGTACGCGGCCATCCGGCTGGACAAGACCGCCGGATAGTGTCGTGCCGCCCAGGTCGAGACCGAGGATCACCGTTCCTGCCATCGCGCTCACCGTGCGTCGTCAGCGGACCAGATCGGCGTAGGTCAGGAGAGCAATCCCCCGCTCCCGCAGCCGCTGCCGGACGGCGGGGTCGATGAGGGCTTGTAGCTCTGCTTCCCGCTGTCTATTGTAGCCGCTCACCAGCAGCGCCTCATCGAAGCGGCCGGGATGGCAACACAGTTCGGTCACACCCTCGGCCAGTTGGTCCAGACAGTGCAGCAGCCGCGTCACCGTCCAGTATGGGTCTGAGGCAGTGCCACCGATCACGCGATCCGGACTGGGAAGGCCGGCAGCGGCCATGGCGGCCCGCACGGCCGCCGTCACCGGCCGAAGGGGGATCCGGAACCGCAGTGCCAGATCAAGGGCGATCTCCGACGCCGGCGGCCGCGCATGCAGGTTGTGATGGGTGTCAAGGTGGGTTGGGGGCCGCCTAACGGCGGTCACGAAGGCCTCAAGCTGGGCATCCCATTCGCGGGCAATCTCCTCTGGATCGCCAACCTGAAGCTGCCTCGCCGGATCCCGGACGAGCCAGCCGTCAGGCCCCAGTAGGCTTCGGACCTTTTCGGCCGGCGAGGTCGGCGGGCCAAAGGTGAGGTTCAGGTGAAGGCCGAGGCCCAGCCTGGGGAGGCCCTGAATGTGCCGCAGGTTCTCGCGCAGGCCGGGGAGGTTGACCATCACCGTCGTGCTGCTCACGATCCCTGCCCGGTGCGCCTCAGCGATCCCCCGACTCACTCCGGTCGTCAGATTGAAATCGTCGGCATTGACAATCATGGCGCGAGCCGGCACCGATCCAACCTTTGTTGGCACCTGCTCACCCCACCCTTCCTCTCTTCGCTCACGTCTTCCGACCGGAGATGACCAGCCGCTCGCAGGTGGCCGGTATCCCACTCAGTGGGAGAGTCCGCTCGACATCAATGGAACGGATGTGATCAAGCCGCTCCCCACCAAGGCGGGGGAAGGGCTGGGTCTTCCGCGCAAGCACGAAGGGGGAGAGGCCAACCTCCTTCAGGCGCTCCAGGCCCTTCTGCTCGCCGAGGAAGTCGAAAAGGGTGAAGACCAGTTGGCCTCCAGGCTTCAGGTACGCCGGGGCTTCCCCGATCACCCGGTCCAGGATCGCCCAGCCGTCCGGCCCACCGTCATCTGCCGCTGCCTCCTCTCCACCCGTGTCTCGGTCCGGCGGCGTCGGCATCTGGGGCGGATTCGTCAGGATAAGGTCGAAGGTCTCACCGGCCACCGGCGTGAACAGATCACCCAGCCTGACATCTACCTGAACCTCGAGGCCATTCAAGATCGCGTTGCGCCAGGTGCACCTGACACAGGCTTCCGCGACATCAGTCGCCACCACTCGGGTGGCGGTCCTGGCGGCCAGGAGAGCGAGGAGGCCGCTGCCGGTCCCGAGATCGAGAACGCTCCCATGCGCCAGAGCGGGAACCTGCCGAGCGAGCAGCAAAGTCCCGGCCTTGGGAACCTGGGCGCCCTCGTCCAGTCTCAGAACCAAACCTTGGTACAGAAACAGATGCGTTCCGACATCCCCATTCATCTCGCTTCCGCCGCCTGCCAGCCCCACCTTACCACACCCCACCACCGCCTGGGAAGCCACGCACTAGCTGGGCAATGTCTTGATGATCTTCAAGCCTAGCGACTTCCCCGCCGTGCCAGGACGATTCCAGCGAGCACGATCGCGCCGCCGATGGCCTGCCAAAGCCCGACCGGCTCGCCAAGGATGATCCATGCCAACACCGCCGCCACTGCCGGCTGCAGCAGCAGGCCCACCGACGAAAACGCGACAGGCAAATGGGCCAGGGCATAGGTGATCAGGCCCTGGCCACCAACTTGGGAAATGAGGGCAAGCCCGACAAGCACCGCCCAGCCTCTGGTGGTAAGGGTGACCAGGCCTTCACCGGACAAGAGTGCGATGGGCAGCAGCGCGGCAGCGCTGACGGCGCCGCTCCAGGTCAAGATCGTTGCAGTAGAAAAGTCGTCCCGCAGCTCCTTGACCGCAAGAATGTAGCCTGCGTAAAAGATGGCTGTCAGAAGGCCCAAGGCATCGCCGAGCAGATGCTGGACGCTCAGGCGAAAACTCGTCCCTGTCAGGACGATCGCCCCTGCCAGGGCCGCCGCCGTCCCGAGGATGAATGTTGTGGTGAAGCGCTCGCCGAACCAGAGCCAGGCGGCAAGCGTCACAAATATCGGGGCCGCATTGGCCAATAAGGTGGCGTTGGCGACAGAGGTGAGTTTGATCGACCAGTGCCACACTGCGAGATCACAGGCAAAGAACAGGCCCGCAGCGATCAGCCAACGGTAATCGCTTATGCGGGAGGGCTGCCGTGGCCCGACTGTGCCGCGTCGCTCGAGGGTCATCCAGAGCCATATCGGTGGCAACGCGAGCGCAAGGCGCCAGAACGCCGTGGCGCTCGGGCCGAGGTCGCTCAGCCGCACAAAGATCGGCGCAAACGCGATCCCGACCGCCCCGCCAAACAACGCGCCCATGGCGACTCGTGAGAACCTTGCATCAGTTGTGAGGAGCCCGGAACCCATGTAGCTCACGACAGCATTAGCGAATCATGCCCGGTGGCAGATTAGATTACGAAAAATCTATCACTAGGATTCTATGTTTGGCAAGTCGCACTTAAAAAGGCATCTAAGCAGTCAGAACGCCCCCTCTGGTTTTGCCGAACAGCCTTTCCTTTTAACGAGTTATCTGATAGCTTTATCTTACTTCCGCTTCAAACTCTAGCCCCTGAGAATTTTATCAATGGGGGAGGCTTTTTCACGTACGCTCTGATTTTCCCCAACAGCAACACTTAACGAGATGCGGCGTCTGACCGAGAGGCATCGCCATACCTTACCTGATCCACATCAGAATTACAAAATCCGGGTGTTGGTTACGGACAAGTACCTGCGTAGGTGCGCGGTCACCGGTGAGAAGGCGCCACCAGTACTCGATGCGGTGCATATCCGCTCCGTGAACGAGGGTGGTATTCATCGAATCGGCGACGGACTGCTCCTGCGCTCCGATGTGCACGTACTGTTCGACCGGGCGTATGTCACGGTCACCCCCATCTACCGATTTCGCGTGAGCCGAATGCTTCAGGAGGATTTGGACAACGGCGAGTACTACCACCAGTTTGAAGGGGCTGCACTCTGGCTCCCGCGCCGCGCAGAAGAACGTCCTGGGCGTGAGTTTCTTGAGTGGCATGGCGACATTGTCTACCGTGGCTAGGCGAAAAGGGAAAAACTCATGGATCGGCTTGAAGAAGTTGTGCAGGGGCTGAGGGCGTTCGTGGCCGAGCGGGAGTGGGAGCAGTTTCACGATCCTAAGAATGTAGCGATGGCGGTGGCATCGGAGGCCGGAGAATTGCTCGCAGAGTATCGGTGGGTGAACAACTCCGAGGCGGATAGCTATTCGAGAAAGGAGGAGCATCGGAGTCGTATCGCTGCGGAGGCGGCCGACGTGGGGATTGCGCTTTTGCTGTTTTGCGATCGGATCGGTCTCGATCTGATCGAGGCGATAAAGGAGAAAATGACACAGAATCCCGGAATTACCCTATCGAACAATCCCGTGGACGGTGGGAGCGACCATCATAGCGTTTGCCGACAAGAATGATTCCAGCGAATTAAGCGGGCGACGCCGCTGAAGAACGGCGAGATTGCTTCGCAACGCTCGCGATTACATGGAAGGAGCAAGAGGTGGCCACGTTCTTCAGGTATGCAGCATCGCCGGCCGGCGTTGTGTTTGCCCTACTCCTAACTAGCGCAGGAGGTGTGAAGATGGAACTGAAGAGTAAGGCGTTTGAGCCAGGCGGACTGATCCCGGCCAAGTACACCTGTGATGGGGAGGATATCTCCCCGCCGCTCAACTGGTCGGACACCCCGGCCGGGACGAAGACCTTTGCCCTTATCTCGGACGATCCTGATGCGCCGGTCGGCACGTGGGTTCACTGGGTGATCTGGAATATTTCCGCCAGCGCGCGCGCCCTCGATGAGAATCTGCCCAAGTCGGCTTCGCTGCCGAATAGCGCGAAGCAGGGAACCACCGATTTCCGGCGGATCGGTTACGGCGGTCCCTGTCCTCCTTCCGGAACCCACCGGTATTTCTTCAAGCTCTACGCGCTGGATATGACGCTTGATCTGCCCGCGAGCACCACTAAGAAGGATCTGGAAATGGCGATGCAGGGGCATATCCTCGCCCAGGCACAGCTTATCGGGAAGTACCGCCGCCGTTAACGGAGGATGCGAGGTGCGGTGCTACCTGGTCCGGCACGGAGAGGCAAAGGCGGAGGTCGAGGATCCAGCCCGGTCAATCAGCGAGCGCGGTCGGGAGGAGGTCCGGTTGGTGGCCCTGCATGCGGCGGCCGCGGGGGTCCAGGTCGCCGAGATCCTCCATTCGGGGAAGCTCCGGGCCCGACAGACCGCCGAGATCCTAGCCGAATATCTCCGACCAGCGCGCGGCGTCAGGGAGACGGATGGGATCGCGCCCAATGACAGTCCCGAGAAGGCCTGGGCCGAGGTAGTAGCGGCGAGTGAACCCCTGATGATCGTTGGTCACCTGCCGCATCTCGGCCTCCTCATCTCGGCCCTGATCCTCGGAGATCCCAAAAAAGACCTCATCCAGTTTCCGACGGGCGCCATGGCCTGCCTCGCGAGGAGCAAAGAGGCCTTTCGCCTGGAGTGGCTTCTTACTCCGGAACTTGCTGGTGCGCTTGAGCTGAGCACGGGATCCGGAGGAGATGGATAGGGCTCACTACTCCCTGCCAATCTGGTAGATTTCTTCGCTGGCTTCCACGATCTTCCCGGTGGAGGCGTCCACCTCTACCTTCATTTCCTTCCCGTCCTTGGTGATGATGTCAAACTCGTAAGAGGCGTCCCCGTTCGGTTCGATTTCGTACTCCACTTCCTTGATCTCGCCTGGATACGCCTTGAGGGCTATCTTCCTGGCCTCCGCCTCGCTGATCTTCATCTTGGCTTTGAAGGCTGGGTCGTCAACGTTGCGGACCTCTTGCTCCACCTCAGTGATTTTTCCGGTATTGGCGTCGCACTCGATGTCCCATGCCTTGCCGTCCTTACTCTCGATGTCGAACTCATAAATCGGCGCGCCCCGTTCGATTTTGAATTCAAGCTTTACGACGGTGCCTAGTTGCTTGGCCAACGCCGCCTTCAGGCAGGTTTCCATGCTAACCTTGGTCTTTGGCATCCTGAAGTCGGCCGCAAACGCAGTCGTGACGGCCACTAAAAGAGTCATCGCACTGAGCATGGCGACCCCCAGCTTCGCTTTCATGGCTTGGCCTCCTTATTTAGTCTGATCACCCAACAGGCTACCGGCAACACTCAACCCGCTCTTCTGGAATTATCTTTGAACCGTCTCAACTGGGTCAAGCAATTTCAAGCGGATGATCTTGTCTTTCGCCTCTGTTCGTGGTCTACTTGGTCTTATTCAGGACTCAAAGGAGCGATTGGAGAACGATGAGAGCTTTGGTCGTGGCCCTGCTGGGAGGATGGATCGTGGGCACCCTGATCCTCGCGGGAGTGGCGACGCAGAATTTCCGCACGATCGATCGGTTGCTGTCAGCGCCAACGCCTGAGTTCTCACACGTCATCGCCCCCCTCGGGCACGATGGGGCACGCGTCGTCCTGCGCTATCTCTCCTCCGAACTGAACAGACTCTATTTCGGCGCCTGGAATCTCATCCAGCTCGCCTTCGGTGTAGCGATCCTGGCCAGCGCGCTCGGGCTTCGGCCGCTGGACCGTGCAGGCGTCATCGGCGCGGCAGCGATCTTCCTGCTCGTCCTCGCGTTGTTGCTGCTGAACTGGTTTATCGTGCCGCTTGGCCGGAGCCTGGACTTCGTACCCCACACCCCGCTGTCCCCGACGCTGGCACGCTTCTGGAGGCTTCACTTCACCTACACAGCACTAGACGCCATGAAGCTGATCCTCTGCCTGTGGCTTCTGATCCGTTGGTCTCGCCGGGCGAGTGGCATCTCCGCCAAGCGCTGATCAGATCGGGAGCCACCAGCTCGAGCATCGCCGGGGACTGACGACACGACTCCAGGTCATGTTTGGGGAGAACTGCACGACGTACAGCCTGATGCAGTGATCGATCGCGGTGGGACTTGGTACGCCTGCCGCCCATCCACGCAGTAGGGGACGTCCTAGATGTCCACCCGGCCACAATCCCCTAGGCCTTGCGGACCCAGTTCCACCGTTGCCGAATGCGCTGTTCCCTGATAAGGTGTTCCACGGACACCCTCCTTCCTGGTTGGGAATGAGAGTTGGGCTGCTACCAATCTTCTGCCACAGGAGAGGGTGTGATCCATGTATGATGACGCTACTTACCCCCTTCGTGTTTTCTCTTGACAACGATCAGACAATCTTCTAGATATGGGGTGACGCTCGATGGATCGTAGCGTTTCGATCGAAAAAACCTATTCTTGCAATTACCCGCCTCTCCGCCGTACATCCGATCTTGGCCCAGGCGCAGGGGACAGCCAGAGGCGAGTTCCCTCTTCGCCTTGACCCCGGCGGGGAGCCTGAGGTCCGCGTTCGTAGACCAGGGGACATCCCCACGGAACATCGTACCAAGGGCTCACACTCTGATAGGAGGGGAAGATGAGAGCACAGGTCGTCAGGTCTGGGAGATACGTCCGAAAGCTCCTCAGCGTAGGGCCGGCGGTTGCCCTGTTGCTGGCGGCAACGCTGGTGGCACCATCGCTCAGTATCGCAGATGAAGAGAACTGTCTATCCCCGTATACCAAGATCCTGAAGGGGGACCCGGATTTTGTGTATGTCTGGACCCTTGGGGTGCCAGGGATGGGGGATGGATCAGATAAACTCGTCACGATCAATGTCAATCCCAAGTCAAAGGACTACGGCAAAGTGGTGTCGACGGTCTCGGTTGGAGGGCGGCATGAAGCGCACCATGCGAGCGTGAACGACGATCGCCGCTACCTGTGGGCCTTTGCGCTAGACGACAGCCGCATCTTCATTTTTGACCTCCACTCGGACCCCGCCCGTCCCAAGATTTGGAAGACCATTACGACCTTTACCAAGGATACTGGTGGCGTTGTGGGACCCCATACGCCGCACGCTCTGCCGGGCCGGATGCTGATCTCGGGCCTGTCTAACGATAAGGATTTTGGAGGCCGGACGGCGCTGGTGACGTATTCGAATAGCGGGGAATACATTGCCACGGACTGGATGCCGACCACGGACGGCGGGGACGGCTACGGGTACGACGTGCGGATCAACCCGACGAAAAACGTCCTCCTGACCTCCTCCTTCGCTGGCTGGAACAACTACATGATGGATTTTGGCAAGCTGCTGAAGGATGAGGTTGCCTTGAAGAACTTCGGGAATACCGTGGCGCTCTGGAACTTGCACACGATGAAACCTGAAAAGATCTTTAAGGTGCCGGGGGCTCCCCTCGAAATCCGCTGGGTGCTAAACCCAAACCCCAAGTATGGGAAGGCCTATGCCTTTACGACCACCGCGCTGACTTCGCAAATATGGCTGATCTGGCAAGACCGCGATGACCAGTGGCATGCCAAGGCCGTTGGCGATATCGGCGATCCCAAGAAGCTCCCGTTGCCGGTCGTGGACAGTTTGACCACTGATGGCCAGGGCTTGTGGGTCACGTCCTTCCTGGATGGCATGGCGCGGTACTATGATATTTCCGACCCGTTCAACCCGCAAGTCCGCTTCGAGCACAAGATCGGGTCACAAGTGAATATGATCGTAAAGACTTGGGACGACAAACGCCTGTTTTTTACTAGCTCGCTGCTGTCCCGCTGGGATAAAACGGGTGCGGAAGACGAACAGTGGTTCAAAGCCTATACCTGGGACACGAAAAGCTTGAAGCTCGAGTTCGCGATCGATTTTTATCAAGCCAAACTGGGGCGGCCACACCAGATGACCTTGGGGGCCTATAGCCTCTATAGCATGAAGCCGCCAGAAGGGTTTGACGTCTCATCGCCTCCGCAACCGCCGTCGCTGACCGCGTCGCAGCAATAGGGGGTCAGGTGCAATTGCGGTTGGACAGTGCCATGCGAGAACCGTCAGCCTGAGCACCGCCTTGGCAACAAAGCGGTGCTCAGGGGCTGAGGGGAGCCGACTCTTGCCTCTACGTAATGGCCAATGAGAGATCACCATGGGAAGGAGCGGGGATGTAAAGAGGGGCGTCACAATCGGCGTGATCGCAAGCCTGATCGTGTTCGTCGTCTCCATTGCCGTGCCCTGGCGCCAGGCGATGGCACGCGAGGCTCAGGTGGCGACGAGCGAGATCACGGGCGCCATCACGTTGAAGGCGCCCGTCGGAGGCAGGGGGGGTCGATCTGTCTTGGCGGGGCAGGTGCCCAAGGCGTGGTCGATGCCCACGTTCTCGAACAAACTCGAGTATGTGCCGCCGACGCCAGGCAGCTACCGCTTGCCACCGATCCAGGCCACACCGGAGGGCTATGTGCTCGATACACGGGGCCGACTACGTCCGCTCCAGGACTACACCCATGGCAAGATTACCTTGGTGGGTTTAATTGACAGCACGTGTACGACCGGATGCCCGATCGCCACGCACCTCATGGCCAAGATCTATCAGGCGCTCGATGCCGTGCCGAGTCTCGGCAAGCATGTCCGATTCGTGACGCTGAGCTTTAACCTCCAGGATACGCCGAGGGTCATGGCGCGATACGCTGCCTCGGCCATCCCGAGTCGCAAGAGGGGCATCGTCGAGTGGCACTTCTTAACGACGGCGTCCGCACAGGAGTTAGAGCCGATCCTCGCCGGCTTCGGGCAGTTTGTGGTTCGGAAACCGGATGGCCAGCCCCAACACCTGCTCAAGGTGTTCCTGATTGATCCACGAGGCGCAGTGCGCCAGATTTATGCGTATGAATTCTTCGAGTCCCAATTGGTGTGGGCCGACATCGTGACCTTGGCCATGGAGGACGATCTGGCGCAGGGGGGGCCAGAGCAGTGAACACGAGTTCATGACCAAGCGGGACCTCTGGGTTGTGCTGGCCCTGGTTAGTTGGGCCGTGCTGCCATCTGGGTGGATCCTGAATTCTGCGTCCTTGGTCGCATCCGACGCTGTGGCGCCCGAGCGGCCGCCTTCGAAGCCTTTGGGTGCCCATTGGGCGCAGAGGGCAGTGCGCCGTGTTCAACACCCGCCACGTGGCTTGCCCCCTGTCCCTGTGCCCGCCGACAACCCAATCACGCCAGCCAAGGTAGTCCTGGGTCAAAAGCTTTTCAATGACCGACGGCTGTCCCTCAACGAGACGATTGCCTGTGTCACGTGCCATGTGCCGGAGCATGGGTACACTGTCAACAGCATGCAGACGGCTGTGGGGATCGAGGGGCATACTCTGGGGAGGAATGCTTCTACGCTCTTCAACGCCGCTTACGAAACGCGGCTATTTTGGGACGGCCGCGAGCACACCTTAGAAACCCAGATTTGGTCGCCTCTGTTAAATCCATTCGAGATGGGAGCCCCTGGGGTGGGATGGGTTGTCCAAAAGCTTGACCGTCTTCCTGAATATCAGGGGTCGTTTCGAAAGGCTTTTCATGGGCGGGGCCCGAGCATGGGGACGATTTCTGAGGCTCTTGCCAGTTATATGCGTACGCTGATCTCTGGCAACTCACCGTTTGATCAGTGGCTCTATGGGCACCAAGAGGGGGCTATGACCGCCCAGGCCTTACGGGGTTACAAGCTATTCGTTGGCAAGGCAGGGTGCGTGCAGTGCCACACCATCGGTCCACAAGCGAGTCTCTTTACCGATAACCAGTTTCACAATACGGGGGTCGGGTGGCTGCAAAGTATGGGAGCCTCGACAGGGTATCGGCAGGTGCCGATCGCGCCGGGTTTAACCGTCGAGCTGAGTGACAAGGTGATCGATTCGGTCACGGGGGTGAGGCATCATGACGACGGTCGATACGCCATAACGCTTGACCCGGCTGATCGCTGGAAATATAAAACACCCAGCTTACGCAATGTGGCCCTCACGGCCCCCTATATGCACAACGGTTCGCTCCCCACGCTCGACGAGGTCGTCAAACTTTATAATCAGGGCGGTATTCCAAACCCAGGACTTGATCCACTCATCCACCCGTTATCGCTGAGTCAATCGGAGGAGGACGATCTGGTTGCGTTTCTCAAGTCGCTCACCGGATCAAATGTCAGGGAACTGATCAGCGAGACCCGGGAGCCACCAGTGAGCAAGTTTGCTCCCAGTGAGTCTTACAACTGAAGCTTTGCAACATGCTCTCGTCTGGCCTGTGCTACTGGCTGAGAACCACCAAACGGTGGCACCCGAAGAGTGGCCCCGATGGGGCCGAGACATGCCGGTGACCGACGGACGACCATCCTTCGGTGGTTAAGCCCCCACTTTCTTCACCACCTCACACATCGCATCCCCCGCCGAGCCACTGAACGCCTTCGCCGATACCGGATTATCACGCCAGCTCTTCTCCGTGATCATCTGTAATTTTGTCAGGCACGGGTAAGAGCTCCCGCCTGCCGGGATCACCAATCGGCGCGGCTGAGGCGATTCCATGCGCTCGCCGCGTACCGGCGCCACCCCCTGTGGCACGTCTTCCGGGAGGTCCAGAAGAAGGTGCAGGCGCGGTGACCGAGGCCAGCGCCTGGGCCTTCCGGACCCAGTTCCACCGGTGCTGACTGACCTGTTCCCTGATAAGGTGTGGCACGGGTGACCTCCTTCCTGGTTGGGTGGAAGATTGTGGCTTCGACACCTCTTCTACCACAGGAAGGAGTGTTACCCATGTATGATAACTCTACTGTACCCATTCGACTTTTCTCTTGACAATCATCAGACAATCTATTAAATGGTATATGTGAGGCCGATTGATTCTAGAGACTTAATCTGAAAAATCTATATGCCTTATTCGTTATGAGAAGGAGGGAAAGCATGCGGCGGTTCTGGCTAGCGGTGGTGCTCATCTTCTGGGCGGCAACAGGCACAGCCTTCGCGTCCACTGAACAGATCAAGGGCAGGCTGATTGGGGAAACCTGCGCAAAGAAGGGGAAGGTGGGGGACTGCTACCTCAAATGGGCTTACCCTATGGTCCTCTTTACCGAGGAGGGGGACTACTACCAAATCGACCTCCTCGGTGATGGCCTTGACAGGGTCTCCCTCGACAAGGCCTTCGGGCAGGAAGTGGCCATGGAGGGAGAGATCACGGGAGAAACGATCAAGGTGAAGAAGATGACGCTCCTCAATCCTCCAGGGAAGAAAGTGTTCTTCAAGAGCTGACTCTAGTGACATCCCCCTGGATGGGGTGATGAAAAGAGCAGCGCGGATAGAAAAAATCATGGGAGCGGGGAAGAGAATCATGCGAAAGAGGCAAATCATATGGATCGGTTTCTGGGGAGTTGTGCTGGCGGCCTTCTTTGTCTTCTCTGGTACAGCCTGGGCGCAAGACGGATACGTCCGGAAGAATCTCCTGATCGAGACAGAGGAGCTGGCAAAGCTGCTCAATGCGCCCAAGGTCCGCATCATCGCCGCGGTGCCTGTGGCAACCTATGCTAAGGCTCACATCCCCGGGGCCGTGAACATCCCCCACCTCACCTTGAACGACCTGGCGGCCAGGAAGAAGGACGGGGCCCCCGTGAGCCCTGAGCAGGCAGCGAAGATTTTCGGCGAGGCGGGGATCGACGAGAAGACGCAGGCCATCGTCTACGATGGCGGAGAGGGACCCTTCGCCTCCGGGATCTGGTTCGCCCTGAATTTCTTTGGCCACAAGGAGGTGAGAGTGCTGAATGGCGGGCTCCGGAAATGGGTGAAGGAAGGCCGCCCTGTGACCCAGGACGTCCCCAAGGTCGAGAAAAAGCAGTTCGTCGCCAGGCCCAATCTCGACATGGTCGTCCCCCTGGACTGGGTGAAGAAGAACATGGGGAGCCCAGACCTCCTGATGCTGGACGCGCGATCGTTCAAGGAGTTCATCGGCGAAGCCCTCCCCCCAGGGTCCTCAAGGGGTGGTCATATCCCCGGCGCCATTCACTTCGAGTGGACGAAGGTCTCCGACAAGGTGGAGACCTTCAAGGCGGCGGATGAACTCAGGAAGATCTTGGAAAAGCGCGGCATCACGAAGGACAAGGAGATCGTCGCCTACTGCCACGTGGGGATGGGCCGGTCGACCGATCTGGTGCTGGCCTTTAATCTTCTGGGGTACGACAAGGTGCGTCTCTATACCGGCTCATGGGAGGAGTGGTCCAGCAACCCCACGGTCCCCATTGAGAAGTAGGAATACTATCTGGCTTGCTGTAATGGAGGGTCCCCGCATGGGGTGACGTTAGGCGGTGTCCTCCACCTCGTCGGTGTCCATCCCCGTGCTGCCCTATTATTGGCACCCAGCTGCCCCAGGCAATAACGTCAGTATTCAGGTCCCTCCTTGGCTGCGGGCCATCGGGGTGGGGGAATCAACAGGCAGGCTCCTGCCTATGTCAGCCAGCAAGGTCTTGAAGACTCCTTGACCCAGTTTCTTGGCGGCTCGACCACCGCGGCGATGGCGACAAGCGCCTTGGGCCCCCGGTTGGACCGAAGCCCGCCGGTGACTTATCGATGGATGACCGGATTGCGCAGGTCGCGCCCCGAGCCATCGTGGCCAGACGGTACATCGAGCCACTTCTGGAAGACGACCAACTTCTTTCGATGCTGCCGAGAGCGGTTCTGCAACCTGAAGCCTTCAGGCTGGGCCGTGTCGTCGGCCAGCAGGCGCTTACCCTCGCTGTCGATCACCCGCTTCTGGCGCTCGAACTCCTCCCCACCAATTCGGCGACCGAAAGGCCTTGCAGTTCTTCTCGGGTCATGGCTTGTGTTCTGACACCGCCGGCCCGTATAATCAATCCTCCAGACACCTGGGAAGCGCTAACCGGGAGACCTGAATAGTTACGACATGACGAAGCGTGCGCCCATTTTCTGCTGGTTGATAGCCGTCCTCCTCGGGGCCGTCCTACTTCCGACCGGGGCCACCGAGGCGAGTCCCCTTAAGCCGATGAAGGGCGCCCCGTCCGCCACGGAATTCGTCCTCCCAGATCTCGGAGGGAAGACCGTCAGGCTTTCCGACTTCAAAGGGAAAGTGGTGCTGATCAACTTCTGGGCTACTTGGTGCGTGCCCTGTGCCAAGGAGGCCCCCGCCCTTGAGAGCCTCTGGCAGACCTACCGCTCGCGCGGCTTTGTCATCTTAGCCGTGTCGCTTGACCGTTCGAGCCAGGAGAAGGTGAAGGCCTTCGTGGAAGAGTACCGCATGACCTTTCCTGTCCTCCACGATCCGGATGACCTTGCGAGCCCCGGGTACCTTGTCTTCGGGCTCCCCACCTCCGTGCTGATTACCCCGAACGGGCGAGTTGCCTACCGGGTGGTGGGGGAGTACGACTACGATAGCTCGGAGATGAAGCAGGCGGTCGAACAGCTCCTCGGAGGGGTCGCACGGTGAAGCCGGAAGAGGGAAGGAACATGTTCGATCGACGGGAGTTTCTCAAGGTCTCTGCCGTTGGCGGGCTCGCCCTTAGCCTTCCGATGGAGCTCCTGGCCAAGGTGGTCAGGGTGGAGGACCCGCTCCAGTCCTACCCCGACCGGAGCTGGGAGGACTTCTATCGGAAGGAGTATCTGGCCACCCGCGGGGACTCGAAAGGTTATGCCTTCCACTGCGCCAACTGCCAGGGGAACTGTGCCTTTGAGGTCTTCTCAAAGGATGGGGTGATCGTCCGGGAGGAGCAGCTCGCCAAGTACCCCCAGATCAGCCCTGAGATCCCGGACACCAACCCGAGGGGCTGCAACAAGGGACTCATTGTGTCCCAGGCCATGTACGAGAAAGACCGCATCCTCTCCCCCCTGAAGCGGGTCGGCCAGCGCGGCGAGGGGAAATGGCAGCGGATCTCCTGGGAGGAGGCCATCCGAGAGATCAGCGAGAAGATGACGGACGTGCTCCAGCGAGAGGGTCCGGCCGGTGTGTCGATCTACCCCGGGACCGGTCTCCTCTCCCAGGGAAAGAGGGCGGCCCCCCTGCGGCTGGGCGGGCTGCTGGGCGGCATCAGGCAGTATTCCTCGAGCGCTGTGGGGGACATGTTCACGGGGGCTTCCCTGGCTTACGGGATCCCCAACATCGGCCATTCCCTCGACGCCTGGTTCGAGATGGACATGATCGTTCTCTGGTCGTTCAACCCTAACGTGACCCGGATCCCCGACGCCCACTACCTCTGGGAGGCGAAATGGCGAGGCGCGAAGATCATCGTGATCGCCCCGGACTACAACCCAACCGCCATCCACGCCGACCAGTGGATCCCCATCGTGCCTGGAAACGACAGCTTCCTGGCCATCTCCCTGGTCCACGTGGTCTTCAAGGAGAAGCTGTACAAGGAAGACTTCATCAAGGAGCAAACGGACCTCCCCTTCCTGGTGCGGCGGGATACCCGGAACCTCCTCAGGGCGAGTGACCTCGGGGAGGGAGGAAGCGACGAGATCTTCTACCTCTGGGATCGGAAAACCCAGCAGGCGGTGGAGGCCCCCGGCACCCGAGGCAGCAAGCGCGACACGCTTCGCCT